>LADL02000044.1_pt1 | contig 10950 bp, 13 predicted proteins | sample 619721 | NCBI WGS metagenome assembly LADL02 (sample SAMN03397408, study PRJNA257561) | rock porewater metagenome | biome: terrestrial; feature: Opalinus Clay rock; material: porewater; isolation source: Opalinus Clay rock porewater BRC-3 borehole | place: Switzerland: Mt Terri URL, St-Ursanne ...
TCCCAGATCAGATTTATGCCTGCAAAACAGAAGATAATCTGCAAGCTCCCTGTGAACCGCAAGGGAGTAGTCAACCGGCTTACAACTACGCCCGCAGTTATCACACCGGTGGGGTAATGGTTCTCATGAGTGACGGAGCCGTTCGATTTGTCTCAGACAGTGTCCATATGCCGACCTGGCAGGCGTTAAGCACCCGCGAAGGTGGCGAAGTCATTGGAGAATTTTAGAATATCTGGCACATCTGCTTCCTGTCGGGCTGCGATGCGATTTCTCTTCGTGCCTGACTCTCGACCTGTGGGGCATCTGTCATGTATGGGTTGTTTCCTGCGATTTTCGTTTTCGCATATCCTGTAGTGTCTTTCTCGACATTTCGATCAGGATCTGCTTTTGGCCAGATTACTGTTATCGTGCCTGTTGAGGCGTAATCGATTCGCTATTGACCACCGATGAAAGCAGTTCCTTCGCTCCGGCCTTACAGGAATGGAGATAAGGATGAACCCTGCTGAGTAAGAAGGATGAGAATGTTACCTAGAACATTGCTGTTGGGTTTTCTGGTTAGTTGTTTGTGCCTGCCAGGCCTGGGCTGTGGAATGATGAGTTCGGGCACGGGATTGCCGCAAGTTTCGGGAACAGTCACATTGGATGGAGAACCGTTGGAAGATGGCCGGATTGTCTTTCGAGATCCGGCGGGTGTCGCATCTGGAGCGGGCGGGAAAATTCAAAACGGCCAGTTTAGTCTGGAAGTTACCCCGGGATCAAAACAGATAGAAATCACTGCCAGACGTGAAGTGCCGGGAAAATTTGATGAATCCAATCCTGGAGAAAAAATTCCGATTCTGGAGCAATACGTCCCCGCCCGGTACAACACGAAAACGGAGCTGGAGAAAGAAATCCAGTCCGGCGATAATGAGTTCGCGTTTGAACTGACGAGCGAGAAGTAAGGCTCTTCCCTGGTAATGTCACTTGCGTGTATAAAAGGGGTCAGGACTCAATAGGGGTATGCTCAGTAAAAAAAGACCCGCCCCCTTTATAGTCCCCACGTTATCGCGACCGGAACCTCAAGATCGTGAAGCCCCATTACTATTTGAGCTATGCGGATGTTTCTACGACCTTGGAAGAATTCTGCCGAGCAGCCAAAGCGGAGCATCGCATTGAAGAATGTTTGCGACAAGCAATTGTTCAGGCAGGTCTTTCCCATTACGAAGTTCGTAACTGAGTCGGCTGGCATCATCACCAGACATTGAGTTTAACCGTATCTTCTGACATGCTCTTCAATAGTAGCCCGCAACCGATCTGTGAACTGGTGGTCTGGAATGAAGGCCCAGATCAGCTCTGCTACATCCGAGAGCCCGAAGGAATTCTTACGGGCTTGCCCACAAAATCGAACAGCAGACTTCCCGATGACCACATGTACCAGGTACGTATCTGATAGTGGTTCATATTTTTCAATTTTCTTTCCGCTTGCTGTCGATCTGGCCTTTTTCTGTTCGACTAGTTGTTGGAAGGGCGAAATGCCCCTGTTCTCAGGGAATGTTGAGCTCATCGAAGTCAAACCAAGAAATTCATCTGATTGGGATGCCTCGAAATATCCGCTTTGTATATCAAGTCGGAGGAGGAGCAGCAGCTTATGAACGAGCGATTTGACTACGATGACGATATCGCCCATTCCAGTTCGACTATTTTTCAAATGAAGTTAACCAGAAATCAACCGAAAGGAATGCAACAATGAGCAAACAGATTTTTATTAACCTTCCCGTTTCCGATCTCCAGGCCTCGATGGTTTTCTACGAGGCGCTCGGCTTCGAGAACAATCAGCAATTTACCGATGACACGGCTGCCTGCATGGTCTGGAGCGATGCGATCTTTGTGATGCTTTTGACGCACGACAAGTGGAAGACATTCACCAGCCGCCCTATTCCACCCGCCACTTCCAGCGAGGTCATGCTGGCCCTCTCCTGCGAGAGCCGTGAAACTGTCGATAAACTAAACGACATCGCGTCTCAAAATGGGGGCACGGCCGACATCAATCCCAAACAGGATCTGGGCTTCATGTACAATCGCAACTTAGCGGACCTGGACGGTCACGTCTGGGAAATGATGTGGATGAATCTGGAAGCGATAGAAGATCAGAGTTAAATGGAGATGATCGATGAGTCATTGCTGCGAGGTCCCCAACAGTGGGAAGTCTGAGCCCTTGACGGCAAAGTTGCGAGAGTTTCGAGCATCGTTCCTTCCGAGCGTCGTACTGGTGTTAGTAACAAGGTGCCCGGCTTATCTGGCAGAGAACGTTGGGCTATGGATGGGGATAGGCTGTCGCTACCACGGCAACCTGCCTGCGAGGGACAATGCTGCTGCTATCTGTGACTACTCTGCAGTCCGTCGCTTGACTCGTTGTAGAATCTCTTGAAGTCAGTTCCCCCAATTCATCAAGGAGTAATAAAATGCAACATCAAATAGTCAGTCGAGACGAGTGGATTGCGGCAAGTGCAGAACTGCTTGTTCGCGAAAAGGAACATACTCACGCCAGTGACGCGCTAGCCGCGGCGCGGCCACTGGCTGTCCCCACCTGTAATGATGACGACACAGTTTTTCATAATGAATTCCAACTATCACTGTGGGATGTGACAACTGAGCCAATCTGCGTAATGAGTCGAACCTAAATGTGGATTGTCGCCTGGTACGAGGCTCTGATCATCCACTGGTGTGCTGAAATAGAGCGCGCGAGAGTCGGCGATGACTTGACGCGTGTCGCCGTTCGCGATCAGGAATAACCGCACCAGGTTGTCCATGCGAATCGGTTCGGGTCCCGCCACCTCAATCGTATTATTTTGCGGCTCCGCGACCGCAGCATCCGCCAGGGCCAACGCAACATCATCCGACACGATCGGCTGCATCAGGACTGGAGGGAGCCGGACCAAATTTCCTTCGGTGCCTGATTGGGCAATAGCCCCCACAAACTCAAAGAACTGCGTCGCACGAACGATTGTGTAAGGAATCGTACCTGCTTTGATCAGTGCTTCCTGAGCCAGTTTCGCACGGAAATACCCCATTGCGAGCAGGCGTTCTGTACCAACAACAGACAAGGCTACATGATGTTTTACCCCTGCATAGGATTCCTCTGCCAGGAGATTCTGCCCGGACGTCTCAAAGAACTCCAGGGAAGCCTGGTCCTCGAATGATGGTGAATTTGCGACATCGACGACCACATCTGTGCCTGTCATCACCTCGCTAAGCCCTGCACCCGTGATCGTGTTGACTCCTGACGAGGGTGATGCCGCAATGACCTCATGACCGCGATCCCGCAGTATGCTCACCACTTTTGATCCGATTAATCCGCTTCCTCCGATGACTACGATTTTCATGACTTACGTTTCTCTCAAAATAGTTTTTTTGAAATTGACACTGTTTAGAAACAGACACCGCAAATACAAGAATCGTGCTGCAGGTGATTGACATGGCTCTCCAGGCGCCGAAAGGCCTGTGCAAACTCCAATCCGATATCAGCCGACCTTGAGCTCAGAAGTCGGCATCAAGCACTACGCGATATCGTGCTTTCCCTTCAGTAACATGCCTGAATGCTTCATTGATCTGGCTCATGGGGAAGTGTTCGGTCTGCGGTGCAATCTTGTGCCGCGCTGCGAACTCAAGCATTTCTGCCATATCAACGGGCGAACCGGTAGGAGAAGAACTGACGCTCGCCTGCCGCGTGAGGAGTGAAAAAACGGGAACGGGAATCGGCTCCAGCACAGCTCCCACGACGTGCATCCGACCATTGGGTGCGAGGGTTTGCAGTAAAGCATCCCAGTCGAGAGGCACGCTCACAGTGACGATCAATAAATCAAACGAGTTCGCTAACTTCAGAATCTCATTCGTATCACGACTGGCAACGACATGCTGCGCACCGAAACTGCGTGCTTCATCAAATTTGCTTTCATGAGACGTGAACGCCGTCACATCGCAGCCATACGCGGCGGCAAATTTGACTGCCATATGTCCCAGTCCCCCGATGCCGACAATGCCCACGCGGCTCTTTGGTGTGGCAAACTTACTGAGGGGATTGAAAACTGTGATACCACCACATAACAGCGGCCCTGCATCGGCATAATTTAATCCTTCTGGCAGCGGGATCGCCCATCCCCAGTGCGTACGTACTGAACTGGCAAAACCACCCAGATGACCGGCGATCGTCGCCTGCCCTTCTTTACATAACTGCTGTTCCCCCGACATGCACTGGCGGCAATGCATGCAGCTGCCGCTGAACCAGCCAACTCCCACGCGCTGTCCCACTGTCAATCCTTTTGCCTGAGGTCCCAGCGCAGTCACTTTACCAACCACTTCATGACCAAATACCGCGGGCAAGGTTGTCAAGCCCCATTCGTTCTGCCACATGGAGAGATCTGAATGACACACCCCACAATGTTCTACAGCCACTTCTACATCTTCCGGGCCGAGGGGTTCCCTTTCCAGAGTCTGCTTTGTAAAAGTGGATCCAATCTCGTTCGCGAACCATGCTTCATAACCCATTTGTTTCTCCTTTACAGATAATGTGTGAAAATCGTAATCTAAAAATAATATAGACAGCGCCCGAATGTGCTTTATCAAAATCGGATTTACTCTGCTCCCTGCTGAGATTTATTCCCCGACTGGAACGCTGCCTTCTGCTTTGGACTGTTTCATAAATAACACTCCCAGGACCAGAATACTTGCCAAAATCCCATACAGATAGAAGCAATCAAAATAGGAAAGCGCCAAAGCCTGCTGATTCCGAAGCTGGTCCAAGGTATCAATGGCCATCATTTTGACACCCATTGTATCGGAATTGACTTGCCGAAAGACCTCTTCTGTCTGGGTCAGGAACTGATGCAGATTGGCATTGAGTGGATCCAGGTAATCGTTCAACCGCAATGTATGAAACTGTTCCCGGCGGGTCTGAAGTGTTTGCGTCATCGAAGTACCAAAGCTTCCCCCTTCATTTCGCAGCAGTGCAAACAGGCCGACGGCTGAACCTCGCAGTAATTGCGGCATGTATTTATAGGCGGCGACATTCAGTGGAGCGAACACCATTGACATCCCCATGACCAGTACCACGCGTGGCCATGCTAACTGCCAGGGACTGATTCCCGGCGTCATATACGCCATCCAGAAATTGCTGACAGCAATTGTGATTAAGCCCGCTGTAATTAAGATGCGGGCATCCAGCCTTTTGCCCATCAGAAAACCGACGACGATTACTGTTCCAAACGCGAATATTCCTGCGGGGGACATGACCAGCCCGGAAGTGAATGCGTCGTAATGAAACAGATTCTGCATCAAAGACGGCAGAGTCGTGCTGGCACCATATAGAATCGAAAAAGCAGAAAAAATGATGATGCAGGAGATGAGAAAGTTTCGCTCCCGAAAGGGACGAAATTTCAGAATCGGGTTCTGACTTCGCAGTTCGTTCCAGACCAGAATTCCCAGACCAAGGACAAAGCAGCACACCAGGATTTGAACCCGTCCGAAGGGATCTCCCAGCCAGTCCCATTCCTGCCCTTTGCTGAGCAGGATTTCCCAGGCAGACATCGTCAAGGCCAGCAGCCCCAGTCCCAGCATATCAAATCGTCTGGCTTCTCGTTTCATTTCTTCACGTTCCTTCACTAAATACTCAGGATCTCTGAGCACCAGAGAAGCTAAAAAGAAAGCGATCAGACCAATGGGTAGATTGATATAAAACACCCAGCGCCAGTCATGGTAAACCGCCAGATATCCCCCCAGTGTGGGCCCAATGATCGGCGCGAGTAAGGCAGCCATGCCATACAGTGTCATGGCTGAACCCTGCTGAGATGGGGGAAAGGCATCCAGAAGAATCGCCTGGCTTGAAGGTTGGAGCCCCCCGCCGGCCAGTCCCTGAATGACCCGGAATAAAATTAATCCCCCCAGGCTGGTTGCGGCACCACACATGACAGAAGCAAATGTGAACAACAGGATGGATGCCAGAAAATAATTCCGACGACCAAAACGGGTAGACAGCCAACCGGAAATCGGTAGGATCGTTGCATTCGCCGCCAGATAACTGGTAATGACCCATTCACTGTCGATCTCAGCTGCTGACAAACCGCCTGCAATATAACGCAAAGCGACAATGGCGATCGTGGTGTCCAGGACTTCCATAAAAGTAGGAATTACAACAACCAGTGCAACGATCCAGGGATTAAACACTTTATGTTTCGCAGGTTCAGTAACTGCAGGATTCCCGGTCATGGCGATTCACTCACTTTCCATTTGCAGTGGAGTCAGTGAAGGCACAGAGACATTCTGCTGAAGTCTCATTCCCGCGTTTGGCCCGGTTGCCGGCTCTTTGTAAAAGACATAAGGAACAGCCGATAAGCCTGTGAACAGGGTGTCTGTGTCTGGATGATAATCAGTCAGTTCAATACGGACCGGTAATCGTTGTACGATCTTGATGAAGTTTCCCGTCGCGTTCTGGGGAGGCAGCAAAGCCAGAGTCTGACCTGTCCCCATGGAAAAACCGCTGATGCGACCATTGAAGGTATGTGTATCACCATACATATCAAAATCCACACGAACGCGTTGTCCAATTCGCAGATGCTGCAGTTGTGTTTCTTTGAAGTTGGCATTAATCCAGATTTCAGTCAACGAACGGGTGGCCATCACCGATTGTCCAGGATCGACATAGTTTCCGGGGTTAACATTTCGGCGGGTAATCACACCATCGATCTCACTGTAGATGTTACAATAACTCAGATTCAGTTCAGCAGAGGCAAGTTGCTTTTGCGTCTCGACCAGTTTACTTTCTGACTGTTTGATTTGCGGTGCGTTTGAAATCAGATCTCGACAGAATAAATCCAGGTCCCCCTGAGGGCTTGCCTGCCTGATTTCGTTCATAAATTCTGTGGGAGACAAATTCACCGCCTTCGGTACGTACCCTACAGCGGAGAGTTGCTGGAGCAGATTGGCTTGTGCTTCCCGCACGAGTGAATACGTCTCAGCCAGGTTGACTGGAACTTCCAGCGGATGTTCAATATTCACAGGCAGACCCAGATCGGTGCGATTTTCCTGTACTACTTCTTTTGCAGAAGTCACATTGCTTTCTGCTTCATTCAGTTTCGCGACAGCCAGATCCAGTTCTTCCGGAGTCGCAGCACCACTTTTCACTATTTCTTTGATACGAGCCAGATCCTTCTGAGCGAGAACACGAGTAGCGATTTCTTTATCTACCAGCGCTACATTCGAACGCAGCATGGCCAGTTGTTTTTCCACATTTTCCATACTGTGCACTAACTGAAACCAGGCACTTTTGAACTGTGCCACTGATTTTTCCACATCAGCACGCGTCACATGGATATCTGTGATCGCAGAGTTGACCTGGGACTGACTGATGGCAACCTGCACCTTGTAAGGCTCAGGATCCAGTTGCAGCAATAAGTCACCTTTTTTAACCCGCTGATTGTCATCCACCAGAACCTTGAGTACCTGGCCGGAAACGCGCGGTGCGACCATGGTGACGTGTCCATCAAGATAGGCGTCGTCAGTCGAGATGGTATTGAACGAAAACCAGATCCAGGACCGTAACAGCCAACCAGTGGATAACAGAAAAACTGTCGCGCCCAAGAATACAAACTGTTTTTTTCTATTGCTCAAGTTATTTGTTTCTGATTTCGGAGCAGCCAGTTTATTTTCTGTGAGAGATTCTTTCCCAGGCGGCGAGCTATTTTCAGACACGGGAAGATTGGGGCGTATGTTGACTGAATTAAATTCAGTACTACCTTCGCCTGCTGATCCTGTTCTGATTACTACTGGATTAAACCTTGCTTTCACTCCATCAGATTTGTGTTTGATAATCATCGTCATATTCCATTTTGAATTTGATTCGGTATTCAGGAGCGAGCGAATTCGAAATTTACAAACACTGCTGTCACTGTAGATGTGCTTCGACAAACCAGAGCCACATATCAATGCCTCGCGAGATTCCTGTAAACAGATCGGCTGTATCCAGGTCACCGTCTTCGGTGGCTTCCTCAATGGCTTTACGAGCCAGTTGACCAAAGGCAGCCAACACAGTCGAGACGGCTTCCGTATGACTGATTTCACTTGAGATCATGAGCGGATAATCCTTCAACGTGCTGCGGGTTGCTGCAGTACGCACTGTCCCTTCTGCCACTCCCCCCAGTTGTACTGCCCGTTCGGCAATAGAATCGACATAGCCTCCCACGGCTTCATAGATTTCGTCGAAGAGTCGATGCAACGCGATGAAGTTCGGGCCTTTTACATTCCAGTGTGCCTGTTTGATCTGCGACTGAAGATCAATACAGTCCACAAGTCTGGCGTTGAGCAATGCGACCGATGTTTCCCGAATTGATTCCGAAAGTTCATTTTTGGTCTGGTACATTTTTTATCTCCGAATGTAAAAATGGATGAAGTTGAAAAAACAGTTCGCCAGTTCTCAGCGTTCCAGAAACGCGAGCAGGTCGGCGTTCACCTGGTCTGCATGTGTTGCCGTCAATCCATGTGGCGCCCCGGGGTAGAGCTTGCAGGTTGAGTCTTTTACCAGCTTCGAGGAAAGTGCGGACGAAGCGATCACCGGCACGATCTGGTCGTCATCTCCCTGGATGATCAGAGTCGGCACATCAACCTGTTTCAGATCTTCCGTCTGATCAGTCTCTGAGAACGCTTTCACACAGTCATAGACATTCCTGATTCCTGCCTGCATGCCCTGCAGCCAGAATGAATCCCGCATACCCTGTGTCGCCGTGGAATCCGCACGATTCGCTCCATAGAACTTTTCGGAAAGGTCTTTGAAGAACTGTGACCGGTCGGCCAATACACCTTCTCGGATCTCATCAAAGACCTCGATCGGCAGACCATTTGGATTCGATTCCGTCTTGAGCATCAGCGGCGGAACCGCAGATATCAGAACCAGCCCGGAGACCCGTTTGGAACCATGGCGTGCCAGATAACGGACAATCTCCCCGCCCCCCGTGGAATGTCCCACCAGCGTGATATCGCTGAGATCAAGTTTCTCAATGACTTCCGCCAGATCGTCTGCGTAAGTATCCATATCATTTCCGTCCCAGGGCTGGCTCGACAACCCATGACCCCGTCGATCAGGGGCTACCACACGATAACCGCGTGCTCCCAGGAACAGCATCTGATTATCCCAGGCGATAGAACTCAGCGGCCAGCCATGGCTGAATACCACAGGTCGTCCTGAACCCCAGTCCTTGTAAGAAATCTGCGTACCATCTTTAACTGTTACAGTACCCATAGTGTCACCTCATTTCTTTTTAAGTAAAAGCGAACTTTTAAACCTGCGATCTACATTTGATGCACAGGCTGATATCGATGATCGGGCCGGGAGCCCTCCCAGGTGTTTGTCAATGCGGGATAGTCGGTGTAGCCTTTACTGTCTGTCGTGTAGTAAGTCTGCTGATCAGCGACTGTCAACGGTGCATCGAAGAGAAATCTGACCGGCAGATCAGGGTTGGAGATGAAACTTTGTCCGAAGGAAACAGCATCCGCTTCACCGTGGCGGATCGCGTCGGCAGCAGAATGTTTGTCGTAACCTCCGTTGACAATTAATACTCCGTTGTATCTCTGCCTGATGTAAGGAGTGACTCGTGGCACTTCCGGGTTGTAGAGTAGACCGGGTCTGATCGGTTCTGCAGTATGTAGATACGCCAGGTCATACTCATTGAGCATACTTGCCACTTGAGAATATAACTGGATCGGGTTACTGTCTTTCATTCCTTTTTCATTCATCGTCGGGCTTAGACGCAATCCCGTGCGATCAGAGGACCAGGCATCTGCGACCGCTTCGATCACTTCACGCAGAAAACGCATGCGGTTCTCGATTGTACCACCATATTCATCCTGACGCTGGTTTGATGAATCACGCAGAAACTGATCTACCAGATAGCCATTGGCTCCATGAATTTCGACGCCATCAAATCCCGCCTCTCGTGCATTCCGCGTCGCACTGGCATAATCTTTCACGACCTCAGCAATTTCAGCAGCAGTCAATTCACGGGGAACCACAAAAGGTTTTTTTCCTGCAGGAGTATGTGCCATTCCTGCTACCGGAATGGAAGAAGGACCGACCGGAGGTTTACCGTCCTGGTAATCCGGATGCGAGAGCCGTCCCAAATGCCAGAGTTGAAGAAAGATACGCCCCTCTGCTTCGTGAACAGCTGCAGTCACTTTCTGCCAGCCCTCAATTTGTGCCTCGTTATAAATTCCAGGAGAACCAGGCCATCCGTATCCCTGCGAACTGATGGCAGTTGCTTCACTGAGAATCAGAGCAGCACTCGAACGCTGTCGATAATATTCTGCCATCAAATCATTCGGAATGCGATCCGTTGAACGGCAGCGAGTTAATGGTGCCATCACGATTCGATGCGGAAGTTCCAAAGCTCCAGCCTGGAGATTTCGAAATAATACATGATTGTCTTTCATCTTTAATTCCCTTAATCAGGTGATTGAGACCAGAATTCTGGAATACCCTTGTTCAAGCTTCATATCAACAATTCCATGAATATTGATTTTCTGTAATGCACGAAGCGTGCCAAACAACGCCCCGGGAACCACTGCATTTTGCAGATTGAACCATCGGGATTTTCCTGATGCGCTGTTCTTCCCGTTTCGATGCAGGAAAAACAACAAAAGCCACTGAATCAAACCGGTATGATCTGGCTGAGTCATTGGAAAAGAATTATTTCCGCAGCAATCTGAAAATACGGATCGTCGTTCCCAGCACTGTCTTTGCGGACGCCGACAGCTGGGAAATATTTTACCTCCCTGACCAATATATTTCCCGCAGCAGTCGAAAGCCTTCGCCTTCCCCGCTTTTCAACAATCTCCTTCGGTTCGATCTCATCGATTAATCGTGGAAATGAGGTCAGGCCGAAGAGTTATGATCTGCTGCTCTCGCTGGAGAATCTCTGGCATGACATA
>LADL02003762.1_pt1 | contig 10941 bp, 9 predicted proteins | sample 619721 | NCBI WGS metagenome assembly LADL02 (sample SAMN03397408, study PRJNA257561) | rock porewater metagenome | biome: terrestrial; feature: Opalinus Clay rock; material: porewater; isolation source: Opalinus Clay rock porewater BRC-3 borehole | place: Switzerland: Mt Terri URL, St-Ursanne ...
GCCTCGGCGCGCAACAGCGCAAGCCCGGTGAACGCCTTGGAAATCGAACCCACTTTGTAGCGGGTCTCGGCATCCGCTGGCCGGCCGCTGGCCAGATCGACGACCCCAAAAGTACGGTGCACCAGCAGTCCCTGGCGATCGACCAGAACCACTGAAGCCGAGGCGACACCATGCTGACGACGGATGTCATCGATGCGCCCGGCAAGTTCGTCCGGACTGGCAGCCCATGCCGCCGATGCGAAACATGCGTGAATGAACAACGCCGCCAGCGCGGCAGTGCGAATCAGAACAGCGCGATCAATAGAGTGCATGCTCGGTAGACAGGGTTTCGCCCGACAAGTGCCCCAGATCGCTGCCAGGCCAGAGGACTGCCCGGGCTAGTCCTCTGGCGGCTGCCAGCGGAAACCGGACAGCCGCTCCAGTCGATCGACCGGCAGCACTTCCTGATAGCGCTGGCCGCGGATGACCCAGGTCGGGTAGCCGCTCACATCAGCGGCCACGCAGTCCATGGCCACTGGGCCGTTGCGCCCGCTTGGCGTGCATTCGACATACGGAAGCCGCTCGGCGGATGCGCCGAACAAACGCTTCTGGTCCTGGCAGGTCGGGCACCAGAACGCGCCATAGAACCGGGCCCCGGTCTGATCCAGATGGGTTGCCAGCGCACTCACCCGCGGGTCTTCCCGCCCCTGCAACAGCCCGCTATGAACAATCTGTAGCGCCACCACGACCGTGATCGCAGCGATTGCGCTGCTCGACAGCCAATTGCGCCACGGCACACCGGGCGCAACCGAAGGCCGGCGCACAACGACGGCGGCGAATATACCCGCCATGATGGCGAGCGACACAAGGCACCACAGGCAATAGGCATCCAGAGCGACGGCGCCCGCAATAGTGAGATAGAGACTGATCGCCAATCCCAGCCACGACAGCCCCCACAGCACACGCCAGCGCTTCAATCGCGCCGGCATCCGCCACGCAACCAGACCGATGACCAGATACAGCAGCAGGCCCCACAGCGCGATCGGCGCGCCCAAAAGTCGCGAGAATCGGCTGTTCTGGATCAGATCGCAGGATGAACCCGCAGCACAGAACGCCGGCAGCGTGCCGGAACCGGCGACGATCAGCAGGTACGCGGCGATCAGCGCGCCTGCGCTGGCCAGGGCCAGCACCAGGTAATCGGGCGAGCCCGCCACCGGATGCGCCGGCCTTCGATCCCCGGCGCCGTGCGTCGGGCGCGACTTGCCGCGCTTTCCCTTGCTCATTTTCCACCCTCGCTGCTGTCGTTCTGGCGGCCGGGAATCGGCCTGATCACGCATAGTAGCGAAGCCACCCGATGCGCGATAGCACGAGCGGCGCGGGCAGTCGCTCCAGCATCGGCTCTCAGCAACGGGCGACGCGTCCGGCGCAGGAATCCGCACCGAAAGCCGCATCAGAAAGCGGGGTCACGCATCCGTGCCGACGGATGCGCGATGTCCGGTGCTCAGCGCAGGTGCTGGGTCAACGCAGCGATTCGTGCCGCGTTCTCGCGCCGCAGGGTTTCGCGGTCGGGAGCAGCCGATGCGGCCGGTGCGGCTCTCAGGTGCTGGGTCAATGCGGCGATTCGAGCCGCATTCTCGCGCCGGAGCGTTCCCCTGTCGGGTGCCGGAGCGGGCGCCGGCTTGACCCTGAGATGCTGGGTCAGCGCGGCGATACGCGCCTCGTTCTCCCGCCGCAGTGTGGCTTGATCGGCCACCGGCGCCGCTGACGATTTGGCCGGCGCCGTCGCCGCCTTGGCCACAGGCGACTGTCCAGGCGCGGCAGCGCCGGATGCCGACAGGCCCCTGACCACGACGACGATCAGTCCGATCGCCAGCAGAACCAGCACGATCTGCGAAGCCAGAGCGGGCAGGCCGAGCATGGGCATGGCGATCTGCACGACCAGCCAGGCGACGATCAGGTAAACGACGACGGCGACGAGAAGCTTTCCATCGGTGACTTTCTGAATCAGGGTACGCTCGGACATTGTCGGATTTCCTCTTATGTGACGCTTGCGGGATCGGGACAGCGTGCGCTGCACGATGACGGGCGCGACCGGCGCGGAGCGTGGCTCCAGACCGGTCGCACCACGACATCAACCCCCTCCCAAGGGCCCGGTCGGCACCGGGTAGTGCGGCTCTTCGTCCGCTACCACCCGGTGACCGGTCACGATGCAGGCAACGATTTCAATTCCTTACAATGCCAAGCGAATGAACCGCCATGGCCGGCCGATTTTGAAACGATAACTACAAAAATGTCAAACTTTCGAAAAATCCTGGCCTTTCGGAATCGCTCCGGGCATCTGCAGGCGCCCCGAATGCGCTGGTTACGGACCCTGAAACACGGTCGCGGAGCGCGCTGGGAAATCCCGGACAAACAAAAGCCCGCGCCCTGTTGGACGCGGGCTTTCAAAGTGCGGCGTCAGCCCCGCGCCAGCCTGCGCGATCGGCTTCTGCCCACCATGCGGAAGAAATCGCGGATCACCAGCAGCGCGATGATCACCAGAATCAGGGTGAACACCCGTTCCGGCGCAATCGTGATACCGAGCTTGGTCAGCACCGGCGCAAGCAGCTTGACCGCCATCGCTTCGACCTGATCGAAGCCCGGCAAAGAGACATCCTTTATCAACTCGCCACCCGCCACGCTGGGCGCAAATGCTGCCGGCGGCGCCACCAACACCCACACCCCGGACATGACGATCAACAGCGCCAGAAACGCGAAAACTGTATTGCGGATCGAACGTCCGCGCTTGGATGCAGGCGAAGACTCAGGCGCCGGCGGACCAGCACTTCCGGTGAGATGGGCGTTGGGCGACTCGGCCGCCTGTGCGCGGACGACAACCGGCGATGGTGGCACCTGACCGTGTCGGTGCTGGGTCAAGGCCGCAATCAGCGCTTCGTTCTCCTTACGCCGCGCCTCGCGCTCGGCTTTCATCATCCGCTCGACGACTGCGGCCGATTGCTCGCCGGATTGCCCGGCCTCGATGACGTTGCCCTCATCGTCGGTCGGCACGATATCGAACATCCACAGCAGCACCAGGGCCACCGGGAAGCCGAGCAGCGAGACTACGACCACCAGCCGTACCGCCCAATTGGGAATATCGAAGAACGGAAAAACCTGCGTGGCGACCTGAACCAGCACCCAGGCGGCGACGATGTACATGACCGCGCCACGATAAACGTGGCGACGCTTGAGTTCTTGCCAGAAAGAACGGCTCACGCGGATGCCCCCAGTGGTTGACGCCTGCGGTTTCCGGCCCGGCCACCCGAATCGGAAACCGCCATGAAATCCGGGGCGGTAGGCGCTTCTTTCCCGCCCGACCCGGCGCTCAATCCAGATGCCCTGACCAACGCCATACGATCGCATCGGATGACCGACGAGCCACTCCGGCAGCCAGCTCCTAAGCGATTGCACCGGTATCGGTAGGTGCGAATCTGGCGGAATAATGCGACGAAGTTCACATTTTTGTCAATTGATGACGCTTTTGGTCGCATTGAACTCGAGCCGCTCATCCGTTCACTCCGAGCCGAACCGGCTCGGCACCACCAGCACCGGCCGTGAGGAATTGCGCAGAATTGCCGCCGAGTAGCTGCCCACCAGCACGTCGTACAGCGCGCTATGGCCATGGCTGCCGACAATGATGAGATCGACCGCCAGCCGCTCGGCCTCGGTCAGGGCAGTCTGGGCAGTTGGTCCGCGCACCAGCAGCGCGCTGGCTTCGACGCCGCCCTCACGCAGCGAGTCGGCGAACGCCTGCACCGCCCGGTGCGCCTGACGGAACTCCTCGGCAACCTGATCGCGCACCACACCCGGGCCGGCCTCGAAGCCCACGAAATCCGGCTCCGGCTCGGCGACGTGGAGCACGTACACATGGGCATGGGTCGCCAGGGCGACCTGTCGCGCCACTTCGATGACCCTGGTCGACGCCGCCGAGAGATCGATAGCCACCAGCAGTTTCATTCGGGTTCTCCTGTCGCGCGTGCCGCCAGCTCGCGCTGGATCAGCGGATAAAGGTTCGCGGTGAACCGGTCGGCCTCGCTGGCGGACATGTGCGACCACTCGGGAAGCCAGTAACCCTGCATTTCCGGATGATCCTCGAAGTGCAGGCCGATCGCTCCGGTGCGCGCGATGAGTGGATCCCAGGTCGACTCGCGCGGCGCGATGTCCGGCTCGGCCGCGGCGTAATGGCCCTCGTAGGGCAGTTGCACGAAAACCACTGGCACCCCGCGGGCAGTGAGCTTGTCGACTGCGGCCACCGCGCGATCGAGCTGCTTGGTCCGTGCCTCGGCGATACGCTTCTGAACCTCGGGCGGGCGCTCGGCCAGGGGCTTCCAGCCATAGGCCCAGATCGACCGCGCCAGTTCCCTGTAGTCCTCATCGTACTCGAGACGATCCCACATGCGGGCGTTGCGATCCCTTTCCAGATTGACCAGCTTGCGAACCTCCGGGTCGAACTCGACGCCATCGCGATTGCTCAGCGGCTGGCGCCGCAGGATCACCGGCAGCGCGAAGTCGGACTCGTAGAACGCCAACCAGGGCTCGACCAACAGCGAAATCCGGTGACCCAGCCATTGGGCCGGGGTCTGCGTGGCATATCGATCGATCGCCGGACGCCGGTATTCGTAGCCGGAAAAGAACAAGCCCGGGGCAACCCCGATCAACAGCGTTCCGGTGAAATCCGCGTCGTCGGCCAAACTCTCGATCACCGCCACCGGGCTGGTGCCTTCCAGGGCGAGCTGGATCGGCCGGCGTCCGTCGAGTTGCTCCCAGACGCCGAGCTGCACGTCGAACAGCGTGCGCGACGACCCGGTCAACACCCAGCCATCGCCCTCGCCGCGATCGATGCGCCGCCGCTGCTCGGCCCACAGGTCTTCGGAATTGCGGTACGAAGGCGTCACGCCCTGAGCGCGCACCCAGGCTTCCCAACCTGACGACAACAGCACCATCACCACCAGCGCCAGCCATGCCGCAGCGCCCAATGCCGGCAGCGGCCGCTGATAGACCGGCTCGAGTTCAGAACTGGAAGTAGATGAAGGCATTGCTTGCCCCCTGTGTGATGAGAATCAGCCAAAGCATTGCGCCCCAGAGCGCGCCGAGCAGCCAGTTCGGCGCGCGTTCGGCCACTTCATGCAGGCTGCGATTGCGCATCAGGCCATGCGCCGCGAGCATTGCCAGAGTCACCGCGGTCACCTGCACGATGTCGATGGTCGGCAGCACCTTTTTGCCTTCAAGCTCGAAGGTCAGCATGGTGTCCAGCATGCGCCACGCCGTCGGAAAATCCTGTGCGCGGAAAAACACCCAGGTGATGTTGATCAGAAAATAGGTCAGCAGACCGAGAAACACCCTGGGCAGCCAGCGCTGCCAGAACGTGCTTTCCCCGAACCGCGCCACGAGCCAGCGCTCGGCGGCAAGATACGCTCCGTGCAGGCCACCCCAGACCACGAACGTCCAGCTCGCGCCGTGCCACAGGCCGCCCAGCAACATGGTGGTCATCAGATTGGCGTAAGTGCGCAGGCCGCTCTTGCGATTGCCGCCCAGCGGGATATACAGGTAGTCGCGCAGCCAGCTCGACAGGGAGATGTGCCAGCGCCGCCAGAAGTCGGAAAACCCGATCGCCGCATACGGGTAGCGGAAGTTGTCGGGCAGCGAAAACCCCAGGCACAGCGCGATGCCGATCGCTGCCGTCGAGTAGCCGGCGAAGTCGCAGAATATCTGCCCGGAGAACGCCAGCGTCCCCAGCCAGGCGTCCAGCGGGTGCAGCATCTCGGCGCTGCCGAACACCGTATCGGCCGCCTTCGACAGCAGGCCATCGGCGATCACGATCTTGTTGAACAGGCCCAGCGTGATCAGCGCCAGGCCCCAGCGCAGCTGCGCGGCAGTGGCGACCCGCGGCGTGGCGAACTGCGGAATCAACTGCGCCGGCCGGACGATCGGGCCTGCCACCAGCTGCGGAAAGAAGGTCACGAACAGCGCGAAGTCGAGGAACGAATCGGCAGGCTTCGCCCGACGCAGATAGACATCGAGCGAATAGGCCATGGTCTGAAAGGTGTAGAACGAGATACCGACCGGCAGCACGATGCTCCACTCCGCGGGCTGGTAGTCGACCCCGAGCGCCGCCATCAGCGCCTGGAAGTTTTCCATCAGAAAACCGCCGTATTTGAAGAACCCCAGCAATCCCAGATTGACGCACACGCTGGCCGCCAGCCAGAGCCGTCGCTGGATCGTTCGCTGCTCGACGTACAGCCGCTTTGCCACCCACCAGTCCAGCACGGTGGAGATCCACAGCAGGATGACGAACGGCGGATTCCAGGCAGCGTAGAACAGATAGCTGGCGACCAGCAGAATGCCCTTCTTGCTGCGCCACGAAAACGGCCCGTTGTGCAGAGCCAGCACGATCGCGAAGAACACGATGAACGTGAGCGAGTTGAACAACATTCGGCGTCGTTTCCCCGAACGAACTGCAGCGTACCGACCGCCTGCCGGGAATCCCCGGACGGCAAACGGACCCTGATACACCCGCCCCCAACGCGTGCTCGAATCGAATGGACGCAGTCAGCGGCAAAAGACGGCCAGCGGGTGGCCCGGCTCAGGCCGAAGACCGCAAGCCGGGACCGCCGGTTGCAAGCCTCTCGCGATGCACAATTCCTGCCGGGTCAATAGTGCCCGGTCACGGCGGGTCGCGCGGGCAGATATCGAACAGGCGGATATCGTGATCGAAGCCCTTGGGCCGCACGGTCAGCTCGTCGCGCACCGCGATGCTGTCGCCGCACAGTTCACGGGTGTGCTCGGAAATCAGCACTTGGCCCCCGCGGGTGAACGACTCGATCCGGCTGGCCATGTTGACGTTGTGGCCAACCACGCCGTACTTGGCGCGCCGCGCCGATCCGATGTTGCCAACCACCACCTCGCCGCTGTTGATGCCGATGCCGGTCGACACCTCCGGCAGCCCCTGAGCCCGGTTGAGGGCGTTGACACCCTCCATCGCCGCCTGCATCGCCAGCGCGCAGTGCGCCGCCCGGACCGCATGATCGGTCAGCGGCTTGGGCGCACCGAACAGCGCCAGCACGGCGTCGCCGATGAACTCGTCGATCACCCCGCCGTGGGCCAGGATCACATCCGACATCCGGCCCAGAAAGTGATTGACGATGGCCATCACCTCCTGCGGGTCGCGATTGGCCGAGAGCGTGGAAAACCCCCGCAGATCAGCCATCAGGATGGTGATCTCACGGCGCTCGCCGCCCAGCCCCAGCGCCTCGGGCGAGTCGAGCAATGTGTCGGCGATATCGTCGGCCAGGTAGCGGCCAAACACTTCCCGAATGAACGCATTGCGTCGCTCGAGCTCGGCGGCCAGCCTGCGAATCCGGTCGTTGGCGCGCTTGAGATTGAGCTGCACGTTGACCCGCGCCAGCACCACCTGAAATTGCAGCGGCTTGGTCACATAGTCGTTGGCGCCCAGCTTCAGGGCCGCGACGATGTCCTCCTGCTCGACCTTGGCGGTGGCCATGATCACCGGCAACTCGCTGCCGTCGCGGGTCTTGCGGATCTCCTCCAGCACCTCCAGACCGCTCAGACCCGGCATCATCACGTCGAGCAGCACCAGATCGCAGAAATTGGCCTCCAGCCAGTCCAGCGCCTGCCGGCCATGCTCGGCCAGAAACACCTTGAATCCGCGCTTTTCCAGACGACGCGAAAGCAGATCGCGATTCAGCTCATTGTCGTCGACCACCAGAATGATGGCCGTGTCCGACTGCTCGTCGGTGGGTGTCTCGCCGGCGTTGTCCATGCTTCATGACCCGAATCCGATCGGTCCAGTCTAGCCCGCATTGCCCTCATCGTGGCCAGTCGGTCGTGCCGGCATCCAGGCCAGTGGCGCCAGCCCGAACCGCGACCAGCGAGACTGGCGGCCGGGCGGCTGGCGACCCGACCTGCGACCCGGCCGCAACGATTCCGCTTGCGCCCCACTGGTGGAGTTGCTAGCGTCGCCGCCGGTGACCGGGTTCTGGGAGATGCGTTCGCATGGCGTCAGTTTCGATCAAAAACGCCACTCGCGTGCACCCATTCGTCAGCAATACCGCCGTCGGCAGAGCGCTGGTCATCGGCCTTGCATCGGTGATGGCGGTCTCGACGCTGCCGCCGGGGAACACCGGGAAATCTGCGCTGATTCTCGCGCTGGGCCTGCTGTATGCGCCGGCGATGTACCTGCTCGCCCGCCACGGCGCGGACTCGCGTCGGGCCGGGTTGGCCACCTTCTTTCTCGACGGACTGGTGATCGCCTCGTTCGTGCTGATCATGCGCTACGCGCTGATTCCCAGTATCGCCCTGCTGGTGGTTCAACTCTCGGTACCGATGTTGATGGCCGGCCCGCGGCTGGCAGCGCTGGCCGTGCTGCCGCCGCTGAGCCTGCTCGGGCTGGGCCTGTTGTTCATCGCACCGGATTTCCACGCCGATACCCAGGGCCCGGCGCTCTGGCTGGCATCACTGATCCTGATCATCTACATCCTGTGCGTCGCCTACCTCACCAACCGCGTTGGCCGGAACCTGTTACGGACCCGCAGGGAGTTGCAGGACAGTCACGCCCGACTGTCCCGGCAAAGCGAGCAGATCGAGTCGCTCAACGACATCGCCCAACTGGTCAATGCCACGCTCGATGTCGAGCGGATCATGCGGGCATTGCAGCAGAGCATGGCCAGTGTGTTTCAGTTCGACCAGATGAGCATCCTGCTCATCGATGCGATTGGTGGTCGGCTGGTCTTCGACCGGGTCATCGGTACGGACGGCGATTCGCTTCTGGCGAGCCTGAGCGGGCTGTCGGTACCGCTGAGCGAGACCGGAAGCATCTTCGCGGCGACCGTCGCCCGCCGCCGGCCCCTGCACATTCCCGATATCGGCCAGGCGCGCGGCATGATGTCGCCCACCGATGCCCGCATCCACGAACGCATGCCGACGCGCTCGGTCATTACCTTTCCGCTGCTGATCGACGACCAGCCGATTGGCGTGCTGGTGTTTTCGCATTCGAGCGCGACATTCGAACTCAGCGAAGAGGGCATCGCATCGATCGGCCGACACGTCGCCTTCGTGGCCAGCATCCTGCGCAAACTGCAACTGCATCAGGGCCTGGAACAGGCCCGGCGCGAAGCCGAAGCGGCCAATGAGGCCAAGAGCCGGTTTCTGGCCAACATGAGCCACGAGCTGCGCACCCCGCTCAACGCCATCATCGGCTACAGCGAGGTGCTGCTGGAGGAGGCCGAAGACCAGGACATGGACGATCTGGTGCCCGATATCCGGCGCATCGAATCGTCCGGCCGCCACCTGCTTAGCCTGATCAGCGACGTACTGGATCTGTCCAAGATCGAAGCCGACCGGATCGAGCTGCACCCGGAGTCCTTCGATGTCGATGAGTTCATCGAGGAATCGGTCGACATCGTCAGAACGCTGGCGAGCGCAAATGGCAATACCGTGCGGGTCGAGCGCGACGGCCCGCCCGGCGAACTGTTCACCGACCGCACGCGGCTCAAGCAGGCGCTGCTGAACCTGCTCAGCAACGCCTGCAAGTTCACCCGCGAGGGCACCGTCGAGATGCGGGTCGCAAGGCGCGCCGGCCAAGACGCCGACTGGCTGACCATCGCGGTGCGCGACAGCGGAATCGGCATCAGCCGCGAACAGATGGCGCGGCTGTTTCAACCCTTCGTGCAGGCCGACGCATCGACCACCCGCAACTTCGGCGGCACCGGTCTTGGCCTGGTGATCAGCCAACGATTCTGCCGCCTGATGGGCGGCTCGATCACGGTCGACAGCGAGCCCGGCAAAGGCTCGTGTTTCACCATCGCCATTCCCTGCCGGATTCCGGTGGAACCTGAGTCCACCGAGGCGGCCGACGGACCCGATGCGCCGGACACCGATGGAGCGCCGGAGATCATGTCCGGCCAGCTACTGGTGGTTTCGGAAGATCTCGCCGGGCTGTCCCACATCCAGACCTCTCTGGAGCGGTCGGGCTACGCGGTCGCGTCCGCGCCCGGCGCCAACTGGGTACAGCAGCGCCTGGCCGAAACCGCCGCCGACGTGCTGGCGCTCGATGCGCTGATGCCCGGGTCGGACACCTGGGCACTGCTGAGCCTGTATCGCAACCTGCCGCCTCGGCAGTCCTTGCCCGTGGTGTTGATCGCGCTGCCCGATAGCGCAGAGAGCGGGCTGGCGGTGACCGATGTCGATTGCCTGCCGGTCCCGGTCACTCAGGACAAGCTGCTCGACACCGTTGTCCGCCTGCCCACATGGGGCAACGGTCGCGTGCTGGTTCTGGACGACGACCCGTCAACCCGAGCCCAGATCGAAGCCTGGCTGCGCCGCGAAGGATTGATCGCCCGAGGCGCAGGTACGCTTGACGAAGGTCTCACCGTGTTTCGCGCCTACCAGCCGGAATTGCTGGTGCTGCGCCTGACCGGCGTTGATTTCGATGCACTGGGTTTTCTCGCACGGGTCCGTGCGGAATATCCGACGACCGACTTTTCGGTCATCGTGCTGACCGACATCGAGCGCGACCAGGCTGCACTCGATACTGCGGATCGCCGCGCAGCGCGCGACGCGGCGCTCGCCAAACTGCCGCAGGACCTGATTGCCCGGTCGATCTGGAAAATCATGCCGCGCACCGACACCTTCGAAGAGCTGCATCGCTGACCCTGTCCGGGTCGCGGAAGATTTACCGTTGTGTCCACTGCACACGCGGTTATCAGAAGTACAGCGCGAAAATCCAGGAGAAAAGCACATGTCGGCGGCGGGAAGAAACGCAAGACTCGCACTGATCGGCATCGCTGTGGCCGCGCTGGCCGTGGTCGCGATTGGTCTGGACTTCACCCAGGCCAGCGCCGCAGACGACAGCGCTGCCGTCGAGCCATCGGCGCCGGCAGCCGGCAGCCAACGTGCGGTATCCGC
>LADL02002428.1_pt1 | contig 10933 bp, 13 predicted proteins | sample 619721 | NCBI WGS metagenome assembly LADL02 (sample SAMN03397408, study PRJNA257561) | rock porewater metagenome | biome: terrestrial; feature: Opalinus Clay rock; material: porewater; isolation source: Opalinus Clay rock porewater BRC-3 borehole | place: Switzerland: Mt Terri URL, St-Ursanne ...
CGTGGTGCAGATCGCGCCGCCTTCATGGCGACGCTGATCATGAGCGCCAAGCTCAACGACATCGATCCGCAGGCCTGGCTCGCCGACGTCCTTGCTCGCATCGCCGACACTCCGCTCAGCAAGTTGGAGCAACTGCTTCCGTGGAACTGGATATCGGCACGGTCACCCCTGGCATTGGCATCATGACATCCAACGAACGCATCGCCCGGCTTCACATCAAGCTCGATCATATCGAGCCAGTTATCTGGCGCAGGGTCGAGGTCCCGATCACCACCAGTCTGAAGGGGCTGCACGACGTCATCCAGGCCGTCATGCTCTTCAAGGATTATCACCTCTTCGAGTTCAATGCCGGCGGCAAGCGCTATGCCGTTCCCGATCCCGAATGGGACTTCGGGGCTGATACCTATGCTGCCCGCAATGTTCGCATCGGCGCTCTGGTGGATCGCGGTATCACCACCTTCAACTATACCTATGACTTCGGCGACGACTGGCGGCACTCAATCACTGTCGAGGCCGTCACGGACGCCGATCCGGCAGTCGAATATCCGCGCTTCCTCGACGGCGACCGGCGCGCGCCGCCGGAAGATGTCGGCGGCTTGCCCGGCTTCGAAGACTTCCTCATCGCAATGTCAAAGCCACGACATGCACAACATCGCAAAGTCGTGGACTGGTATGGCGGTCGCTTCGAGCCGAATGATATTGGCGTCGATACGATCAATGAGCGGATAGCGAAACTGGCGCGTCGCCGAACGCTCGGGAAAGCTGGCTTCGCAAAAAGCCGAACCAAACCCCACTGACCGGATGCTGAAGACCCATCCGCGGCCTACGCCGGATGCTTACCGCCAGCAGTCCAAGCCTATTGACAGAGAGTCCCCCAAGACTCAAACAGATACTGGAGCCGTACGTGCGGCTTTGGGGCGTAGTAACCCCTCATGACTAGGATCGTGCTGCCAAATCAGCACCACTCTTCGACCTATGGTCGGGGAGCCTGCGGCGTATGCAACAGGTTCTCTGAACTAAAGGCCGTAGGGCCGTGTCATGCGGTTACTAACTCCCCGATCACCAGAGATCGAAGGGCTTTTTCGCGGGGACGTACCGCGATGATTGCCTCGGGGAGTGTAGAAGCCGTGTTCACAATCATCGTAATCGCAGCACTAGGCTGGGTGGCATACAAATTCTTCCGCTTCAACACAGCCTTAGGCACCGAAGCCGTTAGGGCATACTACTACCTTGAGGCGTGCCTAAGCGGAGAGGGGCCGTTGAATGCAAATCGCTATGCGCATTTCAGCATCAGTGGTGGCGAGCCTGCAAGCGTCCAGCGCGTTATCAATGACATCCGTGCTGTTCACGGCGGCAAACAGGGGCCGCTGATTGCGGAAGCCTATCGCCGGGGCCTGTTTCCGCTACTTCCTTCTTGGTATCAGAAGGCCGTGTCCAATGCGCCGATCACACCGGCTATCGAGACTATTTATCACGTGCCGCTCGACAGCGCGAAAGCAGAGTAGATATTGCAAGAGGCAATCGCGCCATTGAGAATGTCGTCAGTTCCAGCAGGAGGCAAGAGCTGGTGATCCGTGACCTTCTCGCAAACTCGTCGCTTTAAAGTCATCAGACACAAGCATAGATCCGAAGCTGAGTTTGCAAAGCAACACAAGAACTTACTCTCAATTTGACGGAATAAGAAAAATCGATTTAAGGGCCGCTGGCGCGCTTTGGGGTTCGGGTGCCCCACCAGTCGCGAAGCGTGAGAAACGCAGCAGGCGAGCTTCTGTGTGGCCGCAATGGCCTGTCCCCTGAAGCGGTCACATCCCCCATCGTGCCAGTGCCGCTTCTGCGTCAGCACGCCGATCCCGGATGCGCAAAACCGTCTGGCGCGTCAGGCCTGTCGTGCTAGCTATGGCTGAGGCGCCCTTTCCATCTGCAAGCATATCGATGACAACCGAGAACAGCTTGCGATCATAGCTAGGTTTCTTCCCCCTGTACCGATCCTCATCACCTTTGCGTGCTTCGATACCAGCTCGCTGCGCCTCCTTGGTGGCCTCAGCCTGCGCTTGCGCGGTGGCCGCCATAAAAGCGATCAGTGCATCCCTTACTGCTTGCTGCATCGGATCAGACGTCGAGCCGTCAAACGTGAGGCCATTAATTACGGTGCGGATGACTACCCCCTCTCTCATGAAGTGCCGAATAGCATCGGTTACATCCTGATAGTTTCGTCCCAGGCGGTCCACCCACCTGACTACCAATGTGTCGCCACGTCGAAGACGGTCGTACAGCCGCCTGCCTTGCGGCCTCTCAGCGAGTGTTGTGCTAACGCCGGATGCGCCGTGATCGGCAAACACCTCATCTATGGTGAACCCAGCTGCTTCAGCTTGGGTTCTCTGGTGTTCTAGGTTTTGCTCAGTGGTTGATACACGAGCATATAAGATAACAGACATTGTCCACCTATGTACGTTGAGGTTATGTCCGTATGAATATATGTCCGATGACCGATGTCAACCCTTACGTACACCATATTGGAATATGGCTGGTGCGTACGTTAGGGTATGCCCTGGCGATCACCATCAACGGTTAATGTACCTCACTTTGTGAGATGCCCGACACTCGCGCTCGCGAGAGATTGCTGGGGATAGGAACAAGCGCCGATTGCAAAGTGCAAAAATTTATGCAAATTATCCGCTTAATGCGAAATGCAGAGTCGGAGCAACAAGGAAATTCCATGATCACCGATGAACGCAGGTTCGAATTCGAGGCGGCGATACGGCGCGACGTACCCCGCAACGTATTCGTAGAAGTGAAAGAGCAGTTTCCGCTTGCTGCTGAGCAGGCAGACGTTGCTGTAAGAAGCTCGCATGATGCCGTAACCAATGGCGTGACGCTGTCTCGACCAAGGCAGAGCAAAGCGATTGGTCTCGTTCGTCATCAGATCACCGACGAAGTGTTCGAGCAGGTTCTGTTGCGAAACGGTAGTGAATTCGTCAAATCCGTACCGGTGGAATTTAAGCCTGATGAACTTAAAGATGCACAGGTTCATCTCACCACAGGACTTTTCGGCCATACAATGGTCGGCTTCGCGTCGCATCGAGAGCTTGTGGATGCGCCCGTCAAGAATGCATCTAGACGTGCACTGTGTTACCAGAACAGGGGCTTGTCTCCGGATTTTTTCCATCCGCCGGAAATGTTCAGTGATCGGAAACGATTGGTGCTCATCATGGTAAGGCGCGATCCTGCGGTCTTAGGCAAGATTGCCTCGATGACTGTCAGTGTATTGGACAGCAAGCTTGAGGCGTTTCTTTATCAGTGTGATATCGAGGATTTTTTAGCGGGCTACGGAACTGCCCCTGTATCTGGGAAGGCTGCCCCGGTTCTCAAGGCGGTCGCGGGCAGTTACAAGGCTTTGCGCGGTGGCGCGAACGCTGCAGCGAAAAAAGACAGGTGAGTTTGGGATGGAAAGTGCGTAGCGGGGTACAAGGATTTGTGGGTGCCAAATTGGCGGAGGCAAGACAGGCGAGAGGTATCACCTCTCGGAAAGCCTTGGCCGACTTGATGCAGCGTGCCCCGAGCACGATTATCAGGTGGGAAGATGGTGAGACCTTTCCCGAGCCCCAAGCACTTTCCGAGTTGGCGGCCACTCTTAACGTTCCGGAGGATTTTTTCCTTACCTTACGGCCGGGCTCACCTGGGCCTTCATTCTTCAGATCATTCGCGGGTGCGTTGAAAGGCGAGAGGCTTGTGCAGCAAGTTCGGCTGGCCTGGTTGCAGGATGTTACTGCGGTTGCGGAGCACTACGCTTATCTGCCAGCGGTCGATATTCCGGATTTGTTGGCGGGACGTCATTTCAAGACATTGCGAGAGGACGATTTTGAGGGGCTAGCCCAAATTGCCAGAGAGCATTGGGGCATTGGCCTGCGGCCCATTCTCGATATGATTGCGCTGATGGAACGCATTGGCGTAGTTGTCGCCAGCGAGGCAATGGAAACCAATCAATTGGATGGATTAAGCAGGTGGGGTTCGGATGGTCGGCCCTATGTGCTGCTGGCCAATGATAAGCAATCTTACGCAAGGCGGCAGTTCGACGCCGCCCATGAATTAGCCCATTTGCTGCTCCATAGAGAGATAACTGAGGATGAGTTTGAGGATAATTTTAAGCTAATAGAAGATCAGGCGCACCGATTTGCGTCCGCCTTTCTGCTCCCATCTAGTCAGTTTTGTGCCGAAGTTGACACTGCAGCAATCTGGGAGTTGGAGCGGCTGAAAGCTCGATGGCGGGTGTCTATAAAGGCGCAGATAATGCGACTGCAACGCCTTAACGTGTTAGATCGTGGTGCGGCGACGAAGTTGTACAAGATTTATAGCGCCAAGGGCTACTCTTCAAAGGGAGAGCCATTCGATGACGTTTGGCCCTTGCAGCATCCCACCCTTTTATCTGACATTTTTAAAGCCATAGTTGATGCCGGGCAGATTAGTAAGCCTGCTCTTTGTCAGGACCTTCCCTTGTTTCCGCATGATGTGGAGAGCTTGGCGGGTCTGCCCGCTGGATGGTTGACGATGGAGGCCGCTCGTGTGGTTGCGCTAAAAACAACTGCAGTGTCGCGATCGGGTAAGAGTGAGATAACGGGCAGCAATGTTGTTCCATTAAAGCGATAGGATAGTTTGTTGCCTATTGGCTGAACTACTGATGCAACCGTAATCTATACATGCTCTCCTATCTGCATGTCTGTCAGATGTGGCGGCTTAGGCCTTCACTCGTTCTTCCGGAGCCCAGAAAATCGAAATCGGCTTGTGTCGAACAAAGAACTGACGGCCGTTCTTCGAGTGCGGCTCTTTTGAAAAGAACTCGATTTTATCTTGATCATGCTTCAATTTTTCAAGGTTGGCTCTTTTGCCCGTGATATGCTCGATCCAAGCCTCCAAAACATGATCAATTCTCTCACAATTGCAGAATATCACTAGGCCTCCTCTGTCCTGAGAAGGCAAACAAGTGGCATAACGTGAGAGCAGCTGGAGATAGCCCTCTTCAATATGTGCATTTTGCTTGCCAGTGACTAGCTTCGCTTCGCCAAGCCAAAGCAGATCAACTCCTTCCTTGATAACGATGTCGCAATGGCCACCCACAGTAGAGTCATGAGAGGCATTTAGCCCAATGCCTTCTAGTTTCGCTATCATAAAGATGGAAAGCTGATCCTCTGTCTGTTTTTGAAGCTCCTTGGGGTATCTCGCCATTGTAGATACACATGAATCAATTGCATCATCGACAATCGCGTAGAATTCCTCCGCGTCCTTCATGCCTCCCGCGCGCAAATTCATCAGCCGATACTGCAATTCCATGCCGGTAGACAAGGAGACTATACGAAGTTCGTCCAAGGACGGCCTTTGCTGGCCTGCGGAATCGGTCATCTTCAATTACTACGCTCGAAGTACGGATAGAGATGTTTTCTGAAATCCTTGACCGCCTCTCCAGAGTCTGGGTCTACAAGGAATCCATGACGGTGCGCTTCCTGCAACTGTTCGGGCGATATCTTGTATTCTTCACCGTTAACGTTTTCGTACACATAAAAAACGTTGAGAAGATGCACGCGACCTGAAGTTAAAGTGGCGACGCACTGAAGCAACCGTCCATCCGCTGGCTCCACATGGCCAAATTTTGCAAGCTGGCTGTACGAAATGTATTTTGCCTGACTGGGGGGCAGCGCTACGATATTTTTGGCAATGTTCTTGGCAACGTCGCAAGCGGGATCATCCCCGAGTATCCGGTCAATTTCCGCAATCGGCTCTGACGCATCAACGCTCATTTTTAGAGGTAGCTCTCAAGTTTTTGCTTAATTTCGGAATATTCTAGGGAGTCGCTACACTTGCGAATTATTGCTGAAAAAAGGCCCGGCGAGGTGGACGCAGCCATTGTTGCGCGACCATCAAGGAACAGCTCCGGAGAGCTGAACTCGCCGTGTTGGTCGGTGAGGACCCACCGAACTCCGATCCGATAAGGTTCTATGTCCGCCGCCAACGCAGCCTTACCGTTAACATGATACACCTCTTTTCTGAGGCAAGCATCTTTGTCACGCATTTTCTCATGCTTCGTTGAACCTGTAGAAGTCGCGAATGCGAGTTCGATTACAATTCCTTCATTCGAATTATCATAAATTGGCTTAATGGCAGGGAAGAGATCAACTGGTGCAATCAGTGCCTTAGAGCCTGATTTTACATGGACATCTGCATAAATTTTCTGATGTGCATTCGTCACAGTCTCCTGAGTCTCATTCCCCAAAAAGTCAGCTCGGACCTCAATGATTCTGCCGTTATTGGGAACCCAAACAACGTCATACGCCTGAACTTTTCGACTATGGATGCCAATGATCTCCTCAAAGTCACCGATAGCTTGTTGGGCGGCTTTGGGCAAAGATTGGACGCTCAAGCGCTGGCGCTCATCCTTCTTTCTCACCGAGGAATATATCGCCGCGATACCGGTCGGGGTCTGGTGCACATAAACCAATGTGGGGTCGCACAACTGTGCTTTCTGCAACTGCTGACCGGAGAGTGGCAATGGGAGGAAGGGAGCATTTTTGAAGTTCTGATATTGAAGCCTTAAGTTGTCGACGTTCGCGTTCCCAAGATCGTAGAACCTTACAGACTTCTCTCCAGAGCAAATATGATCAAGGTACGCAGTAACGAGGCCGTCAACGTCGGCCACGCCTTTGTAACCCGTGGCCGCTTCGATGGTGTTCTCCCACCCATGCCCGATAGGAACCTGATGTCTTTGGAAGACTCTCTTTGCGACGTAAAACGGCGCTCGTTCTTGAAATGCTTCGATGAGCTTCAGCAAGCGAGCGTTCGGATCGGAATACGGCGTTCCCGCATTGTAAAAAAAGAAAAACATTGGCCCCCCTGCATCTTGATCTCAACAGCAAACGTGGCCTGATGTCCAGCCCCTCATTGTCTCATTGAAACGATTCAGGGTTGCATTGCAACCACGCCTCGTCGGAGGCTGTGTCGAGCGACCGCGAATCGGTTTATCAACATGGAAACAACTTTTGGGGGTGGGGAATGGCTAAGCGTGTAAGCGTGATCAATTTTAAGGGCGGGGTGGGTAAGACAACCCTCGCTTTCCAACTGGCGGCTGGCCTTGTTCGATACCACAAGCCCGCGCGAGTTTTGGTTGTAGATATGGATCACCAGAGCAGCCTATCTATTGTGTGTCTAGGCGCAACAAACTGGAACTCACGTGTTGGTGCAAACCTAACAGTAAACGAGATATTCAAACCTTTCGTCGGACAAAACCCTTCAATGCCAGGAACTGGTATTGTCAGCGGTACGCAGCTAAACCCTGTACATTACGCCAATCTCAAGGTCGTTCCGGCAAGTTTGCAGCTAGACGATATCGAGATCGAGCTAACAGCATCTCACCACGGTAATGCTATTCACTCCGAATGGGACAAGCGCACGCTGGTGTGCCGCTGGCTGGAAGAATCTGGTGTGGATGCAATGTTCGATTACATTATCTTCGATTGCCCGCCAGCGACCAAGATTGTATCGCAGAATGCCATAGCAGCGAGCCATGGCTTTATCATTCCTGTTATACCTGAAGCCGTAATGGAGCGCGGAGCGCCCCATCTATATAGCATGGTTCAAAACGGAATTGACAAGCGGTTGAAAGCGCTCGCGTCGATGGGAACTCCACGTTCAATGCATGTTCCCGACACAAAGCTTGCTGGGGTTGCGATAACTCGCATCAAAACACACGGGCCCGCCGCCTCTGGTTACACTGACGATCATACTCAGCACTTGACGTCGCTTCAGCGATATTGGGCCGGGAATTTGGTGACGCCCTATATCGAAGATGGTACAGGAATATCTCAAACTTTGGCCGAAGGCGTTCCCGTTTACGACCGCGGCTCGAACCAAAACATTGGCGGTCGAGGACTTCATACTATGTACAGGGACCTTACTGCTGCGTTGAAGACGAGGATTGATGCACTGTGATTAAAAAGCCTTCCGAACCTCGCGGCAGACTGAAAAAGCCCCTGACAGGGGCTGAAGTTGGGCGCTATTTGAAGAGTCTGGCGCTTCTTCAACGTGATCCCCGCATGGGTAACCTGGAGCTAAGTGAAGCTCTTATGAGTCTGGGAAAGGCGCTTTTGGAGACCAAATCTGCTCCAATTGAAAGGGTGATTGATGACATCGCCAAGAATGACCAAGGATTCCTTCCAGAGCTTGCCAACTTTCGCAGTCTGAGTTTGGAGGATATTAGGCGTTATTTGAATCAGTCGACAGTGCAAAAGGGTGAGCTTGTTACCATTGGTACCGAACGATTTGGTATCGCGAAGTCCAGGTTGGAGCGGCTGCCTCGGGAAGAGGTGGTTGCCGCATTGCGTGCAGCATTGGAACACGAAGAGTCTCTAAACATTATTTCCGAGGAAGCGAAACGAGGCGGACACTTGCGGTCTTCGTAATCTCACTCGGCCATCAATCCTTCTCCATTGTTTGCTTAGTTTAAGCCCCAAGTGCGAGACCCAACCATAGTTCAGAGCGAAACCATAATTGTTGACATATCCGGCATTTGGCGTACACAGAACAAGGCTCGAAAACGTATCCAAACACCTTGTAAAGCGTTGTTTTCGTTTCTAATCTAGGCTTGCACTGATGTGCCCGCTTCCTCCCTCCGGGCCCACCATTTCAAAATTTACTCAATAAAATAAATTGGTTGGTTGGGTATTTTGGTGCTCGAATTCGGGGCCCAGATCGTTGGTTTCGGGCAACAATCACATCGCCAAAAGCCGTGTAGAATCAAGTTTTTGTTGAATCTTTTCAACTGCTAAAGCACTGCGAATCGACCTCAAATGCACCGAGCAAATCCGGGGGTAGATTCGGGGGTATGAAATCCGGGATTCGTGAAATACCCCTAATCGTTGCGGGTGCGAGTCCCACTAGTGAAAACCTATCATGAAACATGATCGCAGCGAAGGGTTTGCGACAACCGATCAGCAGTTAGCTTACGAAGTTCGCAAGGGGTCGGATATGAACTGCTTTGACGAAAACGGTCGTAGCTCAGATGTCGGTGTTGCGTTTATCGACGCATGGTGGGAGCACGATTGCGTCACTCAAGAGGTTGATCTGTCGCCGTCCCAATCAATAGACGAACTTCAGTAGCGGATAGCTTCTCTCGAAGCTCAGAATGCAAAATTTATGCAGTTCGCAGAACGGCTAAAACACGCTCTTGTTTCTAGGGGGGTGAGTTGCTGTGGCGGCGACATGACCCACTCCAATCCCGAAGACCATTCCGCAGTCGACACGTGGGATCACACCCTGGAGGGTTGGCTGCGCGAGCTTGTTTAGTTCCGCCCAGGTGCCCTTCTTAGTTCCATACCGTTTAAAGAAAAGCTATCTTACGTGCCAGTCTTGGGTTTCACACTTGGCACGTTCTCAAGGAGATGCTTGTCTATTGCGGCGGTCCCAAGGGGGACATCCTTCATCAATGCGATGACGAGGTCGTAGAACTTCTCCGCGGTGAAACTATCACCAATTGTGCGGTATCTATCCATGCACTCTTTGTTGTGAGAAAAATGAACCGGGATGGCAGACAACGACGCATTGAAGTGCATCGTTGGTTCAGGGTCGTTCCCCCTGTTCGTCGCAACAAAACGATACGAAATAAGCTTCTCAATGATGGCTTTCTTTGCGTTAGCGATTTCGGCTACTTCAGATTTCAAGAGTTGCCGCCGATACTGCCAATATTGATAAGCGATGGCGGCGAGCGCCGCTGCTAAAGCAAATAACCCGTTGCCTATAACTTCTTCGCTAACGCCCATTTTTCCCTTGCCCCCTAAACAGCTTTCCGACGAATACATAGATTCGGGGCAGGTGTCACGGAATCGGACAACCTTGGGCTAGTTAGCTCTCGATCAGGGCGCTTCGAAACAAATGGAAAGTCAATGGCGGGCTCAGTACGCGTCAATCTGACTCAAGATCGTCCACAAACGTCCCAGTAAGTCCAGAAAATCCGGGGGTATGAGCGGGGGTGTTGCGCCACTCAGAAAAACACTAAGTAATTGAAATTGCTAAAAAAGCAGAAGAATTCCGAATTCTCTGACCCACGAAATTTGCTTCCCGGCTCCCATACGTCCGTCCCCCCAAACGACCGTCCCCGTTGCAAATTGTCGCCCGTCGGTCGAACATGGGATTGACTAATATCAGCGGTTCGTCGGATGTGGCGGGGCGTAGAAAACACGGAGACCTCATGCGCCGGGCGCTTATCGGGACGGCCATCATCAGTCTGGTGCTCAACCTTCTCGGTTTGACCGGGCCGTTCTACATGCTGCAGGTCTATGATCGCGTCATCCCGTCGCAAAGCGTGCCGACGCTGGTTGCCCTTTCGATCTTCGCCCTTTTGCTGTTTGCCTTTTCCGGCCTGCTCGACGTGCTGCGGGTGCGCATTCTCGCCCGGTTTGCCGGCATCGTCGATGCCTCTCTGACCGAGCGCGTCTTTGGCGTGATCGCCGGCGCGCCGCTGAAGCTCAAGCTCGGGGGCGATATCCTGAGGCCGGCGCAGGATCTCGACCAGATCCGCCTGTTCCTCGCCGGGCCGGGGCCTGTCACCTTCTTCGATCTGCCCTGGTTGCCCGTCTATCTGGCCGCCTGCTTCTTCCTTCATCCGGCGATCGGCTGGCTGGCGACGGGGACGCTCGCGCTTCTGCTGGCGTTGAATTTTGCCGCCAGTTTCCAGACCCGCAAGCCGACCGCCGATCAGGCGGCCGAGCTCTCCGCCCGCAACGCGATCGGCGAGGATGCCAGCCGCAATGCCGAGATCCTCGTGGCGCTCGGCATGCATGCAAGGGCCGCCGGACGCTGGAACGAAGCGTCCGACGCCGCCGCCGAGGCGCAGCGACGCACGGGCGACATTGCCGGTTTCTATTCCGGTCTCTCCAAGACGATCCGCCAGGTG
>LADL02002107.1_pt1 | contig 10822 bp, 9 predicted proteins | sample 619721 | NCBI WGS metagenome assembly LADL02 (sample SAMN03397408, study PRJNA257561) | rock porewater metagenome | biome: terrestrial; feature: Opalinus Clay rock; material: porewater; isolation source: Opalinus Clay rock porewater BRC-3 borehole | place: Switzerland: Mt Terri URL, St-Ursanne ...
CAGGCCTTCAGGTCATTGCGGGGGCCTCCGACAAGGCCTGCGAGGTGCTGGGCACCGGATGTCTAAACCCAGACCAGGGCTGTGTGGGTTACGGAACCACGGCCACCATTAATGTAAATTTTAATCTATATAAAGAGCCTGTTCCCCTTATCCCCCCCTATCCCAGTGCCTGCCCAGGCTTATATAATCTGGAGATGCAGATTTACAGGGGCTTTTGGATGATTTCCTGGTTTAAGGAGGAATTCGCCAGCCAGGAGACGGCCCAGGCGCTTAGGGAGGGAATAGAGGCCGAAGAGCTGCTGGACCGTCTGGCCCAAAAAATACCCCCCGGCTGCACCGGGCTGGTGCTGCAGCCCTTCTGGTCCCCGGGACTGAGGTATCCGGGATTGGAGGCCAGGGGATCGGTGATTGGCTTTAAAGGCGGACACACCAGGGCACACCTTTACCGGGCCATACTGGAGGGGCTGGCCTATGCCATGCGGGAGGGGCGGGAACGTATACAAAAACGCACCGGACAGACGGTAAGGGAACTTTATATTTGCGGGGGTGGGTCCAAAAGTGATCAGATGATGCAGATAACCGCCGATGTCTTCGGAATCCCGGCAGCCAGACCGTCAACCTATGAGGCCTCAGGCCTGGGCGCCTCGATACTGGCGGCCTATGGAGCAGGTCTTTACCCCGACATAAAAACGGCGGTAAAGGAAATGACGGGTGTAAGCAGCACATTCGAACCCAACCCGGAGGCTGTCAGCATATACGATGACCTATACGGTAACGTCTACCGTAAAATGTATGGAAAACTAAGGCCTTTGTACAGAATGATTCAATCTATTACCGAAAAAAATCTGACGTAATATAAAACCACTGTTGCACAATCAGAGCAATTTAACAGCCTCTCCTTGCTATAGGTTACTGTCAGGATCCTTCAGCCCGGAGAAGGTTAGTATGCGGAACAGTATTGGAGGAGTTGATACTATAGGTCCGGGTGTAACCATGGTTCCTACAAGTAAATGGTTTTTATGTATCGTATATATTTACAATTCTGGCAGTAAATTAAGGTCTCATGCTATGCACCGATGGACCTGACAATTGAGGTAAAAGCCTATATGCGTCCTGAACCCATTCACACAGAAGCGGCCTGGTATTGCGAGGATCTATTATCTCCTCAACACCAAAGGCCTCCGCGGTTCTAAATGGGGATCGAACATGTTCTAATTGCGAAAGCAATTTTTCATACAGGGCCTGCGGATCATCACTTGCCTCCAGTTCCCTACGATAGGCGGCCTGTATCCCCCCTTCCACCGGCAGTGATCCCCAGTCGCCAGAAGGCCAGGCGTAGCGAAGGTGCAGTCCATGTCCGTTAATCATTCCGGCGCCGCCGACGCCAAAAACCCTGCGCAGTATAATCTCAATCATAGGCACGGTGGCCTGGTATATTGCCGCAATGGCCCGGGCAGCCCTACGTATGCTGCCTTTCTTTTCAGCCCTAAGGCCGATGGCGATACCCGGCTGGTCCACCAAATTGACTATGGGAAGATGAAAGGTCTGGCACATATCCACAAATCTTTCCAATTTATCAGCCCCCTCGGAGGTAAGACATGCTGCCTCCACAAATACATCGGGAGCAATTACCCCCACCGGATGTCCATTAAGCCTTGCCAGCAAGGTAACCGTACCGCCTCCATAATAACGACCTATTTCAAAAAGTGAATCTTCATCAAAGATCATAGGCAAAATTCCGCGTATATCATATGGTAAGTAGCGGTTGCGCGGAATTACCGAAATTAGCCCCCCGGCCTTTCTCATCGGGTCATCGGTTGATGCAATAACGGGGGGTATTTGCCATACACTGGACGGAAGATAGGAAAGAAAGCTTCGGATTTGCGTAAAGGCTTCCTGTTCAGAGTTCACGATATTATCCACAGCGCCGCTGGAACGGTGGACGTTAACCCCTCCCAGTTCTTCCTTGTTTAAATCTTCAAAAACGCCGAATTTAACGATTGGTGGGCCAGCCACCATAAGCTGGGAGGTTCCCTCCACCATTATGGAAAAATGCGAGCTGACCACCCTAGCCGCGCCAAGACCGGCTACCGAACCCATACAGGCCGCCACCACCGGTATTCTGCCCATGTTCGCTACAACAAGGTCCCAGGCCGGATTTACAGGGATATAGGTATAGCCGTGGTCATCCTGTAACTTGACACTGCCTCCCCCACCGGTTCCATCTACCAGGCGTACCAGGGGAAGCAGCAGGTCATGGGCCATTCGCTCGGAATACTCCTGTTTACCACGGATGGAACCATCGGCCGCCCCGCCCCGAACTGTAAAATCATCTGCCCCGATTACAACTTTGCAGCCGTTAATCTTTCCTGTGCCGCAAACAAAATTCGCCGGGCGGAAATCATCAAGTTTACCATCTTTGTAGGTGGCCTTACCTGCCAATGCCCCGGTTTCGTGAAAGCTACCGGGGTCAAGAAGTGCTTCTATCCTCTCTCTGACCGTCAGCTTTCCCTGGGCCCGGTGTTTTTCGACCCTCTCAGCACCACCCATTGCCCGGGCCATTTCTTCTCTCCGCAGAAGTTCATCAATCTCTGGCTGCCAGGTCATTTCTCTCCTCCTCAACGGTGTTTTTCCTCAGTTAACAGGGACTTTGCGAAGTTCTATATATTTTTTTCAATGAAGCAGATAGATCTTGCAAATTATATGCCAGGCAGGAAAGATGTCAGTTTGTCGGTAGTTAAAAATTTAACCGGCTTAGATAAAAAAACTGACCACCTGAAAAGATGTCCAGCTTTTTATGAACAAGTCTATCAGAACGACTCCGCCCTGGTGACGTTTCGAACCCGCCAGCCAATAAATATTACTATAGCCGTAATAGCGAGAGGAACGGCTACCTCCCCGAAGATTATCCTGTGTAAATAAGGTGAAACCATCTTGTCGGCTACTATCATTTTACCGGCCGTCCAGGCCAGCACGCCGGCACCGACATATATCAGCCACTGAAATTTTTGCATAAGTTTTGTCAAAAGAGTGCTGCCTGCCAGGACTATGGGTATACTTAAGGCGATACCGAATATCAGTAAAAAAAGGTTTCCGCCGGATGCCCCGGCCACCGCCAGCACATTATCCAGGCTCATAATCACGTCGGCCCATAATATGGTGAGAATAGCCTTTTTAAAATCACTCTCGCAGGTGTCCCGCATGTCCACACCATGGTCCTTCTGCGGAAAAAGCAGCTTTACGGCAATCCATGACAGCAGCAGCCCGCCCCCCAACTGCACAAGAGGAATATTCAGCAAAAGAGCGGCTATAAATGTCAGTGTAACACGCAGCATAACCGCCAGGGCGACTCCCCAGAAAATAGCTTTTCTTCGGTACATATCGGGCAGCCCCATGCAGGCCATGGCTATAACCACCGCATTGTCCCCGCTTAACACAAGATCGATAATGATAATGTTGATTACCCCGCTAAAAATCTCCCAGTCCAATATAACACCCCTCCAAAATTATTATCTTCAGCAAAAAGACCTTTGTACCAGGAAAAACCTGGCACAAAGGTCTTGCTAAACACTTAAGCGTCCCCCCAGGCCAGGCCACAAGGACCGGTTGTTGACCTGAGAGTAAAAGCTACTCCCCTTTGATACATTAATAAAATATCATATTGATTAACCAAATGTCAAGAAAAAACGACACCTTCCACACCCACCAAAAGAGGTGTATAATGTTGAGGAAAAAAACTAAGGAGAATAAATAATGGATAACGGAAAAGACGCTAAAAATGATCTATATCTTCTGGCGGCATTGATTGAAATTTACAGGGGCCAACCGGTTTTCCTTCCGGAAACCGACCCGGGGCTGGAGGCCAATCTACTTAGGGACGTTTTTTCGACAGCAATCAGTTTTGCCCGGTTCGATGAATCCCGCCAGACCTTAAGCGAAGAAATATATAAATGCTCAATGGAGGGCGCCACCATCCGGGATCAGGTTGAACTGTCCAGAATACAGACCCCTGACGTGCTTAACGCTAAAATGGTGGCGGCCGCGCACCTTATGAAAATTATGGAGGGCGGTAGAATAAGACTCTTCTGATCCACTTTAAAAAATGATTATATTGGAGTAACAATATGCTTGAAAAATTGGACATTCTTTATTCGGAAATAGCCTGCTGTCGAAAATGCCCCCTGGCACTGGAAAGAATCAGTCCGGTACGGGATACCGGAAATCCTTGCACTGCGGCGGTTGTTTTTGTGGGAGAGGCCCCCGGGGCCAATGAAATAAAGTACGGCCTACCCTTTGCAGGAGAGGCCGGTAAAAAGCTGAACCTATACCTGGAAATGGCCGGCCTCTCACGAAGCGACGTATATATAACAAATGTGGTCCGGTGCCGCCCCACCTCCAACGGAGGCCGCAAGAACCGAACCCCTGGCAAAGAAATACCGCTCTGTGGCGGCTGGCTCAACCGTGAGCTGGAAATAATCCAGCCCCAAACCGTGGTTACATTGGGTAATGTATCCCTGAAATGGCTCTGCGGAAAAAGCTCCACCATCGGAGAGTGTCACGGGAGGCTGATTCAGGCCGGGAGCCTTACGGTTTATCCCATGTACCACCCTGCAGCCGCAATCTACAACAGAGCGCTGGATGGATTAATCCGTTCCGAGTTCACAGCACTGGGCAGGCACCTGGGCAGATCGGTATAAACAAATTTTTTACAGTAGCAAGTAATGGGGATGGTAACATTAAGACGACACCCGAGTAATTATATGGAAGTCCGGCTTTACATTTATTGGCGATCATACTCAGCAGATCTGATGAACTTGACACCTGCTGATGGTCGCCTTCAATTGTTCACAGTAGGGGGCCAAAACCTGGGCCGGCTGCAATTCAAATATTAATACTACATTAACTTAGAAGTATAAAACACAATAATCAAACCCTTTTCTCTCCAGAAGTTGGCACAAACCCCTGGCATTTTGCTTCTCCTCAAAGGCCCCGGCAAATACCAGCCAAAGATTTCCCTCCTGAATGATACAGGCGTCAAATCCCGCTTTTTTCAGCCTGGAATACATTGAGTCGGCATAACTCCGTATTTTAAAGGCTCCCACCTGAACCCTCCAGTATTTTGTGCTTCCTGACAACGGTTCATACTTATCGGTTATTGACCACAGCTCGTCAATGGGGTAATTGAAAGGTAAGGTGCAGTTGCCCTTATCCCCCCATTCACCCCCCCAGGAGTTGCGCACTATCCACCTGTCATCCTTCCAGCCCATTACGGTCATGGCATGGAACCCCAATAAATCCTCACGGCTAATATCCGGCAGGGGCAGGTCGCCACCCGGGTAAAAAGAAGTATAAACAGGAATACAGATCATTACCGGACCCAGTTGCGTCAGGGCGCTTTTAACATCAGCGGTACTGTAAAGCCTGGCAAAGGACTTAATCCGCTGGGGTTTGGCCTCTTCAAAACATCCGGCCCACACCGGGCCCAGCTTATCCTTCAAATCGTACACCAGACTCATATAAGGAAAGGAATCATAGGTGCACACACCGTCCTTAATCATTTTCTTCAGCGCTTCCCTTGGTACCATACCCTCTCCCTGGTAATCTTCATCATTCCTGTTGGCATAAACAAAACCGGGGGAATAACGGGTACGGACCCCCCTCTCTTTCCACTCCTGCACCTCCTTTATTGTGGCAAGACTGAAGGCTACACACATGCCATAGCCATTCTGGTCATAAACCTCGGGCAGGGGCGAAATGGCAAAGCGGTCAGGCAATTTGTCCGGGGTGGGTACCAGTTTTGAGACAGGATAATCACGGCTGTCAGGAGGGGACAACCTCACTCCCAGCGGCCTGCCGGCGTAATCCACGATAAAAACCTCCTTTTACAACATAATACGCCGGGAATGGATGATCAGTACCTATCTAAGCGGTAAGCTGTAAGCTGTAAGCATTAAGCTTTATTAAATCACAAAAGAAATGGGGCACAGAACTTTCTTTTCATCCCCTAAATACGCCACTGGCGGCATTGGCAACTACGATAAAAACAAATTCAGACCGGACAAGGTCCGGTCTGAATTTGGATATGGCTTATAGCTTATAGCTTATAGCTTACAGCTTACAGCTTTTTTTAGATATAAAAGGAGTCTTCCGGAACATCCAGCACCGAGGTGTCTCCGTCGGCAATTATCCTGGCTGTGGTCATGACTTCCGGCACTATGTTGCGTACGTAGTAGCGGGCGGACTCGACCTTGCCCTTATAGAAGGCGTAGTCAAAATGTCCCTCACCCAACTCTGCTATTTTGGAAGCGGCCAGTACAGCCTGTTCCACTATAAGCATACCACAATACAGTTTTGATGTAGCGTGCAGCACCCGGGTGGCAAATAGCGGGAGCATGTTAAATTTTCCCTCCATGTAGAAGCCCATGGCAGTCTTTTGGATTTGGCGGTAGGCTCCGAAGGCCTCGCTAAGAAGTGCATATTCCTTAGCAAATTCGGGGTTATCCTTGATGGCCTCAATACTTTGCTTTAACTCGGTCATCCAAACCTTGAACACTTCTCCGTTTTTCATTGTCCACTTACGGGCCAGCAGATCCATGGCCTGAATGTAGTTGGTGCCCTCCCAGATGGAGTAAATCTTGCTGTCCCTGGCGTATTGAGCCACCGGATATTCCTCGGTGAAACCATAACCACCGTATACCTGGATGGCATCGGCCACCAGTGTCCAGACCATATCCGAGGGATATGCCTTGATAAGCGGTATGTTAACTTCGATGGTGTTGCTGGCGCTGACTCTCTTTGCCTCATCGGGGTCGTTTTCCATTACGTCATTCAGGAAGGATGTTTTGTAGATCATTGCACGCATTGCTTCGATATGGGCCTTCATATGCATGAGCATGCGCAGGACATCGGCATGCTTAACAATCTGCACCCGCTCACCCTTGAGGTTGGTCATGGGCCTTCCCTGAATTCTCTCCCGGGCGTACTGGGCGGCCTGGTGATAGGCGGCGGCAGCGTTGGCCAAAGACATCATCCCGGTTTCAAAACGTGCGCCGTTCATCATTTGGAACATCTGGGCCATACCCTGGGCACGGCCTTTTTCATCGGCGGGGGAGCCCAGGAGCCAGCCATAGCAATTGTTATTGTCTCCAAAGCTGAGCATGCAGGTGGCCGATGCCTTAAGCCCCATCTTATGTTCCACCGCCACTGTGGTAACATCATTGGATCCTGTGATTTCACCTTCCTCATTAACCCATTGCTTGGGTACAACAAAAAGGGAAATACCCTTTGTTCCGGGGGCAGCCCCTTCAATGCGGGCCAACAGAAGGTGAATTATGTTTTCAGTCAGGTTGTGATCCCCTGCTGTGATAAAGCACTTTGTCCCCTTTATTTTGTACAATCCCGGTGTGTCGGTGGGAAAGGCCTTGCTGGTTATATCCCCAACGTCGGATCCGGCGCCGGGCTCGGTGAGGCACATTGTACCGGCCCAGGTACCCTCCATCATTTTACCCAGAAACAGGTTTTTGCTGTGATCATCCCCGAAAGTCTGGATAAGTTTGGCTGCTCCGGTGCCGGCGCCCACGTAAGGCACAAAAGCCTGGTTGGCGGCAATCATCATCTCAGAAACAGCTGCCATTATTGATTCCGGCAGGGCGGCTCCGCTCTCATGATCAATGTTGCTGGAACCCCAGCCGTTTTCCTGTACAAATTCATAGACCTTCTTAAAGGATTGCGGCAACACAACCTGGCCATCCACCAGGTGCGCGGGATTCCGGTCACCTTCCTCATTGGTGGGAGCGATAACATCCTTTGCCATCTTTAAGGCCTGGTCCAGAATCATATCAACGTCATCCACGCTGTAAGAATCTGAGAAGCGCTGGTAGGACATAACCTGTTCCAGTGGCAGCCATTCCTTTAAGATAAACCTTTGGTCCCGGGTGGAAAATAAAAAATTAGAAGGCATTTAAAACACATCCTTATAAATATATTCTTCTTTATAATTTATAACTGAATGAGTACTCAGTCAATAACCTTTTTTGTATTATTTTCTTTTTTATCTTAAAAGGCAGAATATTAAGCCCCCTTCAGAAGATGAAGAGGGCTTAGCGGCAAGACTTTACAAGATCGGCGGCCTGGGCTGGGTTATCATAAAAAACATTTCCTATAACCACGGTATCCACCAGCGAGGCTACCTGTTTTAATTGTTCAGGGGTTTTAACTCCTCCACCGTAAAAAAGATGGATGTTTTTACAGGCCTCGGCCACCGCCCCGATTAACTCCAGATCACCAAAAACCCCGCTGTATTCCAGGTATAAAAGAGGCATACGGTAGATTTCCTCCGCCAGTACGGTGTACGCCAGCGCGTCTTCAATGCTGACCCTACTGACTCCTGTAATCTGCCCCACGGCGGAATGGTGGTTACAGACCAGATAACCCTCCACCAGCACTTTATCCCACCTGATCAGTTGCCCATACTTTTTGATGGCGCCAAGATGGGCTCCGGAGAGCCAGCGAACATCCCCGGAATTTAGCACCACTGGTATAAAATGCGCGTCGACACCGGTTATCACGGCATCCTCGGTAGAAATTTCCTGAACCAGGGGACCTTCAAATCCCGATTCACGAATCAATTGCACCAACCTTTGGGTGTTGGTATAATTTATCCCCTGGGTACCACCCACCATTACGGCGTCGATATTTTTGTCCCTGATTATTTCCAGTGCTTGCGAAGGCAGTGTTTTATCGGGATCCAGCTTGGCAACCAGCCTCCATTTTTTCCATTGATCATTCTTCCACACCAAGTATACCTCCCCAGCCGGTTGACCATAGATTATATGTAAAGGCCAATACTAAACATTATTTGTTCTGGGGCTGTGGCAATAACCTCCCAGACCTTTCCCTGTATATTTTTCTGGCGGCTGCAATAAAAATTACCAGAAAAACCAAGATTAAAATGGCAACAACAAATATTTTTACGCTGCCTGTAAGTACATCCCCCAAATAGGAATATAAAATGGTTACGGGCAGCATGCCCAGTCCGGTGGCAAGAAAAAACCCCCGGAAACCCATAGAGGTGAGTCCAGCCGCATAGCTAACCACATCAAAGGATATGAAGGGAAAAAGTCGGGCCAGCAGTACGGCGAACTTGCCATAGCGCTCAAAAAAGCTGTCTACCTCCTCCAAAAGAAACTTGCTGGTGAACCTCTCCACCACCGACCGGCCGTAAAATCTGGCTATCCAATAGCAAAGGGCGGCACCCGCCAATTGGCCGCACCATGAAAGAAGGGCACCCTTTACCCAGCCGAACAAGGCGGCGTTGGCAAAGGTTATTATGAAGCCGGGCAAAGGAGCAATAATACACTGGAAGATTATGAGAGCGAAAGAAACTGCCGGAGCCCATATGCCATAAGCTAAAATATAGTTTTTCATGGCGGTGACATCCACCGTTGAAAGCATGAACACCACCTGTTTGATAGCCGTCTGTAAAGCAGGTATAAAGGCATAAATAAGGGCGAAAATTAAAATAATACCTATTTTAATAATGAATATTTTTTTCAGTTTCAATACAAATACCTCCCCTCGATACTTTATCCTGCCCCGCTTAATATTTCAACCTTCACATTTAAAATCCTGGGGAATGAAAATTTTTTCTACAGCTAAAATCAAGCAATTAATTAGTTTAATTGCAATTAAACTAATTAAATATTATTATATTTGCAGGAGGTGATTGTTATAAATCCAGAGGAATCCAAGTTTATTGAAGATATGGGGCTTCTGATGGAAAAGTCCGGTGGTTCCAGAACCCTGGGCCGTATTTTCGCATACCTCCTTTTGGCAGACAGTCCCAGGACCCTTGATCAGATAGCTAAAGATCTTCTTTTCAGCAAAGCCACCGCCTCCCTGACAGTCCGCCAGGGAATTCTGGTCAAGTTTTTTGAAAAAGTTACCATTCCGGGTAACCGAAAGGACTGGTATCAGGCTAATATTCAAAACTGGATTGGGTCAACGTCGAATCAGATAAATAAAATAATCGACTGGAGCAAGGTCATCGACCAGGGTCTGGGTTCCTTGTCGGTGGACAACAAAACAGCCCTGGAAAAAATGAAAGAGATGAAGGATTATTTCAATTTCATAATCTGGTACTACTCAGATTTTGGCGAGCAATACCAGAGATGGAAAAAGGGTGAAATACAAAAAAACTAAACCCTTGAGGAAGAAAAATGGAAAAAAACATTTTAATAAAACTGGATAAGATAACCAGGACTTACACCATGGGGGATGTAAAGGTTGAAGCCCTGAAGGAAACATCCCTGGACATATATTCCGGAGAACTACTGGTAATACTTGGACCCAGCGGTTCTGGCAAAAGCACACTGCTGAACATAATTGGTGGAATGGATAAACCCTCCGGGGGCCAGGTTTTTTTTAAGCAGGAAGAACTGAGTCTTGTAGGTGAGGACAGGCTTACCCAATACCGGCGAAACGAGGTGGGCTTTGTATTTCAATTTTACAACCTTATGCCCGACCTGACAGCCAAAGAGAATGTGGAACTGGCCGCAGGTCTGGTGGATAACCCCCTTCCAGCCGCTGAAGTATTAAAAGAAATGGGCCTCGGGGACAGGATGAATCATTTTCCATCCCAGTTGAGCGGCGGAGAGCAGCAGAGGATTTCTATCGCCCGGGCAGCGGCAAAGAATCCACACCTTCTGTTATGCGATGAGCCCACAGGGGCACTGGATTATCAAACTGGAAAACTTATACTGGGGCTTTTGTCCAGGATTAACCGCCACCGGGGAAGCACCGTGGTGATAGTCACCCACAATAC
>LADL02000034.1_pt1 | contig 10820 bp, 6 predicted proteins | sample 619721 | NCBI WGS metagenome assembly LADL02 (sample SAMN03397408, study PRJNA257561) | rock porewater metagenome | biome: terrestrial; feature: Opalinus Clay rock; material: porewater; isolation source: Opalinus Clay rock porewater BRC-3 borehole | place: Switzerland: Mt Terri URL, St-Ursanne ...
TGTCTATTAACGGGATATCAGAGTCCAGATTTCCCAGAGGTCCTTTTTGAAGCTATGGAAAGTGAATTGAAACGATAATACATTGAAAAGGCTCCTGTTTAACTGACTGGCGAAGTCTCCCCGGGCGACCTGGTTTAATGTCTTTTATCTGAGAAACATCTCTTTTAAAACCTCTACTGGTACGGTCTTTGGTTCACAAACAGTCCTAACGAACAATACCACTTACAATTTCAGTGAGGCTTACTTACAATTCCGCAGTTATGATACGCAAGACTTCTTCAAAAATTACTGAACGTATTGGCTCGGTCATGGCCTTGATGTCGCTGGGCTTTATATTTGTTGCGTTTGCCCGTAACTGTCAAGAGATTCCTCCGTTGATTTGGTCTTGGTTGCTTTTTACTTCCGTGTTGCTGAGCGTGATGGCAAGCGGTGTGTCAGTATTATTGATGTCATATGTCTGGTGGACTCTCCTAAATAAAGTTGATGTGGAGCTTTCCGTATCGAAATCGTTTGTCATTTGTGGGAAGGCTCAGATTTTGAAATATCTTCCGGGAAACGTCTTCCATCTTGTAGGGCGGAGTAGTTTGGCAGTGCGAGAGGGAATCCCTTTGGGTATTGTGATCTCTTCGATGACTCTGGAAACTATTTTAACGGTCGCTACAACGGCACTTGTTTCCTTGCCTTTGGCGTGGACTCGTTGGCACGACATTTCACAACTCATCAATGTTTGGGATTGGTGGAAGACATTGTTGGCGTGTCTTATTGGGACGCTCATCGTCTTTTTTATTTCGCGGTTTCTAAGAGCGTGTCTCCAAAGTACTGGCGTTTCGCTTCTGCGCATGTCCGCCCGGGCAACGTACATCAAAGCTGTGCCTAGTATAGTGTTGGCGACATTGGTCACTGGATCTACATTCTACTTTTTTGCGGTTTCTGCTTGGCCAGAAATGACCGGTATCTCGGTGCAGACCTGCATTTGTGGGTTAGCACTGGCGTGGGTAATTGGTTTCTTGACACCCGGCGCCCCAGGTGGAATCGGTATTCGTGAACTTGTTTTCCTCACTTTGTTCGCGGGATCAATCGGAGACGGGATGGCAGCGGCATTAGCAATCTCCTTCCGGTTGCTATCGGTTGTCGGAGACATCTTCACATTCTTGTCGGCGCTGGTTGCGGAGAGGATTATGTCTCGCTCATCACATATTCGAGTTGATTAGTACGTAATCGCTGTAAGTTTTAATTGCGATGCCGAATTCTGGGATCAGGATTGATCAAAGTATGAATTCATGTTTTATTAGGTTTTTTATGGGCCCAAACGAGGTAGCCATTTCCCAGATCGGTCTGTAGAAAGGCTCTTTGAATCTGGCAAAACGCTTGCATTGCCAGAGAACCTGGAAACTTTCCAAACAATGGAAACAGTTGGACTTCCTTCGAACGTTCTGTTCCGCTTGTTTCGGTGAACTTCTTTCGAGTTTGTTGTTGCCCCTGCGCGTCTTTTATTCTGTTTCGGTAGAGAGAAGCTCTGATCGGTTCGACCCAGTTGGCAAGTGGGTATCCGTACGATTCAATCATTTCAGGCATTGAGCCCACTTTTATGAAGAGGTCGCTGAGTTGCTTGCGTTCGTAGCGACGATAATGACCGGCCCAAATATCTGAGTCATTCCACATTCGTTGATGAGCTGGGACAGATAGTAAGATATATCCACCGGGTCTGATCCAGGTAGTCCACTCTCGTAGGGCCGATTCATCGTCTTCGATATGTTCAAGGACTTCAAAAGATAAAACATAATCAAAATGTTCCTGCCAATTGGATTGTGGCTCTTGATAGATTGTCACCGAAGAGTGGTTCACGTTGAATTGCTTGGCGAGTTGTCGAGCTTGTTCAGACATTTCAAGCGCAGTGCAGTGGAAACCGAGTTCTGATAATTCACTGAGCAAAGCTCCGGAACCACAGCCAATTTCAAGCACGCGTCCGCGAGGTAAGTTTCGAAATAACTGAAGAATGCGGCTTCGCCGGAGAATGTATCGAGGAGCAGGCACCCATCCGAGACTGGGAGCAGAGGGGCCGAACTTTGTTTGTCTGATGGGATTTGAAACCGTTTGGTTCATGTCGTTCTCCTCGTAGCAGTAGTTGGCGCAGGCCGGATGACCTGCTGAATGTAGCCGGATAAAAGATCTTGAATTCGAGCTGGCGAGGCCTTTTCCACAAATGTCAAGTAGCCTCTATTTGCAATCGTAAGAGCCTTCTCATAGTTGTCTCTTGCCCATAGAATTCGATCAGCAAGTGCTTCAGGATCACCGAGAGGGACGAGCATTGCATCATTTCCGTTTGAAAATAATTCACGGCTGGCAGGACTGTCTCCCGTAATAAGAGGTTTTGCGAGAGCGATTGCCTGAAATGCTTTATTTGGAATGACTCTCGTTGCTTTATTCGTAGTACCAAAAATTCCTAAAATTATGTGTGACTGGCCTGCAAGGTCCTGCAACTCTTCCAAGGTTTGCCAGCCGATGAATGAAATATTATCGACATCAAGCTCGTGCGATAATTTTTTGCAAGATCTAAATGTTTGACCTGTACCAACAATTGTAAAATGCACGTCTTTACCCCGCAGCAAGTGAGCCGCGCGGATAATTACTTCGACACCCTGAAGTGGAATGAATCCACCCCAAAACAAAACTTTGCACGTCTCCCCGTCTTTCCAAGTCAACGGCTGTTGAGGCTTAAGGATGGTATCTTGGGCACTAGCCCATAATCTTCCAATTTGGGCATTCGGGACATTGAATTCTTGCTTCAGGTAATTGATATGTTCTAAGGTGTCAGTGATTACCAGATCGGAATTCTGAAGCATGTAGCGGTCGAGCCAGTAACAAATTCTTCCAATCGTTGACTGAGGACTGACTCTTGCTTTGTCATGCACCAGGGTATCAAAGATAGAAAAATATCCATCGGTGATTATCGGTCCGCGCCAGAGAAAACGCAGCATCGGGAGAATTGGTTGTGCAAAAAAACCTACGACAAGCACGTTCACATTTCTAAGTCGTCCCAGAAGAAGTGCTATCAGAAATTGTAGATATACATTAACTATTCGCAACGGGTATTTCTTTGCATCTGAAAGAAATACAGTGACATCAAAGGTGTTTTCAAGAGATTGTTTAATAATGGCGACTCGTGAATAGGACGATTCTCGGCTAGCGATATATGCTATACGTATTCCGGATTCTTTCATTTCGCTTTGAGTACGAATTGAGTTGTCGTCTGATCCCATAATTGAAGTGTCTTTATTAGTGAATTCTTAGCTAGAGAATCGTCTGGATGTGAGTGTGTTATTCGCATCTTCGATTTCTGTGGATAGTAGGGCTTCACGAGCCCCCATCTCTTCACCCCAGTTCGACATTGGCTGAAGATTATCTATGATGGCATTTGTCGGACACTCTCAACACATTCTTGACATTGTCATTCGAGTGATAGTCAATCACTATACTACGTTTCGGTTCTATATATGATGTTCGGAAGTTTCTTCTCTGGAGTTGTTTGCTTCGTTCGAGTTTTGTTGAATTTGTTTTAACTCTATTCTCCGAACCTTCTCTAATGTCAACTCGATCAGCTGGCGGTTAAATGAGATTAGATCGGCTAATAATCCTGTGATTAGAGTCGTAAAACCCGTGATTACCAATACGCTTCCGAGAACCAACGATTGAAGATGGCCGCTGCCGTCACCTGAAAAATAATAGAACAGGAATCTCAGAATTGGAGCAGAGCCAAGTAGTATCAGAATCAGGCTGATAACGCAGAAGACCTTGAGTGGGTTGTACATCGAATAAATTCTGACAATGGTTGCACCCGAGCGACTCAAAAAGTGAAACATGTTTTTGAAGAGTCGTGAATTTCGAGTCTTTTCGTTTGTCGAAATGGGGACCGATTTAATTGCAACTTGTTTCCGGCCAGCCTGAATGATTGTCTCAATCGTATAACTAAAAGAAGATACGATATTTATTTTGATCGCCGCTTCGCGAGAGAATGCTCGAAAACCGCTGACGCAGTCGGGGACTTCAGTTTTGGAGAGCTTTCGGACAATAAAACTACCAATTTTCTGTAAGGCTTTCTTTTTGCGAGAAAAGTGTTCGATCGTCGATGTCTGACGATCTCCAACAACCATGTCGGCTTCACCAGAAAGTATAGGTGCCACAAGTTTCGCGATGTCACTACCTGCGTATTGATTGTCTCCATCGGTATTGACGATGATGTCCGCACCGAGTTGCAGACAAGCATCAATCCCAGTTTGAAACGATTTTGCCAGTCCCCTGTTCGTTCGGTGCCGGATAACGTGGTCGATGCCGAATTCACGAGCCGCAGGAACCGTACCGTCTGTGCTGCCATCATCAATAATCAGCCACTCAACAATATCAACTCCTTCAATCTCCCGTGGGAGATCAGCAAGGGTGGCAGGGAGAGTCTGTTCTTCATTATAACAGGGAATCTGAATAATTAGTTTGTACATTTTGTGCTCAGAAAGTGTAAACTTTTCTTGACAGAATTTAGTCGTCGTTGAATTGAATTCAATGTCAGCTCGATTATTCAGCGAAAAACTAAATCAGAGCATGGAACACCTGTAACGACTAGCAATTAATATGCCACGAGTTGATCAGGTTTCATTGTATCCCAGATCTTTTAAATTACGAATTGGTATGGGCCTGACTTTCTTTGCATCTGGTTCAATTAGCCAAATATTTCTGTGCTTAAAATACTCTAACAACTGTAGATTTCGAGTTTTACCAAGGTCGCGAGCCCAGATGACTTTTTCAGAATCGATTTCTGCTCCATTATAAACCCATTCGTAGTGCCACAAATGATTTGCGTGATAACGCACAATTATGAGATGTTGATCAGGCCCTTTCTCTAGTCGTTCGATGATTCGTGCACGCCAAAAGTTCCATCGGTGCTTAGAACTATCGGGGCCATCCAACCAAGCGTCCAAGCAATATGAAGAAAAACTCATGAGTGCAATGAGAGGAATTACACGTACCAGAAATCGGCCGATGGCGCGATTGCGAATTCGAAAAAGGCGGAGCTTTCGCAGTCCTTGCGTCGCAATCAATATGAGTAACCCGAAAACTGGCGCCAAATAGTGCGCATGTGCAGATGTGTTTTGGAGAAGAACTGCGGCAAGCACCAGTCCCGATGCAACTGTGGCCAGCCGTAGTTTTTGAGAAAAAAGTATTGGCACAGCAGCTAACAATGGTAGAGCAAGCAATGGCCCGAGGAGAGACATAAATAAACGGATACATTTATGTGATACTGGGATTTTTCCATATTCTTTCGGAACGGGCAGATTCTGATTGCTATTGAATTCATCAACTTGAAGAGGATTTATTGGAACAGTGTCTTTCTTCGGCTTGAATCCTTTAGTTTGTAGTTGTTCTGAAAAGAATAGGGTGTTCGATAAAGACTTCCCGCTTGTATTGGCCCAGACTTGGTATGGCATTGTGAGAGCATTTCCAGTGACTCGGAAGTTGTAATACCCCATCCAGGCTACAGCGGTAACGAGGATCAGGGTAATCGGAAGAATGACCGATTTGATTTTGTCAAGCATTGAATGTCTGCCCGTGCGAACTAAGCTGACGAAAAGTAATACTGCGACTGGTAGACTGGCCACAAAACCTTCGTATGGTCGGCTGTTGGCGAGGATCACCAGGCCGAGGCCCATAAGGATCGCGTCTCGTGAACGGAAGGAGTTTTGAAGGCGGGGCAGAGCGCCAAAGATCAATGCTCCTCCTGTCATCGCAACCGCTCCTCCCCAATAGTTTTGACCCCATATTAAAAACACGACTGGTTTTATGAGAGTTAAAAAACCGCCCAGAAGTGCCCATCGAGGAGGCAGCCATCCGTAGAGCATCCAGGTAATTGCAGAAACTGCAGCTGCTATGCTAAGCCAGACGCCCACAATTGGCAGACCAAAAAGCACTTGCCCTGCCGCGAGAACAATCCCCTGACCTGGTGGATATTTTCCCTGATAAGTTGGTTGATGAAAGATGTGGTAGCTTTGAAAGTGTTCCCACATTGGATGAGTTTCATTTGTCAATCGGCCATGGGCGAAGGTGTCTGCTGTTAGCAAGTAGGCAAATTCATCATGAACGCCAGGAACAGGTATGTACGTAATCATGCAGAAAACAGCTTCGCCAGTGAATGCCAGCAGGCCAATGAGGATGATCGAAAATGTTTTGTGTCGAGCCAGTTGTGCAAATTGAGAACCGATCGACCTAAACCATTTGTGTCCGATATTTGGGCGAATGATGCCGAGGAAGATACAGAACACCAACGCAAGTATTGGAAAAAGCATGATAAAATAATAAACTCCGTTGCTACGAATGAATTTCTATTCAAGATGTTTCAAACTGAATGGGTTTATATTGTTTCTTCAAGTTGTAACATTGTGCGATTGATGATTGTATTGGGCAGTGCCTCAGATCGACTGTGGCGCAGTCGGAATACTGAACCATCTAGAAGTCCATCGATCGGAAACACGCTAAGTGTCAATCCCCCGAGCAATTTGGTCAGCCCACTTCTTAAAATCATCAGATGTGGGGATGCAATTCTGGCTTATGACAAACGGCGTTTGTTGTTATGTATCCATTCTGCACGACCTGTTTCCACCTTTTTTCATCCAACAGACTGGAATGCAAAAAACAGTACGCCTCCTGCCACACTATGAAATAATTTGCGCAATAGGAGCCAGAATATTTTTACAAATCTTGTAGTCAATCGCTGTCAAAATACTGCAATCAGAATTGAACTAAATAATAGAATCAGTGGGAAAAATGAATTCTTGACAGCTTGTTATCAACAGGACTTTCTACTCAGTAAACGGGAATAAAGCTTTTAATGGAGTGACAGGAAGCCCCACATCTATTCTGGGGAACTTCATATAACCTGTAATCAACGAGGGCATGAGAAAATCATTCCGACTAATTTTCGTCACCGGAAATATTACCTGGGTCTATCGCAATCAGGGCAATATAGTGCAGTTCTTTCTCTGCAAATAATGGCCTATTGAACGAGATTAACGAATTCATACAAAGTGTATCTGTTTGTTAACATCTGTAATAAGATCGTTACGGGCCGGAACGGGCCGCGCTGACTGAGGTCATGCATTTCATTCCGCATCTACAATCGAGGAGCAATAATCATGCATCATACAACGTCGGTGGAGATAAACAAAAGACTATTTTTCAGTTGCCGCTGGTTCGCGTGTGTTAAACTCTTGAGTTGTGCTTAAGAAGTAGAAATTCGGGACGCATAAATATTTGAGACTTGTCGAATGCATCTGAAACGACTCGTCTGGCAGTTTCGGTTTCAGATATTGCAGAGGGGGGAAGACTTTTCGGTCCATTCGGTGTTTCAGCAAATCGAGATTAATGATCCAGAATGGTGATTTGAGATAAGTCTCAACCTGTTCATTGTCAATCTTTTGAAAGTGATCCAGCGCATTGAAAGGGGAATTAAACGCCATCATATTGACGCTTAACTGGCAAAGAACGCTTAAGAATATTGAACAATACAGGGCAGCCTTCAGAAGTCGAGGTAATAGTGAAGTAGCTGGTTCAAGCAGATTGAGTACCGGCAGACTTAGTAGTGGCAACACAAACAACAGGTAACGTGGTCCGTAGCACCAGTCTCCTCTCCAGTTAATGAAACAGGAATTTGTAATGTAAAAGACCAGAAAGACTGTTAATATAAAAGAAAATTCAAATGTGTATTTTTTCAGAAAACTTCGGAAGCGGAACAGCGAAAATAACAGTAAAGGGAAATACAGAAAGATGCTTTTATGGCTGTCAAAAAGATACCCATACAATCCATTAAGAGGATTGCCTGACAGGAAATGTCTTTCCTGTTCCCACTGCGCATAGCCGGTGGTGAATGGTGCGCCAAATCGATGCCAGTTCGCCCAGCAGACCAGTGTAAGGAGACACGTCAAAAAAATGGCAAACGCAGTCAGGTACTGTTTCAAAGCAGAGATAAAACGGAAGTGAAAACTTTTGTTCTGATCTGGTTGAGAGAGTATTTCCACCCAGAGAATCCAGAAAAATGCAATCGGAACAAGCAGTATGAAGACCAGTTTTTCCAGTACCAGAAGACTGCAGAAAATCAGGATCAACCAGAAATGAGTGCGTGAGTTTTTGAGCTTACCCGTCAGTTTCCAATGTTTGAATCTGAGCAGGCTGTAGTACAATCCCAGAAAGAAGCAAAGCTGGAAAAGCTCAAAAGTCTGTGCTCTGAGATAATTCCAGACGAATGTTCCAAACAGGCAGGCGAGGACGTAAATTGCAGTAACTTTTGCTGAGTGGTTAAAATTCAGAGCAATCAAATACAAGTAAACGGCGATGAGCAGTGAGATCAGAATATTATAAAGATTCAAATAGAAAACTCTGACTTTACGCTGGAACGCGGTCATCTTCTGGACCTCGATAAGTGGGCCTTCTATACTGCGTTCCAACAGCAGTGGAGGTACATATAGAAATGTATTGAGGATCCCATATTTAGGATACCACTGTTCCTTCGCTTCGTTTTCAAAAAAGTATTGTCCGCGTTCACCAAAGTTCTGGGCAATCGTTGGATCAACATCAAGGCGACCTGCATTGATTAGCTGTGTGGTTGAATAGCGAACACTAATCGCATCGCCCTGATAGATTATTGCTGGTTGAAAGAGGATCAGGACGAGAGCCACTAAAGAGATCATTACCCAGAAAGATTTTCCCAGGCATGAAGTCATCGGATCTGCAGGCTGTTGCGGATTCAGGATTTGAGTGACAGAATTTGAAATAGACACGTTATTTGATGTATGTCATTTGATCCAGGTTGTGAAGAATCTAGGTTGATGCAGTCGGTTTCTTTAAAAAAATGTGAAATCAACTGAGACGAAATTAAGTTGCAACCTCAATATAGGCAAATTCTGTACCAGTATCGTGGATGGAGATCAAGTAGCGGTCAGTCCCCTTGCCAGTTGTTCGTTGCAGGGGGGAAAGCCATTTTTTCTGAACTGATGGCTTAACAACATATATTATCGTCGGTACAAAAACGCACTATGATGCTCTTAAAACCTAAGAACGCCTACTATCGCTCAGAAACGCTCGCGTCATCAATGTCTGTTATTTCTTAAAGGGTACATATTTTGCTCTGCTCTATTGTTTTCTGTGGATATGATCAAAAAATCTGTTTGAACAGTTGAGCAATAATGTATTCTCGTGAATTTCAGTCGGTAACATTTAGATCTGTAATCAGGTATTGCAACGCGACAGGGGTTTGGCATATTGGATCTTGCTTTAGGCTTTACTGTTATTAATCACAAATTATCTTTCCGTTCTGGGATATATCCTGTTTTAACTGGTTGTGGGTATTTATTGCCTGACGTATCTTCAGTTCACAAGCTCGACTGAAAAGGCATCCGCCAGAGAAGATTAAGTCTTTATACTTCTGAGTTTTAATAAGCCGGCTCACTATTGTGGCTAGTGAAACTATCTCCGGTACGCAGCAAAATGAGTTCTGTCATTTACAACAAAAATGAAATCAACTGAAAACAGGTAAATCGCATTGTGATACAGCGATCTCTTTCTTCCAAACAGAAATTGTCTCATTATCTGCTGGTGATCCTGCTGATTCTATTTGCCGTACTCTGTAGCGCGCGACTGACAGAACTCATCATGTATAACCCTGATAGCGCCGACTATGTAATTATGGCCCGGGGACTGATTACTGATTTTGAATATCGACAGGTTTATTCTCCAGGAGAGCCTTACTTTACATTACGTCCCCCGGGGATGTCTCTCCTGCTTATTCCCGCAGCTTTGATTGCGCCCTACGATGTCATCATGGCTAAAGTCACAGTCTTGATCACCGCTGTTCTGATGCTGATCTTGTTTTACGGACTGATGTGCCGATTGAAAGACTCAGATTCTACACCTGATCTCCCGCAGCAAAATCGGATTCACTGGCCTGAACTGCTGCTGGCGCTTCTGTTGGCGACGAATCCTTATATCCTGTTGTATACCACGCTGCTGATGAGCGAAGTGCCTTTCACTGCGTGCACTCTGGCGGTTCTGTACCTGATAGCCCGTGGTACTGAAACGATATCGAAGCGACAGATTATTCTGCTTACCGGTCTGTTGATGTTTCTCCCCTTGCTGCGAACCATCGGAATCAGCCTGGTGCTGGCACTGGGATTATGGTCCATCACGAATCGAAAACGCTGGCCTTACCTGATCAGCGTGTTCTGCTCCCTGGGGGTGACAGCAGCCTGGATGTTCCGCAACAGTGCTCATCAATCAGTCAGTTATTCTTCAGTACTGATCGAGGAATACAAAAAAGTGGGATTACCGGGAATGCTGGTGAGTATGGTCAATCGAATTCTAACTCACTTCGAGGGGCTATGTCAGAAAATCATACCTGGAATGCCCGGCGAGTTTCCAGAATATGAACGTGTGGTCTTGAATGACAATTTTGTCCTTCCCGGACCACCGATGATTTATTTGCTGGTAAGTCTACTTGTCATTTCCATTGCCGTGTATGGAATGCTGAAAAAATGGAACAGGGGAGGCGCTGTCAGTTTTTATTATATACTGTTTACTTTTTTAATACTGTCCATCTGGCCGTGGTTGCAGTTGCGCTTCACTTTGCCTCTTCTGCCGATCCTGCTGGCCTATGTGCCCTCTGGAATAACTGCATTGGGGGCCAGTGCAAAACTTCTCGCGGTACGGGGGCAACGGGTTCTGGCCGGGGCACTGATTCTCGGATGTGTCCTGCTGGGAATCTCACAAGTCGGTACTGATCTACG
>LADL02003349.1_pt1 | contig 10803 bp, 10 predicted proteins | sample 619721 | NCBI WGS metagenome assembly LADL02 (sample SAMN03397408, study PRJNA257561) | rock porewater metagenome | biome: terrestrial; feature: Opalinus Clay rock; material: porewater; isolation source: Opalinus Clay rock porewater BRC-3 borehole | place: Switzerland: Mt Terri URL, St-Ursanne ...
CGGCGAGCTGCAGGCGGGGCGCATCAGCGCACATGACGCGGTGATCGGCGCTGCCCTCGCGAGCGTCCTCACTGGCGGTCCGAACGGCGATCCCGCCAAGCCGGTGATTGAGGACACGATCGCCGCGCTCGAGCGCGACGCGTTTCTCGAGCTTCTGGCCACCGAGCCCACACGCGAGCGGATTCGTCATATGCTGGCGACCGGTAAGCCCCTGCGCAATTAATCCGACAAGACAACAAGCCCCAAGAGGAGCCTTCCGATGTCCAACTACACCGCCCCCGTCGATGACATGATGTTTCTGCTGAACGACGTGTTCGCGTTCGAGAAACTCATGAAAGAACTGCCCGGGCACGAAGACACCGGCGCCGATCTTGCCGCAAGCATTCTGGAGGAGGCGGGAAAATTCTGTTCCGACGTGATCGCGCCGCTCAACCAGAGCGGCGATCAGGAAGGGTGCAAGCTTGAGAATGGCACGGTGACGACACCCAAGGGCTTTCCCGAAGCCTACAAGCAATTCTGCGAAGCGGGCTGGAACGGCCTTTCCGCCGATCCCGAATTCGGCGGCCAGGGATTGCCGCGCGTCCTCCAGATCCTGTTCGATGAGATGGTGTGCTCGGCCAACCTTTCCTTCGGCCTGTTCCCCGGCCTCACGCGCGGCGCCATCGAGGCGCTGATGCACCACGCCAGCGACGACCTCAAGTCGACCTACGTGCACAAGATGGTGAGCGGCGAGTGGCCGGGCGTGATGGCGCTGACCGAACCGCATGCGGGCACCGACCTCGGCCTGCTCAGCACGCGCGCCGTGCCGCAGGATGACGGCAGCTACAAGATCACCGGCAACAAGATCTTCATTTCATCCGGCGATCAGGATTTTGGCGGCAACATTGTTCATCTGGTGCTGGCGCGCCTCAGCGGTGCACCAGCCGGGGTAAAGGGCATCTCGCTGTTCGTCGTGCCGAAATTCGTTCCGAAGGCGGACGGAACCTCGGGCCCGCGCAACGGCGTTTGGGTCGGTGCGCTCGAGCACAAGATGGGTATCCACGCGCAGCCGACGTGCCAGATGGTATACGAGGATGCCGTCGGCTGGATGGTCGGCGAGCCCAATCGCGGCCTCAACGCGATGTTCACGATGATGAACGCCGAGCGTCTCTTTGTCGGCATCCAGGGTCTCGGGATCGGAGAGGCCGCGTATCAAAAGGCGCAGGAATATGCGAAAGACCGCCTGCAGAGCCGCTCGCCCGACGGCACGCGCGGTCCGGTCGCCATCATCGAGCATCCCGACGTGCGAAAGATGCTGCTGCAGAGCCGCGCGCTGACCGAGGGCGGACGCGCGCTTGCGGTATGGACGGCGCTCCAGATGGACAAGGCCGAGCGCCATCCCGACGCCGCGATCCGCAAGCAGGCCGATCAGCTGGTTGCGCTCGTCACGCCGGTCATCAAGGCCGCGCTCAGCGATTTTGGATTTGAGACCGCAGTCGCGTGCCAGCAGGTCTTTGGCGGCCATGGCTATGTGCGCGAATGGGGCATGGAGCAATATGTGCGCGACGCGCGCATCGCCATGATCTACGAGGGCACGAACGGCGTTCAGGCGATGGATCTGGTCACCCGCAAGCTCACGATGGAGGGAGGAGAATTACCGCGCCGCTTTATCGCGCTCGTAAAGGCGGAGCTGCACGCGATGGGCGCCGCGGCAGGCATCGGCGAGTTGCTCGGCCCCGTGAAGGAAAGCGTTGACCGGCTTGAGCGCGTAACGGAAGCGCTCCAGAAGCACGCGACCAACGGCGCGGAACTCGGCGCCGCGGCGACCGATTACCTGCGCATGTTTGCCCTCACTGCCTTTGGCTGGCTGTGGGCCCGCATGGCGGCGCACGCCCTTGAAGCCGGCGCCGATCCGACACCACTGCATCGCCGCAAGATCGCTCTCGCGCAGTTTTTCGTCGCGCGGGTCCTCCCCCAAACCCTCGGGCTCGAACGCTCGATCATGGCCGGCGCCGCGCCCCTGATGGAACTCGAAGCCGACCTGTTCTAGCAATAAAGCGAGAGCGGCCGCCCGGGATTTGGGCGGCCGCTCTTTTTTTGTGCCGACGCTCGGCGGCTAGGCTGTCCTTGCGCCCGTCACCAGCATCGACTGCGCCATCTTCTTCACCTCTTCACCGCCCCCGCCCAGATTGATCGGTTCAGGGATCACGATTCCGCGCTGCACCGCAGGACGATCGCCGACAGTCTTCAGCCAGCGCGTGACATTCGGCAGGTCGTCGATCTCGACACCGGCCCAATAATGCAGCGAGACCCACGACCAGTTTGCGATGTCGGCAAGCGAGTAGGTGTCGCACAGATATTCGCGCCCCTCGAGCTGTCCTTCCAGCACCCGGTAGAGCCGCTTCGTCTCGGTCTGATAGCGATCGATGGCGTATGGAATTTTCTCCGGCGCATAGCGGAAAAAGACGTTGGCCTGCCCCTGCATCGGACCGATGCCGCCCATCTGGAACATCAGCCACTGAATGACACGGCTGCGGCCCTTGCGGTCGGTGGGCAGCAACGGGCCGCCGAATTTTTCGGCGAGGTAAAGCATAATGGCCGCGGACTCGAAGACCGCGAAGTTTCCTTCCTCGCGATCGACGATGGCCGGGATACGGCCGTTCGGATTGATTTTGAGGAATTCCGGCGTCTTCTGTTCCCCCTTTGACAGCGAGATCGCGTGCAGCTCATAGGGAATCTTGAGTTCCTCGAGCGTGATCGAGGCTTTCCAGCCGTTCGGCGTGGCGGAGGTATAAAGATCAATCATCGGTCAGTCCTTTGCTGGTGGTTGGTAGTGGCGGCGAATGTTGGTCAGGCGTGATTGGATCGGCACTCGACGCGTGGTCAGTCGAGAAGTTTCAATGTCATGCGAACGATGTCTTCGAGCACGGTCTTGTCGGGCCGTGCCTTGGCGCGCAGATTGAGCCCGGACTGGGTATTCAGCAGCATATGTGCGAGGGCGCGTGCGGGTTCGCGCCGGGTGATCGTGCCGTCGCGCTGGCCCTGCTCGACCGCGCGCTGCAGCATGGATTCGATCCAGCCGATGATGCCACAGGTCGCCTCCATGATGTCGCTGTCGTGCGGCGCCAACTCGGCGAGGCAATTGTTGACCAGACACCCGCGCTGCCCTTCCGGAGTCATCGCGCGGGCGATCGTGAGGCGAAAGACGTCCTCGATCTGGGCGCGCCCGGCGCCGGGCTGCATCAGCGGCGCAAGCGGTCCCTCGCGCAGGAAATCCTGATAGCGGACCAGGCATCCCTCCAGCAATTCACGCTTGCTTCCGAATGTCTCGTAGAGACTACTCTTGCTCAGCCCCATCGCGGTTTGAAGGCGGTCCATCGAACTGGCGGTGTAGCCATAGCGCCAGAACACCGACATGGCGCTTTCGAGGGCTTCGCTTTCATCAAACTCGCGCGGACGCGCCATGGGAATAGACTTTCTGGAGCAATCGGTCCATAATTTGCCAAGCCGTCCGGTCTGTCAAGCGACGGCAAAATCGGGGAGGCATCATGAAATTCTACGATTGCCGCACTGCGCCAAGCCCGCGCCGCGTGCGCATCTTCCTGGCCGAGAAGGGCCTGACGATCGAGACCATCCAGGTCGATCTCGCAAATCAGGAAAACCTGAAACCCGCCTTCCTGGCGATTAATCCGCGCGGCGTGGTGCCGACGCTCGTGCTCGATGACGGCACCGTCCTCGACGAGGCGGTGGCCGTGTGCCGCTATATCGAGGAAACCCATCCCAACCCGCCGCTGATGGGCACCGATGCCAGGAGCAAGGCCATCATCGAGGCGCGCAATCGCCACATCGAGCAGGACGGATTTCTGGCCGTCGCAAACGTATTGCGCAACACGTCCGCGGCCCTTAAGGACCGCGCGGTGCAGGGCGTAACGGAGAAAGTGCCACAGATCCCCGAACTTGCGGAGCGCGGCCGCGCCAGCCTGCGCCGCTTTTTCGAGGATCTGGAGCGCCACTTCGCCAACCATCCGTATGTTGCCGGGTCGACCTATTCGATCGCCGACATCACCGCTCTCGTCGCGGTCGATTTTTCGCGCTGGATCAAGGCGGGAATTCCGCCCGGCAATGTCTATACCGAACGGTGGCATGCCGAAATGTCGGCCCGCCCGAGCGCCAAGGCCTGATCTCCGTCGCGGCTGCTTCCCGGTGGACAACCGGGCGCGTCCCGGTCATAGATTTTACGACGCCGACAAGAAAACGAAACGGGAGGATACATGAAACTGTACGATTGCCAGATCGCCCCGAGCCCGCGCCGCGTGCGCATTTTTCTCGCGGAGAAGGGCCTCACCATGGAGAAGATCGAGGTCGATCTTCTGGGTGCGGAGAATCTCAAGCCCGAATATCTGAAGATCAACCCGCGCGGATTGGTGCCGACGCTCGAACTCGATGACGGCAGCCGCATCGACGAGGTCGTCGCGATCTGCCGCTATATCGAGGCGCTTCATCCCAACCCGCCCCTGATGGGAACCGACCCCAAGAGCGCCGCGCTGATTGAATCGCGCAATCGCCACATGGAAATCGACGGGTTCGATGCCGCCGCGGATGCGTTCCGCAATTCCGCGCCCGCCTTCGCCAACCGCGGGACGCAGGGCGTGCCCAAGCCCGTCCCCGCGATTCCGGCCCTGGCCGAGCGCGGCATGGAAGGTTTGAACCGGTTTTTCGCCGGCCTTGAGTCCTGGCTCGGCGAGAACGAATATATCGCCGGTCCAAGCTATACGATCGCCGACATCACCGGGTTGATCGCGGTGGACTTCGCGGGATGGGTGAAGATGGAAATTCCGGCGGGCAACAAGAACACCAAGCGCTGGTATGACGCGGTGTCGAGCCGCCCGAGCGCGAAGGCGTGAGAGAAACATCGCCGGGTGGAGCGATCCGCCCGGCGATCGCGCGTCGGGCTTGCGCAAACGGCAAATGGCGCCCCCAACCGGGTTCGAACCGGTGTTTCCGCCGTGAGAGGGCGGCGTCCTGGGCCGCTAGACGATGGGGGCCATGCCGAAGAAGCGAGGGGTATAGCCTCAAGCCGGACGGATTTCAAGCAATACACCCGTCTACCGCGGCCCAAAGGCCGGCCCTGGTGCGCAAGGCGGAGGTTCCCTTCCGCAGTGCAAAATGGTACCTCTCGCCACGGGTGCGCAGCGTCGGGGGCGGTAGCAGCATGGAACAGCGCGATTATCGCCTTGATTTGAAGAAGCTCAGTCATATCGTCAAATACTGGCGTCATCTGGACCCACCGCTCATCAAGCTGCTGCGCGGGGCACGCGCCGAACACTTGAGGCTGCGTGACTATGACCGGCCGCCGATGAACGGCAGCAAGAACCGCGTCGCGATCCTTGACCGTCTTCATGCCGCTGTTCATTTCCAAAGCGTGGTCGAAACCGGGACCTGGCTCGGCACCACGACGGAGTATTTCGCCACCCTGGGCGGATCGCCGCAGGTCTACTCGACCGAGATCAGCGACGTTTACTTCAAGTTCGCGAGCATGCGGCACCGGCTGCGCCCTAACATCCGGCTCGCGAACCTCTCCTCGCCGGAATTGCTGCGGCAGATCGACGGCACGCTGGCGTCCCCCACGCTCGTCTATCTCGACGCCCATTGGCACAAATATCTTCCCCTGCGGGACGAACTCGCGATCTGCACCCGCTGGCCCGATACGGTCATCATGATCGACGATTTCAAGGTGGAGGGCGATCCCTCCTTTCCCTTTGACGATTACGGTCCTGTCACGGGCCAACTGACCCTTGATTACATTCGCGACCAGATTGAGGGGTTCGAGGTGTTCTTCCCGAACTTTACCCGGCCTCTGGACGGTGATGCGGGGACCGGCTTCGTCATCCTCGCCAAATCCCCGACCCTCATAAACGCATTGGCGAGCGAGCCGCTGTTGCGGCGCCAGAGCGTTTGAGAGGTCCCATGCCGTGGATCGCGCCTCATGTGTTTCGTCAGGACGGTGATCCGCTTCCCGATGGACCCCGCATCGGCGTGCGGCCTCGCCTGCTCGTTCATATCGTCAATCTGTATTCGGCGCCGGCCGGTTCGCAAGGCCAGCGCGAGCAGGCGGTGACAACCGAAGCCATGCGTCGCGCCAAGGCGTTCACACAGACGGACGGTCAGGCCCCCGACGTCGCATTGGTATGCGTGTGCGAGGCCGGCGACCCGATCGACACCCCCCCCGAATTCGCGCGCGCGCAACCCATTGAACGAACGATCGCAAATATCCTCGAACTTGAAAATCCCCGCCCGCTTCCACTCGTGTTTGATGTGCTCGAGCGCGGGGTTTCGCAGGCCCGAACCCTCGCGGAAGCGCGCGGGGTGCCGGAGCACGAAGTCGCGGTGATGTTCACCAACAGCGATATCTGCCCCATGCCGCATCTTTATCTCACCGTCGCCGACCGCATGGCGCACGGGATCGACCACATTGCGATCAACCGCAGGATCGTTGCGGCGGGCGCTATCTCCACGGCGGAGCTTGCGAGCTACTATCAGGACCATGGCGCGCGGCACGGCGGTTATGACTGCTTCGTGTTTCCGCTGTTGGCGTATGCGCACTACCGTCCGACCACGGCCTGCCTTGGGGCGGCATTTGTCGCGCGCAGCCTGCTCTACAACATGGCGGTGAACGCATCCGCGATGGCGATCACGACGGATGCGCATCTGACCTTCCATCTCGGCGATGATCCCGGCTGGAGCAATCCGGCGAGCTGGCCGTACAACCTGCACAATTTCGCCGAAGCCGAGGCCCTGTGCACCGATCTCGCTCAAGGCGATTCCCCTTGCGTCATGAAGCTTTCAGGATTCCTCGCCGGAAACAATGAAGCATTCCGTGTCCTGAAAAGCGCGCCGGGCGCGCCGCGACCGGTCGTGAACATGAAGGACCGACTGACCAAGCTGAAATACCGCACGATCTGGCGGATGCGCCACCTGAGCCCGGAGGCACAGCGTTAAATGTCCGGCCCGCTTCGCCCGAGCACCAGTGAGATGGCCGACCAAACCGTTGCCGTGATCGGTCTTGGCTATGTCGGCCTCACACTCGCAACGGTCATGGCGAACGCAGGCTTGCGTGTTTATGGCATCGAGCGGCGACCTGAAATCGTCGACGCTACGGCTCGGGGCATTCCCCATTTTTCGGAGATCGGCCTGGCGGAACGCCTGCGGCGCGCCGTCGACGCCGGAAAGCTCATTGCCGCGCGCGTGCTGCCGCCAGATCACGGCTGCACCGTCTTCATCATCACCGTCGGAACGCCCCTCGACACTGCCGGGCGCGCGCGCACCGACATGATCGAGGCGGCAACCCATGAAGTCGCGGACGCGATGAGCGATGGCGCACTCGTGGTGATCCGGTCGACCGTCAAGATTGGCACCACCCGCAATATCGTCGCGCCCATTCTTGCCGCGACGGGCAAGTCGTTTTACATCGCAATGTGTCCCGAGCGCACGCTTGAAGGCCGTGCGCTGCAGGAGCTTCACCAACTCCCGCAGATCGTTGGCGCGGACGACGCCCCCACCCTTCATCGCGCGTCACGGCTGTTTGAGTCGCACACGACGCGCTGCGTGCAGGTCTCTTCGCTGGAAACCGCGGAAGTCATCAAGCTGGCGGACAATACTTACCGCGACGTGCAATTCGGCTTTGCCAACGAAGTCGCCCGGCTGTGCAACCGGCTCGGCGTCAATGCATATGAAGTGATTGAGGCGGGCAAGCTCGGCTACGAGCGCACCAACATCGCCCTGCCCGGACCGGTGGGCGGGCCGTGCCTGGAAAAGGATCCGCACATCCTGCGCCAAAGTCTTGCCGATATGGGAATGGATTTGCCGATTACGGCGGCAGCGCGGGCTATCAATGAAATGCAGCCCGGCGAGACGGCCGCTTTCATGTGCGCGCGCCTGTCGCGGATCGAGGCTCCGATTGCGGCGATCGCGGGCCTGGCCTTCAAGGGCAAACCGGAAACCGATGATCTGCGCGGCGCCATGTCGTTGCGGATTATCGCCGAACTCAAGGCACGCCGCCCGGATATGCGCCTGCGCGTCTTCGATCCGGTGATCGCGAACGAGACCCTCTCCGCGCTTGGATTTGAGCCCTACGGCTCGATCGAGGCCGCGCTCGAGGGCGCGCATCTTCTCGTCATTGCCAATAATCACCCGCTGTTCGAGCGGCTGGACCCTGCGCAGCTGCGAAAGGCGATGGCCACCAACGGCCTGATTTACGACTACTGGAACAATTTCGGCTATCTTGATGAGAGCGAGCGCGTCGCGTTGAACTATTTTGCGCTCGGGGATCATCGCGAAGGGCGCGAATGATGCGGTACTTGGTGACCGGTGGTGGCGGCTTTATCGGCGGGTATCTCGTCAGGGATCTCGTCGCACAGGGCCACGACGTGACAGTGCTCGAAAACTTTACGCGCGGGCGCCCGCAGCGTCTTGAGGCGGTGGCGGGCCAAATTCGCCTTGTCAATGCGGACATTCGCGACGCGGCTGCCGTCACGGCCGCACTCAAGGGCGCCGAGTGCGTCTATCACCTCGCCGCGGTGAACGGCACCGAAAATTTCTACAAGCAACCCGAACTGGTGCTCGATGTGGGCGTGCGTGGAATCTTGAACGTCGTGACGGCATGCCGCGCCAATGGCGTCGGCCAGTTGATCGTCGCGTCGAGCGCTGAGGTCTATCAGTCACCCGATCGTGTTCCGACGGACGAGCACGAGATGCTCAAGGTTCCCGATCCGCTCGAGGCTCGATATTCCTACGGTGGCTCGAAGCTGATCTCCGAACTCATCGCGATCAACTACGGCCGCAGCGGCTTCGACAAGGTGCAGATTTTCCGCCCCCACAATATCTACGGCCCCGACATGGGGTGGAAGCACGTCGTCCCGCAATTCATCTGCCGCATGGCCGCACTGGTCGACAAGGTCCCGAACGGCCCGCTCCCGTTCGACATTCAGGGCGACGGCCGTGAGACGCGGGCGTTCTGCTATGTCGATGATTGCGTGCGCGCGCTGCGATTGATGGAGCACTCCGGTAAACATCTGGAGATCTACCACATCGGTACCCCTGACGAGGTTTCGATCGGCGACATCGCGCGCGAAGTAGCGAGATATTTCGGGCGTGAGATCGAGCTCAAGCCCTCCGCCGCGCCCTCGGGCGCAACCATGCGGCGTTGTCCGGACATCTCCAAGATGCGTGCGCTCGGCTATGCGCCGGCGGTTCCGCTGCGCGACGGCATCGCTGCGACCGCGCGCTGGTACGGCGCCAATCCGCGCGACACCGCAAACGAGTACCTCTAGAGATGGAGCGGGACGCGCGCATCTGGGTCACCGGTCATCGCGGGATGCTCGGACGCGCGCTTGTCGCGACCCTGCGCGGCCAGGGCTTTTCAAATCTCGTGCTCGCGGATCGCAGCCAGCTCGATCTGACACGCCAGCACGACGTCGAAGCATGGCTTGCCGAAAGCCGTCCCGAATTCGTCTTTCATGCCGCGGCGCGCGCGGGCGGCATCGGAGCGAACCGCGAATATCCGGCGCAATTCATCCGCGACAATCTTCTGATCGAAGCGAATGTGATCGATGCCGCCTGGCGCAATGGCGCGCGCAAGCTGCTGTTCGTCGCCAGCACGTGCATGTATCCCGAGAATGTCGCGCAGCCCGCGCGCGAAGAGTATCTCATGAGCGGACCGCTGGCGCACGACACCGAGCCTTACGGGCTCGCCAAGCTGGCCGGCGAATGCCTGTGCCGCAGCTATCGCCGGCAATATGGCTTCAACGCGATTACGGTGCTCCCGGCCAATCTTTACGGCCCGGGCGACAACTACGACCCGTCGTCGAGCCACGTGGTCGCGGCACTGATCCGGCGCTTCCACGAAGCAAAAATCAGCGGTGCCTCCACCGTCACGATCTGGGGCAGCGGGGCGCCACGGCGCGAATTCCTGCATGTGGAGGATGCGGCGGAGGGCCTCGTCCATCTCATGGCCCATTATAACGACGCGATGCCCGTTAATCTCTCGCCCGGTTACGATATCTCGATCATCGAGCTGGCGCAGATGATCCGCACCCTGACCGGCGCTGTGTGCGACATCCAACTCGACCCGACGAAGCCCGACGGCGTGCTGCGCAAGATGACGGATACAAGCCGCTTGAGCGCAGCGGGATGGACGCCGCGCATCTCCTTCCAGGAGGGCCTCACGGAGGCCTACCGCGATTATCTGGCGCGCTTGGGCGCGTCGGCGCCCGGCACGGCGTGACACAGTATCCAGCCCTGAGCGCACAGAATTTCGTCGAGGCGTCCTGCCTGCAGCAGCGCGGCTTCATCGCCACGGCATGCGTCGATTGCGTCGGCGCCCGCCGGGCTTCCCGCGCCACCGGGATGAACCATCAGCAGTCCGCCGCTGCCCATCGCTTCGAGATCGCCGGACCACAATCCGCGCAGATCCTCGCTCCGGTGGAACGCCCGCAAGCCGCCGAATCCTGGATTGAACATGATCCCGCGCCGCTTTGCTGCGCGCATAAATGTCCGGCTCAAGGGGTCGAGAACGATACGGTCGCGCGACCGTCGCCGTGCGTCGGTGCGGCATTGCCGCACCCATCCCTTGAATTTCGTATCGTCGATCAGCCGGAAGAGCGCATCGCGCATTGCGGGAAAGAGATGAACATGCTGATGGCCGTCGAGAAAATCTGGCGGCCGGCCGAACGCATCGACAAAGAGCGACCATTGATGGCCAAATGCCCTGTCGATCGTGCGCGCCGTCGCCCCGCCTCGCGCGACGACCCCGCGCATCGCCCACCC
>LADL02000264.1_pt1 | contig 10730 bp, 5 predicted proteins | sample 619721 | NCBI WGS metagenome assembly LADL02 (sample SAMN03397408, study PRJNA257561) | rock porewater metagenome | biome: terrestrial; feature: Opalinus Clay rock; material: porewater; isolation source: Opalinus Clay rock porewater BRC-3 borehole | place: Switzerland: Mt Terri URL, St-Ursanne ...
CTCTGGCTGATCGCGACGCAAACGAAGAACTCTCTCAACAGGAAATTGAACAGTGGCTGGAGCTTCAGCAACAGTTGATTCATGGCCAGCTCCTGATCAGCGTTTACCATGCAGGCGGCCTGTTTGAATTGCTGGATACCAGTCATGATGCCGGACTTTCCATTCGCGAACTGCGGAATGCCTGGAAGACTTTAAATTCCGCCTCGTGTACTTCGAAAAATCATGTTGTGCTCACCCGGGTGCCCAGCGTCATCCTGTTTGTTGTGAGCCAGGGATATCCCGCCAATCTGGCCAGAACACCTTCCGCGGATGTCGAATGGTTTCGCCTGATGGATCGGAACCAGGATGGAGATGTCTCACGCCGGGAATTTACCGGTCCCCCTGCTGCCTTTGATCGACTGGACGAAGACCACGATGGTCTGATCTCACCCGCTGAAGCCAGGAAAGAAAACTGAAACCGGAATTGAGTTCCTGCGGCGGGAATTCCGGTTTCAGCAGATTCTTTCATCCGTTACTTCACTGCTTACATGTTGATTTCGTAACCCTTGCGGTTTTCACGCGAGAGAAACGAATTTGCCTGGGCGTCGTCAATGATTTCCCGTTTTACGGGATCCCATTTGAGGTCGCGTCCCAGACGCATGGAGATGTTGGAGAGGTGACAGATCTCCAACATGCGGTTATGCGACCAGACATCGGAAATGGGCTGCTTGCGTGAGTTCATGCCTTCGATAAAGTTGGCCGTGTGGTTCTCGCTCACCTTGCCGCCATAAACTTCTTCGATGGCACCTTCCGGCAAGGGATTGTCTTTCAGCGTTTCGACAGGTGCCCCGACGATCTTCCCGCGGTTAACGAAGAAGCGGCCTTTAGTACCTTCGAAGAGAATCCCATTATCCCCTTCACTGGTGATAATCATTTCCACATCGTTGGGCATATCGACTTTGATTTTGAATTCCGTGGCGGCATTGTACTGATCGTTGACCATGGGGAATCCGTCTTTGTATTCAACGGGTAATTTATATTCCACCGGCGAGACTTTGCTGGGACCAGTATCGCTGGCACCCAGAGCCCAGCAGGCAATGTCGACGTGATGCGCACCCCAGTCGGTTAATTTTCCACCAGAATACTCGTGCCAGTTTCGGAAGGAATAATGACAGTTGCTGAAAAGCGGAACGCCACCGCCATATCCTTCGCGCATTTCAGGCAGTGCACGGTAATCAACCTTGGGAGCCGGCCCCAGCCATAATTCATAGTCCAGTCCTTCGGGAACCGCAGTGACTGGAATCACCGGGGAGCCTTCCATGCCGTTGATCCCACAGGTTACTTTTTGCACTGTGCCGATACGACCATCGCGGACCAACGCGATCGCCTGCAGGAACCGCTGTCCCGATTCCGACCGCTGCATCGTCCCCACCTGGAAGACGCGGCCCGTTTCTTTCACGACTTTTTCAATCAGCTTGCCTTCGTCAATCGTCAGCGTCAGTGGCTTTTCACAGTAGACGTCTTTCCCGGCATACATCGCTTCGACTGCGATTTTCGTATGCCAGTGATCGGGGGTGGCGATCATCACGGCATCAATGTCTTTTCGATCCAGCACTTTGCGATAGTCTTTGTAGGCGTCCGGTTTCTTACCCTGTTTCTTTTCTGTTTTTTCGACATTTGCACCGAGTACATTCGCGTCCACATCAGCGAGTGCCGCAAAATCTGCGAATTTGAATGACTTCGAAGTAATCGACCAACCCTGGTTACGCAGACCGATCGTCGCGAAAACCGGTCGATCATTAGGCGACTGATATCCGAATGCTCGATGTGCCGAGGGGCTCAAAACAGTGGCAGCCCCTGCGAAGGCGACTCCCTGAATAAAATTGCGGCGCGTAATTTTTTGAGATGTTGACATCGAGTGATTTCCTCTTGGAGATATTTATCAGAAGTCCTGTATATGAAAGTACGTTGACACCCTTGAGGGTGTTGGATGCATCACGGAAACCGTGCGCATCGGGGTCAATTATTCTATAGTAATCAACCTGTTGAGTACACCGTAAACAGTTCGCTGTCAGTACATGCGTCACCCGCAGTCTGTTTTCGGTATTCGTTTTGGAATCTGCAAGCCTTTGACTTTCAAGCTTTTTCTCTCAAATTCCATTTTGCTGAGTTGCCTTGTTCACCTCGCAGACATAGACTACATGTAAATCATTCCCACAAAGACTATTAGTCAGACTTACGGTCTGCTGAAACCCGCCTACACAGCTCACCCGAGATAAACCGAATTACGACATGTGGCAGGACATCCCTGCCTGTGCGGAGGCATTGTTACCTTGATACGTCACCTGAATTTTCTACCGCAATTAATGACGGTACTCTTACTCAGTTTCTGTGTTGCTCTCACTGGTTGCAACTCGCAGAATTCCGTCCCTGTTGAGAAAGTATTACCGGTCGTCACAGTAGCGAAACCGGTTACCAAACAGATCGTGGAGTGGGATGCGTACACGGGGAGACTCGAAGCGATTGATTTCGTTGAGATCCGGGCGCGTGTCAGTGGCTATTTAAAATCGACCCATTTTGACGAAGGACAAATCGTCAACAAAGGGGACCTGCTTTTTATTATCGATCCACGTCCCTATCAGGCAGAACTGAATGGCGCTCGGGCAGCGCTGAGCCAGGCAAATTCGCAGTTAGTTCAGGCTAAAGCCCAGTTAGAGGAAGCGAAAGCACAATATCAGCAGTCAGAAGCGCAGCTGGTCCTGTCGACGGCACAGTTGAAACGCGCGCGTTCCCTGAAATCAAAAAATGTAACGACCCAGGATGAGCTGGATCAACAGGAAGCCGCTTACCTGCAGGCGAAAGCAGACCACGAAGCAAGTCAGGCCGGAATCAGTTCTGCGAAAGCGACGATCGAAACAGCAATGGCGGTGATTGAAGCAGCCAAAGCCGGAATCGAAACGGCCCAGCTCAACCTGGATTACACGCAGATTTTTGCCCCCGTTTCCGGGCGTATCAGTCGTAAACACGTCTCGGAAGGCAACCTGATCAACGGCGGGACGACCAATTCGAGCCTGCTGACCACCATTACTTCTGTAAAGCCGATTTACTGCAATTTCGACGCGAACGAACAGGACGTTCTGAAATACATTCGACAGGCCCAGTCCGGGAAACGAGCCAGTTCACGCGAAGCCAAGAATCCGGTTTTCCTGGGACTGGTCGATGAATCCGGCTTCCCGCATCAGGGACACATGGACTTCGTCGATAACCGCTTTGATGCCGATACGGCGAGTATGCGGGCACGATGTGTGTTTCCCAACAAAGACCAGGTACTCGTACCGGGGATGTTTGCCCGCATCCGGATTCCCGGCAGTGCCTCTTACAAGGCAGTTCTGATCCCAGATTCCGCTATTGGCACCGATCAGTCGTCTCAATACGTCTATCATGTTGTTGATAATGTTGTGCAGCGTCGCATTGTGACACTCGGGCCGATCGTAGACGGACTGCGCGTGGTACGCGAGGGATTATCCGGAAGCGAATCGCTCATCATTGAAGGTCTGCTGCAGGCGCGCCCGGAAATGGAAGTGACTTCGCAGCAGGGAACAATCGAAGTGGTCGAAGATGGATTGCCCGACGATTATGAACCGCTGCCTCCCGAGCAATGGATCTCCCCTGCCCCTGATCCGCTTCCCCGGACTGGAACTCAAAAGGTGACAGCGGTTGTCGACGCTCCAGGGGATGCTCAATGAAATTTCCGCATTTCTTTATCGAACGTCCGATCTTTGCTTCCGTATTATCGTTTATGGTCGTCTTGATCGGGGCCATTGCCTATATCGCATTGCCGGTATCTCAGTATCCGAATGTGGCTCCGCCGACGATTGTGGTGCGAGCCAGTTATCCCGGAGCAACACCCCAGGTGATTGCAGACACCGTGGCTACGCCCATCGAGCAGGAAATGAATGGCGTTGATGACATGCTTTATATGGAGTCGTCTTCCAGCAGTGATGGAACCATGCAACTCACTGTGACTTTCAAACTGGGCACTGATCTTGACGATGCCCAGGTACTGGTACAGAACCGGGTTGCGGTGGCCGAGGCGAGATTGCCTGAAGCTGTGCGTCAGATTGGAGTGACGACCCGCAAGCAGATCCCCGACATGCTGATGGTGGTGCATCTGAATTCCCCCGATAACAGTCGTGATCAGCTTTATATCAGCAACTTTGCTTTTCTGCGGATTCGCGATTCGCTTATGCGACTGGACGGTGTTGGCGACATCCGTGTGGCCGGCGGTAATGAGTATTCCATGCGGGTCTGGCTGGATATCGAAAAGATGTCTCACGTGGGCCTTACGGTAGGTGATGTTGTCAATGAGGTCCGCCAGCAGAACGTACAGGTGGCCGCTGGTGTTATCGGGCAGCCCCCCATTGATCAGAGTGGTGCATTTCAGTTGAATGTGACAACACAGGGACGGTTGCAGGAAGTCGAAGAATTCGGGCAGATCGTGGTTAAACGCGGCAACGATGGTCGCGTCACGCGTCTGAGTGATGTGGCCCGCATCGAACTCGGCGCGCAGGACTACTCGCGCATCAGTTACCTGGATGGCAAGCCTGCCGTGGCGATTCTCATCTATCAGCGACCTGGAACGAATGCCGTCGATGCGGCTGATGAAGTCAAGCAGACCATGGCAAATCTCAACAAAGACTTTCCCGACGGGGTGGGTTATGAAATTGCCTACAACCCGACCGATTATGTAGAAGAATCCATCGCGGAGGTCTTCGAAACCCTGTATATCACGACCATCCTGGTGGTGCTGACCGTCTTTCTGTTTCTGCACGGATGGCGTCCCACGATCATCCCGGTAATCGCGATTCCCATTTCGCTCATAGGCACCTTCGCCGCCATGCAGCTGTTTGGTGTGACCCTCAATACCCTCTCACTGTTTGGTCTTGTGCTCGCGATTGGTATCGTGGTTGATGACGCGATTGTGGTTGTCGAAAATGTAGAGCGACTGATTGCCGACGGGCTTTCGCCGCGTGAAGCGACTCATAAAGCGATGGATGAAGTCGGCTCCGCCCTGATTGCGACCACCCTGGTATTGATCGCCGTGTTTGTTCCCACGATGTTTGTTCCCAGTCTCAGCGGTCAGTTCTATCAGCAGTTTGCCCTCACGATCGCCATTTCTACGGGCTTCTCTACCTTTGTTTCATTGACTTTGAGCCCGGCACTTTGTGCGCTGCTGCTCAAGCCCAAAACAGCCGAACGCAACCGAATGGGCAAAATCGTCGACCTGCTGTTTGGCTGGTTCTTCCGCTCGTTTAATCGTTTTTTTGACATCACCGGCAATCTTTATGCCGGCATTGTTTCGCGGATTATCAGACTCTCCGGCGTGACACTGGTAATCTACGGCGGATTGCTGGTCGCTACCTGGTTCAGTTTCGGTCTGGTTCCCTCGGGTTTTATCCCCGCCCAGGACCAGGGTTATATCATTGTCAGTATCCGACTGCCCGACGGGGCATCATTGGCACGAACCGATAACGTCACAAAACGCGTCGCCGCGATTGGCAGCACGATTGACGGGGTCGCTCACTCGGTAGGAATTGCCGGACTGTCAGGATCGACGTTTACCATCAGTCCCAACGCCGCTGTCGCATTTCTGCCACTGGAAGATGCGAAGGAACGAGCCACGCGAGGACGGGGCGTCAATGAAATCATTAACGATCTGAGACGCGAAGTCGCTGTGGTCAACGAAGCAGAAGTCTTCATTATTCCGCCTCCACCGGTGCGCGGAATCGGACGGGGCGGCGGATACAAAATGTATGTGCAGGACCAGGGGGGTGCCGGCGTGGATGCGTTGAACCAGGTCACCGAACGGATGGTGGCGCAGGCGAATCAACAGCCGGGACTGGTGCAGGTCTTCTCCAACTTCCGGATCAGCGTCCCGCAGATTTATGCGAATGTCGATCGCACCAAAGCCCAGATGCTCGACATTCCCATCAGTAATATTTTTGAAGCACTCGAGGTCTATCTCGGTTCTGTCTACGTGAATGACTTCAACTTCCTCGGACGAACCTATCGCGTGACCGCTCAGGCGGAACCGGAATTCCGTGACGAACCGGACGACATTCTGCGTTTGCGGACACGCAGCGCCCGCGGTACGAGTGTGCCTCTGGGATCAGTCGTCGAACTGAAACGGACTGCGGGCCCGGATCGCATCGTACGGTTCAATTTATTCCCGGCAGCGGACCTGAATGGAAATACCATGCAGGGATACAGCACGGGGCAGTCATTAACCACGATGGAACAGCTGGCCGACGAAAATCTGCCTCCGGGCTTCGGCTATGCCTGGACGGAGATCGCTTACCAGGAACGACAAGCAGGGAATACGATTGTGTTTCTGTTTCCGCTGGCCGTTCTGTTCGTGTTCCTGACCCTGGCTGCCCAGTACGAAAGCTGGGTGCTGCCGCTGGCGATCATTTTAATTGTTCCCCTCTGTCTGTTGTTTTCCATCATCGGCATCTGGTTTCGAGGCATGGACAATAATATTCTGACGCAGATTGGTTTTATCGTACTGGTGGGACTGGCGTGTAAGAATGCGATTCTGATTGTCGAATTTGCGAAGGCGGAAGAAGATGCCGGCAAAGATCGTTTCCAGGCCGCCGTCGATGCCTGCCGGTTACGGTTACGCCCCATCCTGATGACGGCGTTCTCCTTCATCCTGGGTGTGATACCACTGCTGATTGCCACCGGTGCCGGTTTTGAAATGCGCCGGGTACTCGGAACAGCCGTCTTCAGCGGTATGCTGGGCGTGACGTTGTTCGGCCTGTTTCTGACTCCCGTCTTCTATGTCGTCCTGCGACGCTTTGCACGGAAGCCGGCAGCCAGCAGCGACGCCGGGTTGTCGAAACAGAAACATGCGGAATCTGCAACAGTCGGTTCCAGTTCGACAGAAACAGATGCGTCAACATGACACCCTGCGCACTGTAGTAATCACACCCGAAAGCAGATCGGAAAATATTATCGGACCAGGGAAGATCCGATTTAACTCAGCCTTCCATTGCCGGAGAAATTTGACGACAATAAAACTGATTATTGACAAATCCGATACCAATGCAAATTTCACCACCAAATCCGGAGGTAATACGAATGAATGCGAATCAGCAACTTCACAATCTGGGACAAAGTCTCTGGCTTGATAATATTACGCGTGATCTGCTCAGCAGCGGTACTCTGCAGCGTTATATCGATGAACTTTCGGTAACCGGACTCACTTCCAATCCCACCATTTTTCATCAGGCCATCAATAACAGTCAGTCCTACGACAGTACCATTCAGGAAAAGTTTAAGAACGGTAAAGAAGGCGAAGAACTGTTTTTTGAGGTGGCCCTCGAAGACATCACCCAGGCCGCCGATCTGTTCCGACCTGTCTGGGATCGCACTGATGGTGTTGATGGCTGGGTTTCACTGGAAGTCTCTCCCCTGCTCGCTTATGACACCGAGAGCACTCTGGCTGCAGCGAAAGATCTGCATGCCCGCGCTGGTCGCCCTAATGTGCTGATTAAAATCCCCGGTACTAAAGAGGGGCTGCCCGCGATTGAGGAAGCCACCTTCGCCGGGATTCCCGTGAACGTGACGCTGTTGTTTTCCAGCGAGCATTATGTCGCGGCTGCCGAAGCGTATCTGCGTGGCGTGGAACGACGCATTGAAGCGGGCCTGAATCCCGCCGTCGGTTCAGTCGCCTCCCTGTTTATCAGCCGCTGGGACCGTGCCATTGTCGACGATGTACCGGAAACACTCCACAATCGCCTCGGGATTGCCATCGGACTCAAGGCTTACAAAGCCTATCTGGATCTGATCAGTTCACCGCGCTGGCAGCGAGCATTGAACTTTGGTGCCCGTCCACAGCGTCTGCTCTGGGCCAGTACAGGATCGAAAGATCCCAATGCCTCCGATGTATTGTATATCACTTCGCTCGCCTCGCCCTTTACCGTCAACACGATGCCGGAACAGACTCTGAATGCCTTTGCCGATCATGGTGAACTAGGAGATGCTTTGGCCGTAGACGGGGGTGACAGTGAATCCATACTCAATGAATTCACGCAAGCCGGAGTTGACAACCAGGCATTAGCGGCCCGGCTGCAGGAAGAAGGCGCAGAGTCGTTCGTCAAATCCTGGAATGAACTGATGGAAGTCATCACCACCAAAAGTGAATCATTGGTTCAGGCTGACTGATCGATCAGTATCAAGGTTGATTCAAATGTAATTGGAAGTCAGGCCTCGCTGGTGTGCAGAGGCCTGGCTTTTTCTTTGCACACTGGTTTGTATATCTTCCCTGAGCGGTGAAGAAAGATTTCATAATATTTCCCGGTAAAGGCCGGGTGTACCGTGGATACAACAGAGTGTTTTCGCTAACTTCGAGCGGTCAATTTGAATCGCTATCTTCATTGTTTAAACCTATCTTTCAGGAATAAGACGCTCCTCATGAAAATCAACACTCCACTACGTATGGTTGTACTTCTGATTTGCAGCACGTTTTTGTTTCATGGTTGCAGCTCTGGCCCCGATGATGTGCCGGAAACCGGAACTGTTACCGGAACCGTTACCCTCGACGGCGCACCGCTCGCAGATGCCCTGGTTCAATTTCAACCAGAAAACGGACGAACCTCAACGGGAACAACAGACACCGAGGGCAAATATGAGTTGGATTACACGGGCACACTTAAAGGGGCTAAAATCGGAAAACATTCAGTGAGCATCACCACATTTAAAGCTCCTGAAGGCAACCTGGAAACGAAGGAAGCACAGAAGCAGATTCCCAAAGAAAAGGTACCCGCCCAATACAACAAGGACACGACGCTGACGGCCGATGTGAAAGCAGGCGAAAATACAATCGATTTTGATCTGCAGTCAAAATAATTGATCTTGCTGAAAATGCTCTGCAGTTATTTTTGTGCGGCTTTCTTTTGCGCTTCGCTGCTGCGGATTGCGATTTCCGCCAGTTGCTGGGCGTGCTTCTGGAATGGCTCACGTCCGGTCTGTTCATAGAACCGGGCCAGTTGTTCCAGGTTTTGGGCGGCTGTCTGAAACTCTTCCGCAGACAGGGTTGAATCAGGTGACAAGACGAGCGGTTCCAGCCCGCGTTCTGCCAGCTCAAACTCGGGATGATCCTTCAACAGCTGACTCAGATCTGCCAGCGCTGCAGAATACTGATGCAATCGAATTTTATTTCGCGCGAGATTATACCGTGCAAATGCATTCTGTGAATCAAGACTGAGTGCCTGTTCCCAGTAACGGGCCGCCGCTGCATACAGTATCGCTCTATTTTTCTGCCGGGAGACTTCAGCTGCTTTCTCACAGGCACTTCCCAGATTATTGCAGATTTCTGCGTCATCGGGATCCAGTTCGTGAGCCTGTTGCAGATGTTTTATCGCCGCCTGCCACTCCCGTGTCTGCGTCAATAGACTCCCCAGAAAAAGCTGAACCTGCAGATTGTCGGGATATCGATCGGCAAGCGGCAGCAACAGATCACGTGCTTCGTGAAAACGCTCCAGCTGCATCAGAACTGAAGCCAGCTGAACTGCTCCCTCAGGAGTTTCAGGATCAACCTGCTTTCGCATGCGGTTCAATTGCTGCAGCAGCTGTGCTCGCGACTGCAGAAACTGGCGATAAGCGGCTTCATCCTCCGGGTATCCAGCCTGAATTCTGCCAGGGTGAGGCAACATGGAAAACAACGTGATCAGAATCACAAACGGCACAGCAGCCAGTCGGGGCCAGCGATTCACAGCCGGTCTGGTCCAGGCAGTCCACAACCAGTCAATTCCCACAGCGGCAAACAGTAGCCAGAGAGGCAGCAGTCCTGCGCGAAACCGGCCAAAATTATAGATGAGCAATATTGAGATGATGTGCGCCAATAGCAGGCCCCCCGGCAGCAGCAGTCGCTTTCTCTCTTTACAGGAAACAAGCAACCCCAGGCACCCCAGCCCGCTGAACAACCCAAAGGCAGGCAGATACGCCAGCGGCGCGATAAATTCTCGCGTCGTCTGGAAATAAGCGCTGTCGGGTACTTCGTAATCATTCAGCAGAATCTGTAATTTCGTTGCCGTCAACTTCAATGTTCGCAGAGGAGCAGCGGCAGCACTTTTCATTCCCTGCCAGAACCAGTAACGCGAACACTCCGCGGGAGAGAGCGCCGGTTGACCTGTTCGCTCTCGGGCTTCCAGGCGAAAATCTTCGTGTTCAAACAGGGGGTGTGTGCGGACGAAAGGAGGCGGTGAATAATACCCGTTTGCTTCCGGCCCCTGCGCCATATAAAAGACCTCGCCGCCACCCGTGGTCACCGCCACGAATTCTCCCGTCACCAGTGTATTTCGTATCGCCACCGGGACCAGCACCACTGCACTGGAACAGAGCAAAACCAGCGTTGCTTTCAAACGGACCCGATTCGTCAGCGGATGCAATTCGGAACTCTGCCAGAGAAACAGGATCACCGGGAATAACAGCAGAATATGATTTTCACGCAGCAGAACTGCCAGCCCGATGGATAAGCCTGCCAGGCACAACCAGCGCAGATGCTGCTGTTCCCGATAGCGCAGACAGGCATAAAGAATCAACGCGGTCAAAAACGGGCTGAGAAATGTTTTCATCAGCATGACATCATAGAAGACCAGCGGACCGAAGCCCGCAGTCAGAATGCCGGCGATGATGGCAACCCGTTGAGTAAACAGTTTCTGCGCCGAAGCGTAAATTAACAGACAGGT
>LADL02002613.1_pt1 | contig 10689 bp, 6 predicted proteins | sample 619721 | NCBI WGS metagenome assembly LADL02 (sample SAMN03397408, study PRJNA257561) | rock porewater metagenome | biome: terrestrial; feature: Opalinus Clay rock; material: porewater; isolation source: Opalinus Clay rock porewater BRC-3 borehole | place: Switzerland: Mt Terri URL, St-Ursanne ...
GCCATAACCGGGGTGATTGACAACAAACTGATTATTGACCGCCTGCAGATGGTGGGCTATTCTCAGCAGCAGGCCACCGCCCTGTACGGCCAGTTCAACCAGATGGCCATGTCGTTTATCAATATCAGCATAGCCTTCGCCTTTTCGGTGGGCACCAGCCTGGTGTCACCGGTGGCCGAAGCATACGGATCCGGCAATACCGTCCGCATCAGCCAGCAAACCTCTACCGCCCTAAGACTTTCACTTCTAACCACCATTCCGGCGGCTGCAGGGCTGTACTTCCTGGCCCCCCAGCTTACCCTTTTTATTTACGCCAATGAAAATGCCGGAGTGCCTTTGGCAGCTCTGGCCCCGGCCATAATATTCTGGGGTGTTCACCTGGTGCTTTCAGGGGTGCTGCAGGGATTGGGCCGGGCGGACATACCGGTTTATAACCTGCTGGTGGGAATAGCTTTTAAAATAGGTATTACATACTTCCTTACCCCCACCTCCCTGGGAATAAGGGCGGCTGCCCTGGGAAACCTGGCCATGTTTGTAATTTCCTCCATATTAAATTTTATAAGCCTGAACCGCATGGCGGGAATTAAAATCGATCTACCCCCCTCCTCGGTGCTGAGACCTGCCGCAGCGTCACTGTTGATGGGGCTGGCAGTAAGGGAAGCATACAATTTGGGCAAAGCCCTTTCTGACAGCAATTCGCTGGCCACCCTGGGGGCTATGCTGGTGGGAATGGCAGCATTCCCGGTTCTGGCCCTGTTAACCGGAAGCATCCGGCCGGACGATCTGAAAAGTCTGCCCAGGATAGGTTCCCGGGCAGCTCTGCTGTTCACGGCATATGAAGCTCGTAGGGACAGTCTGCTGACTCATCTCAGAAAAAAGTAAGTCTGCCTCAATTCCGGCAGCCTCACGCTACTGCCTCCAGGTCATTACGCCTCTCCCCGATCCCAGCTTGAGCCCTTGGGCACTCCACCAGATAAGCACCACTGAGCTTAGCAGGTAGAAAAGAGTATATATTACCCAGTATGGAATGCCCAGGTCGTTAAAGGGCTCCATGCCCCCCTCACCCAGTATGCGCATCATTACCATAGGTGGATTTAGATAGATCAGCACCTGGGATATTAACGGCATTGTGTTTTGGCCGGATCCGGGGACCCTGGTCACCTCAGAGATAAATCCTCCCAAAAGAACTGTTCCCACCATTATGGCAAAAACCACACCGTATGACATAACGGTGCTGGACCCAGTCTTTTTGAAAAAGGACGAGCAGGCCATTCCAACCGATCCAAAGAGTATAACGGTGATCAGGTAAAAGGCGAAAACCCCCAGCATCTGCCCCGGCGAAAAACCCCCATACAGAATAATTATGTTGTAAAGCGGCAGGGTGGCAAGCAATATCAGCAGCATGAAGGAGCAGGAGGATATCAACTTACCCAGCACTATTCCCAGTGGCCTCAGTCTGGTTACCAGAAGCACGTTAAGGGTCTGCTTTTCCCTCTCGGCGCTGATGGCGCTGGATGTTAAACCGGGTGTGACAAAGGCGATAAGTATCAGCTGTACCATGGAAAGCGTGATAAACAGGTCCCTGCCCCTGCCTGGCTCGTAGAAGCCGGGCATATGTCTCCACCTCAGGTAAATATAGCCCAGGGTGAGGCCACCAACAACCAGAAGATACAGCGAAATGATCAGGGGCGACCTGATGGTGCGAAAGCGCTGGAATATTTCCTTCAGCAATACCGGATTTGTTTTCACCGGCCATCCACCTCCCCGGTTACAGCCATAAATGCCTCTTCCAGATTCCTCCGAACCTCGTAAAATTGAGTTACCGTGTATCCTCCGCCAATAATGTCCTTAAGAAGATTGCCCTGATCTTCCCTTTCTCCCCGGTAAAGAACTCTTACCTGCCTGTCTTCGACCTCGGCCATGACCACATTCTCTCTCTGGGTTAAAAACCCGGCCAACTCCCAGGCCCCTTCGGTAACCTCAATTATAATTAAACGGGACCCACTGCCGGCGGCAGTTACCTCCTCCACCGTACCCGAGGCCACCACACGTCCATTTTCCATTATAGCCACCTGATCACAGATTTCTCCAAGCTCTGGGAGTATGTGTGAGCTGATCAGAACGGTTTTTCCCATTTTGCCCAGATGCCTGACTATTTCCTTCATTTCGGCCCTGGCCCTGGGGTCCAGCCCTGAAGCCGGTTCATCCAGAATGAGTACCGAGGGATCGTGAACCAGACACCTGGCCAATGCCAGCCTCTGCTTCATACCCCGGGAAAGCAGGTCCACATAGAAGTCCTTCTTGTCTCCCAGGTTTACCAGTTCCAGAAGACTGTCAATAAGCTTTCCTCTGCCGCTTTTTGGTAAAAAATAGGCGCTAGCAAAAAAATCAAGGTATTCGCTCACCTTAAGCCCATCGTATACACCGAAAAAATCGGGCATGTATCCAATCAGGCTGCGTACTTCCTCCACTTGAAAGGCAACATCCCGGCCATCCACCGTGGCAATACCGCCATCAGGCAGCTGAAGGGTGGCCAGAATGGACATGGCAGTTGTTTTACCGGCCCCGTTGGGCCCAATAAGACCAAAGATCGCGCCACTGTCCACCTTCATGCACATACCGTCCAGGGCCACCGTCTGGCCGAATCTCTTGGTTAAATCCTTTATAGAAATCATTCACCAATCACCCCCTCCACCGTTATGCCCCGGAAGGCTCCTTCGATACCGGGCTTTTCCACCTGGGAGGTTATCTTTACATCAATTATTCCTTTTCCGGAAAGGTATTTAGATACATCGCTGCTCACTTTTTGCCCACCCGTCATATGCTCCCATTGTGAGAGGTCCTGGCGAAAAATTTCAACAATATAGTTTGTCTTATCAGAAGCCAGGGGAAGCTCAATCCCCGTCAAACGGAAGTCTTTGCCAAGTGTTTTGTTAAGGTCGTATGTTATTTTCACCGATCCCCTGTGCACATTAAGCCCGTCCGGCCTCCAGCTATACCCGCCATCGATTCCGGTTATGGTGTTTTTTATCAGGCTTGCAGGCAGTTTGAAGGGGCCTGGGGGGAAAAGGGGTTCCATTTTCTGCCTGACCATGGTGAGCCCGCTTGCCTGTCCCTGGCCGGTGGAACTAACCACATGAATATTATCGGCCGGGCTGTCACTCCAGCCAAGGAAATAAATCTCCCCGGAGGCTTCTCTGCGCACGGTAAAGTCGGCAATAAGCCTGGTTTCCCTGGCCTTTACAGGGGCTCTTGGATCTGTTCGGTATAAATCATTGGGATCTGTGACCAATTGAGACCTGTTTAGGGGCTCATCTATCTCTTTGCCGCTTCCCGCCGGAATTTGGCCCAGTTCCACCAGCGCAGAGCCCACCAGCAATCTGCAGTCCCTCAGATTGAAAGGTGTTTTGTTGACTATTTCACCCATCACCCGGTCATCCCTGAAATAGACGCTGCCCTCCACCATACCCAAACCGGCCAGAGTTCCGTAAGCGCTGACCTGTCTCATGGACCCGTATTCCACATAATTGAAAATAATCCTGGATTCATTGCCGCTGAAGACCCATGCCGGCAGCCGGCTGCCATATATGTTTGCCGGCTGCAGAAGCACTTCACCCGACCCCCGAACCTCCAGTTTTCCTCCCTTGGGTAACACAATGGTCCCAGCCGTTTTTACCTCGGCCAGGTTTGGATGCACTATTTCCACAGTTGACATGGTGTGCGCCAGATATGCATTGAGGCGGTTCACCGGGGAAATGAAAAATAGCGCCAGGCCGGCTGCCAGTGACAATGCGGGTATAATGAGCCAACACAGGTCCCTGCGATTGTAGCGCTTAAGCACCAGATAGGCACCAGGCCCGATGGTAAGGGTATATAAAATCCACAGTATGATTAACACCGAAATATCCGGAATCTTGATCATGGGGAAATAGGATCCCATTTCGGACATCATACCGGCTTCCATGTTTTTCATATCAATTTCCTTAATATTGGCCGTCCCTAAGCCTATGGGGGAAAGTCCCATGGACTCCCAGGTCTTCCCGTCAGGATCATTTATATTCTCAAGGGGCGTACGGGACAGTATGACCGCACCCCTACCCAGTACTTTACGTAAAACCCCCTCCTTTGTATCGGGCACGATGTCCCTGAAAGGTCCTTCCGTGACTCCTTCCTCACCGGAAAGAAGAAGAGACCCCCCCAGCACGACCCAATCTTTCAGCGCCTTTATTTGGTTTTCATTCAGTTGGGCTGCCGCTTCCCGGTCAACCACCATAATATCGGCGCCTTCGAGAAAAAGGGCTTTTCCCGGAAGTTCTCCGGCAGGAAGGTATTTGACGGTAACCTGTCCACCGTATTTTTTATCCATCCACATAAATAGGCTACTGCCCGAGACCTTCTCACTCAGAGGAATAATAACTATACCTCCGGCCACCGCGCTACCCTCCAGCTTGGTTTCAGCAAGCACCCTTTCACCGGAGATAAGCCGTACCGATTCTGCACCTGCAGCAATTTCCCCGGGCACCACCATGTGTATGGCTGACTTTCCACCTGCCGGGATGTCCACCAGGCTCCTGTAAACTGGTGCATTCCGCATGCTTGGGGCACCGGCGGTTTCTATCAGCCTGGGCATAACTACCAGTTGACCCTGAATCCCCTCTCCCCGGTTCTCTATATCCACTCTTATGGGCACCAAATGATTAACCTTGTATATACCGGCCAGGCCGGGCCTGGCCTTGAGGGAGATGTCCCCTCCGCACCAGCCCGGGGCAACAGTCCCCATAAACATACCCATTAATAAAATTATAGTAAATACTACTCTTCTCAAATGGATCCGCCCTCCCGTTTCAGCGTGTTTTCCCTCAGGTCAATCCTGATAAGGGCAACTGTGTCACCGTACCTGCGGGACAGCAAGAGGCTTCCTCCTTCTCCGGAAGCCAGACCCTCGTATTCCTCGGCTCTATCCAAAAACAGTGTTCTGGGTGATCTGACTCCGCCCAACTCAAGGTTTTTAAGCCACTGTAACTCCTCGGGACCGGTAGGCCCATCAGCGGTACTCAGCAATTTTGCCCGGGATAATAGTCCATCTTGCAAGATAATATTATTCTCAATCTCCGATCCCTTACCCAGGAAAATCCAGCGTATTTCACCGGTCTTCCTTTGCACGGTAAACTGTGGAGATCCATCAGGAAGGTAGGAGAGTATTTTTTCCCGTATATTTATCTTCACATATATGAGATGCCCGTTATTATTCCACACCGGTGACTTTCCCGGCCCCAAAGCAAAGGCTTTTCCACTTTTTTTGTTCAGCAGCCACAGCGTTTTTTCCAATCCTTCCCTTTCCACCACCAGCCATTTTCCATCGGGAGACCAGGCCGGATTTTTACCCGGTGACAGGTTCAGCGTTTGCCCGCCACCCGTAAGGTAAACCCGGCTCTGATCACCCTCCAAAAGACTGTATGCCAGGCTATTCCCGTCAGGAGACCAGGAAAGGCCCGCCGGTGGGCTGCCGCCTGCCCTGACCGCAGTCACCCCGGCCTGCTCCAGCCCCCTCTCCACCGCACGTTGTATACTATCGGGCTGCACCGTGCCAGATGGAATCGTTAGCGTAATTATCTCAGACCCTGCCTCCTTTTGACGGACCATGGCCAATTTACTTCCGTCTGGAGACCAGCATGGGCTGGAATATTTTACTCCAGGGGGAGGACTCACTACGGCAAACTGTGATCCGTGACGACCCAGCAGCAAAAGAGCCCCGCCCCTTTCCACAACAATAAAGCCGTTTGAAGGCGAAATTGAGGGCGCCAGGGGAGTGTCTTCGGTCCAAAACCTGCCCAGTTCCGCCATATTCACCATTTCCAGGCTCTTGGGGCCGGATACATTAAGAATCAGAAGTGCCACCGTAACCAACGATACAAACAGAAAAACCCCGGCCGCCCAACCAAGATTCTTGCTTTTTCCAAGACGCATCTTATTAACCGGATTATAGTCTGGCTTGTCTGCAACCGTAATTTGACCATCCAGCAATCTTACCTTCAATTCCTGGCGAAGCCTGTGGTTGACCGGAACGGAATCCCGCAACGTCCTCATGTGCCCGAGCAGGTCTTCCATGGAATTATCTTCACGACGGGATCTGCCGGTGTCATTTATGGGGATTACATTATTCTTTTTATAGCCACCACCATCGTTCTCCCCGGTCAATGAAAATCACCTCTCTTCACCAAGCTTAGCTCTTAGTATTTTAAGGGACCTGTAATGAATCATTCGAACGGCCGACTCGGTTTTTTCCAGCACCCTGGCAATCTGACCAAACCTCAGCTCCCCAACATAGCGCAGCGAAACCACATCCCTTTGAACCGGGGACATCAGTTCAAGCATATGCTGCAACCGCTCCAGTTCCTCCAATCTCAGAAACTCCTCCTCGGGCTGACAGTCCGGCGCCGCCATAGACTCGGCTTCTCCACCGGCCATAACATATTTGTTACGGGTTCTTATGTAGTCAACGAAGATATTATGGGCTATCCGAAAAAGCCATACAGCAGGAGCATCACCCCGGAAAAGGTGATATTTTTCCAGTGCCCTGGTAAATACTGTTGCGGTCAAATCATCTGCGTCCCAGACACTGGACACCCTGTAACGCAAGTACCTGTTTACCCTGTCAAAATAAGTGTCGTACAGTACCTCAAAGGGCATTTTTCTATCAATGTTACCGATAATAACCGACTGTTCCAGCAATACAACCCCCATTCACTTCACAGCTTAATACTACTCTGTTATTTAAATAGACGAATCAAAAAGAGACTTTGTAACTACCAACGTTAAAAATTTTACATAGGCCGGAAACTCAATTGAATCCGGCCCATGTAATCAGGGGAAGATCAAATCTGTGTGCCAAATCCGGGCTGGAAGGTCTGACCCTTACTGTGAAACCTATGGCCCCCTGGGGAAGAGTCATATTTCCACGATATCGAAAAACCCCTTCACCCACCTGTTCCACTAAACTCATGGGAATGGTTTTTATGTTTTTGAGATTATCTCCCTCCACGCCCCCATATACAATTTCCACGCTTACATTATGGTGCTGAATACTGCCCAGGCGAACGGTGGAGTTAATTACAAAATTTTCACCGGCCTTCCTCAGCGTTCCGCTACCATTTCCCACATCAGATATTGACACCTGATGCCAGTTTTCCCTCAAATAACCCTTGTAAGAGTCAATCTTCTCAGCAGCGGCAAAGCCGTCCCTTCTGAAGTACTGGCCCCTGGCAATGGCAGGAACATAGTAGCTTTCGGTGTACTCCCTGACCATACGGTCGGTGCTAAAATGAAGTCCCACAGATTTAATGGAGTTCTTCATATATTTCACCCAACTGAGGGGGATACCGTCACCACCTGAAAAAAACTTGGGAATAATTTCATTTTCCAAAATACTGTACAAAGAAAGACTATCATTGCGGTCGTGCATCTCTTCTTCCGGATAGTCCCTCTCTTCACCTATAGCGAACCCGTTTTTACCGTTGTATGCCTCCGGCCACCAACCATCCATTACACTGAAATTAACCACACCGTTGATGGCTGCCTTCATGCCGCTGGTCCCGCTGGCCTCCTGGGGCCGCCTGGGATTATTGAGCCAAATATCCACGCCCCTTACCAGATACCTGGCCACGTTAATGTCGTAATTCTCCAGGAAAACAATCTTCCCCCTGAAAGCATCCAGATTGGATATATCAACCACCCTTTTTATCAACTCTTGCCCTGGCCTGTCGGCCGGATGGGCCTTACCGGCAAATATAATCTGTATGGGCTTTTCGGGGTTGTTCACCAAATCGGACAGTCTGTTCAGGTCCCTGAAAATAATCAGTGCCCTCTTGTATGTGGCGAATCTACGGGCAAAGCCTATGGTAAGAGCTTCGGGATTGAGATAGCTGTCCACCTCGTCCACCCGATCCCTGGGCTCAAAATTTCTCATTCTCTGAATCCTCAGGTGATCTCTGGCGAAATTAACCAGTTTGCTTTTTAACTGCAAATGCGTAAACCACAGCGCCTCATCAGGAATGCTATCAACCTTTCCCCAAACCTCCGGGTCGTTCAAATTACTCATCCAGTTTGATCCGGCATATTTTTTTATAAGATCCTTTATCTGCGGCGCCATCCATGTCTTGGTATGAACACCGTTGGTAACGTACTCAATGGGAACCTCTTCTGACGGAACACTCCCGTACAGAGAGCGGAACATATTACGTGAGATCTGACCGTGCAGCCTGCTTACCCCATTTTTAAAATCTGAAAGTTTTAATGCCAAAACAGTCATATTAAAAGCGTGGCGCTCCTCGTCCCAGCCCAGGCGGATAAATTCTTCCCGGCCAATGCCTATCTGATGCTGATAGTGGCCCAGGTAGTAATCTATCATCTCGGAGCTGAATATATCGTGGCCAGCTGGCACCGGGGTGTGGGTTGTAAACAGAGTATTTGATTTAACGGCCTCAATGGCAACATCCGGCCTTACCCCCGCGCTCACCTTTTCTCTAATTCGCTCAAGGCACAAAAAAGCCGCATGACCTTCATTTATGTGCCACATGAAAGGCGAAATGCCCATGGCCCTCAGTGCCCTTACCCCACCAATACCCAGGATGATTTCCTGGGATATCCTGTTATCCCTGCAGCCTCCGTAAAGCTGGCCGGTTATATCCCTGTCTTCCCTGCTGTTTCCAGGCACATCGGTATCCAAAAGATACAGATTAACCTTTCCAATGATCACTTTCCAGACCCTGGCATAAACTCTTCTTCCCGGCAGTTCAACAGAAATGTTAAGATCCTCACAGTTTTCGTTTGTCACCGGCTTCATGGGCATTTGATAATAATTTTGAAAGGGGTACTCCGCTTCCTGCCAACCATCCCTGTTGATTCGCTGGGTAAAGTATCCCTGCCTGTAAAGCAAGCCTACGGCCACCAGCGGCACACCCAGATCACTGGCGGATTTGCAATGATCCCCTGCCAGCAGTCCCAGGCCCCCGGAATAAATTGGATGGGACTCGTGGAGTCCGAATTCGGCCGAAAAATAAGCCACCGGCTGACCAACATGCTCCGGATAGCGGTTATTAAACCAGGTCTCGGCAGATAAGTAATGGTCATATTTATCTGTAACCTGACCGTAAAGCTTGAGATATTCCCTGTCATGCGCAGCACTCTCTAAAATGTCGGGCTTAACCTTAATTAAAAACTTTACCGGATTGTGATACACCTCTTCCCAGAGGTCACTGTCAAGCCGGGAAAACAAATCCTGAGCAGGCTCGTACCAACTGAACCAAAAGTTATTGGCAATTTCCTTCAGCCTTGATATTCTGTCCGGTATCTCCGGAACAACGGAAACAGTGCAAAATGAAAACATTTCCTCACCTGTCATAAAATTATTTTATTGCTCCCTATATTTCAGTGGGCCGTCCTTTTATTGATAAAGGTCGATCACCTTCTTTATTTTTTCCCTGGAAACGCAAAGAAATGCACATAAAGAATGTTGAAATTAGTTTCACGGAAAAAAACCATTTTACCGGGACATATTTGAAATTTTGCAGATGTCTGAATGTTCAGTTGACAGCCCACTATTAATTGTTTATTATCATTTTAGCCGGAAAAATAGAGCTAAATGAGTGAACAATCACTCATTTACATAGTATTAAGGAGTGATATATTATGCGTGAGGCAGTCATAGTGGAGGCGGTTAGAACTCCCATCGGGAAGAAAAAAGGCGCTTTGTCAAACACAAGGCCCGATGACCTGGCTGGATTTGTCCTGGCAGAGGTGATTAAAAGGTCCGGCATCCAGCCACAGACAGTTGAAGATGTTATCATGGGGTGTGTTTCGCAGGTGGGAGAGCAGGCCATGTGTGTGGGCAGGCAGGCTGTTCTCCTGGCGGGTTTTCCCAACCACGTTCCTTCGGTTACCATAGACAGACAGTGCGGTTCCAGTCAGCAGTCTGTTCATTTCGCAGCCCAGGCCATAATGGCCGGGGACATGGATGTGATTATCGCGGCCGGGGTGGAGTGCATGACCAGGGTACCCATGTTGTCTTCCTTAGGGGGCGCCTCATTCAATCCCAAAATGATTGAAAAATTCGGGTTGTTTTCCCAGGGCCTCTCAGCCGAGATAATAGCCGACAAATGGGGTCTCAGCAGGGAAATGCTGGATGAGCTTTCACTGAATAGCCACCGTAAAGCAGCGGCAGCCAGGGAAGCAGGTTTTTTCAGGAGCGAAATAATGCCGGTGGAGGTTACCCTTCCTGACGGCAGCACCGGACTTTTCAGTGAAGACGAGGGAATTCGTCCGGCTACCTCCATGGAAGGTCTGGGCAGCCTGAGGACCGCATTTAAACAGGATGGAAAAATAACGGCGGGTAATTCCAGCCAGATCAGTGACGGAGCGGCGGCTCTTATGATAATGTCCATGGAGAAAGCCCGAGAGCTTGGACTTAAGCCCAGGGCCAGAATTGTAGCCAGGTCGGTTATTGGAGACGATCCTGTGATCATGCTGTCAGGCCCCATTCCGGCCACAAGGATGGCTCTGAAAAAGGCGGGGCTATCCATATCCGATATTGACGTTTACGAAGTTAACGAAGCCTTTGCCCCGGTCCCTCTGGCCTGGCTGCATGATCTCGGGGCCGACCCGGCGAAACTGAACCCCCAGGGCGGTGCCATA
>LADL02001269.1_pt1 | contig 10679 bp, 9 predicted proteins | sample 619721 | NCBI WGS metagenome assembly LADL02 (sample SAMN03397408, study PRJNA257561) | rock porewater metagenome | biome: terrestrial; feature: Opalinus Clay rock; material: porewater; isolation source: Opalinus Clay rock porewater BRC-3 borehole | place: Switzerland: Mt Terri URL, St-Ursanne ...
GACCTCGTTCTGGCGCGACGCCCAGTTCGACACCATCCGTCTCGCCCTCATCAAGGTCGCCGGCCGCGTCACCGAAATGGTCACCCGCATCAAGGTCTCGCTGCCTACCGGCTTCGTCTACCGCGACAGCCTCGCCATGCTGGCCGCCCGCGCCGTCAAGCTCCCGCCATGACCGACGGGGCAGCGTGCCCCCGAACGAACCCGTCCCGGCAACTTCCAAACCCAGACTGAATGCGCCCAAGGCGCCACACGTCCGCGCGCCTGAAACGGGCTGCCCCGGACACCCTCATGAATGATCCGGGTTAGACGTTCCGCAAGATGTGTGCTGTATGACAGCACCAGGAAGAGCAGGGTCACTGGCGTGACCCTGGCAAGGGGGCCCGCTGCGCGCCCCCGTTGCATCCCCCCGGCCTATGGTTCCTTCAGGGCATCAAGCCCATGCCGGATCCATCAAGCCGTATCCGGGGCGACCACCTGCAAGGAGACTCCGCTCTCCCTGCACCATCGACCAAGGTGCGTATCGCCGTCCTTGGGACCCACTCGCAGACATGGGGACAGATGCTATTTCGTCCTACCCGGCTGTGTATCCAGTGGCTACACTACCAGAATGATTAAGGATTCGGGGCTACGCATCAGGATTCAACGCGATCTGCGCGATCGGTTCCTGCAAGCCTGTCGGGCTGAAGACAAACCCGCGGCGCAGGTACTCCGCGAGTTCATGCGCGCCTACGTGGACCGCCACGAGGGCGCGCTGGACGGCCCGGCCATAAACCAACAGCCCAGCGGGCGGGGCCACACCCATGAGCATTGAAACCGTGTCCAATATTCCGTTCGTCGCCGTGCATAAGTGGTTCGCGCGTCGGCCCGGTACGCTGTTCCGCGCCCTTTCCTTGTCGAAGTTCGGCGATGCTTCCCTGCGCGATATTTATTTCAGGGAAATCGACTTTCCAGGGCGCAAGATCGCCGATCCTTTCATGGGCGGCGGCACCACCTTGATCGAGGCGAACCGTATCAGTTGCGATGTTACGGGGAATGCCGGATGAGGTGGCGCGGAGCTCGACAAAGAATAGGTAGGTTGTAGATGCTAAAAGCGGCAAGTTTTCGTATTCAGAATTTCAGAAACATCAACGACAGCGGATGGATCCCTCTGGAGCGAGTGACGAACTTTGTCGGGCGGAATGAGTCCGGCAAGACAACGCTCCTGAAGGCATTTCACAAGTTCAACCCCGCTACGCCCGAGCCCTACGATCCGCAGCGTGAGTTCCCGCGCGACCGCTACACCCGCGACTATGTGGCGGGAGGCTCGAAGGGAGGCGACTGGCCCGTCTGTTCCGTGACCTTCGTCATTACCGACGACACGCAGCAGGAAATCACCGCCATACTCGGCAAGGGCCAAAAGCCTCCCGCCGAAGCCATCCTGACCCGCTACTATGACGGTTCCCTCTCGTTTGCCTATGAACCTGCACTAGAGGAACAGCCCGTCGCGCCGGACCCTGTCGTGAAGGCACTTGCCTCCTTCGCCAGTGCCGCCCGCCGCATTGCTGCCCCTGCGCCGGAGCAGGAGGATGCGACGGCTGCCCAGCGCACCGCGCTGGCGACATGGGCGACCGGTTGGCAGGACAAGCTCAAGGGCATCGCCGATCTTTCGGATGCGGACGGTGCAAAGCTTCTCGACACCCTGCGGACCGAAGCCGAAGGCAAGAGCAATCCACAGACAGCCGATATGGTCGAAGCCCTGCAGGAGGCGCTTGCGCCCATCCGGGACGCCGCCAAGGCCGGTCCCGCGCTCGACCGGGTGGATAAGCTGATCGAGGCTCGCCTTCCCGTCCTGATCTACTTCGAGAACTACGGCATTCTCGACAGCGCCATCTGGCTCCCACGATTCCTTGAAGACCAGAAGCGCACGCCGACCGACGCGCGGGTGCGAACGATCAATGCGATGTTCCGCCATGTCGGCCTCGATCCAAACAAGATCACCGCGCTCGGAGCCGAGGAGGCCCAGAACCAGCGTAGCCAAGGTAACCAACCGACGGCCCAAATGATCGCGGAGGATCAGCGGCGCAAGGAAGAACGTTCAATACAGCTCAATTCAGCGTCACTCGATATCAGCCGCAGGTTTGCCGAGTGGTGGTCCCAGCGCCGGCACAAAATCCGCTACCACGCTGACGGTGATTACTTCCGCATCTGGATCGCCGACGACCGCAGGCCCGATGTCGAAATCGAACTCGAAGCCCGCAGTAAGGGCTTCCAATGGTTCTTCTCCTTCTATCTTGTTTTTCTCGTCGAGTCGGGTGAAGGGCATAAGGACGCCATCCTGCTTCTGGACGAACCTGGCATGCACTTGCACCCTACGGCGCAGCAGGAGCTCATCGCCTTCTTTGAGAACCTTTCCGAAAAGAACCAGGTTCTCTATTCCACCCATTCACCGTTCCTGATCGACGGAGAGCATCTGCACCGCGTCCGCCCGGTGACAGAGGACGAGGCAGGTCATTCCCGCATCAGCGTTGAGACGTGGCCAAAGGATCGTGAAACGATCTTCCCGCTGCAAGCCGCCGCCGGATACGCGATGGTGCGCGGGCTGTTCCAACACCGCCAGAACGTCCTCGTCGAGGGGATGAGCGATTACTATTATCTTCATGCCCTTTCGCAGCAATGCACGGCGGCTAAGCGCGCTTCCCTGCCGTCAAATATCTATGTGACGGCATGCGGCGGCACCAAGCTCGTCGGCCAGTTCGCGTCGCTCTTCCTCGGCCAGGAGGTGCGGCCTGTCGTGTTGCTCGACGGTGACGACGCCGGACGCGTCCGCCGTGACGCACTGATGAAGGAGCTCTACGCGGGGCACGACAGCGCCATCGTCATGCTTGATGAAGTCCTCGGACGCGCCGGTCAGGAGGTCGAGGTCGAGGACATCATCGGCGAGGACATCCTCCTTCCCGCCTTCAAGGCGGTGGTCGGCAAAGCGATCAAGCTGACGGAGGCGGACCGTAAAGCGGGCAGCTTGCCGACTGCCATCAAAGCCGCAGCAAAGCGCCTTGGCGTTGAGCTTCCCGATGGCTGGAAAGCGTCGGTCGCCATTCATCTGGTTTCCGAATGGGCGGAAGCGGGAACAAAGCTTCCGGAAGCCGTGCTTGCTCCTGCCGAAGCTCTCTTCAAGGAAATTGCCAGGCGCTTCGACGCGGGCGTCTCGGCGGGAATCGAAGCGGCTCCCGCGAGGCTGCTTGCGAGCGCAGGCTAAGGAAAGGTTCGAAATTGCCTCTTCTCACGAACGACCCCCTAACCCAGCTTGCGTTCTCGGTTTACGAGAACAAAGGGGTTTTTGCCGTCCTCCTTGGCTCGGGTCTCTCGCGCGCTGCGGAAATTCCCACCGGCTGGGAAATCACCGTTGATCTTGTCCGTCGCGTAGCGCTCGCGCAGGGCGTTGAAGACCAGCCCGATTGGGTCGCATGGTATCGCGACAGGACGGGCGAGGAGCCGAACTACTCGACCCTCCTTGAGGAACTGGCTTCCTCGCCGGACGAACGCCGATCGATCTTGCACAGCTACATCGAACCGACCGAAGAGGACCGCGAAGAGGGGCGGAAAGTCCCCACAGCCGCCCATAATGCCATCGCAGATCTTGTACGCGGCGGGTACATCCGCGTGATCGTCACCACCAACTTCGACCGGCTCATGGAGAACGCGCTGCGCGAGCACGGCATCGAGCCGACGGTCGTGGCTTCCGTAGATGCGCTCGCCGGGGCGGAACCGATCACGCACAGCGCCTGCTACATCCTGAAGCTCCATGGCGACTACAAAGACGCGCGAATCCTCAACACCGAGGAGGAGCTGAGCGGCTATCCCGCACAGTACGACGGGCTGCTTGACCGCATTCTCGACGAGCACGGGTTGATCGTTTGCGGCTGGTCCGGTGAATGGGACCATGCGCTGCGGGCGGCATTCTTTCGCGCGCCGAACCGCCGTTATTCCATGTTCTGGGCCGGGCGCGGCGGTCTCGGCGCCGGTGCGCAGGAGCTGGTCGATCATCGCCGGGCTCGCATTATCACCATCGCCGATGCGGACAGCTTCTTTTCCTCGCTGCGCCAGCGTGTCGAAACTCTCGACCAGAGCCAGCGCCAGAACCCGCTCAGCATCGAACTGCTGGTCAACAGCGCAAAACGTTTCCTCGCAAAGCCGGAATTCCGAATTCAGCTTGATGAGCTAATCACCGCGGAAACCAACCGGCTCGTCGAGCAACTCGAAACAGCGGATTTCGCGGTGCCGGGCCAGCGGGATCAGGCCGTTTTCCGAACGCGCGTCCGCAAGTACGAAGCCGCAACCGAAGGACTAGCGAGCATGGCAGGCGTGCTCGGCAGGTGGGGCGACGATACCGAATTGCCGCTCGTGCTGGACGTCATGCGGACCCTCCATTCCCACGCAGAGAAGGTTCGCGGCGGCCTCACGGTCTTCCTAAACCTCCGGTCCTATCCCGCCGTTCTCGTTTTTACAGCCTATGGGCTCGGCTTGACGCGCGCCGGACGCTGGAGCGCGCTGCATCGCCTCTTCGATTTCGTCATTCATCGGGAGCACAGGGAGCCGGTGCGGGCTATTGAAGCGCTTTTCCTCTGGGCCTGGAAGGGAAATGAGAACGACGCGTTTAAGCAGATCGAGGGATTGGATAAGCGCAAGACGCCACTTAGCGATCACCTGTTCGCCGTGTTCACCGAGTGGAGCAGAAGCTTCATGGGTCTGACCCCGGATTTTGAGCTGATTTTCGAGCGTTTCGAGCTGCTCGGCTCTCTGGCGTACCTAGAGCAAAATGACAAAGCGACTGTCCAGCAGGCGCTCGCGGGCGAGCCCCGCAATAGTTGGGCATGGATGCCGGTCGGGCGAGTTGGCTGGCGCGAGGCGGATGCCGACCGGCTTGTCGCGGAGATACAGGCGGAGCCGACTAAGGACGCTTTGATCCGGGCAGGGTTCGCCAAGGGTGATCCAGAGTATATAGATTTGTTTGTTGAGAACTTTAGGCGCTTGGCGGGGCGCATGCGCTGGTTATGATGCGGGATGAATCATGGTCGCCTTGAAGCGTTCTGACATGCGCATCTTTGATGACGCCTTCGACATGCATCAGGGTTATGTGCTGAACTTCTCCGACCGCACGATGGCGGAGTTCTTCGAGGATGAGTTCGGCATCGAAATCTATCAGGAGAAATACCGCTTCAACGGCTCCTCGAAGGCGAAGCATCTGCGCGCCTTCATCGAGGTGGAAGACGCCTATGCCGTCGCCAAGGTTGCACGGGCGCTTTGGCAGTACCGGGAAAGCTTGCCCCACAACAGCGAGCCATCCGCCGGGACTGACGAGCTGAAAACTCGCTTCTTCGACCTGATTGCCCGGATCGAGGGCGGCGGGGCGGTTCCGCGCACCGACGCGCTCTACACCTTTAAGCGCGATGAGACGCTGGAGGAGCTGGTTGAGGCCATCGAGCGCGACATTGGTGCAAACAAGCCGGCGGCGGCGCTCGACCGCCTGCACACCTATTGCATGAAGAAATTCGCGCACCTGCTCTCCGAGCGTGGCATCCCCTGTGACCGCAACGATCCACTGCAAAGCCGCGTCGGAAAGTACGTGAAGGCGCTGGAGGGAGAGCGCGAGCTGCGCGAAATCTCGCGCCGCATCGTCAAGAGCGCGATCAGTGTGTTCGAGCAGTTCAACGACGTGCGCAACAACCGCTCATTCGCTCACGACAATGATCTGGTTGATAAGGCGGAGGCGCGGTTCATCTTCGACGCGATCAGTGCATTCCTGCGCTTTGTGAAGAGCATCGAGACTTCCCGGTTCGGAGCCTGACGTGTTCTAGTCATAGAGAGGCACACGTCCAAACGATCCACACGCGGAGATGCGGCGCAAACCGCTGATTGAAGCCGTTATGTGTATGTCACTCGGCATTATTATTTTTCGCTCGCAGGCACTGGATCATCACGCGCGCTTTTGCCAAGTAGGCCCGCGCTTCTTCTCGCGATATAGGCTTCTCAAAATGGCCATGCGCGGCCCGATTTCTCGTTTGCCGCATCTGCATCAATTCCGCTTCAAGGGTCTTATCCAGAAGCCCCGCATGCCGTAGGTGCTCCATCGTCTTTGGCGTGATGATGGCATATTGCCGCTCTGGCTTGATGCCGATGCGATCGAGGGCAGCCAGGAGCTCGCGCTCGATAGCCGTCCATACCACCATCACAGCAGGCTCGATGAACCTCTCTAATAGCTCTTCGGCGTCGTCGAGAACCTGGAGAGAATCTGCGCGGTCGCCAGCAACACGCGGTCTTTCCGGGAACAGGCCCGGCATCCAACGCGGCGCTAGTGCTGCAGGGAACGAGAGGCGCAGCGGTGCCCGGACGCTTTCGGATACGAGGATCTCTTCGTCCATAAGCGCCGATATCAGCCTTCTTGCGTGCCGAGGGGTAGCGCCGACGACTTCAGCGACCTCGCTGCGGGGGAGCTCGCCACGATAGAGAATCGCATCCAGTACGATCCCCGCCTTCTGCGGGAGCTTGCCGAGCCGGATCTCCTCCTCTGCCCAGAGGTTGATGCGCGTCCGCAGCCGTTCGGGCTGGACCAACTCCTCCATGAAGCGCACCTGATCGATGCAGGTTTCAAGGAAGAAGCGGGTGAAGCTGGCGAGTTCCTCCTCCGAGAGCGTGCCGCGGCCATCGAGGTCGTTTCGTCGTGGCAAGTCGCATGCGGCGAGGTGGCGCTTATAGTCGGAGACGTTGCGCGCCAGCCCGCGTGAAACCGACCACAGTCCGCCGGTGTCGAGGGAATCGCGCAACATCGCATGCGACATCAAGCGCGCAACGCGCCCGTTGCCATCAAGGAAGGGGTGTATCCATAGCAGGCGATGATGAGCGCCGGCCGCGGCCACGATCGAGTCGGAGCGGCCGAGCCTCGCATAGGCATTGCTGAAGTTGGTCAGGAACCGGGGAACGGCGCCGGGGCTCACTGCCACGAGACGCCCCACCTTCACATCCCGCTCCCTAAGAGCACCAGGTATGACGCGCACGCGCTCGCCTGTATCAGGCTCTTCCACCCAAAGCAGGTCGTCGGGCAGCAAGGAGCAGAAGCGGCGGTGTATCTCCCGGATCGCTTCCTCGCTCACCGGAGCAGGACGGAGACCACCGTTATCGATCCACTGCTGGACGGCGATATGTGCCTTGGCCTCCAACTGGAGATCGCGCTTCTTGGCGTCCGTGCTGTAGTCGTTCTTGAGGGCGCGCTCGATATCGATCGGATGGGTATCGTGGCCCTCGATCAGATTGCTGTAGTAGCAATTCATGGCGCGGACGAGATCAGCGAGGGCCGCGCGTATGCCCTCCGGCAGGCTGCGCCGAAAGCCAGACGAACGGGCGGCGAGATCGATCGCTAGATCGTTGAGCTCGCTGCGGTGACGCGAGCTTTCACCGATCAGCATCGGCAGCATGAGTCCAACGGATTCCCCCCTGTCCTCAGGGCGTCCGATGTCCGCTATTTTGTCCCCTTTATCATCTTCCATGTGTCAACAATATCATACAGTTAATGTGTTAGGCAAGCCTGCGGCGCGGCACTAAATGTCCGCTTCAATGTCCGCGCGCGGCGCGGTGGTTCTAAGGTATAGAGGCTAAGAGGGGGCCTGCGGCCCCCACGCGGTCAAGGCCAAGCCCTCCGCAATCGCTCCGGGCGTCTTCGGCGGTCTCCCCAACCTTCCTACGGCTTCGCCTTCGTGCAGGTTGGGTGATCCCCCTCCGCCGAAGCCGGCCTTGACCGCATCCCCCCGCTCATTGGCGCGGGCCTAGTCGGGTTGCAGCGCAACCCGAAAAACTAGGAGAAGACCAATGAAAGCAGACATCTACGAAAGAATCACCGCCGCTATTGTGGCCGAGCTGGAGAAGGGCGTTCGCCCCTGGATGAAGCCCTGGAGCGCCGAACATGCCGCCGGCAGGATCACAAGGCCTCTTCGTCACAACGGCACGCCCTACAACGGGATCAACGTCGTCATGCTTTGGTCGGCAGCCGCGGCGCAAGGCTTTGCGGCGCCGATCTGGATGACGTTCCGGCAGGCGCAGGAACTTGGCGCGCATGTCAGGAAAGGCGAGAAGGGCAACCTTGTGGTGTTCGCGTCGAAGATCACCCGCACCGAAACCGATGAGGGCACCGGCGCGGAGCAGGAACGGGATATCCCGTTCCTGAAAGGCTACACCGTGTTCAACGTCGAGCAGATCGAAGGTCTGCCGGCGCATTTCCATGCGATGGCGGAGCCGCAGCTTGATCCGGTGCAGCGCATCGCGCAGGCGGATGGGTTCTTTGCCGCAACCGGTGCCGACATCCGGCATGGCGGCGACCGAGCCTTCTACAGCGTGACCGATGACCGGGTGCAGATGCCGCCGTTCGAGGTGTTCCGGGACGCTGAATCCTACTATGCGACGCTCGCCCACGAATGCACGCACTGGACCCGCCATCCTTCGCGTCTGGCGCGCGAGTTTGGCCGCAAGCGCTGGGGCGATGAAGGCTATGCCATGGAGGAGCTTGTTGCCGAACTCGGATCCGCTTTCTTGTGTGCGGATCTTGGCCTCGCGCTGGAGCCGCGCCCCGATCATGCCGCCTACATCGAAAGCTGGCTGAAGGTGCTGAAGAACGATAAGCGGGCCGTGATCTCCGCGGCGAGCTACGCGCAGCGCGCGGTTGACCATCTGGCCAGCCTTCAACAGGCAAGGGCGGCGGCATGAGGTAGGCCAGGAGCGCGCAGCCTGCGCGCTCCTTCGCTGGCCGCCAGTGGTGCTATATATGGGTGCAAGCCCTTGGCGCGTACGCTATATTGTGCGTAAAGGATACGCACATGAAGGTCTTTGTTAGCTCGCTCATCACCGGCATGGAGCCGTTTCGCGCCGCGGCGCGCGACGCGATTACCAGCCTAGGCCATCAAGCGGTCATGGCCGAGGACTTCCCCGCGCAGCCGCGTTCGCCGCAGGTGGCGTGCCTTAGCGGCGTGCGGGAATCCGCGCTGGTTGTTCTCATTCTTGGCGGCGGTTATGGCGCGGTGCAGGCGTCCGGACTATCGGCAACGCATGAGGAGTATCGGGAAGCCCGCGATACGCGGCCCGTGATCGCGTTCGTTCAGGAAGGTGTCGAGCAAGAGCCCGCACAGGCGGAATTTGTACGAGAGGTGCAAGGCTGGCAGGGCTTGTTTCGCGGCGGCTTCAAGGATCCGGAGCAACTGCGCGGACTGATCACGCGCGCCGTCCACGAATGGGAGCTGGCCAACGCCGCCGGGCCGATCGATGTTCAGGAAATTCTCGGTCGCGCGCTTCGCGCGCTCCCCGAGACACAAAGGGGATACGGCGGCTTACAGACGGAGCTCGCCGTCTCGATCGCCTGCGGCCCAGCGCAAACCATCCTTCGCCCCAGCGAGATCGAGCGTCCTGCGCTTGCCGAAGAGGTGATGCAGGCCGCGCTCTTTGGTGCCGTCCGGATCTTCACCCCTGGAAAGGCAACGGAGCAAGAAATCCGCGATCACGCGCTCATCATCGAGCAGGAGCGGGGAGGCAGCGTTTCGCTGAGCGCCACAGGTGATCTGTTGCTCAAGATGCCGATCGAGCAGACGGGGTTCGGGCCGATCGTCATCGAAGAGAACGTCATCGCTCAGCTCAGGAGCCTCTTCGCCTTCGCCGACTGGATGTTGGAGAAGGTCGACCCGACCCACCGCATCACGCACGTGGCGATTGCGGCCTCCTTCGTGAATGCGGAGATGCTCGTTTGGCGGACTGAGGCGGAGCAGAAGGCTAGTCCCAACGCCTACAGCATGGGGAGCTACAACCAGGAGAAAGGGCCGGCGCATATGACGCCGCCCCACCGGCCGCGGGCAGCCCTTCGGCACGACGCCGATCGGCTCGTCCAGGACTTCGTGACCCTATTGCGGCGCATCTGGAAATAACTGGGGCGCGCAAGAAGGCCGCCTGAGCATAGTGCAGATAATTGCTTGTTTGATGTGCACTATGTTGCTTCGATCAAAGGCCGCTTGTTAAGGCGGTGACGTTTCGGTATTCTCCATATAATTGCAGCATTATGATATATGGGGAATGAATTGTAGTTGTACCGGGGCGTTCTCAGAAATTTAAGAGACTCTACACTTACAGGTATCGCTGCTGCGGCGCTGGCTTTGATCTGCTGCGTTTGCATGTTCATGTCTGTTTCAGCTCTCGCGCGCGATGCGGGAGAGTCTCAGATATCAGCCAGTTCACCGCTTACTAACGATCTGCTCTCGCTTAGCCCTGATGAACGAGCACTGGATCGAACATTTCGGATTTTGCAGGCGCTGGGCGAAGCTCAGAACGCGGGGGTGGGAGGTGAAGAGACGCTTCGGCAAGCCTGCGCGCTCCTGCAGGAAGGCGCCGGACGGTTTGTTGATCCTCAGCTCGGCCTGCTGTTCGACAGAGCCGGCGCAGAGCTTGATTTTCAAAGGGCATTTAGCGACAACCTTCTCGGAAGCGGCAGCTTCATGGGGCAGATACAACAGCGTCTAGCCTGGATTATTCACGAGCGGTGAGATCGTGCAGTGACGGGCGCGCCTTAACCGGCTGATTTCGTGTATGATTCTGGTGCTGACGCAGTCTCATCACGGATCGACGGAGTTCGCGCCCGCCATGGAGAATGATAGCGGGGTTCTTCCGGGACTGTC
>LADL02002915.1_pt1 | contig 10657 bp, 9 predicted proteins | sample 619721 | NCBI WGS metagenome assembly LADL02 (sample SAMN03397408, study PRJNA257561) | rock porewater metagenome | biome: terrestrial; feature: Opalinus Clay rock; material: porewater; isolation source: Opalinus Clay rock porewater BRC-3 borehole | place: Switzerland: Mt Terri URL, St-Ursanne ...
CCCGCCTGGATCACCAGCTGAGCCGCTTCGGGAATGGTCATGAAGTAACGGGTGATCTTCGGGTGCGTCACCGTCACCGGCCCGCCGCTACGGATCTGCTGGTAGAAGCGCGGAATAACCGAACCCGACGAGCCCAGCACATTGCCAAAACGGACCATGGTAAAGCGCGTCTTGTTGACGTGATGCACCGAGTCGCCAGCACCAAAAAGTACCGGCGCGGTTTCGCGGCTCAACGCCTGCAGAATCATTTCTGCGACACGCTTGGTACTGCCCATCACATTGGTCGGGCGCACCGCCTTGTCGGTGGAGATCAGCACGAAGTTGGCCACACCCGCCTGCACCGCCGCCTGGGCGGTGTTCATGGTGCCCAGCACATTATTCAGTACGCCTTCAGCAACGTTGTGCTCCACCATGGGTACATGCTTGTACGCCGCTGCGTGGTAGATCGTCTCCACCTGCCAGGTGCGCATGACATCCAGTAGGCGCTCGGGATTACGGATAGAACCCATGATCGGCACCAACCGGACCGGCAGCGAAGCCCGCTCGATAGCCCGCTCCAGTTCGATGTGAATGCTGTAGAGATTGAACTCGCTGTGCTCGAACAGCAGCAGCGTTTGAGGCTTGTTCGATAGGATCTGTCGGCACAGCTCCGAACCAATCGAGCCGCCCGCCCCCGTCACCATCACCACCTTACCGCGAATGCACTTCTCGAACAGCGCCTGCTGCGGTGGCACGGCATCGCGCCCGAGCAAGTCAGCAATGTCGACTTCCTGAATATCCTCGACCTTGACCTTGCCGCTGGCCAGATCCATAAAACCAGGAACACTGCGTACATGGAGGGGAAAATGCTCCAATGTCTCCAGCACCTCACGCCGCCTGCCCCGTGACGCTGAAGGAATCGCCATGAGGATTTCATCAGCGCCCGTTTCATCGATCATCTGCTGGATATGCTTGGGCGAATAGACCCGTAACCCGGCGATTGTGCGGTTATAGAGATTTGGATCATCATCGATAAACGCGACCGGCCGCATCCCCCGCCCCAAGCGCAACGCCGCTACCAATTGATTCCCCGCAGCGCCGGCACCGTACACTGCTACCTTCGGCAAGCTCGCGTCACGCCCCCTGAACTTGGTCAGCGAATCCGGGGAGAACCAGTCCCCCATGAAATACTGGCGCATCAGCAGGCGCAATCCGCCGATCAGGAACAGGCTCAGCCACCAATAGTTGAACACCATCGAACGCGGAATGACCTTGGGTGCATCGGTGCGCCAGTACACCGCCAGGGAAAGCAACAACGCCGAGAGCGTCACCGCCTTGGCGATCGCCATCAGCGCATCGTTGCCGAAGTAACGCATCACCGCGCGGTACATGCCGAACCGAACGAAGAACGGAATGGCAATCAACGGTGCAATACCAAATAGCCAAGCATGGCCTCCAAACGGCTCGATATTGCGGGCATCCCCCAACCGGACCACAAACGCCAGCCAAAGCGCGGCCCAGACCAGCACCACGTCTGTCGATACCTGAATCAAACGCTTGTAGCGCCTGGGTAACCCCACCAGGCGGGAGCGCAACTTTTCAGCAAGTCTTAACACCACGACCTCACTCTTGATGGGCTTTCAGAGCGCCGTGCCTGTTGCCAAAGACATAACGTCTTTAAGCACAGAGCAGGTCTTATCGATCTCAGCTGCTGATAGCGTCGGATGCACCAGAAACATAAGGCTGGTTTCACCCAACTCGCGCGCGACAGCCAAACGCTCCGCAGGCCTCCACCCCGTTCCGTCGAAGGCCTTCTCCAAATACACTTCCGAACAGGAGCCCGAAAAGCACGGGACACCTCTAGACGAAATCTCGCCGAGAATGCGGTCCCTATTCCAACCTTCAGCCAGTTCGGCAGGCTCAACGAATACGTAACACTTATAGGCCGCATGCACGATCTCGGCCGGAATCGTCGGCACCCGCAAGCCACTCAAACTATTGGCGACAGACCAAATACGCTCAGCATTAGCCAAACGAGCCGCATGCCAGCCCGGCATTCTCCGCAACTGAATACGACCAATCACCGCCTGGACTTCCATCATTCGCCAGTTAGTGCCGAAGCTCTCGTGAAGCCAGCGAAAGCCGGGCGCATGCTCACGCTCGTAGACCGCATCCCAACTCTTACCATGGTCCTTGATGGACCACATACGCTCCCAAAGCGCACGATCATTCGTGGTGACCATGCCCCCCTCCCCTCCGGTGGTCATGATCTTGTCCTGGCAGAACGACCAGGCACCGACATGCCCAATGGAGCCTACCGGGCGCCCTTTGTAGTGCGCCCCATGGGCTTGGGCACAATCCTCGATGACTTTTAGATCATGCTCAGCCGCCAACGCCATAATAGGGTCCATGTCGCATGGCCAACCTGCCAGATGCACACAGACCACCGCCTTGGTGCGCGATGTCAACACGGCACGGATGGTTTCGGCGGTAATGTTCTGCGAATCGCGGTCCACTTCTGCGAATACAGGCACAGCACCGGCATTAACGATGCTGGAGACCGAAGCGAGAAAAGTGCGCGGCGTTACGACTACCTCGTCGCCTTCGCCGATGCCCAGCGCAAGCAGCGCCACATCCAGCGCTACGGTGCCATTGGCCAACGCGATCGCGTACTCGGTGCTGGCCCAAGCAGCGAATTCCTTCTCAAACTCACGCCCTTCATGCCCAGTCCAATAATTGACTTTGTTGGAAAGGATCACATTGCGTACGGCATCGGCCTCTTCATCAGTAAAGGACGGCCACGGGGAAAAAGGAGTATTCAGCACAATATTTATTCTCTTATACAATTTAATCCCAGCGGCCACGTCTCGCCTCTATGCCGGGATCATAAACCCAAGTCAGAGCATCAATCCTTTTTGCTCTTTGGTATATATATTTCAGCCTCACCGCTGATCACGACTTTCCCACCAACCGTACATAATGTCTCGAAAAATACTCGGCGCTGCGCAGCATCGATCGATTTAACTTTTACCGTCGCCGTCACGGTATCATCGATATAAACAGGCCGTTTAAAATTAAGACTTTGTGAAACATAAACACAGCCCGGCCCTGGCAGTCTCATCCCAAATAATGCCGAGAAAAAACCCGCAGACATCAGTCCATGAGCGATGCGCTTACCGAACCGTGACGAGGCCGCATATTCGCTACTCACGTGCACTGGGTTGTGATCTCCCGACAACCCCGCGTAGGCCTTTATATCAGCATCCGTAATTGTCTGTGAGTAACTTACCGTCATGCCTGGATGGATATCATCAAACGGTATAGAGCCCAATGAGCGATCATCCACCTCTAACCTCCAAGTCCCTTACGAGCCAATGGTTTTGCCGGATTACCCACGACAACGGCGCCTTCAGCAACATCTTTTGTCACCACTGCACCCATGCCCACCACGGCGCCCTTTCCGATACGCAGAGGCTTGCCCGGCCGACCCTGCTTGATAATGGCCCCGGTACCAACATAAGCATAATCTTCTATAACAACGTTACCGTTACATTTCACACTTGGAGCAAACGTGACGTAATCCCCCACAACACAATCATGTGCTATATAACTGTAAATATTGGCGTGAAAAGATTTTCCGATTTTCACGTTTGAAGTTATGGTTGTAAACGGACAGAGGATAGCGCCCTTACCTATAGAAACCTCATCCATTAAAACAACGTTACTAGCGATCACGTCGAAAACTTCAATCCCGTCACCCAAGCAACGCTCGGTTAGTTTTTCGCGTATTTCCGCGTCTGCGATGGCGATCGTAATATATTTTCTTCCTCCACGCAGTTTAAGAAACCTATCATAGGTCATAACTTCATGACCGTTTAGCGGAGACTGTGAAATGTTGTCATCAACAAAGACTAACTCGTTACCGCCAACCGACCCTCGAACGAGTGGCATAGCCTCCCGACCAAAACCACTTGCACCAAAAACCGCGTAAATATTCTTATCCATTCTTAATGTGATCCACGGAACCTTCGAATTTGCTCATGGTTGCTTCACCCTCAGCGCTGATCCCTTCGCGTAAAAACACTTTCTTTACAGTGAGAAAAATAATTTTTAGGTCCTGCCAAAAGGAATAATTGTCCACATACCACACATCCAGCTTGAACTTTTCCTCCCAGCTCAATGCATTGCGACCATTCACCTGGGCCCAACCGGTGACACCGGGCCGCACTTCATGGCGGCGGTATTGTTCTGGACTATACAGAGGCAGATACTCCATCAGCAGCGGGCGCGGGCCTACCAGACTCATGTCGCCCTTAAGCACATTCCATAACTCGGGCAACTCATCCAGACTGCTGGAACGCAAGAAGTTGCCGAGCGGCGTCATTCGTTCGGAATCCGGCAGCGGGTTACCGTGGGCATCCACGGCATCTCGCATGGTGCGGAATTTGATCATCTGGAACGGCTTGCCTTTGAGACCGGGCCGTATCTGCCGGAACAGTACCGGCGAGCCGAGCTTGCGGCGGATCTGCCAGGCGACGATGGCGATGACTGGGGAAAGGAACAGCAAACCAAGAGCTGAGGCGAAGATATCGAAAAGACGTTTGAACATTAAATTCCCATTTCACTGAGCATCACCGCATTTACTCGGTGAACATCATATTTGTCTTCGGCGACTTGCCGAGAACGGGCGCCCATCCGTGCAGCCAAATCCGGCGACTCGACAAAGCGCAACATGGCTGCAGCCAGCTCATCCACCGCCTTCACCCGAACCAAGAAGCCGTTATCGCCATCTACTACCGTTTCGCGACATCCTGGCGCATCAGTAGTGATGATTGCACGTCCCATTGCCATCGCCTCCAGTACTGTGCGTGGCGTGCCCTCACGGTAGGAGGGGAGCACATAGACACTGCAGCCGGCTATCGCTCCTCGTACATCCTTAAGTCTGCCTAAGTACTCGACCACACCTTCAGCGACCCATGTATCGAGCTCCTGTTGGAGAATGGCATCAGGATTCTCATCGATCCAGCCAACCAAGCTAAAAATCACCTCGGGATGATGGGCACGCACCAGGCGGGCGGCCTCAACATATTCACGCACGCCCTTGTCACCGAGCAGACGAGCGATCAGCAGGAAGCGCGGCGCATCCGGCAAAGGCACCATCGCATACTCGTTAACATCCACCCCAGAGCCGTTGACCACGCAGGATGCCATTGAGGGCCGGAGAATCTTCAAGAAGTGGAATAAAGCCTGATCATCCGGGTTCTGAAAGAACACTTTGTGCGTGCTACGCAGCGCCAGACCATATAGACGTTGCACCAGTGCGCGCAGCAGGCCGCGACTCTCGCCATCCGCAACCTGCCCCTGGAAGGCATAACCCAGCCCGGTAATTAATGCGAAACGCTGCGGCACGCCTGCAAGCCTGGCTGCAATCGAGCCATAGATCACTGGCTTAATAGTGTAGCCCAGCACATGATCCGGACTAATACGGCGCATGAGCCGCCATAAATGCAACAGAGTGGCTAGATCCGCCAGCGGATTCATCCCGGTACGCCGCAGAGGGATTTCATGCACCTGCATACCACGAGCTTCCAGTTGCTGCCGCATGTAGCTGCCGGTTGGTAGATCGGGAGCTGCGACATGCACGGTCAGACCTCGAGCAAGCAAAGCGGTTAGGAGAGGACCACGGAAGTGCAGAAGAGAATCGGGAAAGCCTGCGATTAAAAGAAATACCATTATGTGATCCTAGAGGATTACCCGTTAAGCCCTAACTAACCCAAGTAAAGGCGGAGGGTTTTCTTAAGCATTCTTCTGCTGAATAATTTCTTTGAATATTCCGCTTAGCACAGGAGATTGCACCTGTAGCGAATAATTCTCTTCAACTGCTTTTCGTCCAGCTGAGCCCATTAGATTGCGGAGCTCAGGGGACTCAAGAAGATGAACTATGGCTGCCTCCCAGTCATGCACACTGCTGGCAAGAAAGCCAGAGTTGCTACTATTGATAATTTCAGTATTAACCCCCACAGGTGAAGCAACCACAGGAACAGCACAGGCCATGTATTGAATTAATTTGTAACCGCACTTCCCTTTTTCCCAAGGACCGTCGGGAAGAGGCATAATTCCAACATCCATCTTACTGATAAGCTCTGCCTCTGTTTCTTCGCTCCAAGGTACGGCCTCAACATTAATTCCTGAAAACTCAGAAACAATCTCTTTTGTTGCGCCCACTAATATCAGCCGTGCATTTTTATGCTTTATAACTACCTGTATCAGTGCCTCTCGGATACCTACAACATACTTTTGAGTTGAAGGCGAACCTATCCAGCCAACCACCAAATCTTCAGAAACATTGCAATACTGCCGTGGTATGTAACGATCATGATCAACAACAGTAGGAATTAACTCTACACATGAAGCACCTGCCTCCCTTGCCCTAGAAGCCAAATAAGAATTACCAGCAATTACACAGGAGGAATCTCTCATCACTGAGTCAATCTTGCGCCCCAGAAACTTCCTAACTAATAAATTATCTGAAAGATCATAATTATGAAATATAGCGTCATCATAATCTACTACATATCGCTTACCACATAGGAATAACACTCTTTCTGCAAAAGCCGGAAAATACGGGAATATTTCCTTTTCAATCCAGATCAGATCGTATTTGTAGAACTCAAAAAGGGAAACAAATCGCCTAATATAAAGCCAGGCTATTTTCATTGAAGACCACCGCCTCCCAGCATAAAGGCTGCTCAAGTAGCTCTCATTAAAAAAGCTTTTTGCAACTACTTCAAAGCCATTTCCTTCAAAGTACGGAAGATATTGCAGAGAGCGCAGGCGACTACTTGCCCCAATCCGGGGATATTTTGACAGGAGTAGTATTCTCATTGTAACACCCCAAGCTAAACAACACTTTTCGGACTAGTCTTATGCAAAGCTGACTTGGCAACATTAAAAATAAACTCTACAACCATTAGCATTAAAACGAAATAAACAAATGTCGTATTGAATTTTGGAGTAAAGAAGGCCAACAAACCACAAAAACAAATTGACACCCAAAAAACCGAAGGGATTAAATTTTTGCTTTTCAAACACCACAAGCATACATAATTAAGAACAAAGGAATGAAAAATCAAAAAAAAGACCAATCCAATTGGACCAGCATCAGTGTATGCGGGCTCCATGTACGTCCCGACATTGGTTAGGAATGGGACATTATAAAAGGGTAGAATCTGAGACGGAACAAATACATCCACACCCAATTGCTGAAGAACCTTCCCTATAGGATATATAAGCCTAAAACCATTAGGGTCAATTAAATCATTTTCAATTATGAAATTTAAATAAAGCACCCCACTAGTTAAATATATTTTGATATTTTGAATAAAATTTTCGCCACTAATCTTACCAATGAAGGAACCAATACCCCAAAAGAAAGCAACCAATAACGGAACTACGAGGGCAACTCCCATTAAAATCCTCCCAGTACTTGCTTTATTTCTATAGACGTATGCCATCAGACAGAAGAAGACCAACCAAAAAGGCCTAGTCCTATCTAGAAATAGGAGATTACCCGAAAAATTTATAGCGATTAGTAGCAAAATTAATATTTTAAATTTTTTAGCTTTCTTGCTTGTGCCCGGATTTGCGAAGTATACAAACAAGCCTACCCATCCGAAATAGATCAAAAATGGTGCATTGGAAAGCTCTGCGTTCGCCCATCTTATTTCGTGCGCAGAAGAAAGCAGCACAGAAAAAAAATCGGTATAACTTCCAAAAAAACCTTTTAAACTCGCGAGATACTGAAATACCCCGATTGCCCCTAAAATAAAAAAAAATGTAGCCCACCGAGAACTTCGATCTTTGCAATATACAGATGCCTTAGCTAAATTACTGTATTCTCGTTTAAATAAAATAGTTGCCGAAAAATTCAGCATGATAGCAGTGATCATTACTGTATGAGTAACTGAGAGGCAAACCCCATCTACTGTTACCAATGTAAATATATAAGCAATAAGCAATGAAATAAAAGCATAAAAGCTCGGAACTAAGAACAAGGTAATCACCGTTTTGATATAAGTTTTCGGCCGCGCTTCTTACTAGCCACTGACTCCCGGCTTGCCTGTATACGCGAAAAGATTATGATACAAATCATTAGCAACAGCCCAGTTGGCGAAAAAAGCAGCAGCCCAAGCAAGCTTTGATTAAAAAATGAAAAAGTCACTAAAACAATTATTGAAAATGCAAGCGCAATAGAACTCGCTTTTAGAATAAGCTCGCCTCCTAACTCCCTCAAAGCCAATAAAAAACAAATGTTTGATGGATATATTAGTGCTGCATGAGCAGCCAGAAAGGCGATATATTGTACCGAAAGCGACTCCGAACCACACAAAAATATTGACGCACCAACTAAAAACAAAAAGAAAGAAAAAAACGAGACAGAACAAACAATAACCACAGATCTTCTAAAGCTGACTTTCAATATAAGATTCAAAAAAAGCGGAATAAGCGCAACCACCGCCTTATCTATAAGCTCGATGAGCTTCCAATAAAAAAATATCTGACTTTGGTTACTGACGCTCACCGAGAAAGCAGAAAGTCCTATTAAGGTTTGCGCACCACGATTAATAGAATAATTAAAAATCTGAAAGCTGCCTAGACGAATATCCGGAACAACGATAAACTTGGAGTCGGCGCCAAAGGAAGGCCAACCAATTATAATTAACCGAAGAACTGAAGCAACCAAGAAAAGCGAGAAAATTATCTCTATTGTTACGTTAATAACTTCACCAAACAAAAAAAGCAAAGCAAAGAAGAGCGGATACCTTACAATATTTGAGATGAAAATCAAATTCGTTCTAAGCTTCGCAGAGAGCTCTGCCACTTTTATCGTCGAAATCGTATCAAAGACTATCGTAAAACATATTAAAACAGAAAAACCTAACTGCAGCTCATAGTATACCCCCAAAACAATAAAAGCCATGAATGTTATTATTACCAACCAAGCGTAAAACTTTTTCGATAACTTTATCGAATCAAAACCACCAGAAACAAGAATTGCCAATATCTTTCGATCAGCTCCAAGCACCGCAACAGTTACAGCAAGTAGCTGAAAAGCAAGTAGAGTAAAAAATCTGTTAGTAACATTTATCTCAATTTCAAAAAAAGCACCACCTGCCAATAATATAAAGCCAACAGCCGCAAAAACCCCCGAAGCCAACAACTTTACGGCATGAGCGATGATACTGGCAGACTTCACTGTTCTAACCTCTAAGATTTTTAATATTTTGTTTCACTTTTCAGAGGAAGCTAAACTCTATGATCTTTTTCTTCGTAACGGTAGTAATCCCCAATAATAAAACTGTTTATATGTTTATTTTTTGGCATTCTTTACTCCTGAGTTTAAACCTAGCCATAACAATAAATTAAACTTTAATTTTAATTTTGTATGCCGATTAAGAACTTATAGCGCTAGAACAATGCTTTTAGTGCTTCTAAATATATTTCCAACACATTAACTACATAACGTTATAAAGAAGCCCCTAAACCATTACAGTTAATTCAAGAAGCGGATATACCACGGCATAGCCTGCTCGACCCCTCTATAAATATCGAATTGAGGGGCATAACCCAACAATCGTTGCGCCTTGTCAATATCGGCCTGCGAATGGCGTACGTCACCGACACGGTAGTCACGGTAGACCGGCTCCTTGTTGTAGCAAACCCCGTTGCTGTTCAAGTTATGCTTAAGAGCCGCGAATAGCTCATTGAGATCAGTACGGCCGCTCACTGCCACGTTGTAGATCTGATTACGAGCCCCTTGGTCGTTTGTAGTGGCCGCTAGGAGGTTGGCCTGCACAGTGTTTTCGATATAGCAGAAGTCGCGACTCGTCTCACCATCACCGTTGATGAAGACGTCTTCTCCTTTAATCATTGCGGCTGTCCACTTAGGAATCACGGCGGCATAAGCACCGTCCGGGTCCTGGCGTTTACCAAATACGTTGAAATAGCGCAGACCTATAGTCGTGAAACCATAGGTGCGGGCGAATACCTCGGCATATAGCTCGTTGACGTATTTGGTGACCGCGTAAGGGGAAAGCGGTTTGCCAATTACATCCTCGACCTTGGGCAGGCCGGGATGATCGCCATAGGTAGAGCTGCTGGCTGCATAGGTAAAGCTTCTCACCTGTGCGTCGCGTGCCGCGACCAGCATGTTGAGGAAGCCGTCGATGTTGGCGCTGTTAGTGGTGATCGGGTCGTTGATCGAGCGAGGGACGGAGCCGAGGGCGGCCTGATGCAGGACGTAGTCCACACCTTCGCAAGCCTGGCGGCAGTCGTCGAGGTTGCGGATGTCGCCCTGGATGAACTGGAAGCGTGCCCACTGTTCCGGGCTGACCAGCTTCTGGACTTCGTCGAGGTTGTGCTGGTGGCCGGTGGCGAAGTTGTCGAGGCCGACCACCCGCTGGTCGAGCTTGAGCAGAGTTTCCAGCAGGTTGGAGCCGATGAAGCCAGCTACACCGGTAATCAGCCAGGTCTTGGGGGCCTTAGGGAGGTCTTGCAGGAGTTGTTCGTAGCGGGTCATAGGCTTGGGTGCTGTTTAGTTCTGGAGGTTGGGTTGAAGCGTTTTACCCTCGCGCCCGGCCCAGGTGTGAGAGGGGCCGGGCGGGCGTTGCCTGGGGAT
>LADL02001071.1_pt1 | contig 10653 bp, 11 predicted proteins | sample 619721 | NCBI WGS metagenome assembly LADL02 (sample SAMN03397408, study PRJNA257561) | rock porewater metagenome | biome: terrestrial; feature: Opalinus Clay rock; material: porewater; isolation source: Opalinus Clay rock porewater BRC-3 borehole | place: Switzerland: Mt Terri URL, St-Ursanne ...
TTTCCCCGGGGGAGAGGTCATGGCGATTTCCGGAACACCGGCAACCTTGGCCGGTATGGCATTCATCAATACAGAGGAGGGATAGCTGGCCTTTCCACCGGGAACGTAGATCCCCACTCTTTCCAGGGGCCGAATCAACTGCCCCAGCAGCACACCGTCCCTGCCGTAGTCAAACCAGGATCTGGCCGCTTGCTTTTCGTGATAAGCCCGAATATTATCCCGGGCGACCCTTAGGGACCTTATAAATTCCGGGTCCACCGCTTTTACAGCCTGCTCAATTTCCTCATCAGAAACCTTTATTTGCTCCTCTGAAAGATGGCAGCCGTCCAAACGACCGCTAAGACTGCAGAGGGCCGAGTCGCCTTCGGCCCTTACCGAGTCAATTATATCCAATACAAGGTTCTCCAACTCATTATCCCTGTCACCGGACCTCTTCCGGAATAGATCCCTGGCCTCACGGGCCTCCAAAACCCTGATCACTCGTCCAACCCCATTTTTTTATATTTCATCTAATTAAAGTATTAACATATTAATATGTTAATATCTTTTATTCTATTAGTCAACATTATTTTGCCACTATTCTTCACTGTTCTTTAATCTTTCCAGCACCAGCTTGTATCCGTCGGCACCATAATTCAGCGCCCTTTTAACCCTGCTTATGGTGGCCGTGCTGGCTCCGGTCCTGCTCACTATCTCACCATAAGTTCTGTTTCCTTCATCAAGCATTTTAGCAACCTCGAAGCGCTGGGCCATGGATTTAATTTCCGCCACGGTGCATAAATCTTCAAAAAGACTGTAGCACTCGTCTTTATTCTCCAGGGTCAGTATAGCCTCAAACAACTGGTCCAGAAGGTGGTCCCTCAACTTCCCCCTGTACTCCATATAAATACCTCCTGGTTTATTTTTATTATTTCCCTTATTAACATGTTAAAAACAGTTCAGGAAAATTTTCGACATTTTGACTGAAATACCTCCATTAAAAATATAAATAAAAAAAAAGCCTCCAGGCGTAATCAGTCTCTGGAGAGGCTACACTAACCCTGAAGCTTGTTTTTTATAAATATTTATCATCCGGATAACCGGTCAGTTGCATTTTTATCCCGCTTGAATAGATACTTGCCGGACATTTCAAAAGTATCGTGAAAAAGTTTTGTGTTCTTTGCCAGAACAGGACTAATAAAGGACAGGGCCACCACATATAGGGCGGCAAAGGCCGATAGGCTGGCGTCCAGCCCACTTGAGCCGGCCAGGCTGGCAATAATTATGGAAAACTCCCCCCTGGCCATTATGGTGAAAGCCACATTGGCCGCCCTTCTCTTTTTATAGCCTGACGTCCAGGAAGCAATATAACCTGTTATAATATTTCCCATAATTGTTATTATTACGGCTGCGGTGGACACCACAACAACTTCACTAAAGGACCTGTAGTTTATAGCCATTCCAAAGGAAAAGAAAAACACGGCCCCGAATAAATCCCTCACAGGAGTGATCATCTGTATTATCTTGCTATTATGCGAGGTTTCAGCCAGTATCAGCCCCAGCAGCAGTGCTCCTATGGCTTCGGCCACATGAAGCTTTTCGGTAAAAACCCCCGCCATTAATAACATGGTAAATATCGCCACTACAAAGGTTTCAGTATTCCTGAATCTTAATCTTTTCTCAAAAAAACTGCCTATGTGACGGCCAAATGTAATGGTGGAAATTATCAAAATAAATATTAAAAGAACGTTAATAACGGTACTCCAGATTTTTACGCTTCCCGCCGCCATAATTCCTGACAGTACTGAAAGATAAGCTGCTATAAATACATCCTCAAAAACCATTATGCCCAGTATAAGCTCTGTTTCCGGATTGGCCGCTCTTTTTAGTTCAACCAGCAGTTTGGTTATTATAGCGCTGCTGGAAATACCTGTTATTCCAGCCACCACCATTGCCTCTGCCCATGAATTAAAGAAAACCCACCCAAATCCCAGTCCCCTGGCAAAATTCAGGGCTACATACAAAGTACCGCTTCTGAAAAGGCTTTTGCCCGACTGGGCAAGTTTTCCGGCTGAAAACTCCAGTCCCAGATAGAACAGCATCAGTAATACACCGAGCCTGGACAGAAGTTCGATTGACTCGGTATTCCATATTAATTTCATTGAAAATATTTCTAAATCAGGCGCGTAGGGGCCCACCATCATGCCTATAAAGATAAGAAAAGGTATTGAGGAAAAATTTATGCGGGCGGCTATAAGGGTAGCAGCGCTGATGAAGATAAAGGCAAGGCCGATGTTTAATACTACATCTGGCGCCATCAGGGCAATCCCCCGAACATTTTTTCAAATCCCTTTATTTTATCAGCCCTTCCGGCGGCTATGACGGTATGACCAGGCTCAAAAATATAACCGGGGCCGGGGTTGATGTGAACGGTTTCATGGAGTCCCCGGCCCCGGTCCTCCATGACGGCAATTATAATAATGCCATGGTTTTTCCTAAGCCCGAGATCACCTATGCTTTTACCTGTTATTTCAGATTTATCGCGCACCTTCAGCCATTCTATGCGCAGACCCGATATTGCGGCATCAAGCCTTTCCAGTGATCGGGGCTGGTAAAAGGCCCCCCCTATTACAGAACCCAGCTGACGGGACTCCTGGTCGGAAAGGCTGACGGTGGCCGCCGGTTCGTCTCCATCCTCGGTAAAGTAGTATATCTCTCTTTTTCCGTCGTCATGGATGATAACAACCACCTGCTCACCGTTTTCCAGGTTGAACTGAAATTTCTTCCCCAGTCCAGGCAGTTCGGCCTCACGAATCAGTGTCACGGGGCATACAACCTCCCTTAAATACTCTATATAACCAACATTCTTTTAAGATATAGTAGGCCTATAAGTACTTGCATTCAGCCTAATTAATTATAACATCAGAGATCTTGTCCCGCCTCTATCTATTTTTCCTTTCGAACATCAAATGAATGATCTGATTATAGCAGTTAGCGATAAACTTTATAAGCCACATTATTTCTCTTCAGCAGGTGGCCCTTTCCAGCCCATTCTGCCCAGAACCAGGTAAAGAATAACCCCTATGCTCATGGTAACCAGCAAAACCATAGTAGTATCAAGGGTATACCACGCCAGAATATAAATCATGGAAATGATGACCGACATTATCATTAATGGAAAGCCAATTTTGAAAAACTCATAAAAGCTTAGATGCACCCCGTTTCGTTTGGCCATCCCGGCCGCCACCAGATTGGCAGAAGCTCCTACAATGGTTCCATTACCCCCCAAACAGGCCCCCAGAGACAATGACCACCAGAAAACATTCATGTTTTCGGTTAATCCCAGCCGACCCATTTCATTTATCAAAGGGATCATGGTAGCCACAAAGGGGATGTTATCCACAAAGGAAGAGGCCAGGGCCGATAGCCACAGAATAAAAATAGAAGTGGGCAGCACCGCCCCCTTGGTGGTTTCCAGCATAAAACGGGCCATGGACCCAATTACGCCAGTTTCCTCCAAGCTTCCCACCACAATAAATAGACCTATAAAGAACAGTATAACCGGCCACTCCACGCCTTGAAAGGCACGCTCCGGATCAAATCTGCTCAATACTAATAACAGGGCGGCGCCGCTTAAAGCAATTACCGAGCTTTCCAGGTGGATGGTCTGGTGAATGGTGAATCCGGCAATGGTTATACCCAGAACTGTTAAGCTTTGCTTCATTAAGACTGGGTCCTTTATCTCCATTTTTTCATCCATTTCCATAATTCTTTGCCTCAGGTGGGGTTCGGTTTTCAGGCCTTTGCCATATATGCGCCTTAGTATGAAAAGGGTCAGGGCATAAATAACAATCACCACCGGTGTCAGGTTTATTAAAAAATCCATGAATCCCAGTTCAGTGGCGCTGCCAATCATAATATTGGGTGGATCGCCGATGAGGGTGGCCGTCCCGCCTATATTGGACGCCAGTATCTCTGTAATGAGAAAGGGAATCGGAGTTATCTCCAGCTTACTTGTAATGGCCAGGGTAATGGGGACTATTAATAAAACAGTGGTAACATTGTCCAGTAGGGCTGAGAAAACTGCCGTAATCAACGCCAGTGAGGTCATAATCCTTATAGGTTCACCCCCGGCCATTTTACTGGCCCGAACGGCCACATATTCGAAAAAGCCGGTGGGTCGGCTGATTCCAACCATCACCATCATCCCCACCAACAGCCCGATGGTATTAAAGTCGATATAATGAACTGCCCTTTCCGGTGTAAGTATCCGGCTAACCATGACCACCGCCGCTCCGGAAAATGCCGCCACCGACCGATCGATTTTTTCGGACACAATAATGGCATAGGTGAATAAAAATATTATAATGGCCCATGTGGACATGTTTTCCGGCATTTGATTTGAGCTCCTTACATTTTTAGTGTGGGATAGCGGCTATGACAAAAATTTAATCTCCAGAAAAGTGTTATCCAAATAGCATAAAAAAAACCGCTTTTTAAGGCGGTAATATTTTAAAACTTTGGAGCGGTCCAGTTTTTAGCCCCCGCACATTGCCGGAAGAATAACCACATGGTCCCCTTCTTCCAGGTAATCCTCCGGCAGCCTGTTTTTTCTATTTACCACCACCAGAAAATTATGGCACTTATCTTCTTCAACTCCTAAGGCTCCCAGCAAATCCATTACGGTGGGAGGGTATATAAGGCTAATCACTCCCTGCCGGGCGGGCATCCAGGGAACATTGATCCGGTATGTCACATCGATCACTGTTCCAGTTCCTCCCTGCTTATATCGAAAACCGAACCGGTTACAGGGTTGGTCTCCTGGTAAAAAAACTCGGGCAGTCGATCAAGGGGAGCAGTTATTCCAGCTCTCTTATTGAATTCTTTTTCAATTTCAAGGGTCTCCCGGGCCACCTCCTGCAGGTCCTCCAGGGTGATTTGGCTGCCAAAGCGGCAGGCTACCAGTTCGGCCAGTAATCCCCGGTCTTTCAGGGCGGCCCCCAGCATCACACAAAGTCCCAGGCAGTCCATGAGGGCACTTCCCATTTGGGCGTTCATGGATGCCCTGACCTGTCCCTCCTTCAGGCTGTGCCTTAATTTTTGCCTGACGGTGTTCCCGGCTGTGTGGTCGGCCCCCATGGGGGATGTGGCGTATGTCACCCCTGTACCCTTTATGGCTCTGGGATCATAGGCCGGCATTCCCTGACCCTTTACAGCCGGGACTCTATATACCCCCAGAACCCGTCCCGCCGTTACCACCCCGGAGGCTATAATTTTACCCAGAAAGCTGTCCTTAGCCATTTCTTCCACCGCCGCCAGCGCTCTGCCAGAATCCCCGAAGGGCATCAGGCCGGCTTCCATAGCCACGGCCAGGGTGCATCCCACCTCTATTGTATCCACCCCGTAATCGTTGCACAGGTAATTAATCCTTGCGATCACATCAAGGTCGTCAATTCCGCAGTTGGCCCCCACCATACCGATGGTCTCGTATTCCAGCGGGGAGACAATGGCATTGCCATCTTTTCCCGGAAAAATATTAGAACATTTTATATGACAGCCGGGCATGCAGGAGTGGGTGGGCGTTCCCTGTCCTCCCCTGGAAACAATGGTATTGTGGAGGGCATGCCCGTTTATTTTCTCGGCACCCTCGAAAGATCCCGATGAAAAGTTCCTGGTGGGAAGACCCCCTATGGCATTGGTTATGTCAAGCATAGCCGCCGTACCATACCTGGGGAACCCTTCGGCGGTCTGGGGAGTATCTTTTATCCAGCTGTTTATTTGTTTTGCCCGGCTTAGAAACTCATCTTTTCTAACGGGTCCGGGTGGACTGGCTCCGGTATCATCCAGTATTACCGCCAGAAGTCCCCTGGACCCCATGACCGCTCCCAATCCCCCTCTGCCGCAATAGCGTGAAGGGTTTCCCGCGGGGTCGTTATTGGTGATACCTGCAGTAACCTGACGCCTCTCCCCGGCCGGTCCGATAATTACGGCCCCTACATTTTTGCCGTAGCGATCATATATTTTTTTTGCCTTTCCATAAACCCCCAGCATGGATAAATCCCCGCCCGGCTTCAGGCTGCCGCCGTTTTTATCCAGCACCAGTACATGGTAATGACCGGTTTGAGACATTCCTTCCACAATTATGGCTCTGATACCCAGTCTGGCCATTTTAAAGGCGGCTATACCCCCCGCGTTGCTCTCCTTTATACCCCCGGTCAAAGGGCTTTTCGCCCCTACCGACAGCCTCCCTGAACTGGAAACTCCGGTGCCCGCCAGCAGTCCACAGGATAATACCAGTTTGTTATGGGGGCCAAGAGGGTCGGCCAGGGGATTTACCTCATCCACCACCACCCTGGAGGTTAGCCCTCTGCCGGACAGTTTTAGGTATTTTTCCGGCAGCTCTTCCATGGTTATTTCCAGGGACGACATATTTACCCTGACAATTCGGTCCAACATAAAACCCCTCCAAAAAATGATCATTATATTAAAATTTACCTTAAAAGTATTTTACCATACCAAACATGTAAAACGTCCCATCTTACAACTTAAAGTTATCACAGTTATATTACTTATAATATATACTGGATTAACAAAACAGGGATCAATTATTGAATCAGGGGTGCGGTTATGAAACCAGAGGATTTTATAAATACTATTGCTCCGGCTGCCCAGCACTTTCAGCAGAGGCATGGAATATTTTCCAGTATAACCATGGCTCAGGCCATTCTGGAAACCGGATGGGGCAAATTTATACCCGTTGATAAGTACACCGGAGAAAGCAGCTTAAATCTATTTGGCCTTAAAGGCAAGGGCACCGCAGGATCTGTGAGGTATGACACCATAGAATTTCAGGATGGAAAAATGGTAACGGTGGAGGCTGAATTCCGGGCTTACCGAAGTTGGGAGGAAAGCATTGAAGACCACAGCATCTTTTTGCTTTCCCCAAAATACAGTCCAGTAAGGGAGGCCTCCGACTACCCTGAAGCAGCGCGAAGACTTCAATCACTGGGATATGCCACCGATCCCGATTACTCCACGAAGTTAATCAGGATAATTGAAGAATATCGGCTTGATCAGTATGATATACAATCTCGACCGCTACCAGATGTTCCTGCCGAACACTGGGCAGCGCAGGCTGTAGCCAGACTGAAGCAAGAAGGTATAATCAGTGGCTATGAGGACGGAATGTTTCACGGTGATTCCCCGGCCAGCCGTTATGAGGTTGCTGTCATCATTGATAAACTGCTCAAGTATCTTCAGAATTAGTGTGTCCCTCCCGAAACCAAACTACTTGATGGTTAGGGAGGGATTGTCTTTCAGATCACGTTTCTGTTTTTGGGGAACAGCCCAAGTCCCCCGGAGACTCACACAGGTGCTCCGGATTAATCGAGGTCATTCTCCTCAATTCTCCGGAGTCCACAGATCTCAGCTGGCCGGAAGAAACCGTGCGAAGATCCTCCGACTTTGTTGTCCTTAAATCTTCAGATTTTGGCATAACTGTCACTCCCCCTCTTTATATTAATGTGTGTCAAAAACAGATTAGACAACCATATATTTATTGGTAAGAACCCTGAAAACCTTTAGGAGTATATGAAAGATTTAACAATAATAAAAAATTTTAATGAGGGATTCTGCTATTTACAAATATGCGAAAATGTATAATAATATAATTGAAATGCCTTACGTATGTCCATAATAAATCTAATAAGGGGGTTGTCAATTACATAATGTAAGGGGGGATGTATATGATTAAGAAGCTGGCATTAGCAAGTATAATACACAAGTTTGAACTCATCCTGGAGTGTGTATCCAAAGACTTCTACCAGCAGAAAACTCAAAATCTTACCGAGATTAAAAGGCTGAGCGAAGAAATATCAATGGAAATAAATAAAATCCCTATTAAATGTGATGCAGTAAACGATATAGAGAATATACGGCTAAACTTTGAAAAAATAACCATTTCAATACTTAAAAAAATTACCCGGCGGGTATTGTTCAGCAAATGGGCGGTCAATGAGATGAACGTATTAATCAGCAATGCCAGGGAATGTCTGGACAAACTTGGAGAATTCGTTGTTTTCGGAGATGTTAAAACAGGTGAATGGCTAATAAGACGAATCGACAGATGTCTGGAATTGTGCCAGGAGTATAATAAGAATCACAAGGAAAGAATTCAAAAAGCAGCCTGCTATATCGAGGCCTCAAAAATATACCAGCACATACTTGACGCTTTCAGTGAAATATTTATAAACATGAGGGCTTACACAATGAGAGAAATGAATAAAGAAGTAAAAATTAATCCATGATTACAGAAAAACATCAACACTGTTGCAGTATTTTTAATAAGAAAATAAAATTTAAACAATATAAATAAGACGCCTCCCATAGGTTTATAATGGGAGGCTTTTAATTATTTTTGACTATTTTATTAGTTTCTTTCAACCACATTCAGCCAGACATCCCTCTCTAAAAAACTTCCCCCCACATTGGATTCCATTTCCATATACATTTTGTAAGGCACTGTAAAAGAAAGTATATCCTTTTCCACATGTTTTCTGGCCGAGATATCGGTGAGCCCTATTATTGCCCTGGGATTTTCGGACTCTTCCTCTTTATTGGGCAGTAAAAAAGTGCTGTGGCATCCTGCACAGAATGGGGCAACAACATTGTCGCTGGTTTCCCTGGCGTAGTTGGCCAGCACCACCAGGGCCGAAAGTTGGTCAGGCTTCACAAGAAACACCACCACTTTTGGAGTTTCTCCCTCTGACAGTTGGTCCAGTGGCTTGAATACCACAAATTCAGCCGGAACATCCACCATTGGAAGGGCGTCAATAAATCTTTTTGCCAGTTCGGGATTCTTTACGTAACCCTCTCCATGCTCTATGGCGGGCATATTCCTAACTATATTTCTGCCCATATCGGTACCGCAGAATTCCTTATTGCCTGTGGAAAGAAAATACTCTATACCGGCTGGAAAATTGACATACTGGTTGCCAAAGCCCAGACCCACTCCACCGCCCAGGCAGCCGAAGGTTTTTCTGTCAAAAACAGCTGTCTTTCCTTTGGACGCGGCATTCAGCATGGAGACCACACAGCCCCACCTGCCTTCTTTAAACTGCAGGGCGCCTTCGGGTTTCTGGTCGGTTAAAACCACTCCCACCGGAAAAGTCTTCATTTGCAACGCTTTGGCTATTTTGCTTTGCATTCAGAATCACCCCTTAAATAAAATCATGATTTACCAGTGGTATTTCTTTATCAAGGGCCTGGCCTCCTTTATTTTTTTTAACTCACAAAAATCACCCACACCCCTCTTTTTTCGGCGTAAGCATGCCCCCTCTGTCTACCTGTGTCTGGCAGACTTACTCAGGATATGAATCGTGGAAGCCCATTTCATTTCTGGGTGTTAAATCAAAATTCCTATATTTTTCAGTATAAAATTGAAGTGCATTTTTACCGCTTTTTTTTGCAACATACATGGCTGCATCTGCCTTCTTTAGTAAATTTTTAATGTCGTTTCCGTCGTTTGGGAAGATACTGATGCCTATGCTGGCCTGAATCCGCAGTTCATTATTATCTATATTGACAGGTATTTCAAAGGCTTTAAAAATTTTCCCGACAATAACAGTAACATCTTCTTTTTCCTTAATATCTGTTAAAAGCAGGGCAAACTCATCTCCTCCCTGCCGTGATATTATGTCAGTATTACGCAGTACAGCCTTAAGCCTGACTGCTACCTCACAAAGAAAGCGGTCTCCTGTATCATGACCATAAGAATCATTTATCTGTTTGAAGTCATCCAGGTCTATAAATGCTACAGCCAGAATTTTGTTTTTTCCCTCGGCCAGGGCAATTTCACGTGAAAGTATTTCCTGAAAATATTTTCGATTTGGCAGTTCGGTAAGAAAATCGTGGTAAGCTGTATGTTTAATTAACTCTTCATTAAGTTTACGCTCAGTAATGTTGTATGCCAGCATAAGCCAGCCCAAAGGACGGTTAAGGCTATCAGCCAACTGTTTGAAAGTAACTTCGTAATAGTCAAGTGTATCGTTTTTTTCAACCACCAGTTCGCAGTTGGCGGAGGATAGCGATTTGTATAGCTGGACCAACTGAGGATAGCTGCAAAATACCTTTTCAGCAGACATACCCAAAGCATCCGACGGAGAATATCCAACCAGATTAGTTGCTGCCGGATTAAAATCTACAACACGACCTTCCATGTCCAAAACGATCACCCCGGTATTCATTTCATCAAAAACTATTGAGCGTGCCACCGGAACCAGGTTAAATAAACGGTAGCGAAAAATGCCCCAGGCTATTAAAAGACCGGATGGTCCAAAAACTAAAGGCGTAAGGTCGAAGCGGATGGGCAAAAGCTTGAAAATGTGCAGCATAGTAGTTATAAAAGGCAACAATAATCCAAAAAACAGCAATAGGGTTTGTTCCTTATATATTGATCTCTTTTGCCGCTGCAAGGCATAACCTAGGAGAGTGTTGCAAAACTCCATTAACAAACCCATAAACCTTGCAAAAACTTAGGAAAAATGAATAATACAGCAGGGTAAACCCAGCATAATGGCGAAATATTAAGTTAAATAAAGATATTGGGTGGTAATTTAAAATGCTGGGTCGCCAAAAAACACAACTGAGCTTTACAGACATAGACGTATTGCAAGC
>LADL02002472.1_pt1 | contig 10651 bp, 6 predicted proteins | sample 619721 | NCBI WGS metagenome assembly LADL02 (sample SAMN03397408, study PRJNA257561) | rock porewater metagenome | biome: terrestrial; feature: Opalinus Clay rock; material: porewater; isolation source: Opalinus Clay rock porewater BRC-3 borehole | place: Switzerland: Mt Terri URL, St-Ursanne ...
CCGTCGTCAGCTTGCTGAGCAGGTACTCATAGAGGTCCCCTTTGGTATCTCCCTGGGACAGCGGTAAGGCATCAATCATATTCACGGCAGAGACCAACAGAGTCGGCTTATTGATCATCAGCGTGGCATCCTTCATATACTGATTGAAGGTATTCTTCGGTCCTTTGCTGGCTGATGCTGCTTCCAGTTGTCCCAACTCACGAAAGTGTGGAAAGACTTCGTCTCGAATGATTTTGAGAATTTTTTCTCCATCTGCTTCCTGCTTGAGCTGACTCCAACGCAGATGCTGTTTATTGCGGGGGAAGTAGACGCCGGGGAATGGTTTGTCTTTATGTTTGCGGGACCATTTTTTCTCTTCCGTGCTTTCTCGCATATCGAGCAGCCGGGCAAACATCAGAAAGGAAATCTGTTCAATTACGGTCAGAGGATTGGTGATGCCCCCCGTCCAGAACTCTTCCCAGAGTTTATCGATTTTACTGCGTAACGGTCCTGTTATCATTGATATTCCTGTTGTGATATGAACCACAGAGTTTGCAGAGGAGATAGAAAGAGGAAATACCTTCTGGGGCTCCAGAGAAACTGATGCGGCTTTACTCTATTACTTTTTGTCCTGGTAATTATTTACGATGGTTTTAATGCCATGTCAGGCATGAATTTTCTTTGTGATCTCTTTTATTACCCTATGGTCATTCTTTCTGATTCTGAAAGGAGTCAATGATGTCGAAGAGTTCATCGGCCAGTGATCCCTCAAACAGTCCGTCCAGACTTTCCGTGTGCAGGGATGTAAACGGGGGTTGAAACAGTTCATCGGTTTTGATGGAACCGAATTTTGCGATATGGTTCTGTAACAGGTCCAGAAACTTGATCTGGTGAGAAGCCAGATTCGGATGAGCCTGCACAAACTGGGTAAATCGTTGGTGAACGGCGTCCGCATCCATGCCGATGATTTCGCGGATGGCCTGATCGAGTGACTTGGCCTGTTTGAAATATTCCATCAAGTCATGCAGATCGAGTCCTGGTTCCTGGGTCAGAACTAATGAGCAAAGGTCTTCCAGATCATTTTCAGTGACTGGTTGTCCCAAGCGGATCTTTCGCAGTGTTTCATTCTGGTCGATAATTGCCTGCAGAACTTGATTCACTCGATTGCGATAGGCGACCATGTCCAGATTATCGAGCTTATCCAGTCGAACCTTGTGCTTATTCTGCTGGATCTGGGATTCATCTTCGGTTACATCCAGAATAACTGGTTCCAGACGGAAGGAATTATCTTTGCGGCGGAACTGGATAATGCCTCGCAATTGTTGACGAATTTCTTCCAAATCCTCGAAGGTAACTTCGTCCCAGAAGTCGTCACTCTTCACTCGCACAATCACAGGTTCCTTAACCTTCACCTGGGAAAGATTCATCCGCAGGCTGCTCACCAGATTGATAACTGCATCCTGTAAATCTGAAAACTTGCCACCGCCACGAATAAGTTCTGCCTGAAGTTGGGCAATCAGACGATCGAATTTATAGGCTTCTTCATATTTATTGATATCGACCCACTGCATTAAAGGGGCAATGTCCTGTTGCAAAGTCGCTTTCGTGGCTGCGTCAAACTGTTTTACAATCTCTTCTGAGGAGACAGAATGAACCAGCTTCCACTTTTCCTTGATCGCGATGCTGTTTCTGGGCAGATCAGTAATCTGTTGACTGATCAGGCTTGTAGCGATCTCAAAAGCAGACACATTCTGTTTTTCCAGAGCCAGCTCTGCTAGCTCAATGCGAGTGGTGAAGACCTGTTCGCAGAGAGACTTTTCTCGTGAAGGATCAACAGGTTTGTAATCTTGTTCCCATTTTTCAAAGTTTCCACAGTGATCGAAAATCTGAAAGTGAGTCTTATCTTTTTCTGGGCCAAACAGGTCTTCGCATAGGCGAGTTCCTCGCCCGATCATCTGCCAGAATTTCACGGGAGACCCGACAGGCTTTGCGAAAACCAAATTAACACATTCCGGAACATCAATACCGGTATCCAGCATGTCTACCGAAATGGCTACTGTCAGGTCCGGATTGGTCCCGTTCCCTTTAAAGTCATCAATCAGAGACTCCGCCCTGGGATCATCGCTGACAATCGTTTGGCAGAACTTTCCGCCGTACTGCGGATACATTTCATTAAACAGTTCTTCCAGTAACCGAGCATGCCTCATGTTGCAAGCAAAAACGATCGTTTTACCAATCCGACTGCCGACCCGGATTCCGTTATCCATTAGATTGCGAAGAATCCGACGGTTTGTGTCCTTGTTGAAGACCAGTTTGTTGACCTGATTGGGATCAAAGTCGACACCTTCAGGGAGATCAATGTCATCAAGCAGTTGAGCTTTCTGCTCATCTGTCATCTCCGAGTATTTGATTCCCTCTCTTAAAAACTCGGTGGTATGATTATCCACTTCAAACGGTACCAAAAAGGGGGGCTTATGGTTAATTGCTTCCTCATATGTGTAATGAGCGGTGGGATCTCCAATCTCGCACTGAAACATTTTGAACGTGTTACGGTCAGACTTTAAATATGCAATAGGAGTCGCAGTTAATCCGACTTGATAACAATCAAAATATTCAAATAGCTCCCGATAACGGTTATAGAGGCTTCGGTGAGATTCATCGGCTATGATCAGGTCAAAGAATCCGACATCGAATGATTCATAGATCTTTATCATGGCGGGATACGTTGATAGAAAAATACGGTCAACAGTATTACCTGCAGATTTCCCTGTAACGAACGTACGAGGCAAGGATGGCAGGAACTCATTGAAAGCATTGTTCGCTTGACGGCGGAGTTCACGACGGTCGCAAAGGAACAGCATTCGCTTGGCCCAGTTTGCTTTCACCATTGCATCACACAGTGAAATAGAAACTCGGGTTTTTCCCGTTCCCGTGGCCTGGACAATTAAAGCCTTGCGTTTCTTATCGGCAAATTTCTCAACCACACGCCGGACCGCTTCGATCTGGTACATTCGACCTGCGATATCCGGATTTGCAGCGACTTCACTGACTGGAAGTTTTGCTGTTCGCTGAAAATGTAGATGCTGCAAACTGTCTTTGGAGTAGAAACCATAGATTTTGCGAGGTGGTTCGTCGGCTGCATCATTCCAGATCCAGAGATCATAGCCATTGGTATAGAAAATAACGGGACGCTGACCGTGTTTTTTCTCCAACGCATCGGCATAAAGTTCTGCCTGTTTACGTCCATCACTGGCATTTTTACTGGTCCGCTTTGCTTCGATGACGGCCAGGGGCTTCCCATTATCATCCATCAGCACGTAGTCAGCACGACCGTCGCCGGTTGCTGATGGTTGACCAGCTAACTCATACTCTTTCTTGACTTCTTCTGTATTTATAAGACCTTTGCCGACATCCCAGCCTTCATCCGCGAGCATCTGGTCGATCAGATAGTTTCGTGTTTGCTCTTCATTGAACGACATCGGATCAACGGACTGTAGTTGCTGAGTAGCCTGCATGGCCGCTTCCAGGGCAGCCTGACGTTCCTCCGCGGTAGCGACTGCCTGCTCAGCACGGGAACGTTCTTTTTCCAGATCTGCCAGCAACTTCTGCATCTGAGCTTCCTGGGCGGCAACACGTACCAGGATGGCCCGTTTCTCACGTCGTCGGGTAAAACCTTCCACGCCACCATCGGGTGGCTCAACATACTCAGGGAAATCAGCAGCTGAACCTGCAGCATAAGTGACATGCAGCCAGCGAGCGATATTGTGGGCTTCTTTGAGGAGTCGGAGAGCGAGTGTCGTGTCGCCCGTGTTGCCGTGAACCGATTTATTGCCTTCCTTCCGCAGGATGTGCAGCTTGGTTAAGACCAATTCCGGCACAACATCTCGAAATGGCTGGTTGGCTAACAGGTCATTCAGATTTGCCTGGTAAGGTTTGGGAAGTCCCTGGTCGTGATGAATCCATTCAACAATCTGTTCACAGAACACACGTAATTTTGAAATGGAACCGACGGGATCAGGGTGTGCGTAGGCTTCAGCAAAACCACCGAGCCCAGCCAGCTCTGGCCACTTTGGTCGTAGAAACTCAAAGTTGATCGATTTCATATTTAATTCGGATTCTGTAAACATGCCAGAACTGAAAAGCAAGTGATGTGCCAATCATCCGGACTATTTTCGGTTCGTTCTATTTTTCTTGTTCCAGGTGTCCTTTACGCCAAGCCGTTTCAGCTGAGCATCAAGCGTCTGATAGTTTTTCATTCCCAGCAGCCGTGCAGCCTCTGCCTTGACACCATGAGCATCCTCTAAGGCTCGCTCTAAGTAATTACGATGTATCTCATTCAGATGTTCTTCGATATCAAAATCATCCCCCAGAGGACGATCCATAATGGAATTCAAGGTTCGATTAGAGTCAGGAATCTCGGCGATGGAAGCGGCAATTTCCTTCTTTCCGATTTCACCGCCGTCGGTCAAGACAGCCGCCTGCAGCAGGGCATTGTACAGTTGTCGTACATTCCCTTTCCAGGGTTGTGATTTCACAAATGCAATTGCGGAAGCAGAAAGAGATTTGTGGTTGTATCCCGGTTCTTCTGCTTTAAATTGCTGATTCAGCATTCCCAGCAATCGCTCAGCAATCTTGGGAATATCAGACTTACGGTCCCGGAGGGGCGGAAGATTGATCGACAGATTGGCCAACCGATAATAAAGGTCTTCCCGGAATTCGCCATTCTGCATCGCGGTAAACAGGTCTTTGTTCGTCGCAGCGATCATCCTGACATCGACTTTTCGGTCTTTGTTCTCCCCAAGGCGACAGATATTTCGAACTGAGGGGCCTTCTCCTGTGATAGGCTGCAGTACACGGAGGAGTTTTGCTTGGGTTTCCAGGTCGCACTCACCAATCTCGTCCAGAAATACAGTACCACCATCGGCAGCTTCAAACAGGCCTTTACGATCAGAGTCAGCCCCGGTAAAAGCCCCTTTACGATGGCCAAAGAGTTCTGATTCAAGCAGGCCTTTTGACAGAGCAGCACAGTTGACTGTTTTGAGTGGCTTTTCGTGGCGTTGGCTGGCTTGATGAATGGCTTGAGCAAACATCTCTTTTCCGGTCCCACTCTCTCCGATTAACAGCACGGAGACATTTCTGATGGCAGCACGTTGAGCTCGTCCTACTGCATCCCTGATGGCACGACTGTCACCAGCGATTTCTTCGAACCCTTCGATTTCTGCCGGAGCCCGTGACGCCAGATGCTGCAAATGGGCATCCGGTTTTCGCAGGATCTCTGGAATAATGTCGATCAGGTCAAAGGGGATATCTGTGATCCACGATTTCCCGTCACGAGAGGTTTCATAGAACGTGGCAGGGTAGCGGGTTTTTCCCAATAACAGAAAGACAGCCGACATGGCCGGCGTGCCTGGGCTCAGGTGCAGGCATAATTCGGTATTATTCCAGGCTTTTGATTGCTTTAGTGCCGACAGTTCTCGATCGACTATTTCAAAGATCCCTGGATAATCGGTCGGTTTTTCCAGATCAACTTTGATCAGCTCAGTCGGAGTTTCCAGCCATTTCTGAAACCACTGGTTCCACTCTTTGTCATAGTTACTGAGAAGTCGTACCTCATCGAATTTCTGATTCGTGAGTAGAGTTTTGGTCGGCCCCAGGTTTTCTTCGTCACCGGGAGCACCTTTGATGCGATCCAGGATTTTCTTTTCTTTAGTCGCAGGTAAACTTCCAGCCAATGCCCGAAAGTCGCTATGGCCTATCCATTGAACAAGAATGCGTTTCTTTTTTGTCATGTCACCAATCCAATTGTGGAATCACAAATCAGATTGTACGGCGAGTCGTCTGACTTAGCAAACACACAGAAGCAGAAGTTTGAATTAACGATATACTACCACTCGACTTTGGTGAATATGCCAACGGACGAATTGTTGCTCCTTCGTTTCTGGCATCAGAAATGCTTTCTTGTTTTCCAAAGATGAGTTGCTAAGTTGCAGCTCCCCCCTAATTATTCTAAGGAGCAGAGTGATGAGTACTGGTACAAAAACACGTTTTAAGACAGGTGAGGAAAGCCCCTGGAAGGCTCGCTACCGTTTCGATGGCTACACTGATGGAGCAACAACTCCCAAACCGACTGCAGAAGAAATGGAGATTGATTTAAATCGAGATGAAAATTTTCCACCAATTAGATCAGCGAAAAAGGCATGCTGGTGGAAACTAGACAAAAAGTTGTAAGATTTCTTGATCTGAAACTTCACCAGACTCACTGTTTTAGCTCTGGCTCTTCAGCTCTCAGAATGAGCCAGAGCTATTATCTCTGGTTGATTAGAATTCACAAATGGTATTTTTCTGCAGGAAGCGGGCCAGGTTGATTTTGGCTGATTCGCGTGTCTTTTTTTTCGTCGAGTGCCACTTCCTTCGTTGGCTCCAGCACACAGACCAGACGCTTGGGGGGCGTAAATGGCAGAACCACGCGACCGTACCCGGATTGCTTATAATCGCCCCGAAGTAGGTCCGCGACGGAACAGATGAAGTAGGAAAGATTCTGTTGGCTCATAGAAGCATAGAGCTTTCAGAATATTTAAAATCCGGATTTTAAATAATGATCCCGGGATGAGATCTGGTTATCCGCTCAGAATTGCTACGTCCACTTTTTCATTTAATAAGCAGGCGGAAGCTAGGTGTCGGGGATTACGATGATTTTACTAAAGGGGGTACACGATTTTGTAAGTACATAGCGGAATGGCAATCAATTATTGTTCTTAAGACGGTTCTTCTTAGCAAATGATTCAAAGAATCTAGGTAAGGCATCCTGTTGATCCCCATTCGAAGCTTGGCCTAGTGAAGCAAGCCCTTCCGTTGCAAAGCAGTAAAATCTGCTTCGGGCTCGAGTGATTGCGACATTGAGCCTTTGGGCATCACCAATAAAACTGATCTCATCTTCAGACGGAGTCCTTCGATCACTGCCAAAAGAAAAAAGAATTACTTCTCTTTCTTGACCCTGAAATCGTTCCACTGTATCCACATGGATTTGTGAAGCCACTACAACTCCAAACTTACTTTGCAATGCCTGGTTTATTGCTCCGTTATGCATTCGTTTTGGTGAAATGATTCCAATTTGATTTGCGGGTAAATAATCAGTCACTTTAAACAATCGGTCAACGAGCTCAGCCACCAAACTTGCTTCCGCCAGATTAGTGCTTGAATTTCCATATTTCTTGTGTGTAATTAGTTGTAAGGGGCGACTACCAAGATAGTTTTTGGGACCATTAAATGCAGATAGGACATCTCGATTCTGATTACTCAGATGAGGGTGAAGACGTCCCCCATAGAATTGAGTAGAAGGCCAAGCTTGAATTTGTGAGTTCATACGATACTGAATTTCAAGCATTGGTGAATCCTTACTCAAAAACTGTGAAAAGATATCTGTATGTTCGACGGTGTCAGAATGGTCTCCCTGAAGCACTGGGGGGAGTTGCTTATGATCGCCCAGACAATATATTTTATCACCAGTACTTAGTAAAACTGGCATGAAATAGACGGGTACCTGACCTGCTTCATCGATGATGAGAAGATCGACTTTAGGGGCAGAAGGGCTGAGAGCCCATGAGTGGGTTGTCGTTGCAAAAAGCCGAGGAGTATGGCTTTTTATGTTACCAAAAGATTTGGCAGTTCTCCCATGAAGCCAATTCTGTGGGTATAGTTCACTTTTGATCATTTCAGATCGACCAACGCGACAGAAAGTCTGTTCTACATCTAAGTTCGCAATACGGGAGAGAGCATTATCAACGGCCGCATGCGTGAAAGCCGCTATTCCAACAGACAGGTTACACGCCAGTGCTTGAGAAACTAGAGCAACTAGTAATTGTGTTTTTCCTGTTCCGGGGGGCCCCTGAACAGCTCCATCAGAGTCAGTCGACGACAAAAAATTAAAAGCTTCAACTTGAGACGAGTTTAGTCTATCTAAAAATTGTGATGGAACTTTTTTTGAATCGAGCCGTGGAGATATGCGATTTGAGAAAAGGGATCTATCGCAACTTAAAATGCAGTCCTTTAATTTATTGTGTAAGAACTCATTTTCAGTTGGATATATGAAGTACTCGGTATGATTATCTAGATTTGCTTTTCTGGAATTTCCGATTGAGATACATAGTTTTCCTTCACTTGGGTAGGTGAGATCATGCACAGTAGTGTCAAATAGATGTTCCGTTGAATTAGAATCGCCCGGCACTCGGATTTGGACATTATCGCCCTTTCTAAATCGCGAATAATAACCCTTGGTTTCGAGGAACTGACGGCGACCATCATGATCAATAAGTTTTAGTGGACCTAGTACTTCACCAGTACTTATCACTTTCTCAATCGCCGACTCTTCCAATCTTCGGATAAATTGGAGACGAGTTTCAATTTCACTGTCCAGCATTTGCTCGATTGCATCAATTGACAACATTTTTTGTCTTGATCTATTGCCCGGCATTCGGAGTGATTCCTTGAAATACAATTAGTTGTCTATCAATTAGCTTAATACTTGCCCATACTTATAAAGTAAGATTTCTTACTTCTTCTTTTTCTTTTGTTTCTTCTTTGTATGAGATGCTTTATTTTGATTTTTAATTCCTGAAGGCACGTGACCCGTTGATACAACCTCAGAGGCAGCCAGGCAGTGGATATGTTGGTCATCAAAGAAGATGTGTGGATTGAAAGCCCGAAGAATCTCTGTTTTCTCAACTCCACCCATGAAAAATGCTTCGTCCACGTGCACTCCCCAGGCTCGAAAAGTGCTCAACACTCGAAGGTGAGCTGGCATATTCCTGGCAGTGATAAGGGCTGTTCGGATCGGAGGGGTTTCAAATACCTCGTCTTTCTGGAGTTCAGACAACATTCTCAGGAGACGGGCGAAAGGACCATCGGGCAACGGCATTTTTGATCGCTGTCGTTCATGTTCGATAAATGCCTCAAATCCACTCTCTTGATAGATTCGTTCTGCCTCATCTGAAAAGAGGACTGCATCACCGTCAAATGCAATCCGAATTTCTTTTCTCGGATCAGCGATTTCTGTCGGTGTGCCATAAATCACAGCAGCAGCAATGTTCGCTTCGACTAGCGAACGAACATCTTCCTCATATGCTGACAGGTAAAGATCGACGCTGAACGGTTTCGCATAAGGAGCCAGTGGAGTTCCACCAGATAAGACAGCTCGTTGTATATCAAGATTATAATGTTCTATTGAGTTGAACAGGCATTGGCTCGTTGAGGGACTATTCTTTGACATAACTACTACTTCACAGGGGCGGTAGAGCCGGGTTCGACCCAGCTTATCAAGCCGATGCTTAGCAATGTCATTTAATTTGAGAATTGCCTTGATTAGACCAAAACCAGTACCTTCTTTAAGAGGGATCTCTTCGCGATCAAGAAGGTAGTCTGTATATGCTTTTTCTCCTTCTTTTTCGAATACTGTATTAGCTTCTTCAAGATCAAATAGTGCTCGCGATGAAACACCTATAACAAGGCTTTTGGAAAGATCTGCTGGCATCAATGACTTTTTATTGACTAAGGTTTATTGAAGGTTTTATCCGCTGGGCGGACATCAAATTAGATATGAGTATTTCGGTACTATTTAAAGCAGTTTTGACATGATGTTTTCTTTGTTGTGAATTCAATCCGTGGGATTGTTCTCAAGAAAATTCAATAGACGCTCACTATGTTTTTCTCTCACGTTTAGTCATCGTTGTCTCCGTAATCCTCGCTTTCCGAGATTTGACTGACTGGTTTACCCATTGCTTTACCTACCAATTGACTCAACCGCTTTCGTCTATCTTCAATAAATTCGTGGAAGGAATCGCTTCGAAGCAGATCCGGGGACAGAGCATGGCTGATCAGTAACTCATCCATTTTCGAATTGTCCATCGCGACTTGCTTTTCATTCTGGATGCGTGGCAGATAGTCTGAAGGAGCTTCTCCACCGATTTTGCGATTGGCTTTGTAGGAAATTGAGGTTTTATTCAGGATGCTGTCGTACTGATCCTTGCTGATATTCAGATTTTCACACCAGGCCCGTGGGAAAATATGATGGATATCGAGAGCAATTTCTTCGGCATCCAGTTCTTTAATACTTGCCTTCCAAAACCAGTCTTTCGAGCCCTCTCGAAGAACGAGAATATGAATACCTTTGTAAGCGGCACTTAAACGGGAGCGGAGTGTATCGAAACGTTCTGGTTGGAAGCTTGCATCTCTAACTGTTCGGGGAACGGCTTCTTCATTTTCAATCCAGTTCAGGACTTCCTCATAATCATTCGCCATCCGCGATTCGACGGCTCCCCCATAAAGTTCACCCAGCAGCCCACACCAATACCACTGTGTTAATTTGTCGTAGATTTTCGGTTCCAGCCAGCGATCGCCGAGTTGAGTCATGATCGCGGCCAAGGGAACCAGTTGCGTACTGTACGGCAACTCGCGACGTTTGTAGAAACATTCCTTTTTAAGAAAGCTCCCCACCTGTCTGAATCCTTTTTCCACTGGATCTGCCCATTTCTCCCATGCATTCAGCGGCAATTGCAATACATCAGCCCGTTTAGCACTGACCGGTCGAACCTGCTTTCCCGTTTTGCCCTCCGCAATATCGGCCTGACGACGAATGTGCGTGTAAATCAGGCTGATCGCTTGCAGGAATTCCGTGGCT
>LADL02002508.1_pt1 | contig 10595 bp, 14 predicted proteins | sample 619721 | NCBI WGS metagenome assembly LADL02 (sample SAMN03397408, study PRJNA257561) | rock porewater metagenome | biome: terrestrial; feature: Opalinus Clay rock; material: porewater; isolation source: Opalinus Clay rock porewater BRC-3 borehole | place: Switzerland: Mt Terri URL, St-Ursanne ...
CTACAGCCACTACGCATACCTGCATAGCCAACAATGACCTTTCGGCCATTATAGACCATTACGGCACCCGTAATGACCTTTGCTCGACTATTATGGCTACCTAGGAAGCCTGCAACAATCTCTCGACTGCTGCAAACCTCGTATATCAATGAAAATTGAATATATCCGGCAACCATAATAATCTTAGCTCGACCAATGTACATCCCTTACGACCCTGTAATAATCTTTAGGACTATTACAAAGCCTGCCAGAACACACACCAGTCTGCCCGCCGGCTAATACCAAGCCATGTTGACCCGATATTAACCTTTGGCCGACCATCACAGAGCCTTTTAAGACCCTGTAACAGTCTTGGCTCGGCCATTACGAACCCTACGCTAATATTATGGACCGAGCCCGGGGTTATTATGCATTCTTTTTTTTATTTTGGCTGAAATTAATCCTCAACCATCAGCAAGAGCTTCTCATGAATATGCAAATTCAACTGGCGCATGACATTCCTCAGAGTTTGGGGTTCTGTCAGCGAAAAACCGTCCTCCCAGCGCTCCAGCAAATATGAAATAAATTCAATAAATCCGGTGGCCAGGGTAAGGGTGTATAATTCTCTATATCTGTTATTTTCCTCGGGCTGGCAAGCGGTTCCCAGAGAGTCCTTATGAGTCAGCTTAAAATTACCCAGGTGATGGTCTTCCCTGGTCCAGGAAAGAATACCATCAACAGCATGTATTTCTTTACCGCAGGTATCACAAGTAAAAGTTGCCACCTAAAATTCTCCCCTTTACTATTAACATTGGGTTACCCTATTTATTAGGAAGCTGCCAAACACCAATCCCTTTTTATAGTATAGTTTTGCCGTTAAAAATAAAATTCCTTCAAGAAGCAGATTTTATATTCACCTCCCTCTGTCCCAAACCATAGAAGGTAATATAAAAGCAAAAAACCACCACTTAAAAGGCAAATAAATGCCTGATATGTGCTGGTTTACCTGACGCCAAAGCTACCCCAAGGGCTGCCTCCGCCCCACGTCTACCTTTTATAAAATTATTATACAATTTGTCAGTTAAAATGGCAACGAAAAAAATCTATTTAAACTTCCTTTGAAGATCGCAGTCCATAATAAAAACCTCCAGGGCATCACCTGTTCGTATGCTTATATCACCGTGACTACTGATTACCCTGCAGCCCACAATGCTTGTTATAATACCTTCCACCTTTTCCAGATAAGTTTCACGAAGTTCATGACGCATCTGCTTGACCAGGCTCCTTCCCCTGCGGGTGGCGGCCACATGCATTTCCTGCTTTGTGAGGACCCCCTTGGATCGGATAATTATCATATCCCTGGCAATATATACCCTTGTTTCTTCGGGACCCCTTCCAGTCAGCTCCCTTTGAAATTTTATAAATGCCTCACAGATTTCAGTTTCCAATTGAGAAAATGAAGACATGAACCGTTCCTCTTTTCAATTTTTTAATTATAACAATACTACGAACTTCAATAAATGCACAATAGCTTTTAAATTATTCGCAGATTTAAGAAAAAAAATCACCCGGGAGTTAATTTCCGGGTGATTCTGTCATTTTAGCTGATTACTTAATGATGCTTTCCAACTTCATGGCCAGGGACATATCTCCCTTTATTTTAAGCTTTCCGCTCATAAATGCCATGGTACCATTAAGCTTTCCGTCAACCATATCCTTAAAGTCAGCTGAGGCCATGGAAATGGTGATGCTGGAGCTGTCGGCTGTACCTTCGCCAACTGTTGGGGCTCCATCTTCAAGCTTAAAATAGAAAGCCATGGGGTCGTCACCGCTGATATCAAACTGGAATACGCCGTTTACGCCCTTGTTCTTGGCTGCATTGTTCTGAAGAACTGTGGTAAGACCTCCAAAAACTTCTTTCATAGTGGCCATTTAAGTATACCTCCTTATTATTTATCCGCTCTTATGCGGAATGTATTTTAAGACATAAATATTTTATTAACAAAATAATTTCTACATGACAATTAGATTATCCTTCTAATAAAAATGGAAATTTACAAAAAAAATACTTAATTTTTATCGCCCTTCCATGAACAGATTAAGGCCGGGCTGAATCCAAGAAAATCGGCACTAACCAGATGAAAGTTTATATCCCATAATCTTTCAGGCAACCTGTACCGGCAGGCCCTGGAATGTAAATGCCCATACACCACCATACTCACCCTGTATTTCTGAAATAGCTCAATAAATCCGCTAAACTCATTTTTTTCATTGGTGGGCATGAAATGCATCATGACAATTATAGTATCGGCATTTCCCCGGGCGCTTTTCAGTGAGTTTTCCATTCTGATAATCTCTCTCTGATATATTTTCATATCCTTTTCACCGAAAAAGGAGCCGTTGGGACATAACCATCCCCTGGTCCCGCAAATGGCCAGCCCGTCAAAAAAAACACAATCGTTTTGTATCAGGCTGGTGTTGGCAGGCATTATTCGTCTTGCCTTGGAGATACTCTGCCACCAGTAGTCGTGGTTTCCCTGAACCATTACTATATTACCGGGCAGCAATCCCAGATAATGTATATCTGGCGCTGCCTCATCAAGCCTCATAGCCCAGGATATATCACCGGCCACCAGTACAAGATCGCCTCGGTGAACCTTTTCTATCCAGTTCTCGTAGATTCTCCGGGCATGCCCCTGCCAGCCCTGGTCTATCTCCGACATCGGTTTGTATTCCGGAACCTCCCAGCTCTGGATGTCCGGATTCGAACAGAAGGACAGATGCAGGTCACTAATGGCATATATATTCATTAAAAGGATCCCTTCGGAATATTATATTACGGCAACAAAAACCCAATAAATCTTCTCGGTACAGAGGATTTATCATTCTTTATTCAGAAGTATTAACATACACACCGTGCCGCAACCCATATTTTAGATTCAGACAGGAAAGTATTACAGTTTTAGAGCTGGAAGTGAGTTATTATGAACGAATACAAGTTGGTTATTGTGGTAGAAACAAAGGAACACGCATATATACGCATGTTCGTAAACAACTCATTATCTAACCCGGAAGGACTGATTCGCTTAAAGCATACCGATCTGGACAATCTCTTCAAAGATCTGTTCAGGGCCTCCCGGGGTAAATGTATCAAGTGCCGGTGCCCCAGTCGCTGAAATTTTTTCCTAAATTGCCTGTAATAAAAAGTTTCTATAAAAAAAGGTTGATTACCTTCTTCTTTTTTTAATACGGTTAAATAAATACCGGCTGTAAGCAACTTTTAGCATTAAGGCAGGAAACAAAGTCAGGAGCCGAAATTTTGTTAAAATAAGCGGCCTACAAAGTAAGAAGTGGAGGTAATCCACGAGAATTCCACCTCCACCTCCATTTTGGCCGGGCTCAAAACACACTCCCCCTACCGATTAGACCATGAAAGCTGGCTTCTGAATTCCAATCCATTGAAACTATCCGTGTATCAATGCCGGCAGGCAACGGGTGCAAACCCAAAGACTCTCCCCCTCTTTCCGGCAGGGCAGGACAGGAACATTATCCTCGCTGGCCCCGCACCTGTGGCATTTTTGAGGAATATACGTGCGGGGGTTTTGCTCCACATGCTTGTGCACGGCCTCCTCGGAAAAATCCCGGGCCTCTCTTTCTTCGACGGAAAGAGCCCCTTCCGGACACACCCCCAGACAAAAGCCAGCCCCGTCACAAAGCTCGTCCTTAATCACCCTGGCTTTTCCATCCTTTACTTCAATGGCTCCCTCGGCGCAGGGAGATACACATAGACCGCACCCGGTGCATTTTTCTTCATCTATTCTAACAATTTGACGCTTTTTCATGATTTTAGCCTCCGGTCAGTGTTTTTTATTACATTATGACCTATATTCCATATGATATCTGTGAGTGTATACTAAAAAACATGTGATATTGGTCACAGCCCAGCTGATTCTGCTCATTCCGCGAATGGAACCCCCCGAATCATTTTTACAAGCTTATCCACTTCTGTGGTTGGCTGCTGACAACTGAAATTCTCACAGATATAGGCCGCAGTCATCCCGTCTATGGCCCCGTGGCCCCGGGTAAATGGAGCCAGTTCTTCAATCTCCCGGGACTCTCCATTATCGGGCCGGAATATAAGCACGGTATCCGGAAGGAACTCCCTGTGCACTGCCTCCGCCATTCTTCTTACCCCCTCACTTTCAGCCTTACCGGCTATGACTATTTCCCTGGAAGGGCTGATGGCTGTCTGATAAGCGGTAATGAAAAAGGCGTGTGCCCTGGGATAGGTCGATACTGTTCCGGCAAAAGCCCTGAACAGTTTATCGGCCAAATCAGTCAAATCTTCCCGGCCAGTCATTCTGGCAAGTCTGACGATGTTCAGGGCAGCCACCGAGTTTCCTGAAGGCACGGCCCCGTCATATATCTCCTTGGGTCTGGCTATTAGCTGTTCAGAATCTCTTCCGTAAAAGAAAAAGCCTCCTCTTTCCCCGTCCCAGAACAAGTCCCTCATCTCATCCAACAGCACCAGCGCCCTCTTCAGATATTGTGGTTTCAGTGTAACTTCATACAGCTCAATAAGTCCCCACTGAAAAAAGGCGTAATCATCAATATACCCCGGAAAGGCGGCTTCCCCGTCCCGAAACCGGGCCAGCAGCCTGCCATCATTTCTTCTCAGCCGGCTCCAGATAAAATCAGCCGACTTCACAGCCGCCCCGACATGATCCTTATTCCCGGTTACCGCCGTACTTCTGGCCAGGGAAGCAATCATAAGCCCGTTCCATGCGGTAATAATTTTATCGTCTTTATACGGGTGAACCCTCTTTTCCCTATGTAAGAAAAGTTTTTGACGTGAAACTTCCAGCCGCTGCCGAACCCCGTCCCCAAAATTTTCAGCGGTATCCAGATTAGGTATACTGTAACCCTCGAAATTACCTTCTTTTGAAATATCATATGCTTTACAAAACAGCCTGCCCTCCTCCGGCCCCAGCACCCGGATGACCTCCTCGGGGGTCCAGACATAAAACTTTCCTTCCTCTCCCTCGGAATCAGCGTCCTCTGCTGAATAAAACCCTCCCTCCGGAGAGGTCATGTCCCTGAGAATATATGTAAAAATATCACCGGCCACTTTCCTATAAAAATGATCCCCGGTGGCCTGGAAGGTCTCGGTGAACACCAGCGAAATAAGAGCATTGTCATAAAGCATTTTTTCGAAGTGCGGCACCAACCACCGCCGGTCGGTGGAATAACGGGAAAACCCGTAACCTATGTGATCGTATATTCCTCCGGCATACATTGACCTCAAAGTCTTTTCCACCATGTCCAGAGCTTTTCTTTCCCCCGTCCTTTTCCAGCAGCGAAGAATAAACATCAGATTATGGGGTGTGGGGAATTTGGGCGCATCCCCAAAACCTCCATAACGGGAGTCAAAGCTACTCTCTAAATCGCTGTACACTTTTTCCAATAAGTCCTGCCGCAAATCCCCTTCCTCCCCGGAAAGTTGCTCCAGCACCGCATTTACGATGCGGTCCCCCACCTCGGTAACCGCATCCCTTCCCGAATGCCACTTCAGAGCTATCTGCCCCAGAATGTCCATAAGCCCAGACCTTCCCCACTTTGATTTCTTGGGAAAGTAGGTTCCGGCAAAAAACGGCTTTCTTTCCGGTGTCATAATCACGGTCAGAGGCCACCCCCCCTGCCCCGTCAAAGCCTGGCACACCGACATATAAATATGATCTATATCGGGACGCTCCTCCCGGTCCACCTTGACCGAAACAAAATCCCTGTTAAGCACCTCCGCCACATCTTCATCCTCAAAGGACTCCCGCTCCATTACATGGCACCAGTGGCAGGTACTATAACCTACACTAAGGAAAACAGGCTTATCTTCTCGTTTTGCTTTCTCAAAAACCTCTTCTCCCCAAGGATACCAGTCAACAGGGTTGTGAGCATGTTGTAAAAGATAAGGGCTTTTTTCATTTATCAGCCGATTAGTATTTTCCATTGATGATATTCCTTTCCTCTGATACTCTCCTTCATCTCACAGCACTTTAACGCTGTCCTCGTACCTTATACGCTTAAAGAAAATTTATTTCTATGGTTACATCGTCTCCATCCCTACTATAGTTTATCCTGTCAATGATTGATTTAAGAAACAAGTTTTTATCCTTAATGTTTACTGATTCCCTATATTTTCCCTTAAATTCACGGATATTTTCAATTCTCTTCTGGTCAGTGACTTCAGTCCTTTTCCGATATCGGCTCTTTAAATCAGTCAATTCCATATCAAGTATCAATATATTTCCACTTCGAACATTTCTCTCTTTATATAGGTTTCTTTGTCAATTTTCCCCTCTTCATACAGTACTTGTATTCTCTCCAGGGCTTTCTCTTCCCTTTGCAATAATAAACTTTTATCATTAATCTGGCCTTCAAGGACTTTAAGTTCCACACATGAGACATCATAGGTCTTATCGAGCAAAAGTTACTCATATTTCTCTAGTTCATTAAATATCTCATCAATTATCACTTTTGTATCAATTCCTCTGTTTTAACATTGGTTTCCAAATGGATCTGCTTTTTGACACTTTTTTACATAGATCTTATTTGTTAAACCATTATATGTGAATTGCATACCATAACCACATTTGCCACAATGAACCAAGCCTGAAAGTTCAAATGCACCTTTTCTTGATGCTTTGGGTATTACTTTTCTTTTCGCATAATGCTCTAGAATCTTATTATGTTCCTCTTCTATCTTAAGTTTTTCATGAACACCATTACGATAATCCAAGATTCCCTGTGTTTTGCCACCAAAGGTTTTGTCTTTTTATGTTTATGACCACTACCCTCAGTTTTATTGGTTATTATCTTGCCCATATGTGTTTCATCATGCGATAACCTATATACAGCTGCTTCTGACCATAGCTTACCACCAGGGCTTTTTATTCCTAATTTATTAAGCTCCCATGATATTTCTCTTGCTGTTCGGCCTTGTAATGACATCTCGATTACCATTCTATACACTTGTCTTTTTGACTCATCTACCTCCAGCAATTTGGTATCCTTATTATAAATGTAAGGGTATGGAGGTTTTCCATTTGTCCAGAAACCCTTCCTGGCTCCAAGTTTTTTTCCCCTTTGCATTCGCTTCTTTATTAGCTTGAATTCCTGCTTTGCAAAAAGACCTTTCATATCTGATTGAAGGTCATCCTCATCATTGGAAAAGTCATATACCTTTTCAGGTGTAACAAGTAATGTATCACTTTCCCTAAAAACTCGTTTTATTCGCCCTTGGTCTTCCAAATCACCCCTACTCAAACGGTCATAATCGATTACAACAACAGCATCATATAAACGATCCTCAACCTCTTGCAGTAGTTTTTTAAAAACTGGTCGGTACTCCTAAAAGCATTTGAGATTATTATCCCAAAAGAAACGTACAATAATTTGAACGGCCCCTTGCAAAGTATTACAACACCGCTCCTTGTTTGCTTTTGGGCATTAAAGAATGTTTTCTCACCATGATATGCATTATTACTGGCGCTATTGGGGTATATCTAGAGAAAACAAATCTGTACGAAAGAAAGGATGATCCCTATGTTAACAAAAATATTTGGGTTAATTATGGCAGCAGGTGTTCTCTTCACCAGTATCGCTATGATTATTATGGGTGGGAAATGGCAAAAAATAGAACAGTCCGCTTACGCGGGAAATAAAAGGCCATGGTGGTTTTTATTATTGTCGTTTCTACTTGTTAGTTTTTATATTGTTACATTGTTAAACTTTTTTAATAACGAAAAAACAATTGCTGGTTGGTTATTAATGCTGGTTATACCAATAGGGTGGTTAATAAAAGCTGTACTTATTACTTTTAATCCAAAAGGGAGAAAAAAAGTATCATCAATATCAGGAGATAAAGCCTGGATAAGAATAGGGCTTGCCAGGTTAGCTTTAGTTGCTGTTTTGGTTCTGCTGGTTTATCTGGTATAATAATATAATGTCTAAGGGTTAGTAGCGGAAATCAATCGCTTTATAATAACCTCATTAAATTTCTGAGGTTCTTCAAATAAAGGGCTGTGTGCTGACTGCTCAAACCAAATCAATTCCTTCTTCGGGACGTTAATATTTTTATAATACTGATCCACAAGCTCAAAGGGAGTATTATAGTCATGTTTGCCTACCATAAAATATACTGGTACATTTAAACTGGTGACATCCTTTGCAAGGTTAATACTTTGTATTTCGTTCCACAGTAGTGCCACTGACCTGCTATTGCCGGAGACTATTTTCAGGGCATCCGAAAGGCTGTATTCCGGTGCAAATAGGAATTGTTTAGCAATATTAAAGAAATAACTATTGAAATCTCTTTCATTGGCATCAACTCCTCCAAATTTGAAAAGCCAATACCTTTGTTTCCCGACCTCACTTGGTGTAAAAGGCGGAGGGCCAATTTCCTCCAACTCACGTATCGCCTTCTTGTTTTTCAGTTTACGTGCCAATTCCAGTGTGTACTGATAGGATATTTGTTCCCCCCGGGAGGGTGTAACAACCTGGCCAACTCCTATGTAGGCGTGGAAAGATTCAGGCTTTTTTTGCACTGATAACAAACCAATAATACTGCCCCAAGAATGACCTAATAAATATATTTTATCTTTATGGAACCTGTCTCTCAGCTCTTGAGCAAGTTCAAGTGTATCTTTGACAAATTGCTCTATATTCATTGACCCTTGTGATATGTTTTTGGAAAAAGACTTTCCCGCCCCTCTCTGGTCCCAATTTACAATCACAAAAAAGGATTCGAGCCCGGAATTGTAATGGCGAAATTGTGGCATTTCTGGAAACCCCGGACCGCCATGGAGGAAAAGCAGTATAGGGTTGTTTTTATCTTTGCCCCGTATGGAGATCCACTGATCAACACCGCCAATGTTAATCTTTTCAAGGGACTCCACACCATTAGGTGTTTTGATTCTTATAATTTTTCTTGTCTGATTTTTTTTATAGGCAATATATCCAATTGAAAAAGTCGATGCCACGATAATAGATATTAGTAGGGGCGTGATAATATATTTTTTTGTGTTCCGGAAAAATACATGCATGATTTTGTTCTCCCTGTAGATATTTTTGCAAACACTTTAAAATCGGTTTCGGTATCATTTACGCACATGCACCAGTGACAGGTGGAATACCCCACGCTTAGAAATATAGGCTTATCTTCACTTTTTGCTTTATCAAAGGCCTCTTCACCCAGGGATGCCAATTAGCCATAAAAAATAACCTCCAAAAAATAATTGAGGTTATTATCCCAAAAAGAACTTACAAAAATTTAACGGCCCCTTGCAAATTCATTACAATACTGACACAATTTGGTTTACCAGGAATAACTTAATCATTAGCCACCTTTGACAAACCCTGCCTCTTTTGCTCTTTTTGCTCCATCTCCAAACGCCAGAATAATCTCCCGGATTTTCGTCATCTGTTATTGCCCGGTATTCACCCTTATAATAGTGATCGTTTTCAATAATTGAGGGAGCTAAAGGAAGCTGATTTTTTGTTTTTAAATGTTTGGCTTCTCTTCCACCATGAAAAATTTGCAAAGCAATTTTAGCACCCCGGTCATGAACCGCTTCGGTTAATTTTCTATAGCCGGAAATAAATTGGTCCCCTGCGATAGAGTTCTGAAAGGGTGATATCTGACCGGTATGATGAACGTAAGCTATGCCAGCTATGATTAGACCCACACCACCGTCAGCAAGATCTGAAAAAAGCTTTATTTGCCCGTCTGAAACACCACCGTTACTATCTGCAAAACCGTCATAAGTAGCTGACCTGACAAACCGATTTCTTATTCTTTATGTTAACCGGTTCAAATAAAGTATTCATAGTCATCCCTCTAAACTTTACAGAGATTTATTTTTACTACCTATTTGATTAATATTAATTCCTTCCAACTAGGCATTTATTAGATTAATAACCCCGTTCATTTCTTCCTGCATGTTAAGCAGTATCTTAGCTTGTTTAACAGACAAAGACAGGACCACGTCAAAGTCGATTCAAAACCTAAATACCAATTAACTCCAGTGCAAGCTCTGCATTCCAACTAAGTTTACGTAAACCGGAAGCGATACTTTTCACACCATTCAACCGCAACAGGCTTACCCTTTAAATCTATGGGCTCAAGAAGAGGTTTAAAAGCTGTAATCTCATTGCTTTTTTTGTCCACCTGCTGTTGGCCGATTACCGTTCGTTCATGATGCAGCAGTGCCGAAACAAGATGTACAGGCTTGCCGCCGGCAACTTTTGAGCCACGTAGGACTTTCCCGTCAACAGCTATAATGTCGTCATTACTCTGAAGGAAAAGCCACTCGCCGACTATCTGATCAACCTCGTCAGCATTTACTGACTGGAGTGCCCTGCGCAAAGTGGGCTCGCTCGGATGAACGTATTTTCTAAGCCTCTGATTATACCGGCAACCAAGCCGCTTGAGTAGTTCCTGTGATAAACTGGCTGCCCATTCGCCAATGCCGATAAAGCTTTTTGCCCCGGATAAAAGAGCACATATTGCCACAGCTAGGACAGTTACCTGAGTATGTCGAATGCCCCGTGGTTTTCGGGGG
>LADL02000164.1_pt1 | contig 10569 bp, 8 predicted proteins | sample 619721 | NCBI WGS metagenome assembly LADL02 (sample SAMN03397408, study PRJNA257561) | rock porewater metagenome | biome: terrestrial; feature: Opalinus Clay rock; material: porewater; isolation source: Opalinus Clay rock porewater BRC-3 borehole | place: Switzerland: Mt Terri URL, St-Ursanne ...
GACATCCAGAAGCTTATTGCCAAGCCAATACCGGTAATCGAGGATCACCCCTACCCCCTAAGTGAAGATTCGCCAATGCCCTCCAGGGATATTCCCCCGCAAGCGGCTGTGCGCCAAACCGGGAAAATCGGATATTTTAGGAGAAGCGGAAAAAAGATTAAATAGGGAAGGTAAAACATATTGGCTAAACAATTATACATTACAGAAAAACCATCTGTGGCTAATGGCTTTGCAAACGTGTTAGGTTTAGAAATATCTAAATCTGATCGGGGAAGGGGCTATGCGGAAAATAATCAAGTGATTATTAGCTGGTGTTTTGGCCATCTTGTGACAATGGCATACCCTGAGGCTTACAATCCAGCCTATAAGTCATGGCGAGTGGAGCATCTGCCGATCATTCCCCAAGAATATAAATATATAGTCATTGATAATGCAGGCACAAAAAAACAGTTTGAAGTGATAAAGCAGCTGATGAACCGTCATGATGTGGATATGATTTACTCTTGTACAGATAGCGGGCGAGAGGGTGAGTATATCTTCCGCTTAGTTTATCAATTAAGTGGAACGAACAAACCTGCCAAAAGGGTGTGGATATCTTCCCAGACTGATGAAGCAGTAAAAAAGGGTATCGATGAAGCAAAAGATATCAGGGAGTACGATTCCCTATCCCAAGCAGCCTATTGCCGAGCTAAAGAGGATTGGCTCTTTGGCATGAATTTCAGCAGGATTTATACCTGTAAGTATGGCAAGGATTTATTAGCCCGTTTCAAAGAGAATAAGCGGTCGGTAATTGCCATCGGCCGAGTAATGACCTGTGTCCTGGGCTTAGTGGTGGAGCGGGAATTGGAAATCAGAAACTTTGTGCCTAAGGTTCATTATGGGGTTGTGGCCGAATTTCTTTCTTGCGAGAGTTGTATTTCCTATAAGGGTAAATGGCAGCCCAAGAAAAAAAGGGGGCCAGACCCAACAGAAGAACCTGAAAGCGAAGAAAAGTATCTCAGCCAAGAGGATGCACAAGAAATCATCGAAAGACTGAAGGGACAGGAGGCTGCAGTAAAAAAAGTAGAGGTTAAGGTAAAGAAGGAACAACCACCCCTGCTTTTTAATCTGGCCGAACTGCAATCGGAAGTTAATAAAAAATTCAAACTACCTGTAGATAAAACCTTGGAGATCGCTCAGAGCCTCTATGAGAAAAAGTTGATTTCTTACCCTAGAACCGACAGCCGGGTACTGTCATCTGATATTATTAAAGAAATCCCGAAAGTCCTTAATGGTTTGGCTGCTAATGCCGTGTTTAAGGACTTTGTGCTAAGGATTAAGGATTTTGGCAAGCTTGCTATTAATAAATCCACCAAAAGGTTTGTTAATGACAACAAGGTGACTGACCACTATGCTATCATCCCCACCTATGTGACGACTGATATTTCCAGGCTCGATGTAAATAGCCGGAATGTCTATAGCCTAATTGTGAAAAGGTTTCTTGCTATTTTCTACCCGCAGGCGGAGTATAATACCGTGAAGGTAGAGACGGAAATTACAGGAGAAATTTTTGTAACCAATTCCAAAACCATGAAAGAGCCAGGCTGGAAAGAGGTCTATGAAGTTACGCCTGCAAAAAACGGAGAGGTGATTTCCACTTCACCTCTGCATTTGCTCATTAAAAAGGAAAAGTGTGCTGTAACGGCCTTTGATTTAGAACAGAAGGAAACGAAGCCACCTTCCCGCTTTTCCGATGCCTCCTTGGTGCTAACCATGGAAAAAGCGGGGAAGTATATCGAAAACGAAGAGCTTAGAGAGCAGATCAAGACATGTGGTATAGGGACTTCAGCCACACGTTCCGGGATTATTAAAAAGCTTAAGGATATTGGCTATATTAGAATTAATCCTAAGACTCAGGTTGTTTCACCTGAGCCCAAAGGGGAAGCGATTGTTGATTTTGTTCGCTTATCAGCAAAGGAACTGTTGAATCCTATCCTGACTGCAAGTTGGGAAAAGGGCTTGTTCATGATTCAAAATAACGAGACTACAAGGGAAGTTTTTGAAGAGAAGTTGAACAGCTACATTACTCGAACCATTGAAAAGGTGAAGAAGAATAGAGGGGAACTAAGGTAAGGGTGACAAATATTGGGGAATTGGGATTGCTTCGATTTGATAAGCAGGTGATAATGATGGCGATTAATTATCAGCAGTGTCCAAAATGTGGGAGGAAATTGGTAAATAAAAGCGAAATATAATATTTATTGTAAGTTTGTAAAACTATGGTCTGGAAAACGAATTAGAAGGGTTGACAATCAATGAAATATTATGCCCACTCGGCTGATAATCCCGAAAAACCATGGCAAACTATAGTTGAGCATTTGGAGAAAACTGCTAATATGGCAGGAGAGTTTGCTGCAGAATTTAATGCTGAAGAGTTTGGCTACGTATGTGGGATGCTGCATGATTTAGGAAAGTATTCAACAAAATTTCAACAAAAACTGCAAGGGGCTATTTTAAGTGTTGATCATTCTACGGCGGGAGCGCAGGAAGCTGTGAATCTGTATGGCGAAGCCCTGGGTAAACTTCTGGCTTATTGTATAGCTGGCCATCATAGTGGGTTATCTGATTATGGTACTGCGGCATCTACCGAAGGAACTCTATTTGCTAGGCTTAACAAGATAATAGAGGATTATAGTGCATATAAAAATGAATTAAATTTGGTTTCAGCTAAAACGCTGCTTAACTTGCCAATTAAACCCATTGATGAATATCAGGGCTTTACATTGGCTTTTTTTATTAAGATGATTTATTCTTGCTTAGTAGATGCTGACTTTATTGATACTGAGAGTTATATGTCTGATACCTTAAAACCTCGCGGAAATAATACTTCAATTTCTCAATTAAACGATGTATTTAATAAGTTTTTATCGGATATGACCTTTAATAAAACGAAAATCAATATTAAGCGCAAAGAAATCTTGGAGCGGTGTTTAAGTATGGCTAAATCAGCCACTGGATTATATTCGCTTACTGTCCCGACTGGAGGAGGAAAGACATACTCTTCTCTTGCATTTGCATTAAATCATTCAATATCAAATAATCTTAAAAAAATTATTTATGTAATACCGTATACCAGCATTATTGAACAAAATGCAAAGGTGTTTAAAGATGCTTTAGGTGATGAAAACGTTTTAGAGCATCACAGCAATTATCAGTTTGACAACAAGGATTTCGAGGATATTCAGGCTATTAACGAAAAATTGAAGTTTGCATCGGAAAATTGGGATATTCCAATTGTGGTTACAACAAATGTCCAATTCTTTGAGTCTTTATTTTCGAACAGAAGCTCGAAATGTAGAAAAATTCATAACGTGGCAAAAAGTGTTATTATATTTGATGAAGCCCAAATGCTGCCTATTCAGTTTTTGAAACCATGTCTTTTAGCGGTGTCTGAGCTTGTAAAGAATTATGGCTCTACTGCTGTCCTTTGTACGGCTACACAACCCTCAATAAATGAATTACTTCCTTCTTCTGTTAAGTCAATAGAAATAATGGATAATCCAAAGCAACTATATGATGATTTTAAAAAAGTAAAAGCTGTTAAAAAAGGTGAGATGGATGACGACACTCTTGCCGGTGAAATCAACAGACTTGAACAGGTGCTTTGCATCGTAAATACAAGAAAGCATGCAAAAGAGATTTACAACAAATTAAAAGGCAATGTCTTTCACCTTAGTACTTTGATGTGTCCGGTTCACAGGCAAGAGACACTTGCAGAAATTAGACAACGTCTAAAAGATAAACAGCCATGTAAAGTTGTATCTACACAACTTATTGAAGCGGGTGTTGATATTGATTTTCCAGTGGTTTATCGTTCTATCGCCGGTATTGATTCTATAGTACAATCTGCGGGCAGATGTAACCGTGAAGGCCGTTTACCGACAGGAAATGTCTTTGTATTTAAACCTGTTTCAGAATATGCCAAAATTAAAGGCTATTTAGAAAGAACTGCCAAGGTTGCGGATATGGTATTTAGAAGATATGATGATCCAATCTCTTTAGATGCCATTGACTATTATTTTAAGATGTTGTTTGACGTTGAGGGAGAACAAGCCATAGATAAAAAAGATATTATAGCCTGCTTTGAACAAAAAAGTAGTCAGTTGGAATTTAATTTTCAAACAGCAGCAGAGAGATTTAAACTAATTGAAAGCAACACATACTCTATTGTAATTCCTTATAATGAAGCTGCTAAAAAGTTGTTGAACGAAGCGCAATTCAGCCCATATCCGCGTGGTGCAGCAAGGAAACTGCAGCCGTATACTATATCGGTTTACGAATATGAATTCAAAACACTGCTCAAAAATGCTGCATTAAAAACAATTAACGATAATTTTACTGTTCTCGATATTTTTGAAAAAAATTATGACCAAAGTACCGGTCTTATTATACCAAAAGATACCTATGGTGAAGCTATATTCGCATAGGGGAAAGGAGGGTGAGAGATGGGATACGGAATTAAATTTAAGGTGTATGGAGATTATGCTTGTTTTACAAGGCCTGAAATGAAGGTTGAACGTGTCAGCTATGATGTTATCACTCCGTCAGCCGCAAGAGGAATTATTGAAGCAATATACTGGAAACCGGCAATAAGATGGGTTATAGACAGAATTCATGTTATCAACGAAATCAAATTTACGAATGTAAGGCGGAATGAAGTTAGCCAAAAGATTTCAAGTAGTAATGTAAAAAAAGTTATGAATGGTGGCAATTCAGAGTTATATCAAATAGCTCCGGAAATTAGACAGCAGCGAGCATCTATGATACTAAAGGATGTCTGCTATATTATTGAAGCACATTTTGAAATGACTGAAAAGGCCGGTGCAGAAGATACCCCAGAAAAACATTATAACATTGCACTTAGGCGAATGCGACAAGGACAGTGTTATCATCAACCATGCTTTGGGACAAGGGAATTCGCTGCAAACTTTGAAATAGTAGAGAATGAAGTTCCAATAAGCGCATACAGTGGTGAAGTAGATTTAGGCTGGATGCTGTGGGATATTGATTTTCAAAATGATATGACACCAATATTTTACAGAGCAATTATGAGAGAAGGAATCATTGATGTTAAAGACCTATTGAAAGTGAGGTGACAAATAAATGATCATCAATGCGTTAAATAAGTACTATGAAATACTTGCAGGGGATAAAAAGAGTGGAATCCCGTTGTACGGTTACAGCAGTGCGAAGGTTGGTTTTGCTCTTAATATTTCAGAGGCGGGAGAATTGCTTGATGTTATCCCGTTGAAAGTGGAAGAACAAGTTGGTACTAAAACAAAATTGTTTTTGCGAATGTTGATAGTACCGGAACAAAAGCTTCGATCCTCTGGGATTGCGCCAAATTTTTTATGTGACAATAGCACATATATTCTGGGGATTGACAAAAAAGGTAAACCTCAACGGTCAAAAGATGCTTTTACAGCATTTAAGGACTTACACAATAGAGTTTTAAATTATGCTGTAGGATACGCAGCAAAAGCCATTTTGGCTTTTTTAGATAACTGGAATATAAACGAAGCAAAAAATCATCCTGTTTTAATAGATTATTTAGAAGAAATTTTAGAAGGAAGCAATTTAGTCTTTAAGTTAGATGGGGAAGTAGGCTATATACACAATGATTTAGAGATTAAAAAACTATGGGAAGAATACAACTCAAAAGGTGAAGATGATATAACAGGACAATGCCTAATAGTTGGGGAGAATACTTCAATAGCGAAGCTGCACCCAATTATAAAAAATGTAAAAAATGCTCAATCAAGTGGCGCATCAATAGTATCATTTAATGCAAATGTTTATGAATCCTATGGTAAAGAAAATGGCTATATTTCGCCTGTTGGCAAATATTCAGCATTTGCATATACGACAGTTTTAAACCATATGCTTTCACGTCAAAAGCAAAAGATTCAAGTAGGGGATGCAACTACAGTATTTTGGGCCGAAAGTCCTGAAGAAATATATCCGGATCTGGCGGCTGAGTTTTTCAATCCTTCTGTTGCTCTACAAGGAAAAGAAAGTAAAAATGAACATAAACGCGATGCACATATTGAAGAGTTGGTTAAAGATGTTTTGTTAAGAGCAAAGGCGGGTATGAGAATTAATGATTTAAATGGAGAAGTGAATCCACAAACCAGATTTTACATTTTAGGATTATCACCAAACGCCAGTCGTATTTCAATCAGGTTTTTCCATTCCGATAGCTTTGGCGGATTTATAGAAAAGACTGCTCAGCATTATAAAGATATGGAACTGGTAAAAGATTTTGACAATAAACCGGAAAATATACCTATATGGATGATACTTGGAGAAACTGTTTCACCTAGAAGCAGAGATAAGGATGCGGTCCCTCTTTTAGCAGGTGCTGTTATGCGCTCTATCATAAGTGGAACGCCATACCCGGCATCGCTTTTTAATGCTGTTATGATTAGAGTAAGAGCTGATATGGATGATAAGGATAAAAATATTCATAGGGTGAACTATGTTAGAGTTGCCATAATCAAAGCCTATCTACTAAGAAATACCAGAATATATAAACACAAAAATTTGGAGGAGGTTTTAACGGTGAGTCTAAACGAGCAATCAACCAATGTCGAGTACTTACTGGGACGACTTTTTGCTGTACTGGAAAAAGCACAACAGGATGCAAACCCCGGTATAAACGCAACCATAAAAGACCGCTATTTTGCATCAGCATGTGCAACTCCCGCAGCAGTATTTCCAATACTACTAAGGCTTGCACAACACCATATTTCGAAGTCAGATTATGGTTATGCAATTGACCGAAAAATTGAGCCCATTATGAATAAAATAACTAAATTTCCGTCTCATTTGACACTTGAGCAGCAAGGAGTATTTATATTAGGATATTATCACCAAAGAGTTGCATTATTTCAAAAAGTCGATAAAAAAGAAAAAGAAAATTTAAAATTGGAGGGATTATAAAATGAGTGAAATTATTAAAAATCGTTATGAGTTTGTAGTTTTATTTGATGTTGAAAACGGAAATCCAAACGGTGACCCTGACGCGGGAAATATGCCAAGGATTGATGCTGAAACTGGGTATGGGATTGTAACAGATGTATGCATTAAAAGAAAAATCAGGAACTATGTTGAGGTTGTGAAAGACGATAGTGAGGGATATAAAATTTATGTTAAAGAGGGTGCAGTGCTTAATAAACAGCATGAAACAGCCTATATCGGATTAGGTGTTGACCCCAAAGATGAAAAAGCGGCAAAACAAAATCGTGAGCCACTTAGAGATTTTATGTGCAAAAACTTTTTCGATGTCCGGGCATTTGGCGCAGTTATGACTACAAAGGTTAATTGTGGACAAGTTAGAGGACCTATTCAAATTAATTTCGCAAGAAGTATAGATCCTATTGTTGCACAAGAAATAACAATTACCCGGATGGCTGTAACAACTGAAAAGGATGCTGAAAATAAGACAAATGAAATGGGCAGGAAGCATATTGTCCCATATGCACTATATAAGACAGAAGGTTATGTTTCCGCAAACCTGGCAAGAAAGACAACCGGTTTTTCAGAGGAAGACTTAGAGTTACTATGGGAATCCGTAATAAATATGTTTGAACATGACCATTCAGCTGCCAGAGGCAAAATGGCAGTACGGAAGCTAATAATATTTAAGCATGACAGTGAACTTGGTAACGCTCCCTCAAACAAGTTATTTGAATTAATAAGTGTTAAAAGAAATGAAAGTGAAAGACCTGCTCGTAATTATAATGATTACAATGTAAAAATTGATATGTCAAAAGTACCTGAGGGCGTATCTGTTATTGAGAAGTTATGATACCGAAATACAATGATGAAGATCTTTTAGCTTTATCTGGGATTCAACATTTTGCCTATTGCCCAAGACAATGGGCTTTGATACATATTGAAAAACAGTGGAGTGAAAACCTGCGTACAGTTGAAGGGAGACAATTGCATGAACGTGTTGATAATCCAGATTTTTTTGAAGCCAGAGGTGGGATTTTAACAACACGTTCAGTGCCTCTTTCTTCTTATGTGCTCGGTTTCTATGGTGTAGCTGATGTAGTTGAATTTTATGCTATCGAGGAAAAAGGTGTAACATTAAATGGACGTGAAGGACAATGGTGCCCCCTTCCTGTTGAGTATAAGAGGGGAAGACCCAAAAAAGACATTATTGACGAGGTGCAACTTTGCGCCCAGGCAGTTTGTCTTGAGGAAATGCTTTGCACTACTATTGAGCATGGATATCTCTTTTATGGAGAAACAAAGCATAGAACCAAAGTAATGTTTTGCGAGGAACTTAGGCAGCAAGTTCTAAAGTTTTCTGAACAAATGCACAGTTTGTTTGATAAACAAATTACGCCCAAAGCCAGTGCCACTAACAAAAATTGTAAGTCCTGCTCCCTTGTTGGTATTTGTCTTCCTAAAGTTGGTACCAAACAAGCAAATGTTAATGGTTACATCAAAAAATATTTAGGGCAGGAAAAATCATGAAGAAATTACTGAATGTTTTATATGTAACTACGCCAGATTCATATTTATCCTTAGATGGTGAGAATATTGTGATTTCAATGGGTGGCAGTGAAAAGTTTCGTTTGCCAATTCATAATATTGAAAGTATTGTATGTTTTGGTTATTTGGGAGTAAGTCCCGCTTTGATGGGATTTTGTGCGGAAAAAGGCGTTGGGCTATGTTTTGTGAGTCTCTATGGCAAGTTTTTAGCTCGTGTATCCGGCGGTGTATATGGAAATGTGCTGCTAAGAAAAAAGCAGTTTCGTGTTTCAGATATTGAAGGTGATTGCATACCAATAGCTATAAATTGTATTACGGGTAAGTTAGTAAATTCCAGAGTCGTAGTTGAACGGGGGATTCGAGATCATGCTGAACAGGTAGATATTACTGCTCTTAAACAAGCATCTTCATACCTGAAAAATTCCACGATACGGTTGCAGAGTTGCAACACTTTAGATGGAATACGAGGTATTGAAGGTGATTGTGCCAAACTATACTTTAGGATTTTTAATGAGTTGATTTTACAGCAAAAAGAAAGTTTTTTCATGCATGGTAGAAACAAAAGACCTCCATTAGATAATTTAAATGCTTTGCTTTCTTTTCTTTATACACTGCTAGCCCATGATATACAGTCAGCACTAGAAACTGTAGGGTTAGATCCATATGTGGGTTTTTTGCATAGGGAACGGCCTGGAAGAGCATCACTTGCATTGGATATTATGGAAGAATTCCGAGCTTTTTTTGTTGACAGATTAGCACTTTCTTTAATTAACAGAAAGCAAATCACCACAAAAGGATTTACTGTTAAAGAAAGTGGTGGAGTAATGATGGATGCGGATACAAGAAAAGAGGTTTTAATCGCTTGGCAGAAAAGAAAACAGGAGAAAATAACTCACCCATTTTTGAACGAAAAAATCAGTATAGGTCTATTACCATATGTTCAAGCATTATTATTAGCAAGGCATTTAAGGGGTGACCTGGATGCATATCCGCCATTTGTTTGGAAGTAGGTGATAGAATATGATGGTATTAATAACTTATGATGTTAACACGGAAACTAATGCGGGTAAAAAGCGCTTAAGGCAGATTGCAAAACAATGTGTAAATAAGGGCCAAAGAGTTCAAAATTCTGTTTTTGAATGTTTAGTAGACCCCGCCCAATTTTCGGAGTTGAGAAATAAATTAGAGAAAATAGCAGAACCTTCTACAGATAGTTTGCGGTACTATTTTTTGGGTGAAAAATGGAAAAAACGTGTCGAGCATTTTGGAGCCAAAGTTGCATATGATCCTGAAGGAATATTGATTACTTAATATTTATTAATTTGCGAACCTATTGCTAACATGTTTTTTCTGGGGGATTCGCAGTTCTTAGTGTGACTAAGCAATTAGCATTATTTTTAGAATTAGTTTTATCTATTTTGTAGATTAATTGATACGTTCGCAAAAGTTGTTTATCACTCATTGATATAGTAGATTTTTTTGTGTATACTGTCGCACCCCCTGCGGGTGCGTGGATTGAAACTTTGTTCCATAGCTTAGACAATTGAGACAAACGGGTCGCACCCCCTGCGGGTGCGTGGATTGAAACGGGCTAAGTGTCCGGCTAATACGGTGAATATGAAGTCGCACCCCCTGCGGGTGCGTGGATTGAAACAGAGGTTACAGGTGGTACTAGCACGGGCCAGATAGTCGCACCCCCTGCGGGTGCGTGGATTGAAACCTGTGCTGCCTGAATAAAGGAGGATTGTTATGATAGTCGCACCCCCTGCGGGTGCGTGGATTGAAACTGTATTTTATCGTTAACAACGTTATTTAGTCAATGTCGCACCCCCTGCGGGTGCGTGGATTGAAACAAAAAATTGTCCATTATGAATACTTCTGTGATCCGTGTCGCACCCCCTGCGGGTGCGTGGATTGAAACATTATTAAAGATGGCGTCTAAATTTATGCCGATGTATGGTCGCACCCCCTGCGGGTGCGTGGATTGAAACCGTAATCAATGCCCTCCATGTAGTCAATAACCTC
>LADL02003503.1_pt1 | contig 10524 bp, 10 predicted proteins | sample 619721 | NCBI WGS metagenome assembly LADL02 (sample SAMN03397408, study PRJNA257561) | rock porewater metagenome | biome: terrestrial; feature: Opalinus Clay rock; material: porewater; isolation source: Opalinus Clay rock porewater BRC-3 borehole | place: Switzerland: Mt Terri URL, St-Ursanne ...
AAGCTTGAAGAGTTATGGGACTCCGGTCAAGCTCCTTGGAAGGTATGGTTATGATGGACAGGTTCTGGCAGGGCAAAAAAGTGCTTGTAACAGGACACACAGGGTTTAAAGGCAGTTGGCTTTGTTTGTGGCTGCAGCACCTTGGAGCAGATGTGGCAGGGTATGCATTGGAGCCGCCAACTGATCCCGGCCTGTTTAAATTAGCTGATGTAGGCCGTAGTATGATTTCTGTCCGGGGTGACATCCGGGACTATCATGCAATTCGAAATGCCGTAGAATCCTTTAGGCCCGAAATAGTTTTTCACCTAGCAGCACAAGCCCTAGTTCGCAAATCATATCAGGAACCGGTTGAAACATTTGCTACAAACGTAATGGGTACAGTTCACCTGCTTGAGGCGGTACGCCATGTTGATAGTGTCAGGGTAGTTGTTAATGTCACCAGTGATAAATGTTACGAGAATAAAGAATGGATCTGGGGTTACCGGGAGGACGACCCAATGGGTGGCTATGACCCGTATAGTTCAAGTAAAGGCTGTGCGGAACTGGCAACTTCCGCTTTTTATAATTCTTTTTTTGATGCAGAGATCTCAACAAAAACTGTTATTGCTTCCGTACGGGCGGGCAATGTCCTGGGCGGTGGTGATTGGGCGGAGGACCGGCTTGTTCCTGATATCATCCGGGCAGTTCTTGACCAAAAACCGGTGGTTATTCGTAATCCCAATGCTATTCGCCCATGGCAGCATGTTCTTGAACCATTACAAGGCTATTTTCTCCTTGCAGAAAAACTCTACTTACACGGTAACAGCTTCTCTGGAGGGTGGAATTTTGGGCCTTCTGATGATGATGTTGTACCAGTTGGTGAATTAACTCAACAGATTGTTAGTTTATGGGGTGATGGGGCGACATGGGTTCATGATGAAAGTCGGCATCCCCATGAAGCTAATTATCTCAAGCTTGATTGTACTAAGGCTAGAAACCAGTTGGGGTGGAAGACAAAACTGCCCCTTTCGGACGCTGTAAACTGGTTAGTGGAATGGTATAAGGCTTATTTTAACCGGCGGGATTTAAGGCAGGTAACCCTTGACCAGATTGAAAGATATATTCATTGTTAGTAGGGAGCAGACATGAGAAAAAAAACATGCCGTTTTTGCGGCACACTTTTACAAAACAGTTTTACGGACCTGGGTATGTCACCGCTTGCAAATTCATATGTCACACCGGAGAACCTAAATATGAGAGAAAATTTTTATCCGTTGCACACATATGTCTGCGGGTCATGTTTTTTGGTGCAGTTGGAAGAGTTTGAAACCCCTGAAAGTATATTTGGTGATTATACGTACTTCAGCTCTTATTCTGAGACCTGGCTAAAACACGCGAGAGATTATACTGAGATGGCAGTAGCGCATTTCGGTCTTGACGAAACAAGTCGGGTTGTAGAGATTGCCAGCAATGACGGTTATCTACTACAGTACTTTAAAGAAGCAGGTATACCTGTTTTGGGAATTGAGCCTGCAGCAAACGTGGCTGAAGCTGCAAAGGAAAAAGGTATTCCTACCCTAGTGGAGTTTTTTGGCCGGGAAAGCGCCCAGAAACTTGTACTTCAAAACAATATGGCTGATCTGCTTTTAGGCAATAATGTCCTGGCTCATGTGCCGGATATTCATGATTTTGTAGGAGGGATGAAAATACTCCTCAAGCAGCAGGGGGTTATTACAATGGAATTCCCTCATTTATTGCGGCTGATGCAGGGAAATCAGTTTGATACTATATATCATGAGCATTTTTCCTACTTCTCATTTGGTACTGTGCAAAGAATTTTCACCGAACATGACCTGCACATATTTGATGTTGAGGAACTGCCAACCCATGGTGGTTCACTTAGAATCTTTGCGGGACATTCTACAGACACTTCTAAGCAGATGACTCCACGAGTTCAGGAGCTCTTGAACCTGGAAGAAAACGCCGGGTTAAGACAACTGGGGACCTATCAATCCTTCAGTGAACAGGTTAAGGAGACAAAACGTAATATACTTGATTTTCTGATTGAAGCTAAACGGCAGGGTAAGACTATTGCCGGGTATGGCGCACCTGCCAAAGGAAATACTCTTCTTAATTACTGTGGGGTTGGTAAAGATTTCATTGGCTACACCGTAGACAGGAATCCATACAAGCAGGGGCTGTATTTGCCTGGAACACATATTCCCATTGAGCAAGTAGAGAAAATCTATGAAACAAGACCTGATTACGTAATAATTCTGCCTTGGAACCTTAAAGATGAGATAATGAAACAGTTAGCTGATATTAGGGAATGGGGCGGTAAGTTCGTAATGTTTATCCCTAAGGTAAAGGTGGTATGAAATGAATTTCGAGGAGACCAAGCTTAAGGGAGCTTTCATTATTTATCCGGAATTAATTGAAGATGAACGCGGGTTTTTTGCCCGGGCCTGGTGTCAGGAAGAGTTTAAGGCTCATGGATTAAACCCAGGGCTTGTTCAGTGCAGTATTTCCTTTAATAAAAAGAAAGGGACCCTGCGCGGTATGCATTATCAGGTAAAGCCATATGAAGAAGCAAAGGTGGTGCGCTGCACTAGAGGCTCAATTTATGATGTGATTATAGACCTGCGTCAAGATTCGATTACATATAAGCAATGGACAGCCGTTAAATTGAGTGCAGAAAATAGAAAGATGCTCTATATTCCGGAAGGATTTGCCCATGGGTTCCAGACCTTAGAAGATGACACTGAGGTATTTTACCAGATGTCTGAGTTTTATCACCCGGAATGTGCAGGAGGTATACGGTGGGATGACCCGGCATTCGGAATAGAGTGGCCCGAATCTAAATTTCGAATTATTTCGGCCAGAGATCAACACTACCCGAGGTATGTATTATGAAAAAAGTTCTTCTGACAGGCGCTGGTGGTTTTATTGGGCGACACTGTCTGAAAACACTAACGGACCTCGGATATGAAGTGCATGCTGTTACACGGGGAAAATCGCCTGGTAACGAATGTATTCTCCATAACATTGATTTGTTGGATTTCATTCAAATAAAGGAATTGTTTGAGAATGTCAGACCTTCACATTTACTTCATTTTGCTTGGGATGTCACTCCCGGAGAATATTGGACTTCCTCTAAAAACCTTTTGTGGGTCCAATCAAGCCTGGAAATCTTGAAAAGATTTTATGAGCAAGGTGGTAGAAGGGTTGTAATGGCCGGTACCTGCGCTGAATATGACTTAAGATATGGCTATTGTTCCGAACTAAGCACACCAACAAAACCATCAACCTTATACGGAACCTGCAAAAATGCCATGTATATGATTCATGAAAATTTTTCGAAGAATAATGGGCTAAGCAGTGCTTGGGGACGTGTATTCTTCCTGTATGGACCGTTTGAAAAACCGACACGTTTAGTACCCTCTGTGATCAATGCTCTTTTGAAGGATAACCATGTTAAGTGTTCTCATGGCAATCAGATTCGTGATTTTTTGCATGTACAAGATGTTGCAGATGCATTTGTATATCTACTGGATAGCAATGTAATTGGTGCAGTGAATATAGGTTCCGGTAAAGCATGTCTGTTAAAGGATATTATCCGCGAAATAGCTGGCCAAATAGGACGACCGGACTTAGTGAATCTTGGTGCTCTAAGCACATCAGCCGAAGAACCTCCAGTCATTATAGCTGACACCCGCAGACTGACAGAGGAGGTTGGTTGGACTCCCAAAATTGATTATAAAGATGGAATAAGGCAAACCATTAACTGGTGGGGAAAAAAATGAGGGGATAAAATGAAAAATAATAGTAAGTGTCCGATATGTGGTTCAGACCAGACTCAGTTATTCCTAAAACGTTCCGGTGTACCGGTTCATCAAAACATCTTGATGCAGCATAAAGATGATGCCAGAAACATTACATGTGGTGAACTGAATTTGTTTTTTTGCAGCGAATGTGGATTTGTTTATAACCAGAAATTTGAGCCTGCAATACTGATGTATGGTGAAAATTATGATAATACGCAAACCCACTCTGCTTTTTTTCGTAAGTACATTGACCAGCTTGTTAATTATTTGTTAAATGAAAAAGGTGTTAGGAATTCTCGTATTGTAGAGGTGGGGTGCGGCAAAGGTACCTTCTTGAAGCAACTGGTGGGGAATAAAGAAACGGGAAACACTGGTGTTGGATTTGATCCTAGTTATGTTGGAACGAAAGAGGATAAAGAAGGGCGGGTAAGGTTTGAAAAACGTTACTATGGCCCTGATTGTGCAGATGTTTCCGCAGATGTTGTTGTTTCTCGTCATGTGATTGAACATGTTTTAAATCCCCTAGACTTATTAATTAGTATCCGAGAGGCATTGATTAATTCTCCCACGGCTCGTGTCTTTATTGAGACTCCCTGTGTTGAATGGATATTGAAAAACAAGGTTGTATGGGACTTTTTTTACGAACACTGTTCTTATTTCAACAAAAATTCACTTACAACCGCTCTTCAGATAGCAGGGTTTAATGTTATTAAAATCGAGCATGTTTTTGGAAATCAGTATTTGTGGGCAGAGGCAATAGTATCCTCTTACAAAACAGGAGTGTACAAGCAACCGGACAATATTCATGAGTTAGCTCACCAGTATAAGGTTGTGGATGCAAAAATTGCAAATTGGAAAAAATTATTGGCCAAACAAGTACATCGAGGGAAAACAGCTGTATGGGGAGCAGGAGCAAAGGGAGTAACTTTTGTTAACCTGGTTGACCCCAACTGTGAAAACGTTGATTGTGTAGTGGACTTGAATCCTGAAAAGCAAGGCCGATACGTCCCCGGAACAGGACACTTAATTATAGATTTTTTTGATTTGAAAAACCGTGGCGTAACAGACGTTGTTTTAATGAACCCTAATTACTTAGATGAAATTCAGCAAATGCTGAACCAAAATGAATTAAATATCAATCTGATTGAGGTGAGAATGTGAGATTAATCATTGATACAGACCAACAAACACTTATTCAGGAAATTGAAGGCAAAGACCGGATATTAGGCTTATATACTGATGAAGCTTTTGAACTGCTGTCTAAGCAATGGCTTAAGTTAGGCTGGAATCAAAAACATGTTTATACATTTACCTGGATGGGACGCCCTGTTATCCAACTTCCTGAAGATATGATAAGGGTTCAGGAAATAATTTATCGTGTAAAACCTGATGTGATTGTGGAGACGGGTATTGCGCATGGAGGCTCCCTTGTCTACTATGCCAGTCTCTGCGAAGCTATGGGGAAAGGCCGAGTCATTGGAATAGATATAGAAATTCGCCAGCATAATCGAAAAGCTATTGAGGAACATGAATTGTTTTCGTTAATTACCCTTTTAGAGGGCAGTTCTACAGATGAACACGTAGTTTCTGAGGTGAAGTCAATGATAAAGGCTGGTGAAACTGTTCTAGTAATCCTGGATTCTTGCCACACGAAGTCACATGTTCTCGATGAGCTTGAGTATTATTATGAAATTGTGACTCCTGGATCATATATCGTGGCAACTGATGGGTTGATGAAGGATTTGTATGATGTTCCAAGGGGGCAACCTGAGTGGGTGTGGGACAATCCAACCGAGGCTGCAAAGGAATTTGCTTCTAGACATCCGGAGTTTGTTTTGGAACACCCTGAATGGGAATTTAATGAGAGTAGCTTGAGCCAAAACATTACCTGTTGGCCTGGGGCTTGGTTAAAGAAAAAACAATAAATATTGTTTGGGGTAGAGATAAATGAGGGTTGAAATATGAACCAAAAGGAACCACTGGTAAGCATAGGTTTGCCTGTATATAATGGAGAAAATTATATTCATGGTGCACTGCAATCTTTGTTGAAGCAGGATTATAGTAACTTTGAGTTGATAATTTCTGATAATGCATCAACTGATAAGACCTCCGAAATATGCAGGGACTATCAGAAACGGGATGAGCGAATTAAATTTTATTGTAATAACAATAACTGCGGTGCTGCCTTTAATTTTAATAAAGTTTATAATTTAGCGAAAGGCAAATATTTCATGTGGGCTGCACATGATGACCTGTGGGCTAATACATATATTAGAAAATGTGTTGATAAATTGGAGCAGCACCAGGCAGCAGTTTTGTGCTGTAGTGAGATTATGTTTATTGATGAATTCGGTCAGGATGTAGGACGGAAGTATCGTAATTTAAATACGGTTGGGATGGATTGGACTAGGCGAGTTCATGAATTTATTCTAAGAGATGGATGGTATGCAATATATGGACTAATTCGCAAACAGGTATTGCAAAAAACACGGTTATTTTCTACTGAGTACGGAACGGATGTTATTTTGTTGATGGAACTCTTATTGTTGGGTGAATTTGCGAAAGTTGAAGAACCTTTATTTGCTTATAGGGTTATACCACATAGTAAGACAGCCGAAGATTATATTTTTCAGATCAGTTCTAATAGAGTAAGTCAAGAGGTTCCTATGCCCTATACGGGCATGGCAAGAAACCTATTAAAAGTCATTTCTAACTCTTCTTTGAATATTACACAAAAAAAAGAACTGCAATACGAATTTATTGAAGCCTTGAGCAGCCAGAGGGTGGGTTTACATAAGCGCATTTTAAAGGAAGGTCCCCTGAGTACTAGCCAGGTATGGTCTCCTTGCCAGGTCAGGGAATATATTACCACAGTTTTAATGGCAGAGAATTTGGAAGAGGGTATAAAAAATTATAATATAAATGGCTTTTGCATAAAAAAACAGCTAAAAGACCGGCCTGTATACATTTGGGGAACGGGGAAAGCCGGACACGATGTATTATCATGGCTGAAGGAGAACGACATTACAATTACCGGTTTCTTGGACTCCGATAGAAGGAAATGGGATACCGCAACCAACGGCTTATCAATCCATTCTCCTGAAATCCTCAAGAAAAAAGCAGCTGCAAAACCTTTTGTAATAATCGGGTCAATGTATGTTGATGAGATAAAACGTATGTTGATAGATTGGGAATATCAATGGGATCAGGATTTCATATAAAATGAGGAGTTAACCATGAAAAATTTGAAGGTTGCCATGCTATCTCCAGACAGGGCAGGGGGAATTTGTCATTATACTCACTGTCTTTGCGAAGCATTAGACGAAAGTTCCGGCCTGGCAGTTAATCTTTTTACCGCAGTGGATTATGAACTTAAACATATTGACGTTAAATTTAAGCGCTTTCATATTTATGATTCTGTTTATGACAGTTTTTTAGCCAAACTATTATTAAGGTTATTGACTTTTCGGCCTGATGTCATACATATACAATTCCCCTTTAGAATTGAAAATGATATCAGAGTGATTAAACAACTGAGAAAAGCAGGGATAAAAATAGTATATACAGCCCATAATGTTCTGCCACATGAAAGGTGCGACAAAGATTATGATTATTTCGGACAAATATATAACCTGGTAGATAGAATTGTAGTACATTCAACCAACAATAGATTAGAACTCTGTTCTCTTTTCAAAATAGATGAGTCAAAGATTGACGTGATTCCAATGGGGAATTTCAATATATTTAACGATTTTTCTTCTGAAATAAAAATCAGGCGCAGTCAATTTGGATTTACAGAAGAAGATGTAGTATTTCTGTTTTTCGGGATGATTAGAGAGTATAAAGGCATTGAGGTATTGCTGGAATCTTTTAACAGATTGAATTGCGCTAATGCTAAATTGCTTATTGTAGGAAAGCTTGGCAAGAAGTATTCAGAGGATAGAACGTTTATTGATTCACTGAAAAAAACCAATATCCATGCTGTTTTAGAATATATACCCAACGAAGAAGTAAAATCTTATTTTGAGTTGTGTGATGTGGCAGTACTGCCTTATATTAATACCTATCAAAGTGCTGTTTTGCAGTTATCTTATGCCCTCAGTAAACTTGTTGTAGTCACAGATGTGGGTGGATTGGCGGAGACTGTGGAAAACGGCAAATCCGGCTTTGTAGTTCCGCCCAAAGATACAGAGGCTTTGAAAGAGGCTATAGAAAAACTATGTCGAATGGATAAGCGGGAGCTAACGAAATTGGGGGAGTTTGCCAAACACTTGGCGGACACCAAGTATTCTTGGAAAGCGATAGCCACTAAGACGCTAGAAGTTTACACGGAGGTATTGAATGAAGACAGATGATAAAAGAATTTTGTTGATTAGGTGTGCGCCAGAGCAGTTTATCAAGGAACGTATTGAATACTTGCGATCTGAATTTCCTAAATGCAGAATTACTATATTACTGCAGGAGAATCAGGTTGGAAAATACCAGGCTGACTTTGAACTTGTATATACTAAGCAAATATACAGTTTAGTAAAGCTGGATTATGGTCTGATAAAAGAATTTCGCAGGGTCAAATATGACAAGGTAATCATACCCTGCTTTAATAATACCGCTAAAGGCTATACCAATGTCCGGTATTTAACCTGGATTTTCAGGAGTCAGGATAGGATTCTCTGGTTGAAAAATGGAGATATGGAAAAGGACAGTTTTTCTAAGGATTTACTTGATGGAGTTCTATGTATTTTAAATCAGTGGGGTATATTTTGTAAAAAACAATTTATCAAGTTCCTATATGTTATGTTGTTTATTGTTTATAAAATTAAAAGGTTGAAAGACAGTATACTTAATAATAACCGAAGGAGTCAAACATGTGTAAAGCGAGCTTTGTAATGTCTGTTTACAATGATGCAAGATACATAGTAGAAGCAATCCAAAGCATTCTGAACCAGACACATCCAGATATTGAGCTGCTGATTTTTGACGATGCATCAACAGATAACTGCCTCAATATTATCAAAAGCCTTTCTGACCCGAGAATCAAATATTATCACTCAGATGAAAACAAGGGAAAGTCTCACGGTATTAATTTCATGGTAAATAATTTTGCACAGGGAGTTTACATACTGTTGATGGATTCTGATGATATTTGTGATAAACAGAGGGCCGAAGAACAGATAGAGTTTTTGCAGTCAAATCCCGGCTGTGTTGCCGTTGGTTCCAACATCGATGTAATGTGGGAGGATGAAGAGATAAAACCTCTGGCTGAGCAAAAAAAAGCATGGTTTGACCAGGCGCCTGATGAGGTTGACGGGCTGCTGCTTCAGGGCATGACTGTACCCGGTCCCACCATTACGCTTAGAAAAACCGACTTTCTAAAAGTTGGTGGATTATCTGTTGATTACAAAGCGGCTCTTGATTACGAATTTGTGTTAAGATTGACTGAGTGCGGCAGTGTTTTTAAACTGCCTAAAGAATTATACAGGTACAGGATACACAGAAAACAAATGTCTTTGGACAAAAAACAGTTCCAGTTTGAAAGTGCCTTAAGGGCAAAGGTGGAGTACTTGAAAAGAAATAAACATTTATTTGGTGATCGTGATGTATATATCTGGGGTTTGGGAAGTGTGGGAAGGACTGTAGTGGGACTGGCTAAAGAAATTGGGTTGGAAATCAGTGCTATTATAGACAGCAGTGCTTCTTTGCAGGGTGAAATGTTTCTTGATACAAACATCGTATCTCCCCGGGAAGTTTTAACCGACGGGAAGAAATCTGGCAAGTTAGTTTTATTAACAACTACTGTTGGCCGGGCTGAAGTTTCGGATAAATTGGAAGACTCGGGCTATGTACGGTACAAAGATTTCTTTTGTTTGGTTTAACATTTGTGAGGTGGAAGCAATGCCTGAAGTAAGTGTATTAATGTCTGTCTACAATGCAGAAAACTACCTTTGTGAAGCTATAGAGAGTATCTTAAATCAGACTTATCAGGATTTTGAATTTATTATAATAAATGATGGTTCCACAGATAATTCTTTAAACGTAATTAGAAGTTATGCTGCTGACAAACGAATAAAAGTGTACAACCTTGAGGGAAATGGCGGGCTAGCCAATGCTTTGAACTTTGGTTTAGAAAAGGTCTCCGGAAAATATGTTGCCAGACAGGATGCAGATGATATTAGCCACGTTGATAGGTTGGGTAAGCAGAAGGACATTCTTGATAAACGGGTTGACATTTCCCTGGTTGATTCATTTGTGGAGTATTTCCCGTCTAACAGTGAAGTTGGAGGAAGTGAAAGATATAAGTTTTATAAAAGCATTGTTGAAAAGGATAAAAACAGGCCCTTTTCGCCTGAAGAAATAAGGGAAAAACTGTATTGGTACTGCTGTATAACTCATGGAACCATAATGGCCAGAAGGGAAGTCATAACACCAATAGGGTATGACGGCGGCTTCAGGGTTGCGGAAGATTACAAGCTGTTTTACCGATTGAACAAGCTTGGTTATAAAACCTGCAAAATTAACGAAGTCTTATTGAAAATCAGGGTTTCTTCGTCATCAAATATGGCCAAATACAAGAATTTAAATAACAGAATGATATTTCAGATAAAGGAAGATGAAATACGTAATCTCTACAAGGAAAGGAAGCCATTGATCTGGGGAGCAGGCAGTGCGGGTCTGACCGTATTGGAAATCCTTAAAGAAAACGGCCTGGATATTGAAGGATTCC
>LADL02001141.1_pt1 | contig 10482 bp, 13 predicted proteins | sample 619721 | NCBI WGS metagenome assembly LADL02 (sample SAMN03397408, study PRJNA257561) | rock porewater metagenome | biome: terrestrial; feature: Opalinus Clay rock; material: porewater; isolation source: Opalinus Clay rock porewater BRC-3 borehole | place: Switzerland: Mt Terri URL, St-Ursanne ...
GGCAAACACGAGAAAGGGCTACTGGCGTACTGCCCATAGCCCAATACTCACAGTAGCTCTATCCATAAGCCGGATAAAGCGTGCCGGATATCTCAGTTTTATGGAATATTATCTGCAAGGGAAAGTGTAAATTCTTGGAACCGCCGTGTACCGAACGGTACGCACGGTGGTGTGGGAGGTCGGCCACTCAAATAATGAGTGGCCTCCTACCTGATTGCCACATCAAAAAGAAACCTCAAGAGAGTTGCTCACTCACTTGAGGAAATACGAAAAAATTATATTAGGTTTCTAGTTTTTAACCATTGACCTTGTTCCGAACCGTCAAAGTCTTTTACTACTCTAGGCAACTCAATTGCTACCAATTCCGAATCAATAAGGTAGAAATTTAATCCGTTACCTTTGACTACTGAATCACACTCATCAATCTTGTTCGAGCCAAACAAGATTAAGGCACTTTTGTCGTTGATAACAATCACAGGGTTATATTTTTCAGCCTGAAATTTGTAAGGGTTAAACCTTGGTGTCCCAATTATAACTTCTTTTGGCTGTTTTGTGATAACATGACTTGATTGTACTGGCTTGACAAACAGAACTTCAACCTCTTGTAAATACCCTTTACTACTAAATCGGATATATCCTACCTTCCCCTCTGTAAGATTGAAACCATCTTCATCTTCCATACTGGACACTAAATTAAACGTTCCATGTTCGTCGATGAAGGCACAATATTCTATACCAACAACTTGTTCAATTCTTTCAACTATTAGCATAAATACCTCCACTACTTAAATTTGCCTGGTTGTACCCCAACAATGTCATTAAATCCATTCACAAACACTTTTACACCCGACTTAGGGTCAGTATATACCCAGGAGAATCTATCTGCCACTTTAGGCTTTTGCTTCAAAGCATCTAATACTTGGTCGGGCATTATATCTTTTCTGGCTGATTTCTTTAGGCTATTTAGAATGTGTTCATTTACTTCTAATTTTTTTCCGCCAACCTTTAATCCATTTTCGACCCACTTCTCGAACTCTGCCATTCGATTAGCTCTAGTCCAAACTTTACCCGTCCCCTTAACCAAATCAGCCGTTTTGTTTAAAGTTCTTACTTCTCCCCATATAGGGACAAGATTTGTCCCGAAATTTTTAAGGCCAGACCATAATGGATTGTAGTCATCTCCTTCAATCAGCTTATCTAAAGCCATATCTATTGCAGTCTCTTTTAAGGCATCAACAAGGTGTTCTCCAGCAAGTAGCAAAGGTATCCCAATAGCAACATGTCCGCTAGGATCAACGTAAATAGTCGGATTGTTGTAGCCATAAGTATACTGATTCAAGCTCAGCGGATTAGTCAACTGTCCTTCGTATGTATCCTTTGAAATGAATCTACCCATTCTCGGGTCATAATACCTAGCCCTCAGGTAATACAACCCTAAATTTATCAGTAATTATCATTATACAATAAAATTGGAATTTCGTGGCATATTCGTGAGTTAACCTCTAAGTTTAACTAGAATCCCTACTAACTCCACCCCTAACCCCTATAGTGCAGAATCAAGGCTTTGCTTGCGGTTCTCCATAGGTCCAGGTGAATATATCCCGCTGATCGATATTTGTATCATTCTTAAAGATAGTCTTTCTAAAGACAATCGTATTTTCCCATGAATCATTATCAGCCATCCAGCCTTCAAACAGCTTCGTCTTTTTCCCTGTTTTAATATCAAGCATAATTACCGGTTTGGGATTATATGTATTATCACTGTAAACCAGTTTCTCATCATTTAACAAAACAAAATTCAGAGGCCTTGAAACACCGTGATTTACTTTTGTTGTTATTCCAGTCCGGATATTATACTGATAGAGTTCAAGTTTCCCTCTCCCAGGATCAGATGTAAAAACCACCCAATCATCCTTGATTTGAGGCCTTGCTCCTTTGCCAATAAACACAGCTTTGTTTTTTGAGATACTGTACAGGTAGACCTCCCAAAGATTTTTATAGTCGTCCGTCAAACAACTATAAACGATATAGTCACCGGAAATAGACGGTTCCCCAAAATGCAGGTGGCGCTTATAAAATACATTAAAAGGTAACCCATTAGTAATTTTGGTTTCTTTTTGGGTCTCAAGGTTATAAATATAAACATCTGAGTAGTATCCACAATCTTCACCAGGCTCACTTCCCTGCCAAACAAGTAAGTTGTTATATATTCGTGGAAAATAGTTATGTCCACCATCAGTTAAACGCCTTGTGGATGTTAAATACTCTTGTTCTGCAATTGCAAGAAGTGTCTTCTCTTTGGTTTTAGTATTATATAAGTAAAAAACTGCGATTTATGGTGATTATGTAGCTTGGGTTGCACCACAAATGATTTTATACCGGGTTTTTACTTATATACCATATACACTCGGGCTTACCTTGGTATCAATATCGTGGGTAATTCTAGTTAGCCTACCATAGTAACTTGCCACGTATGGGTCCTCAGCAGCCAAGTATGATGAAACAGCGACTGTCTGGGTAGCTCCGTCCCAAGCGACATCCGCACCCATAGCCTCGCCAACGAAGCGAACTGGAACCATTGTACGATTATTTATTATCCTGGCCGGTACATCAAGTTTCACGGCAACCCCATTTTTGTAGGCTATTGTTTTTCCTATTGTTAACTTAACTGTTGTAGAATCTTTTATTGCAGTAACAGTATTAGTCCTTCCATCCCACTCCACCGTAGCCCCTAAAGATTCACAAATAGCCCGTAAAGGAACTAACGTCCTACCTTTTTCGATTACAGGTGGAGAATCAAATACAACAGCCTTGTCGTTTACTGTAACTTGAATAGTTGCAGATGCAGCTGATGCAAAGCAGAGCAAAAATGCAAGTGAAACTAACACGCTAAGTTTTTTCAACCCAATCCCTCCAAGACATTCCTAAACGAAAAAGGCAACCCAAAAAAACCTGCGGTTGCCCCCATACTAATCAAATAGTAAATTTTCCCAGCACTATTATTATAGGATATTTCACAATAACTTGTCTATATTTCCACAAAATTACCCAAAAAATAAAAATCAAGAAAACAAAAGATAACGGGACATAACTGAATTTTGAAATCGGTCCCAATACCCCCCTCCCCTTCTGATTCGCAGGAAACCCTCATAAATAAATTTTTGCGGTAATTTTGCAACTAAAAAACTGTGCTCCCGAGGTCCGGGAGCACTTTTGCATAATCGGCAGATTTGTGCTAATTGGGCGAAAAATGAGAACTTTCGCTTTTGGTATCTTATGTTAGCTATTCGAAAACTCAAAGGGTAAAGTATTTCCGGGGCGTTAGCAATGGAATTTCCTTTACACAAAATTATTTACACTCCCCGGGAAGTCTCAGGACGGTTATTATACTACAGCCATCCCGTTTTTTTTATTGTAAATAATTAATTTAACCCTGATATTGTATTAATTTAGATTTTTCTAGTGATTTTGTTAATTCAATAATAGTAGAACTTTCCAATAAACTAGGGTTAATTTGTTTTATGCATTTTATTAAAGATTCAGTTTTCTCTATTACTTCGTTTATAAAATCTTTTCTTTTTATCTTAATATTTTTCCAACCTAAATACTCAATGGATTCATTAGGTTTAGTTACAATAAAAGGTGTATTGTTTGTATTTAAATGCATACTAATTTTGCTCACTATAAAATTGTCATACTCTGTTTTAAATTCAATCCATGAACAATCTTCTATTGCACTTAAAGCAATATATCTACTTTCAGTTAATTTATGAATCGCCTCATTTAATAATTGAAACCAGAGTATTATAAGTTCTTCAAATAATCCTTCAGCACTTTTAGGTAAACTTTCATCATAAAAACCAAATTGATTCCCATTGAAATCTAAAGAAAATAATCCTCTTATTTCTCCACACATTTTATTTTCGAAATCTTCTACGCTAGTTTTCCTTAAACTTTCAATGTTATCAGTTATTTTATACTTTATCGCGAACATACAATAAAACTCCTTTTTATAGCTATACAGTTTTTGGCTAATATCCAAAGTCACTCAAACTATAAATATGGTGTCCATATGATGTTTTTAAAGTTCCATGCACTATTATTATAGGTATTTCACACCATTTTGTCTATATTTTCCAACAGATGGAGGAATTTCAGGAATTACGGTAGCAGAGAAGGATGCCTCCTATACACAAATGTATATAAAAAATTAAAGCTAAAAGCGCCTAATGAGCGCTTTTAGCTTATTTCTCTGGTTTTCAGATCAAATGTATTTTGAAGAATCACTACGAAGAGAAACTTCCTGTATTTCAACTGGTTCCAACATAGTTCCATTTGCAAAATGCACTTTTCTAGCAATCCTTTAATATCAATTTATTTATTCATGCCGGAATTAAGCGTTTGAGCTACATCAATAATAAGAAATTTTTTTTATTTTGTCGAATAAAGAAAGCAGGAAAATTTTTCTTTTTAACGAAAGGTTAATACAAATACAAAATATATTCTATATTTCTCTGAGAGAGGGGTGATTTTATGGCTCGACCTAAGCTTCCGGAAAGAGTACCTTTTAGTTTTCAACTACAACCAGCGTTTCATAAGGATATTATTGATTATGTTAATACTATTCCAGCGAACGCTAATGTTCGTTCGGAATATTTTAGGGCAGCTCTTCGGATCATCCGAGATCACCCTGAACTGTTAAAGGATTATATGGAGGCGCCTCCGGAACCACCACAGATGGCTATAAATGAATTTTTAAATAAAAATACCGGATAAATAAGAAAAACCCCTTGTTGACTTGGCGGCCACAGAGGTTTTTCTTACTGGACGTCCCCTATTAAAAGGGGCTAATATGCTTTTGCGTAAAACTACGCCTTTATAGTACCTATTATACAAAAAAACAAAAAATCCTGCAAGTTTATTAAAACTTGACAGGAAAATTTAAAAAGAACCCCAACAACTTAATACCTGGTAAACTTCTGTCCCACCAGTCGTTTACCAACCAATAACCCCAAAAAATTGTGCTTTAAAAATTTCTGTTAAAGCACCGGGTATTTTATTGGCCTTTTTCCAGGCAAAAGAGTTTTTTAAAAACACCCTTATTGCCTCGGGTATCTTATTGCCTTTTTTAAGTATATCAAAGGTTTAATTAAAAATAAAGGCTTTTTCCTATTTTTTTACATAAAGTTAAGGAGGTTTATTAAATGTCAGGAATGTATTTTTCAAGGGACCAAATTAATTGGTTTATCAAAGGTGAACAAGGCTTAAACGAAAACGCTATGGTTTCATTATTATTCTTAAATTCTTCTTCTGAGGAAAACGGTTGGGTAACTAATGTTTGTATTCCAGCTTTGGCTGAAGTTGCAGAGTATGATCCAAGACATTTCTATAACGGCATTAAAGACCTTGAAAAGAAAGGATGTATTACCTGGTATGGTGATGATATCCAAATAACCCATAATGAAAGGCGTTTTACTAAAGGCGGCAAAGGGGCTTTTGTTGTACCTGATATTTTGCTAACAAAACGCTTTACCAGAGGTACAATGTTAAGAGCTAAGAGACTAGCTTTTTATTTCCTCTCCTTTGGTCTTGCTGATGCTGCTAATAAAAGATATCTTCGTACTGGTTTACAAGTTACCAGGGACAAGCTTGTTGATATTTCCGGGGCTTTAGGCCCAGCTCACCTTGATTTCTTTTTAGATCAAATATCCTGGTTATTTGATATTGAGAATAACGGAAATAAACTTAGGATCAAAGTTAACGAAAAATACATAGTTACTCCGGAAGTAAAACCATTTGCAGACTATATTGACCTGGCACATTTGAAATTCCTTGTAGCCAGGTACAAAAACATAAAAAGTCGGGCTATAGAAGCGTGGAAAAGCCTTTTAAACCTTTGGTCAAGGTATGGGTCCAGATTATTACATAAAGCTCTCACAGAGGCAAATAAACGTTCCGATATTGATAATTTACCCGCTTACCTTCATGGAATCATAAAAAATTTGTGTATAATTGAAAATTTGAAGTTTTCCACTGTGCATTATTGAAAAATTGAATTTGCCATCATTAAAAAACCCTTACTCCCGATTTACACCGCTGGATTTTAATACTTTCACAAGTTATTTTGTTATATTCTAGTATTGTTAATTTATAAATAAGATCCAACTCAAGGATAATTTAACATTAATACATTGACATGTGTCTGTCATAGTGATAGAATACTATCACTATATACAATAATTGGAGGTTTTATAATTGAAGCAGCAACCACCACTTAGAAAAACTTTTGGCAATCCTCCGAAACAATATGAATGGACCGGTGAATGGGCTGAACAACAGACCGGCTTTTATAAAGCTGTCAGAACCACCTCTAAAATATTGGCTCCTGTTTATGAGGATCAACAAAGAAACCGGCTTTTAGATATGGAACAAGCTATAGAAAAAAGTATATGAGCAAAATGATGGAGAATCAAAAGTGTTTTCAAATTTAATGTTAAAAAAGTTTATTGATTGAAAGAAGGTGACATTATGTTTTATCCTCCAGAAGTAATTGATGAGCTGCTAAAGGTAACAGATCTAAAAGACGTTATTACCCATACCGGCTATAATGTAAAAGGCAAAGGTAACACCGGCCATATTAACCGTTGTCCCCGCTGCGGAAAAAACCATGAGCATATCAAAGCCAACTTACACAAAAATCTTTTTAATTGCTTTGTCTGTGGGTTTAAGGGTAATGTTATTCACTGGATCAGAGAAGTTGAAAATTTAGGCTTTATCGAAGCTGTTGAACGATTGGCTGATATTAGCCGGTTTGAACTACCGGTTTTAAATGAAGAAACCAGGCTGCGCTTGAACCGAAAAAACACCTGTTTAAACATGGTCGTTGATTTTTATATGAGCCAGGAAAATGATTATTTGATTAACCGGGGGATCAGTAAAGAAACTATTTTACTGAACAAAATTGGCTATGCTCCCGGAGGCCAATCTTTAAAAAGATATCTTAACGACAAAGGTTTTGAAGATGGATATCTGTTTGAGTTAGGCCTGATCCGGAAGGTTCAAAACAGAACTTTAGATACATTTTTTAAGAGAATTATAGTCCCACTTTATTTTAATGGTAAAATAGTTGACCTATATTCCAGAGCTATAGACGATAATACGGTTAAACATTTTTATCTTTACGGTACTTTTATAATGATGGGAATTGATGAAATAGAAGTTGGGTACCCGGTTATTTTAGTTGAATCACCCATTAATAAACTTACCTTAGAAAGCCAAGGATATAAAAATATAATTGCAATTGGAGGATGCAATAAGTTTTCTAATACCCATGTTCATTACCTGGTGAAGAAAAATATTAAGGAAGCCTTTATAGGTTTTGATACCGGTGATAATTCCGGAGCTGGCCAAGAAGGAGCTATTGAGACCGGGAAATTATTAGTTAAAAATAATATAAATACTAAAGTTATTCAGATGCCGTTTCAAACAGATATTAATGACTTTTTCCTTAAAAACAACAAAGGTCAGTTTGATATTCTTCTTCAGGAAGCAAAGTTATTTATCGAATATAAATCATTTTTTATGTTGAATCAGATTCCGGAAAACTTAATAAGAAAATATTTGGCTGAGAAGGTTTAAATTTGACATGTGTCTGTTATAATGGATAATAGTTAAAGAAATTTTTCTTTAGTGATAAAAGAAAGGAGTTTTTAAAATGGGAGAACGAGGACCACAACCAATATACAGAAAGCGGAAGCAATTCAGTTTCGATATTACTTATATTCTTCTGATGGACGAGCTTAATAATACCGGAGAGATTACTTCATTGGCCGACCTCTTTAGGGCTGCTACTCAATGTGTGATAGAAGCTTTAGAAAACCTTACAGAAAAAAAATTTACCGGTGATATTGTTAAAAAGGCTTTTGCAAACTTTGATATGGCCTGGAAGAAAAGTGCTGATAAAGAACCTAGTGATTTAACTGAAAAGAACGTCATGGTCCCAAAACAAGGGGCTGTTACTGTTGAACAGGAACTTAAACTTAAAGAACTAAAATCTTCCGGTATTATTAAAGATGAAGCTGTTATTGTAAGGGCTGGAGTTTACGCATTTTTTGAGATCAGAAATATTTACCTTAAAACAAAGAAGATGCCTGATGCCGCTAAAATTAAGAGTGTGATAGAAAGAAATTTGGCAGAAGTTGTTAAACGTTAGATTATAAGAAACTAGATTATACCAGATCTACCGAAAAACATCCTAATACATATAAATATTTTATTGAAATATTAAGCGGTTAACCTTGGTTAACTTGGTTAACATGTGTTACAATTTGGTTTAAAAGGTTAACCGAAAGGAGGATATATTTAAATGGCTGATCCGGTTTGGGGTGTTAAAGTAAGTGATGAAGTGAAAAAAAAGGCTGCAGATATCATTGAGAAGTCAGGAATGGACGCAAAAGCATGGTTTGAATCAATATTAGAAAAGGCTGAAGTAGATTTACTAAAAGAAGTTTCAAAAGATTACGCCAAGGATTTAGAAGAGTTGGAGATACATACAGTCAGAATAGGTAGTATTTTTGCCAACATGATACACCGGGCGACTTTTGAGAAAGAAAATATCCAAGGTCAAATTGACGATATTAAAACATCTAAAGATAATATCATAACGGGCTTACAGCAGGAACTGAGTGTAATGAAAAACAAACTGACTGATTATGAAGATGTAGTCAGTAAGGCTCTACAGGAGAAAGATGAAGCTTTAGAACAGTCCGCTAAATTTCAGGAAACTAATGACAATTTTAAGTCTTTAATATCAGAATACAAAGAAAAAGTTGATAGCTTTTCCGATATGGTAAAGGAATACCGGCAATTTGGTGAAGATAATAAGGTTCTAAAAGAGCAAAACACTAAATTAACACAAGAGCTCAAAGATAATGAGTATAAAAGAAACACTTTACAAAACGCCAATACTGCTTTAGTTGATAAATTACAGGATCTCAAAAACGAATCAGTCAGAAAAATAGAAGAGCTGGATGAAAATCATAAAGCTGAACTAGCCAGGCAACAGAATAGTCATAAAACCGAACTTGGGCGACTTGCTGATAAAAAAGATTTGGAGAAGGATCGTGAGATAGTCAATATACAGAATAAATGGCAGGAAAAACTTTTTAAGGCTACAGAGGACTATAATAATAAGATTTTGGAGTTATATAAGGAATTGGACGGATTACGAAAAACGGGAGAGGAAAACTGATGATAAATGGGTAGGTTTCTTATCCAAATCAGAATGTCTCCGTTTTATTGAATTTTGATAAGGAAAGTTCTCAGGACAATGCTGCTTTTTTGATTAATGCCGGTGTTACTATGGATGATGCTTTGTCTATTGAGTTGGCTTTTAGAACTATCCTTAAACATCATTTAGTTGAGTAGGTGATTTATTATGAATACTGATTTTGGCATTACCTTGAAAAAATTTATTAAAGGTTCTGATTTGAAGGTTCATGCCTTGGCTGATAGTGTGGGTAAGGATGTCTCGTACATAGGTGATATTTTAGAAGGTAAGGTAGTTCCTACTTCGTATATGATTTTTTTTATTGCTAAGGTGCTTGGGTTAACTCGTTATGAGACAGAATTTCTGTTTTTTTTGGCTAAGAAAGTCCCTCCAGATAGTAAGATGTTTTCTTCTTTTCATGCTTTTAAGAATGTGATGGATGTTGCGGACAGTCAATTAGCGGTTGGCAGCGTTCAGGAGTCTAAAGAAGTTTTTTCACCTTTATTTCAGGTTACTACGCCAGGTGAGATATGTCGGTATTGGCAAAAGACTAATGTAAGGCCGCTTTTTGAGTTACATATTCCTTCAGATTGTTATAGAAATGCTGGTCGGACTAAGCTTGTTCTTTTGTCGTCTATTATAAAGGTAATGGGTTTGCCTCCGGTTAATTTGCCTTTTCCATATGACCCTCATTTTAATGATGTGTCTATTTTAGACGATGTTTTTATTAGTGGTGAGCTTTGTTCTAAGTATGATGTGAATCGTTCTACTTTGGTTTCGGTTTTGCGTTATAATGATTCTCATGCTCGGTTTACCCCTGAAACTGCTCGTAAGTCCGGGGGTGATTGGATTTTTTTAGAAGAATCTTTTAAAAAGGCATTTAATATATAATAAAATTATCTGGACACCTTCGCCCCTGTTATGAATTGTTTATGGGATATCAGGGGCTATCCTCCACCCGCTGCAGCCCGATAACTACATTCCCTAATTCCTGGTGAATCGTAGGAATAAGGTCTTGAACGTTCCTGGGCTTCGACCTATCGGCACCGGGTACCCGGAGGGGTGTATTTTTTTTGCCCTTTTTTAGGGTCATGGAAAGTGAAGTTTTGAGTAATCCGGGTATTTTTCAATCAATCCCCCCTACCGGGCCTACGGCTGCACAAAAATTTTTTCTAAACAAGCCGGTACCGTCAGAAAAAATTTTTGTTCCGGGG
>LADL02003767.1_pt1 | contig 10474 bp, 7 predicted proteins | sample 619721 | NCBI WGS metagenome assembly LADL02 (sample SAMN03397408, study PRJNA257561) | rock porewater metagenome | biome: terrestrial; feature: Opalinus Clay rock; material: porewater; isolation source: Opalinus Clay rock porewater BRC-3 borehole | place: Switzerland: Mt Terri URL, St-Ursanne ...
CTTGAATGGCGGCAGACCGGAAAGGCTGCCCAAGATAAAGAGTTAGGGGATGTATATAACCGCCAAATGTCAGCTTACGGTTTTCAGACCAACTTTGACCGCAGCGCCACAGGTGGTAGATCGCCTAACGGATTCAACCCGGATGCCTCTAATGATTGGCTGACAAGAAGCCTGGAATTTGCCCGTAACTCTAGATTGGCATTATCCGACCAACACCGGCCGGGAGTAGTATCCAGTAGTCTTACCAGTGAAACCCCCACGGCTGTACTAGGACAAGAAACGAATATGCCGAATATGCCTGGCCTGATCCCCCAAGGGCAGCAGTTCCAGAAGGGAGCATACGGCTTTAACTCTAACGCGGAAGGTGTTCCCGTTGAAACTGAATTTGGCACACTCAAGGGTGTAATGAAGGACGGTTACACCTACGTTCCAATCCGTCAGCTTGCCAACATGACCGGCAGCCAGCTTGGAAATTATGATGCACAAAACCTGACCATTGATGTTAACGGCGTAAAAGTACCCGTTCACATTGATGCTAACGGCGTGGGTTATACCCCTGTACGGAATATGGCCGCAGCCGTGGGCGCTGATGTTGGTTGGGAAGATAACGGCAGCGGAGTTTCAAAGGTTGTTATGAGCAGCGGCGGCAATCAAAACCAGGCCGAGCCACCCCCGGTACTTAACGAACAGCAACTTGAGCCTGAGATGGAACAGCTTAACCAAATAATTGAGCAATTGTTACAAGAGCAGCAAAAGCCTGTTGAAATGCCTCAGTATCCGAATATGCCTGAAATGCCTCCACAAGAGCCTGTATCTTATGAAACCTTCCTGGAAAAAGCAAGAGGTATGATCAACCCTGCCTACGCACAGGCTAGGGAAACACTGAGCCGGATTAACCAGCAGCAGCGGGATATGTTAATTCAGAAGTTAGCCGGTAAGGGGCAGCCTTTTGGCGGCCTGCGTGAAGAAATGGAAATGCAGCTTTCCCGCGACTTTATGAGTCAGCTTTCACAGCAGGATATGGAGCAGATCGAGGAAGCCATGAAGATCGCTCAATCCCTGTCAGAGCAGGATGAGGAAAGAGCAAGGTATATCGCGGATCAAGCCTGGAAGCGTTGGCAAGCACAAACCCAACAGGCACAGCAGCAGTACCAATGGGAAGTTGACCAAAAGAACAGCAAGTTAAGCGGCCTACAAAACATGGCTAAATATCTACAAGATCAAATGGAGAGCAAGTACAGGATTTTGCTAAGAGAATCCATGCCATGAATGAGCAGTACATTAAAAAGGAAAAAGAGTTGGGTATCCCCATAACTGAATTGCAGGATGATAAGCTCAACTACATGATGCACGTATTAACCCCTGAATTGAGAAAAGAGTTTGGTAACAAGGCTTTCCGTTCCAATCTGAGTAACAGCATGAAAAATATCTTTGAAAAGTTGGGCGTGGTTACTGAGCCATCCAGACACAGTATTCAGACACCGGCACAAATAGAGCGTAAATACAAAATGTCGGTGGAGGATGTTAACAGGTTAGCCAGGGAAGGCAAGCTACATGAGAATAAGGTTTATGAACAATTCTTCATGGACGATCCCTCCGCTGTCATGGCAAACCGTGGGATGTTAAACGCCAGGGCGCAATCCAACGCAGAGTTTTTAACCAGGGCTGCCGCTGAATTTGGCGTTGACGCTGCAACAGCCCCCGCTGGCTATAAGCTAATTAGGGGTAGGCAGTTTGGGGAATTGCTAGACGGTAAGGCTTTTCATCCTGAAGTAGCACAAATAATTGAAGCAAGGCTGAAATTCTTTGATGATCCCGATGAGCTAATGAAAAGCGCCGCAGAATTATACGATATGCTTTTGGGCGGATGGAAAAAGATTACACTGGTTCCCATCCCTTCATATCATCTACGGAACATTGCCGGCAACATTTGGATGAATTTCCTTGGGGGTGTTACTAACCCTAAATCCTATATGCTTGCTAAAAACCTGTTAGATGGCAGCGAAGGGAGCATTAAGACAGCAGCCGGTCAAACCTTTTCCTATGATGAGTTGCGGCGGTTAGCTGAAGTAGAGGGGATCACCCATAAAGGCTGGTTCACCGCAGAAGTGGAACAGCTATTAAATGAAACTGCCCCAAGAGCAGGCGGCAAGATTGACAACCTGATCGTGATGAAACAGGGGATGGCGCTACAGCGTTGGGTGGAAAACGTATCCCGGTATGCTCACTTTGTCGAGAAAATAAAGGAAGGCTATAACCCGGAACAAGCCGCCTTAAGTGTGAAGAAATTTCTGTTTGACATGGACAACCTTTCTGAATTTGAAAAGACAACCATGCGGAGGCTATTTCCCTTCTACGCTTGGTCGCGCCATAACATCCCCCTGGAGCTTGAAGCACTATTCACACAGCCTGGTAAGTTTAGCATACCGGCCAAGGCAATGGGAGATGAGATTTATCTTCCTTAAGGGAAATTTCCACTGTTGCAGCAGCTTGTGCCATTCCTTCCTCTATCTGCTTTGAGCAGGCTGCCTGATCTATTTTTTTCTTGAATTTCTCCTTAGCTTTTTGATTGGCAGATTTGGCAGTTCCTACACCTTTATTATAATCTATCATTTGGTAGTCCTCCTTTTTAATGCTTGTTGAAGTTATTATGCCTTTGGAGGTTAGAAATTTTTTAAGGTATTTTTTAGGTAGCAAAGGATTTCTTTTTGCTGAAAAATATTATACCTGGCAATTGAAACCACATAAATATTTCTTAATGTAAAACATTTACATCTGATGGCAAAGGAGTGAAGGTTTTTTGCCGGTGAAAAATCTTTTGCCGAAAAAGAAAGACTTCCAGGTTTTTACTATCCCTGGAAGTCTTGTGCCAGTTGAGTTCTGGCGATTTGGAGGCGACACCCAGATTTGAACTGGGGAGTGGAGGATTTGCAGTCTTCTTGTGCCGGTTTTTAAGAACCTCGCAAAAGGCCGTTATAGACTGAAAAGCCGCATGGTTATTGGATTTTCAGGTTTCTGTAGAGTCTTTGGAGTGCTACCAATTATGACTGTTTTGGAGCAGTTTGTGATCAAAATGTGATCAAAATGTGATCAAAAAAATACCCGCCGCCCGGTTAAGGAGAAGGTTTCCAGACCGATGCAGACCTATTTTTTAATTCACTAATGTTGCGGACAACTATCCCTTGTAAATAAGAAACCCGTTAAACCTGGTTACGGTTTAGCGGGTTTTCTCCGGTCATATCGATAAGACTTGATGGGAAGCCTCTACCACCCTAAATTGGAGAGTATTTTGAGGAACGGTCTTTTCCTCGCGCTACCCCGTTATAAATAATTGCCGTAATGCTACCTCAAAATTATGAGCAAATACTCATATGGATATTAAGGAAATCGCATAAGTTTTTTTTTTTATATTTTGAAATGTAAAATTCGTCTATAGAGACGCTTAGATAAAAAAATATATTTTTGGCGAATAGCAGCAGATAGCCGAATTAAGGTTTTGATAATTAAGGTCTTATATCTCTGACTAGATAGACGGTCTTTGATTGGAACGCTACCATCAGTGTTTGTTAGTAAGAAAATTGACAATGCAATTGAATTTAAACTATAATTCAACTAAAACATCGAAGGTGGAGATTAAATGTCATTTGAAGTTTACAGACCCCGTGGAGAAAGACTCGAAAAAGCACCTATTGTTTCACTGTCAAAAACCTCAATCGTATTAAACAACGTTGCCCGTGAAAAGCTCAATTCCACCAATATTGAATTGGCTTATGACAAGGAAACTAATACTGTTCGTATAGCAGCCTCTGATCACGGTATGCCGCTAAAAAAGACCAAGGTCTTCGGTAAGGGCTTCTACAACCAGTTTAACATAAATAGAAGAGGTAAATTCAAAGCCGAATATAATCCTGATGAGAAGGCACTTTATATAAATCTAAGCTAATAATTAGGAAGACACCATCATCGGTGTCTTTTTTATTGAAGGCATTTCAGACAGGAAAATAACCAGTTATCACTGCGTATTTACTCTATATACTTGAAACTATAATTCCTATTCCAATTTTTGTTATAATACATATGCAATAAATCGGAAAGGATTGATCGGTTTGGCTTTTCCATGCGTTTGTTTTCAATGTGTAAAATGCATAACTCTGGCGTCTTTGAATGACCCGGAATGCCTAGCTATAGAAGAACTTAACTGTTGTAAAAATAGACATTGCAATAATTGTGATTTCGTTTGTTCACGATTTACAGACAAAAACTATCCGATCTAATTCAAGCCAATTAAATCGGGACGTTTTCGAGATGGTCTGAAGTAAACGACCTACCAAAGTAGGAGTCCACCGGCATTGGCAATTGAAAAAGAGGTCGCACTTCTGTGAAATGACCATGCCAATTCGTGACTTTTGTCTCCTCAGTTCCTCGTTTTTAATAACCATAAGGCATTACTATGCATCTACCTCTGAGAAGAACTTCGGAAAGACTTAGGAAAAAGCTTTCTGAAGTTTGTTATTTTATAAAATCATATATTGTTACCTATACTAGCTTTTCCTCGATGACTTGGTGGATTTGATCAGCTTCTATTTTTCCTTACGTGTATTTCATATTGGAAGCACACATTTTATAGATATTGCAACTGAACTGGAAATTGCAGGCCTGCACCCAACAGGTTAATTTGATAGACTGTTTTTCCGTAATGAACAGCTTTTTGTTTTAGGGGAGGGGATAGGGAACAAAAACGTTTTAACAATATATTCCAATAAACAGAAGGGAGCTTTGTTTCAATGTTTAACCAGAAAACTGTAAGCATTATAATACTAGTTGCCATGCTTTTTTCTATGTCGCTAAACTTCGCCTTTGCCGGATTAAAAGATCAGGTTACTCAGTATAGCAACGATAAAAACGTGCTGGTCAACGAAATAGACACCGCCGGCACGAACATCGTGAACCTTGTAAGAGGAATAGCCGGAGTCGCCGGCGTTGTAATGATAATTTGGGCAGGTATAGTCTTTGGTGGGGCGCACGGCGATCCTAACAAAATAATGCTTGCCAAAAAGATGCTAGGTTGTTTTGTGATTTGCATCGTTCTTGTTTTCTCTGCAGAAAAAATTGTTGGTGGTATATTTGGGGTGCTCGGATACTCCCCCGCGGGAACTGCAGGGAGTACACGGTGATTAAAGTAAGAGGGATTACCCCTCGTTTAGCTGCATGGGGGTGTAAACTATGTTCGGCCATCTTCATCCACTTTCTCAAAAGTCGGCATCGGGTAAGATTATTGCGGGACTTAATTTTTTTCAGTTGATTGTGGTTCTGGCGGGAGCAAAAATGAGCTATGATTTTTCAGGAATTGTTCCGGCATTGCCCTTTAAGAACTTTATAATTGCCCATATACACCATATGGTACCGTTAATACTCTCTGCTATTGGTGTACTGGTTAGAGAGTCAAAAACAGGCTTACCCATAGCGGTGTATTTATATAGTTGGTTGTTTTTTGTGCTTCGGAGGAAAACGTTTATTTGGAGGCGCAGATAATATATGGAGTTTACTGATCTATTGATGATGGCTGCAGGTGCAGGTGCAGTATACTACCTTTTTAAACCATCAAAAAAGATTGAAACGACTCAAGAACTGCTTGATTATAATGATATATCACAGGACGGAGTGATAGAGCTGCCTGAAAACAAATTCCGTCTGGTCATAGAGGTGGAACCGATTAACATGGCTTTGCGATCCCTTCAGGAGCAGGCCGCAATCTGGCTTGGGTTTAAAAATTTGGTTAACAGCCTTAATTTGCCAACGACTTTTTTAATCCAAACGAGGTATTTGAACTTAAAAGATTACCTTGACTGGCTTCAAAGAATGAGTGAAAAAAAGCCTGAACGTCTAAGGGAATATGCCGAAAAACACATAGAGCATTTACAGAAAAAGACAGAAGGGAAATATTTGCGTGACCGGAGGTATTTCATAATCCTGAAAATAGACCGGAACGGTTTAGGGGTGGAAAGCGGGGTGCAAATTGAAAATCCCTTGCTTGATGAAATCGTAAAGGCCATTCCAAAGGCCCAAAGGATGAAATTATCCGCAAGCGAAATAATGAAAAGCTCCAGTGATGACCTGTTTGAGGCCGCTTCAATTATCAGGGGTGCCTTGGATGCAATAGAGATACATTCTTTTGTACTGGACAAAAAAGCCGTAATTGAATTGTTATATCAAACATTTAACAGGGATCTAGCACCCTTTGCCAGGCTAGAAGAAGTAGACTCTCAAAATATGTTTTCGTTGTTTACAGTATCAACTACACCTGAAAAGGTTCTCACAGCGATTTAACGGGTATAACCCGTTATTTTTGTTATCGGAGGTTAGTCAATGATTTTGAAATTTTTTAAAAGAAAAAAAGGCAATCAACTTCCATCAAGACCGCCTGGAAAAGAACAGCCCAATATACTACTGGGCGCTGCCAACCACAAAGACTTGATAGCCCCTTCTCTAATAAAAGAGGTACAGCCCGGGAAAGACAATCCCTATTACGTAGAAATTGGTTCTACTGCTGAGATGGCCAGATATAACAGAAGTTTTTACGCAGCATTAACAGGCAACACAACCTATGCAGGGATGCTTAACACCCTTTATGGTGGAGATTTCGGTGAGGCTGACTGTGATGTTGCAATACATCTTACGCCGACCGACCAGTCCCGGACTACGTGGCAGCTGGAACAGGAAATTGCCCGTCTTGAGGCAGATTATGCGGACGAAAAAAATTCGGCCAGGCGCAACACTATAAAATCACAGATTAGAGACCTACATCGTCGGCATGCTTCTATTCGCCAAGGAACTGAAAAATTGTATCTTACTTCAATTCAGGTGATGGCTTCGGCAACAGATATGGAGATTTTCAAGAAATTCTGTAGTATGTTGGTCAAAAAATTCAGCAATAGAGGAGTTTTTTTGAGGGCTGCAGACACCCGTCAACTACAAGCAATGTTTGGTATGACCCCACTGGATAAGGGAGCTATAAAGGACACTTTCAGGGATATGGAGTCCTCCAACATAGCAGACCTGTTTCCATTTGGACTGGGGGGCCTAAGGCACAAGGGAGGCATAGTAATAGGGTACGATAACCAAAATAGTCTTCTATTTTACGATTGTTGGGATAGACAGATAGGCAATTACAATATTGTTGTTTTTGGACGGGCCGGTTTTGGAAAGAGCTTCTTGGTAAAGCTCATAACATTGCGTTCGTCTTTTATTGGTATACTCACGGCCATTATCGACCCTGAAAATGAATACGAAAATCTTATGGTGGGCATGGGATGTCCCTATATAAAACTGTCAGCCGACAGTAAATACAGGATTAACATATTCGATGTAGAGGCTGAAGAAGATGAGGACGGAAATGTAACTGTAAATGTGGAAGACGCAATTAAGGCAGCGCAAGCCGTAGTCTTCAAGATGATACGCACTTATGACTCCAGTGCCCTGACCGGTCATGTTAAAGTTATGATACAGGAATTAATAAAAAATTTATATGCTGAGAGAGAAATAACAGAAAACCCAATAAGTTTGTACCACTCCGGACTTGAAGGAAAAGTGATTTCTGTGGCTGGAGTGAAGAAGGAGATGCCGACGCTTTCCGATTTATATGTGAAGATGGCCGAAGCTCCGGAGTTAGAACAGGCAGCATTCCTTTTAAAGCCGTTTACGAAATACGGCGGGATAGCATCGCAGGCTATTTTTGATTGCCAGTCCAATGTTGATATAAGGGACGTGCCGGCCTTCGGGATTTCAGTCAAAAACATGGATGAAGATATTATGAGGCCCATTGGACTATTTGTTGCAACCAAATGGGTCTGGGAAAAGTTCGGCAAGAACTGGAAGATCAAAAAGAGGATCGTAACTGACGAGTCCCAAACTATGATGGATGAAAACTCCATTGAAACTGCCAAATGGCTTGAGGATGCCTACAGACGGGCACGTAAGAGGAATATATCCATGTGCGCTATAACCCAGGGCTTTGAGGTGTTTTTAAGACTTCCGCAGGGCATGGGCATATTAAAAAATGCCAGTACTAAGTTTTTATTGAGGCAAGAGAGTATAGATATTTCGGCTGTACAGGACAGGTTTTCCCTCTCTGAAGGGGAAGCAGAGTTTTTACTCACCGCGTCCAAGGGCTACGGCATTGTAAAGGTCAATAATGATGCCTCCATCTTTTATGGAGATGTAACTGAGTCTGAATACAATATGTTTACCAGCGACCCCAACGATTTGGTGGGGGTAAGGGCATGAAAAAAACGATAGTAATAGCAATCATCCTAACTATGTTACTTTTTCAAGCGGCTTTTGCATTTGCCGGGCAGAACCTTGTAGCCATCAGAGTCGAAGAACTGACCGGTGAATATAAGGATGGAAAGGTAACTCTTGCCTGGGAGACGGAGGTTGAAGATACCACAGGAAGGCTAACGATTTCGACAAATAAAATAAAGATATATCGCGGCTACAGTTACGGAAGGGAAGATACCGAGATCGGAGTTAAGGACGTAAATCAGGAGGTTGATAACGGAGATCTACCTACTGGATTGGGCTACAGAAATAAAAAGGTAAAATTTCAATTTGTCGATACAGACGTTGAAAAGGATAAGACCTATTATTATAAAGTGGCGTGCGGTTCTGTGAGCGGTAAATGGGCCAGTGTAAGGGTGACATCTACGGAGAGCGCCGGATTAGTGGACGAGAAACGTAAAAGATATGAGGAAGGATCTGACTGGCCTGAACGTTTAGCGGGGAGTATCCTGCTGGCCGTACCTAACTACCTAATGAAGGTTCTTGATCTATATGATCCACTGGAGTTGATTTTTCAGACTAAGGTAGTAAAGAGTGACAGCCTAAAGGACCTGAAAACTCCCGAGATAGCTAAGGGCGGCAATGCGGTGCAGCAGGAGATTGATAGGGTTGGAGGTAATATCATCAACCTGGCAAGGGGGGTTGTTGGGGTCGTTGGTGTTATTCTAGTCATCTGGATCGGGATAATAATTACCGGAGCGTATAATGACCCAAACAGGATAATGCTTGCAAAAAAAATGTTTGCTGGATTAGTGGTATGTGTCCTGCTGGTGTTTGCAGCTGAAAAAATTGCAGGAACACTGATCGGGCTAATAGGGTACACTCCGGTATCAACAACGACGTCAAGTTCCATGCCTGGACAGGTTAACGATGCGCTCTTTTACACATTCACCTCAAAAGAATTCGAAGCACTTGCGAGTTATTACGACAGGCTGAATGAATTTATACCGGTTTCCCTGGTGGTAGTGATTGTCCTTCTTGGTATGGGCATCCTTTACACATCGACCAACCCGAACGCAAAAATATCGTTCCGGGAGTACTCGTTGGGCTTGTTCCTTGGGCTGTTCACTTTGAAGTTCGGGATATATGCCTTAAGCGTAATCTTTGATATAAACTATGCCTTGGTTAAGTTCTTTGAGTGGGTTGCTGGTGACAGTCTAGATAATTCGTTCCTGGACACTCTGATAAGTACAGATACAATGTCTCTGGGACAGGCAATAGTGACTTTTCTAGCGGTATTTTCCATAGGACTGCTCAACTGGCAGTACACCATAAGGAAGATAATTATTGCCCTTTTAATCGGCCTGATTCCTGTCGTTGCGGTAATAGCTATAATCCCGTCGAGGAGGAACGCCCTTGATTACTGGTTCAAAGAATTCATATCACAAGTATTCATGCAGGCTGCCCATGCTGCTGTTTTATCATTTGGGATTTTATTAATATATGCTAACGCTGATTTTTGGATTAAGTTGGCCTGTATTATGGGTTTACCCTCAATAGCCGTTGTGGTAAGAAGGATAATGGGTGCTGAAAGCTTTGGCTCTGGTGCAATTGGCGGGGTCGGTACAATGTTAGGTTTGGGATCGTTATTTGCGCTCGGCAAGATACTGGCGCCTAAGAAATCACCATTTAGTTCGGAAACGTTGGGAACTGCTGGAGAAACAAGCGGTGCCGTCGCTGGCGGAATGGTTGGTGGCATGGCCGGGAAGATCGCAAATTTCGGGTTAAAAGCCGGTACCGCTTTAACTGCTGGAATGGCAGGGGGATTTTTGACGGGCGCAGCTACAGGAAACCCGGCTTTCGGAATCGCAAGCGGAATAACCGCAGGGACGATGATCGGCGGCGGGATATCTGAGGCGATAAGCAAATCGGCCAGTTTATTCGGTATGACTCCTGATGAAAGGGCGAAGGCCCTGGGCGTTGCCCACCCAGGTATGCTTGACGAACCCGGAGAAGCGTATGCCGCAGGAAAAAGGCTATTCGGTGAAGGCCTGATGGGAAAAACGGCAGCGGCCGGATATGCCGGATTTAAATCTGCTCGGGCGTTTTTTGGAATGTCGGATCCGGGATTGGCTATGGCAGCAAAAAAGTCCATCGGGGATACCCGGAGAGATTTTATGGTGGCCAAATCACAGCT
>LADL02001591.1_pt1 | contig 10448 bp, 13 predicted proteins | sample 619721 | NCBI WGS metagenome assembly LADL02 (sample SAMN03397408, study PRJNA257561) | rock porewater metagenome | biome: terrestrial; feature: Opalinus Clay rock; material: porewater; isolation source: Opalinus Clay rock porewater BRC-3 borehole | place: Switzerland: Mt Terri URL, St-Ursanne ...
TAGCCGTATTGTGGCGGGCCTGCTGCGCCGGTCCGCTCCGAATCGTTCGCTGCTTCTTCGTCCGGGCGATAGATCTCGAGCGGGCTGCTTGCGCCACGATCGGCCACCGCGGCAAGGTCGACTAGATAGACCTGCCCGTTGTCTATCCCACGCACGATCACGCGGGTCGCGGCGAACGGCTGGTTCGCCAGCAGATAGAGTGTGCCGGCGATGCTCTGCACCCGCAGTGCCTCCTGGATCGGTGGCGGCACCCCGATCTTGACCACCTCGGGGAAGTGGATGAGCTGCTCGGCACCGACAGCGAGCTCGACGGCAATCGGCGTCTTGCGCCAGGCGATGCGTTCCGGGGGATCGGTCACGGCGTTCACGCCCGTGGCCTGCGCCAGCAGGAGCATTGCGACCAGGATGGCGATCCAACACCGCGGCTCCGGTGTCGTGACTGTGACTGCGCTAGTCATCCCCATCACCATCTCCCTTGTCCGCGAGTTCGGCATCGGTCAATCGCCGCGGTCCTTCAGTACCGAATCCATCGAGCGCGAGGCCCCAGGGGTTGGCCTCGAGGTCGACGGCGTAGCGCACCACGCGCAGCGGATACCGGATCGCGGTGCGCTTGACAGTCATGCCCTTCACCGATTCCATGAGGTCGAGATCCAACCAGACGATCCAGGCATCCGCGTTCAGGACGTCGACACGTCGTTCCTCGTAGCCGCGGCCAGGAATCTCCTGGATCCCCCGCACGCGGTGGGCGAGCTCGCCCTGGCGGCCTTTCTGTTCGAGATCGGTGATGAGATCGGCGCGATAGCGCGGCGTGAGGTACGGCGAGACCCGAAAGATCGCGCGGCCCGAGTCCGTGGCACCGTCGACCGGCCAGCGGTTGAGCTGCTGAAAGATATAGAAGGCGAACGCATAGACGTTGGGTGGCGAGACGGCGTTGACGGCCAGCGCCGCGCCGGCGCGCAAGTCCGGCGGAATGTGCACGGTGAGCCGCTCGGGCGCCCGGCTCCAACCGAACCAGAGCGCGGCGATGATGATCACCTGGATGGCGATCACGACCCACAGCGAGCGCAGATGCGCGCGGACGTTATCGATCTCGTAGCGGTAACGTCGCATGCGCTGTCCTGCCGAGATCCCACGCGCCGGTTCGCCGGACGAAGGGCGAGCGCCGCAAGCCGCGATCGTCCAGCCACAACACGACACGCTGCTGGTAATAGCCGTCCGGACGGTTCCGCTTCAGCCGTTGGAACAGGGTCGCCATGAGCAGCACGGTCGCGACGATGCCGACACCCGCGATGCCAAAACCCATCGTGACCGCACCCGCGAGCCCCGCCAGAAGGAGGCTGCCGGGCAACCACACTAGTGCGGCCACGCCGACAATGACGCCAAGCTCGCTCGATGAGCAGCCCTTGAAGATCGCTGGCTCGGCGTTCAGCCGATCGGCCAGGATGTCGTGACGTTCCGCCATACCGGATCAAATGACACCGGCCGCTTCGGTGAGCAGATAGCTCGCGAAGATCAGCACCACCGCGCCGACAATCCCGAGCACCCCGACCTCGGCCCATTCCGCCTTGCCCTGGCGTGCTTCGTTGAACTTCGCGAACGCGAGATACGCTACCCAGAGGAAGCCCAGTACCGCGATCGCGAGGCCCAACACCAGGCCGCCATCCTTGATGTAGCCCTGGATCAACGCAATCCAGTTCCCGGCCGCCGGTGCCGTACTCGGCGCGACCGGTGTGGGTAGTGCTGCCCACACCGGCAGATTGGCAGCGAGACCAAAGAGGCCCAGCATCGCCACGGTTCTCATCTTCATATGCCCAAACATCATCAGTTCTCCCAAATTGCGGGGCGGATCCCACGTCACCACAGCCCAGGCTTCCCACCCGAACCATCACGGCGCCGGTCACCCCGTCACCGCAGATAGAAACCGAGCACGAGCAGCACGATGCTGGCGCGCAGCGCCGCCCACACGAGGCCGAACAGCGCAACGTGCCCGTCCTGCCAAGCCCGGAATGTCCCGAGAGTCACCCACATCACCCACACGAAGACGAGCACCAGCACCGCGCTCGCGATGGCTACGAGCAGCGTTCCAGGGGTGACGCCTGAGCCGGCCTGGAACGCAGCGCTCTGTGCGGGCGTCATCGACAACGGTCATTGACGATAGTCGCCGCGCAGCGGCAGAACCTTCCGCGGCTCGTTGCGGGGCGCGTCGATGTGTTCCTGGATGCCGGCGCGGATCCGCGCGAGGTCCTGGCGGAGCCAGTCGTAGCGGAAGCGGATGCGGGCGTCGGGGCTGGCCTGAGACTCAGCCGTCGCGATGGTGGGCTCTATGGTCTCGATCTCGTGGATCAGGCGCGCGAGGGCTTCGCGCTCGGCATCAGAGTTGGCCATGGCAAAGCCGCTCAGGAGGAGTAAACCAACAAATGTTCCCTTTACCTTGGCGTACTGGAGGGAGCGTTTACATTGTGCGCGGTCCATGGGGCACATCGTGCGCAGGCGGCACAGCGCGCCATAGCGGAAATGGCGTCAAGGGATGTCGCGGTTTGTGACCTGCGTTCAGAACGCCTTGGTGGCGATCGGCCGGAAACGCTTGAGCACTGCTCAGCTTGCAGTGGATACACCGAGCCGATCAGCGAAGGCCCGCTGTGGATAGGCAAATATGACCAAGGTATCGATCATTGCTGGACTTGCTTGTGTCATTGTGCCTGCCGTGCCCCTCCCCTTGAAGTCCGGGATCTAACCCCTATATCTTGTGCTGATGAACCCTGCGAGGGTGCACATATGGGGATCGCTGAGCCGTTTCGAGTCCTGTGCCTGGACGGCGGCGGGATGCGCGGCGTGTATCAGGCGACGTACCTTGAGACGTTCGCACAACGGCTTCGCGTCTCAGGTGCAGGGGAGATCGATCCGGGCCGGGCATTCGACCTGCTGGTGGGGACCAGTACCGGCGGGATTGTCGCCTGCGCCCTGGCGGCGGGCATCCCGCTCGGCAAGGTGCTGGCGCTGTACCAGGTGCACGGTCGGAAGATTTTTCCGCGGCAGCGGCTGCGTGCAGTGCCGAAGCTGGGCAAATACGTTCGCGGCCTGTTCTCAGGTCTTGCCGCCGGCGACCAAACCTTGCGAGCCGTGCTCACCGATGCCTTCGGCACAGAAACCATGGGGCAGGTTTACGCGCGTCGCGGCATCGGCCTGGCCATCACAACCGTGGATCTGAACCGCCACGCCTCCACGGTGTTCAAGACCCCGCACTTGGACCGCCTCAACGGGCGCGACAACGACCGACTATTGGTGGACGCCTGCATGGCGACCAGCGCTGCCCCCATCCTACGATCGATCGCACGCCTGACCGAACCCGGTGGCGGCGGGGCCACTGTCGACTACGTGGACGGCGGCTTGTGGGCGAACAATCCGGGTGCGGTGGGCATGATCGAAGCACACGAGATCGTACAGCGGCGGGGCGAGGTCGACCGTCCGATTCACCTGTACATGCTCGGCACGCTTCCGGCTCAGGGTGGCGAAGAACTCATTAGCGCCAGCAAGCTACACCGCGGGGCGTTGGGCTGGGACGGTGGTATTAAGGTCATCGCCGCGAGCATCAACGCACAGGCTGTCGCATACGATTACCTCGCGCGCAAGATCGCGAAACTGCGGGGACACGACAGCTTCGCCTATCGGCTGCCGGCGCAATGCCCGTCCAGCGAACTCCACAAGCATCTGGAAAACATGGACGACGCGCGTCCCAAGTTACTCAACGCGCTCGCCCGGCAAGCCATCTCCGACGTCGATTTCGCCTGGGCGACAAGCGAATCGGACGATCGGATAAGCGCGTTCCGCACTGCACTGGCGGGCGCGTCCGATCCCAGACGTCAGCAACCCGAGGCACAAGCCCATGACCAGCATTGACTGCAACAAAGAGATGAAGGGGTATCACGCGGACGAGGTGAATCTCTCGAAAGACGACCAGACCGAGATGCGCAATCGCCGCGACAACGGCCGGACGCGGCTCAAGAGCGGGTTGACCAAGGCCGGCCATCCCTTACCCAAGGAGTTCAGCTCGCAGGGCTCTTATGCGATGCGCACCATGGTTCAGGACGATGCCTACGATTACGACATCGACGATGGCGTGTATTTCGACAAGGAAGACCTGAAGGACGCCAATGGCGACTATCTCGGCGCGCGCAGCGCCCGCACGCGGGTTCGAAACGCGCTGAAGGACGACCGGTTGGCCTACGACGCGGTGGTCAAGACCAATTGCGTGCGCCAGCAGTATCCGGACGGGTATCACATCGACATCCCGGTCTACCGCACGATCCGCTCGAAGGACATCTGGGACAACGAGGTCGTCGAGTACGAACTAGCTAGCGGCGATGACTGGGTCAAGTCGGATGCCCGCAAGGTGACGCGCTGGTACAACGATGCAGTCGGCTCGGAACTGAAGACGGGGCAGTCCGATACCAGCCAGCTGCGTCGGGTCACCAAGCTGACCAAGAAGATGGCCCGCAGCCGCGTCGCCTGGAAGAAGAAGACCACCAGCGGCATCTCCATCTCGAAGCTGGTCGTGGATCACTTCGTGGCGCGTCTCGGCCGGGACGATGACGCCCTGCGCGACACCTGGATGGCGCTCAAGGTGCAACTCGATTTCAGCCAGCGCATCGGCCATCCGGTGTATGCGGACAAGAATCTCGCGGCGGAAGGCGATGATTGTGTGAGCTTCTTCCGCGATTGCCTGGGCGACGCGTTGGCGACACTGAAGGTTCTCGACGAGTACGACTGCACGCGCAAGAAAGCGGGCGACGCCTGGGACAAGGTGTTCAACACGGACTATTTCAGCGTCCAGATCGCCAAGGACGCCGTTGCGGCCAACTCCCTGCTCCAGCCTGCCGCCGCCGCTGCTGCCGGCCTCAGCTTCCCCGACCGCCCTGTGGTGCCGAACAAGTCCTCGGGCTTCGCCTGATGAAGTGGGTCATTGACGATCCCGCGCGCTTCCTGTGCGAGCGCGCTGCTCTCGATCGTCTCGAAGCCGAGGACGGCTGGCTGAGCACGGCCTGGCGCATGTCCGAGGACGGTTCGATCGCGGTCGATCTCGACATGGCCATCCATGGCCGCGTCTTTGCGGCGCGGATGACCTATCCGGACACCTTCCCGAACTCCCCGCCCTACATCTGTCCGCGAGACAAGTCCGAGCGATGGTCCGGCCACCAGTACGGTGCCGGCGGCCCGCTGTGCCTGCAATGGCGGACAGACAACTGGCATTCCGATGTGACCGGTGCGGACATGGTGCGTAGCGCACACGATCTGCTGAGCACAGAACAGCATCCCGAGTTGCCGAACGCGGTGCCGTCGGCGCATCGCCTGACGGCGGGACAGGAAATGCGTGGAGTGAGCCGGCGCTTCGTGGCCACCGCTGAGCTGCTGACCACGTGGATGGCACTCCCACTGCTGTCCCGAACCCACCTGAAATCGGCGATCGTGTACAACTTGGGTGCAGTCGTTCTGTTTGCGGCGAAAGTCGCCGACGCACAGGACGTACTGCAAGACGTGGCCGATCTTCCGAGAGGCATCACCACATCCCTTCCGCTGTTCTCGCTGCCGGGCGATGGATGGATCTTCCGCAGCGATGCCTTCGACCAACGGCAATCCATCGAATGCGCCGAGGCGCTGGTACGGGTGCTGGGAGAGGCCGGATTCGCCACCGACGACGTCGTGGTGCAGGAGGCGGGTAAGTACAAGGCCAGGATCATCGTGCTGCTGGGCACGGCGTTGCCGTCGCTGCGGGTGTTCCTGATCGACTCGGGCGAGCAGCCGGAGTTGCTGGAGCACAGAATCGTGTTGCCGTCGCTTTCCGATTTCAGGTTGTCGGAGGAAACGCAGCAACTGGCCAATGTCCGCGTCGGCATCGTCGGGCTCGGATCGATGGGTAGCAAGATCGCGGTTTCATTGGCCCGATCAGGCGTCCGGCGTTTCCTGTTGGTGGATGACGACTATCTCACGCCCGGCAACATGGTGCGCCACGAGTTATCCTGGGCCCACGTGGGTACACACAAGGTACGAGCCGTTTCCGACGCACTGTCGCTGATCGCTGCGGGATTGCAGGTGGATGCGAGGACTACCCGCCTCGCCGGTCAAGAGTCGGCAGTAACCGCGGCAGCCGCCCTCAAAGATCTGTCCAACTGCGACCTGCTGATCGATGCCACGGCCAATCCGGAAGTCTTCCTGTTGCTGGCGGCGCTCGCGAAACGGCAGGGAACACCGCTGTGCTGGGGTGAGATATTCGCCAGCGGCTATGGCGGGATGATCGCGCGGGCGCGCCCGGGGCGCGATCCGAACCCGATGGCTGTCCGCGACGCTTACCACACCTACCTGGCGACCCTTCCCGACGCGCCCTTCAAGAACGCGGCAGACTACGACGGGACTGAAGAACAACCGCTGGTCGCATACGACAGCGACGTCGGTTCCGTCGCGACCGCACTGACCAGACTGGTGATTGACACGGCGTTGTCACGAGACCCAAGCGAGTTTCCATACTCGGTGTACCTATTGGGCATGCGCCACGAGTGGATTTTCGAGGCGCCGTTCGACACGCGCCCTGTCGCCGTGCAGGGCGATGGCTGGGAGCGCGACGAGAACGCAGGGAGTGGCGAAGACAGGCTTGCCGTGGTTGAGGCCCTGCTGAGAATGCGCGAAGGGGAGCGGCGTGCTGGCGCTGATCCTGCCGTCTGAACAACATGAGTTGCTGCTGGTGGCGCTCAGGAAAGCCGGCCGGCGCGAGGTCGGGGGAATCATGATGGGCGAGCACGTCGGACTAAACCTCTTCATCGTCCGGGAGATGACTGTGCATCGTCGCGGCGCGTTCGCCTCCTTCGTGCGGCGCATTGAGGACGCTATCGGGAGGCTTCGTGCGTTCTTTCGGGAGACGGGCCACGACTATGCGCGATTCAACTACATCGGCGAGTGGCATTCGCACCCGTCGTTTACGCCTTACCCAAGCAGGACGGATGACCTGTCGATGCTGCAGATCGTCCAGGACAAAACAATCGGCGCCAACTTCGTGGTTCTGCTGATCGCCAAGCTCGGATCCGAGGGAGAACTGGTTTCCACCGTCCATACCTACCTTCCTGATGGCACCCGGGAGTTGTCCACGGTCAGGGTCGAACGCTAGATGAGAGAGCATCGTTGAATTGCGAACAACGACGCTTTCTCATTGATTCTCCTAGGCATGATGATATTCGGTAGTATCTGCAAAATGGAGGATGTTGGTTTCGTTACAGGCCGACTTCATCGTCACGCTCAGGGGATAGTGTATGGCTCGGATAATCAATGCCAATGACTTGGGCGCCGAGCTCCGCAAGAGGCTTCTTCGGTCGTTCCAATCAGGACATATCAACTTCCTGTTTGGCTCGGGGGCATCGCAGGCCGCGATTCCAACGGCTGGCCCGATCGAGGCGCAAATCGCTGCATTGATCTCCGCCGGAACGGATGGGGACGCATACGAAGGGATGTATGCGTTCCTCAAGGCAGTTCATGCCCATGACCTCGGAGCAGCTGGCGAACAGGACGCGTAACGGATAGGGGACGCTCAGAACCCACTGGCGCACCGGCTGCTTGGGAAAAACTTCGGCGATCAGCAGCACGGTGCTCTCGGCCATGCGTCGCGCACCGCAGCTTGGGCACAAAATCGCCGGGAGCGATTTTGAACAGCCGAAGGCTGGCCCGAAGCGCGAAGGGCCTTGCGCACCCACAACCAGCGGTAATCGTCCACCCCGAGGATGGTGGAGCGGTTACGGTTGAATTTCCTATCCGCGCGACGACAATTGCGTGGTCGGCGACTGTGGCTTAGGATTTAAGCGGCCTTCGTCTGCGCGTCTCAGCTGAATCACCAATTTCCCGGAATATCCGCGAATTTCTCGCGGCAAATGAAATAAAGAGGGAGCTTTATCAATGAGAACCACGCTGCGTCTTACTACCACCGCTCTGCTTTACCTCACACTGACGCTGCCTGCGTCGGCGTATTACGTTCGTGTAGTCAACCAAGTTGCCAATTTCCCGGACGCATACTCTGATATCCAACTGAATGACGGACCGACTCTCTTGGAGCACGACACAGGGTTGTTAATTGGAGCCGGCTCTCAAGGCCGGTCGTATGGTTACGGTAATCTTGCAACGGGAGCAATGCGCGGCTTTGTAAGCCGGCTAGGGAATCATGGTTCGCAAGTTTCTATCAATTTGTACGACATCTTGTACTTCGATCTTCCTGATGGGGTGACGGAAGCGCCTGTGACTTTGAGTATGGATGTTAACGGAACGAAAATTGGTGCTACGTTTGGGAATTCATCTCTCGGACTCGGAAGCTCCAATACCGGCAATATCCAGGAAACCTTCGATGGACGTATATTCGGTTACGATTATTCAGTGACTACAGTAGTCCGGGAAGGGATTGGCTATCAAATGCAAGCCTATGTCAACTTTCAAGCGTTGAGTAGTTCAGATTATTCTGAATGGAACGTTCTGAATACGGCATACATGTCAATTGCACTTCCGGAGGGAGTAACTTTTAGTTCGGAATCGAACGTCTTTCTCACCCAACCAATACCTGTGCCGCCGGCTCTTTGGCTAGCTGTGAGCGGTCTAGGCGTTATGCGATTCGCGACAAGACGAAGAGCAACACCTGCCTGCTGAATCCCAAAGAAGCCAGCTTCATGCCGCGGCAGGAGACTTCGGCGTTTCTACGACTGGTATCCCAGTGCTACCCAGAGCGACTGCTCGGACTCGCATTTGAGGTTTTCACCAAAATGGAGCGGTACCGTGGTCTCGTCACCGTGCAGCAAATCGAGCAAGCAAGTGGCATCGTGGACATTGGTCGCACCGCACCCACAGACAAATCGGCAAGATGGCCGATTTGCACAGCCGTAGGCTGCCCTGAAGGGACGCGGCACACGGATGTACCTCGTGCGAGCCGTCTTCGAGGCGCCCGCACTTGAGGTAGTCCTCGAACTCTTGACCAACATACCAGGGGAGATGCATACCCTGCACCGCCAGATGCGCCTTGAACGCCGGGTAATTCTCCTCGACAAGTTGATAAAGTAGGGTCCGCTCCTCGCGATGACGCACGTACGGCGGCGCGCTGCCACCCCAACTGGCTTCCCTGCCAGCCGGCGAAGGCAACATCATCGCATCCATGCGAAGTCGTCCTGCGGCTCAGGTTATCCGGCTGAGTGGCTATACCTACAAGTACTTCTTGAATGTGCTCGCCGTCACCGCCACGCTCAGCGCGAACAGCGTCGCGAACGGCAGCACGACAAAGCTCGGGTGCAGACTGAACGGCAGCGCGAGATAGATCACCCAGGTGAGAACGAGCAGTGGCAGCGCCGAGCGCTTGGCCCAGTGGTAGACGAAGGAACTCTCGCGTCCCCCGCCCCACCGGCGCAGATCGCGCTTCACCAAGCCATCGACGATGGCGACCAGTGTGAACATCACGAACACCGGCATCGCGAGCGCCAGGACGGCCAGCCGGACCGAGAAGACCTGCGTCACCTGTATCGCGGCGAGTAGGTACTTCGCGACCGGCTCAAACGCTGTATGCAGCCTCGACCGCAGCCCGGGTTCACCGGGAGCCGGCGCGCTGCCAATCCATTCGATGAAGTCGGTGACGCGGGTGAACTCGAACAATGCATAGTAGACCCGGTCGGCGACGGTCTTGGTGAACAGGGCAGGATCCGCACTCACCAGGCTCCGCCCGAAATCGGACTGCAGGAAACTGACTTCGGCGACCAGCATGTCACGGCTGTGGTCGAGCCCCTGCTCGGACCACCAGAAGACCATGCCCGCCCATTCGGTGAGGACTGAGAAGACCAGCGCCAGCAACAGCCATTTGATCCCCTGCGCGAGGGTCGTGAGAACCCGGGAGATGAGCCCTTGCCGGACCTCCCGGCGCCGGGGATCGGCGGCTACCTCAGCCGCCATCCTTGTTCTCCGGCGTTACCAAGGGATCCGTATCGGCAATGGCGTGCCACCAGGTTTCCCGCGTGCGGTACCAGTGCTCGTTGGTGATGTAGGTCCGCTCCATCTCGTTCGCGATGGCCGCCATGTTCGCCGGCATCGCCGGATCGCCGCGGTCGTCGGGCAGTGGCATGCGTATCTTCCAGAGCCGCCCACCCTCGAGCAGCGCGAACGCCTGGCCTTTCGGTAGCCGCACGAGCTCGGCCGGTGTCAGCATCGGCACCTCGGAGACGCTGATGCGATCTTCGTTGCGGGACTGGAAGTCGACGCCGGACAGAGGATCTGATGAGTCGTTGACGCCCGAGACGTTCATGAGCGTGAACACCTCGACGCGGGGCAGCTGATCGGTGAGCATCTCCGCCGTCGCGAGTTCTTTCACGCGAAGCATGATCATTGTGTTGAAGTTGCCGGCCACCTGGCCCGCCTTGGCGCGGCTGCCGATCTTGGCTTCGATGTCG
>LADL02003768.1_pt1 | contig 10417 bp, 9 predicted proteins | sample 619721 | NCBI WGS metagenome assembly LADL02 (sample SAMN03397408, study PRJNA257561) | rock porewater metagenome | biome: terrestrial; feature: Opalinus Clay rock; material: porewater; isolation source: Opalinus Clay rock porewater BRC-3 borehole | place: Switzerland: Mt Terri URL, St-Ursanne ...
CGCGAGTGTCACCAGCGCACCTTCCATCGGGTCGCCGTCGACCCGCCACAGTCCCTGTGCATGGCGCAGTTCCGCATCGTTGCACAGGAGCGCCGCCTGGATCAGCTCGGTCAGGCAGCGGTCGTCCGGCGCGTTGACCTCGGTCCCGTTGCTGCTGAAACTTCCGCTGGGCTCGTAGCCGACCCCGGTTACCGCGAACGCCGCGTCCGAGAGTACGACCGCTTGCACGGTCATCTCGTTGCGGGTCAGTGTCCCGGTCTTGTCCGAGCAAATCACCGATACGGCGCCGAGTGTCTCGACCGCCGGCAAACGGCGGATGATCGCGTTGCGCGCGGCCATGCGCTGCACGCCGATCGCAAGCGTGATCGTCATGATCGCGGGCAACCCTTCGGGGATCGCCGCGACGGCGAGGCCGACGACGGTCATGAATGCGTCAGCCGGCGTATAGGCGCGCACGAACAGTGCGAAAAAGAATGTCAACGCCGATATGCCGAGAATGACCATCGTCAATTGCGCGGCAAACTCGTCCATCTGCCGGATCAACGGCGTTTTCAACGACTCGACAGCGCTGATCAGCGCGCTGATCCGGCCGAGCTCGGTTCTTCCCCCGGTGCCGACGGCGATGCCTGTGCCCTGGCCCGACGCAACGAAAGTGCCAGAGAAAGCGATCGACCTGCGATCCCCGAGCGCGGCATCGATGTCGGCCGGCTCCTCGGACTTCTCGACCGCGACGGACTCCCCGGTCAACACGGCCTCTTCGATGCGCAGATTGCGCGCCTGGATCAGCCGCAGATCGGCCGGCACACGGTCGCCCGCCTCGATCCGCACGATGTCCCCCGGAACGACGTGATCGGCCGCAACCGTCGTACGCCGACCGTCTCGGACGACGGACGCTTTGGGATCGATCATGCCTTGGATGGCTTCGAGCGCCCGCTCGGCGCGACCCTCCTGCACGAATCCGATGACTGCATTCAGCAGCACGACGGCGAAGACAACCACTGCGTCGACCGTATGGCCGAGAACGGCAGCCACGAGGCCCGCGGCAATCAGCACATAGATGAGCAGGTTATGGAACTGCAGCGCCAGTCGCAGCGCCCAAGGGCGCCCCGCGGTCCGCGGCAAGCGGTTCGGTCCAAAGACCTCGAGTCGAGCGGCAGCTTGTGATTCGCTCAGGCCTTCCGCAACCGTGCCAAATTCGATCAGCGCCGCATCCGCGGCTATCGCGTGCCAAGCACCCTCGGGAAGTTCTTTGAGTTCCTGCATGGACGGAATTATAGCGACAGGTGTGGCTCGGGTACGGCGGACGGCATGCATAGAACGCGCTGTCGTCGATTTCACCCCATTCGACCAGTGCGTTATCCTCGTACGCGTGGCACGCTGCTGCTTCCCGCTGTGCCCGATGCGCTCGAAACACGCACTGCGGACCGTGCTGATGGTTGGGAAAAACAGGCGATTCACCGTCACGTGATCACTCACGTTTCATTCAGGATTTCTAGCCAGGACGACGGCATTTGAGTCAACTGAAGGAATTCCTGCGCATCCTGCAACACGCCTGTCGCAACCTGTTGCCGATAGTCGTCGTTGTGAGTTTTTTTCAGGCGGCCGTCCTGCGGCAGATGCCGGATGGAATGGGATCGATCGTTTTCGGGATCCTGGTCGTGATCCTCGGTGTCGCTCTGTTCCTGCACGGCCTCGAACTCGGCATATTTCCGGTCGGGAAAGCCCTTTCCAACGAGTTTGCGAAGAAGGGTTCTCTGCCCTTGCTGATGATCTTCGGCTTCGCCCTCGGATTCTCTGCGGTGATCGCCGAACCTGCGCTGATCGCCGTGGCCAGTCAGGCCGAGTTGATCAGTGCCGGCCGGATCGATGGCTTGACGTTGCGCGTGCTGGTGGCGACTTCAGTGGGCGCCGTCGTCGCCGTGGGCGTCGTGCGTACGATTCTCGGTCACTCGCTCCATTGGTACATGATCATCGGTTACGTGCTCGTCGTACTCGTGACCTTCTTTGCGCCTGAGGAGATCGTCGGCCTGGCTTACGACTCCGGTGGCGTCACGACGAACATCGTGACGGTACCGCTGATCGCGGCGCTCGGTATCGGCCTCGCCGCATCCATCCGCGGGCGTAATGCCCTCACGCACGGCTTTGGCTTGGTCGCACTCAGTGTCATGGTGCCGATGATCACCGTGCAGATCTACGGCATTGTCGTCTATGACGGGGACGCAGTCGGCTCGGCTGCCAACGCCGCCAACCTGCTGCCCGCGGCTGGCACGTCCGACACTGCGTCTGCTGGGACCGGCAGCCTGATGCGCGGGATGCTGGTCGACCTGTTGACGATGTTTCGCGATGTGCTGCCGATTATCGCAGTCATCCTGTTCTTCCAGTACGTCGTCATCCGTAAGCCTATTGCCCACCTGCACAAAGTGATCTGGGGCTTCGTGCTGGTCATCTTCGGCCTCTATGCCTTTGTCGTCGGGCTCAAACTCGGCCTGTTCCCGATTGGAAAAGGCATGGCCGAGCAACTGATAGCGCTCGAAGCGCCTATCTATGTCTACCTCTTCGCATTCGCGATTGGCTTCGCCACGACCATGGCCGAACCGGCGCTGATCGCCATCGGCACGAAGGCCGAAGACGCCGGCAAGGGACGCATTCGCGGGAATCATATTCGCATGCTGGTTGCGATCGGTGTCGCCATCGGGATCACCATCGGCGTTCACCGCATCATCGTCGGTGATTCCATCCACTACTACATCATGGGTGGCTACGCGCTGGTAATCGTGTTGACGGCCATGGTGCCGAAGTACATCGTTCCACTGGCCTTCGATCTGGGCGGCGTAACGACATCTGAAGTCACGGTTCCACTGGTGACCGCGCTAGGCATCGGTCTTGCGACCAATATCGAGGGCCGCAGCGCGCTGATCGATGGCTTCGGACTGATCGCATTCGCATCCATCTTTCCCATCGTAACCGTGATGCTCTATGCTCTTTGTGCTGAGCGGTTCAGACCGACAGGAGTGACAACGTGAAGTTCTCGGTACTTGTGGCGATTCTCGCCGAGGATCTCGAAGAGAAGGCTATCGATATCGCGAAGAGTGCAGGCGCCGGTGGCGTCACCATTCTCGACGCCCGCGGCATCGCGGCCAAAGAGAAGAAGACTTTTTTCGGCCTCACATACGAAGGCAGCCAGTCGGTGCTCTTGCTCGTGCTCGAAAAAAAGTTGTCACTCTCGGTACTGAAGAACCTCAGTCAGCAGCTGGATTTGAAAAACACATCCCGCGGCGTCGTCTTCACGCTGCCACTCGAGCACATCGCCGGTATCGACGTTGGCCAGATTCACCAGTTCGAGACGCATCTGAAGGACGACATCTAGGAGCCGAATGATCATGCTGGTAAAGGACATCATGGTCCGCGAGTTCGTGACCATATCGCCGCTTGCGACCATCCGCGACGCCATGCGCTTGATGAAGCAACGCGGCGTCAAAGCACTGATTGTCGCCAAGCGCGATGAGCACGACGCCTACGGCCTGATAACCTATACCAATATCCTGAAGACAATCATCGCCGAAGAAGGGGACATCGATCTGATCAATGTCTATGACGTCTACACCAAACCGGCACTGACCGTGTCGCGCGAGCTCGATATCAAGCACGCCGCACGCATGATGGTCAACATGGACATACATCGGCTGCTGGTTACTGCTTCCAACGAGCTCGTGGGGATTGTGACGATGACCGATATCGTCAGCGCCACGTTGAACCTGACGGACGAAGATTTCGCGTAGCACGAGTCCCAACGCTCGTTCGGGCGCCACGGTCGCGGAGGTCGACGGATCCCGGACCTTACGTCCGGGCCCCATCGCGCATCCGCTCCCACGTCATCGATGTGCCTACAACGGGCCTCGTCGTCCGATTGCGAACATCACGACGGCCAGGATCAGCCCGACGACGAACAAGACCCAGGCGATGTTGACCGCGGTTCCGGCTACGCCGCTGAATCCGAGGACACCGGCTATCAGTGCAATGATGAGGAACGTTGCTGCCCAACCTATCATGATATTTTCTCCCGCTATGTACATGGCAAGAAAGGCCCTGCACTTCGAAGGAGATTTAGCAAATTCTATGCCAACCGTCTGGCTGCAGTCAGGCGCGTAGTTGCTATCTCCGTCGCAGCTTCGCGCCTCCCGTGCGCGTCGTCAGTGGGAATGAGTTACGTATCGGATGTAAATATTGCACGTCCAGGTTGCGCGCTGCGTTGTCCAGCCACGCATGGATGGATAGCCGATGCGGGGCGACTAGTCTGGCGTCCGTCGATCGGGTAGCGAATCTCGGCGGCGTGGATTGTTTTCCGGCGGCAGCGCGTCCCTGTGCTCGGCTGTCAACGCTGGCGAATAAAACCGGAAATTGTTCTTGCCGCCCTGCTTGGCGTCATACATCGCGATATCGGCGTTCTTCATCAGCGCCTGCTCGTTCTGGCCATCCTGCGGGTAGGTGCTGATACCGATACTCACGGTAATGCGCAATTTCTGCTGATCCAGTTCGAAGGGCTGGCTGAGTGCATCGAGTATCTTCGTCGCCACCGCAGTAAGGTATTTCTCTTCGGTCGTTTCCGGGAGCAGGACGACGAACTCGTCGCCGCCGAGACGACAAACGGTATCGCTGCCGCGCAGCAGCGCCGTCAAACGCCTTGCGATCTCTTTCAGCAGGTCGTCGCCGGCATCGTGGCCGAGCGTGTCGTTGATGGTCTTGAACCCATCGAGATCGAGAAACAACAGACTCACATGCCGCCCATGACGATCGGCTTGCCTGATAATCTGCGTCAACAGCTTGCTGAACAGGCCACGATTCGGCAGCCCGGTCAGACTGTCGTGATAAGCAAGGTGCTCCATGCGTTCGGTCGTGATTACCTGCTGCTGCATCAACCGCATCTGACTCTGTTGCAGCTGCCAACTCATCCGCCCGAGGATCGTCACGAAGACGAGCGCGACGCCGCTTGCGATCGTCGCCGACCATAGGTATTGAACGACTCGAGGATTGCCGGCCGCCAACTGCTCGCGTTCGGACAAGCCCACGACGACCGTCGCGGGAAAGGAGAATAGCTCGATTGCCGTGGTATAGCGCCGCTCGCCATCCCAAGGGCTGACCGATACCTTCACCGCAGAGGCCGCTCCGTCGTCGATCTCGCTAAATTCCGACGAATAGTCAGTGGTGTCGCCGTAGGACACCGTGTCACCGGTGCGGAGCGCGCTAAAGCGGCCATTGCTTCCAAGGACGCCGAGCATGCCACGCTCCCCCATCGTCGCAGCTTCATAACTGCTGACAAAGTACGCGGGGTCGGTTGCGACGACCACGACCCCTGCAAACCCGTTGTCAACGACAGCGATTCGGCGGCTGAAGTACACCGACCATTCGCCGGTGCTCGGGTCGAGCCGCGGCTCGCTCATGACGAACCCCTCGGTCTGTCGCTGCATTTCGAAAAAGTCCTGCCCGGCAACACTTGTCCCCATGCGATCGCGTGTGCTCGCGACTATCTGACCCTTCGCATCGGTGATACTGACTTCGAACAGCAGATCCAATGGCAACAACCCGTGCGCGCCCAGCTCCGACAACACGCTCGCTTCCGGTCGCATCGCGTAGGCATAGCGAATGAGCTTGAGCGTCGCATCGATTTGGATCAGCGCGCGCACGACTTGCGCTTCATAGGTTTGGGCGAGATCCACGACCGCGATCTCCGCGCGTTCTTCGACTCCGGCATGATGCGCACGGATGAGCATCCAGGTTGCTGCCCAGATGACCATGAGCAACACGGCGGCAATCAACGGGAACAACCGGCGGGAGTCGACGACCCCGGCGAGCCAGGACCATATCGCAGCAGGCGCGTCGCGACCTTCCGTGCGTTCCGGTACTTCGGGGGGCGGCTCCGGGGACATCGCCTAGTAGTCGGCAATCACGGTAAGCGTGTCATCGACCAGGCTCGCATCGATGTAACTGATGGCGGTCGGATTGTCCGCGAGCAATTTCTTGAGATCCTCAGCATCGCTCACCTGCCTAGGCGGGTGGCCGCGGCCGGTGAACACGAGCTTTGACCAATGCATCTTCATCTGTGCCGGCGTTTTGCCGGCATATTTCGTATAAAAGGTAGTGCGCTCGGCGGAGCCGTCGGCCAGATCGATTGGCACGGCGATGGCGCCGTTGGCAAGGCGAACGCTCTTGCCAAGAAAGATGGCGCCAATCTGATCACCGTTCAGCGTGACCGTTGGGCTCGTCGCCGACATGACGACCACCACATCGACCGCGCCCACGCTGTCAGCAGCGGTCATGCCGAGAAAAAGGCCCACACACGCCGCGCGTATCCGTCTTGCCATGCCAACCGTCTCAATCGAAAAGGGCTGCTGATAAATCGTCTCGAGCAGTGCACGACATCGAGAGTGCTGTGGGAACGTGCGCCATGGCACTAGAAGACGAAATCGACGGTCGCACTGAGCACATTAAAATTCCCTCCAGGCCGGAATCCAGGTTGTGCGTTCGCCAAATCGCCCTGTGAACCTGCATCAAGGCGGATGTGATCGAGTTGCAATTTGAAACTTACATTGCGCATGAAGTCCCAGCGGGTACCGATGGATAGAGAGTCGTATTCATCGGAATGGAGCGCAGCATTCAATCCTGCATTCAGCGCGGCCGCGAATTCCCGTGTCGGCGGCGGCAACATGGCGACATCGAGTCCAGGATCCGACGTCCGACCGACCCGGATACGCTGGCCGATGGTGGCATAGGGTGTGAACTGTCCGATGCGGTAGCCGCCTGAGCCGTACCAGCCCATCGCGGTGCCTGGAAATGCACGGGTATGACGTCGGCCCCACTCACCGCGAACGAACCAGTCGCCTGGATCGTAGCTGCCACCAACCGTCCATAGGCTGAACGTGCTGCCATCGACCTCGTAACGATCGGCGATCGCCGTACCCGCATCACCGAACTGACGGAACTGGTCGAAGAGCTCATTGGCAGCATCTATGCGCACGTCGGTTTGCAGATAGCCGCCACTCACAATCGCATCGCCCAGTTCAACCGTGCCGAACAAGCCGACCGTGTCCCGGGCGTTGAGCTCGCCGAACTCGGGCACTCTGAAATCCCGCCGGCCGTAAAACGCCTGCAGCGTAGCGACCGCTGCGCCGACCGGCATGCGATAACTCGCATCGACACCGTCGTTGCTCGTGATCGGCAACATGTTGTAGATCACGAGCGGCGGTCGCACCCACGGGTTGACATAGCCGACCTTGCGATAGGCCGCGGCCAATAGCGTAGGTAGCCTAATCCGTCCGGCCCGTAGACTGAAATCCGGCGTGATGTCGTATTTGACGTTCGCCCACTCGAGGACCGGTGAATTGCTGGCGTCATAACGCTGCTCTGAGACAACCTGCACCACAGCTGAAAGCTGCTCAGTCAGGATGGCCGTCACCTGCAAGCCAATTCGGCTGTCGACCCCTGCGGACCAGTCGTCGCTGTGGCCTGCGCCTTTGTTTTGGGTCAAGCTACTGACGAAATCGGCGTCTTCTTCACTCGAATGGACGACGCCCAGGGTACCGAAACCGTCGAAGTGCAACACCGGTAGGTTTGCTTGGTGTTCGTCGGCGACGCTAGCGAGCGAGATCAATGAGCCTGCGAGGAACCAAGGAAATCGTGGATTGCATCGCATGTGAACACTCCGCGTCGTATAGGCCTGTCAGACCGTCGAGTGCCCTCCATCTAACGCGCGATCGAATGCCGGTGCGATTCCACCCCGGCCCACCATCGTGCCTGCCGCAGTGACGTCGGAATGATTGTGCGAGTCGCGGCACAAGGGTTGCGGACTCGCACTTGGGATTTCCTCGACCCTGCAATCACAGCCATGTCGAATAACGCTTCTCGAAGCACTGGCTGATGGAAAGCCGCCGGTTCGGCCCCAGGGCTCCCGACAATAATCACGGTAGACGCAAGACCGACTCCCCTCCGTGCGCTAACGTACACAAAGGAACCGGGCGCGAGCGGTCCGCTTCGGTTGAACCGGTGTTTATACAAAATTCATTGCGGCAACTATGAACTGGCCACGCAGCACTGGGCTCGTGTGCGGTGCGCTTGCGCTCCTGATACTGCTCGCGCTGTCCGGATACCGGCCCTACGATCGGGCCACTTGGCTACTCGAAGTCATGCCGGTACTTATCGTGCTGCCCATCCTGTGGGCGACCCATGCGCGCTTCCCGCTGACGACCCTGCTCTATGTCTGCATCGCTGTACATGCCCTCGTGCTCATGCTCGGTGGCGCTTACACCTATGCGCGGGTGCCGCTGGGCTGGCAATTGGCGGAGCTGTTCGATCTGCAGCGTAATCCCTACGACCGGATCGGACATTTTGTCCAAGGTTTTGTCCCGGCGCTCGTCGCCCGCGAGATCCTTCTGCGTGGCGCCTGGGTGCGCGGCCGTCGCATGCTCGCGTTCATCGTTATCTGCGTCGCGCTCGCGATCAGCGCCACGTACGAACTCATCGAATGGGCGGCTGCACTCGCGTTAGGGAAAGGTGCGGTGGAGTTTCTTGGCACACAGGGCGATCCCTGGGACACGCAAGCGGACATGTTCATGGCGCTGATTGGTGCCGCGGTCAGTTTGCTGCTGTTGTCGCGCTGGCACGACCGCCAGATCCGACACCTCACAGACAACCGGCGGATGCCGAACGCCGCTCACTAATTATTCTGTCCCGAATTCCACGACAGCGCGTGCGGCCGAGCGCCGATCTTTCCGCGGCGGGACACGCCGTGAATCCATCCCTGCAGGCCGGGCGCGGTTAGCGCGTATAGAGGTCCTTTCAATCAGCGCTGCGCCAGCCGCGCTTCGAGTTCATGACGCTGAACCTTGCCGGTCGTCGATCGCGGCACGTCGGCAGGTTCGATGAAGATGATGTCCTTGGGGCGTTTGTAGCTCGAGAGATCGTTGCGGCAGCGTTCCATCAAATCGGCCGCTGTAAGACTCTGGTCGGAACGCGTGACGAACGCGACCGGGACTTCGCCCCATTTCGCATCGGGGCGCCGTACCACGACCGCTTCGCTCACTCTCGGATCGCCCGCGAGCACGAGTTCGATCTCCGCCGGATAGATGTTCTCGCCACCGGATTTGATCATGTACTTCACGCGATCGACATAGTCGAGCGTGCCATCGACATTGCGCCGCAAGACGTCCCCCATATGGAACCACCCGCCGCGAAAGTCGGTCGTATTCGTCGCATCGGCGTTCCAGTAGCCACTGAACAGGGTCGGGCCGCGCACGGTGGCCTCGCCTGGCGTGCCCACCGGGACCTCGTTGTCATCCGGGTCGACCAGGCGCAAATCGCAAAACGCACTCTGCCTCTTGGCCAGACTGGTGGGCACAATCCCAATCGGCAGGGTCGCGCCGGTCGCCGGCGGGAGACCGGTTTCGGTGGCCCCGAAAGTGTTGTTGTACGGTGCATCGAGAACGCGGGTTATCCACGCAATGTCGTCGCGCGGCACGAGGTCGGGCATGGCGCCGCAGATACCGATGCCTTTGACCTTGACCCCACTGTCTTCGACGGCCTGGGCGAAGGCGCCGATCATGCCGGGCATCAGGATCAGAAAACGCATCGGGTATCGTTCGACGGCTGCGAGCAACTGCTCGGGAACATAGCCGTCGATGACGTGTACCGTGCCGCCGCGCAGTAAGGTCGCGATAGCCTGATCGGTCGACGCCATATGGTAGAACGGCGCCCACGCGACAAAGTTGTCGCCTACCGGCACCTCGAGCTCGGACGTGAAGCACATTGCCCGCGCGATCATCGCGCGGTGGCTGATCACGGCACCCTTGGGCAATCCGGTCGTACCACTGGTATAGAGTACGACCAGACCGTCTTCGGGATCGAGCGTCGCATCGGGAAACGCTGTGCCAGCCGCAGCCAGCACCGCGTCGTAGTCCGCGCCGATGACCAGCCGTCTGATTGGCGGCAGGTCGAGCCGTTCCACCGCAGCCAGCAACTCGGCTTGGACAATCAGCAGCGCAGGCGCGACGAGCATGACGCTGTGTTGTAACTCGCGGTCGCCGAGACGCCAGTTCAACGCCGCGACGATGATGCCGGTCTTGGCGGCGGCCAGCTCAATCTCGACGTACTCGAGACAGTTTCTGGCCAACACGGCGACTCGATCGCCTCGGACCAGCCCATAGCCGAGCAGCGCGTGGGCCAACCGGTTCGAGCGCTCGTCGAGTTCGGCATAGCTGAGGCTGCGCGAGCCGTCGACGACCGCAGTCCGGGTCGGATGTGCCGGCACGCGGTAATGGAACAGGTCGCCGATAGTCGCCTTGCCAGCAGCGCAGACGACGGCGGGAGGGACGTAATTCGGCACGTAGGCGCCTCCTTCAGAACGGTCGGGTCAGACAGGGTCGAGCCA
>LADL02000967.1_pt1 | contig 10324 bp, 9 predicted proteins | sample 619721 | NCBI WGS metagenome assembly LADL02 (sample SAMN03397408, study PRJNA257561) | rock porewater metagenome | biome: terrestrial; feature: Opalinus Clay rock; material: porewater; isolation source: Opalinus Clay rock porewater BRC-3 borehole | place: Switzerland: Mt Terri URL, St-Ursanne ...
ATTCCGGCGATGCTGGCCGGCAAGATGGGCTGGTGTTTCGGTCTGACGGAAGAGCATCATGGCTCGGACGCCACCTGGATGGATACCACAGCGGTGCCGGAAACCCGGGACGGGGTCGATGGCTGGCTGATCAACGGCAACAAGATGTGGACCACCGGACTGCACAAGGCCTCGCACGTAATGACCTTTGCCCGGCACAGCGGCAAGGATGGCGACGCGCGCGGCATCGGCTGCTTCATCGTCCCGGTCGACGCCGAGGGCTTCGAGATCGGCGAATATATGTGGACATTCAATATGCCCACCGATCATCCGAAATGCTCCTACAGCAATGTCTGGATCCCGGCCGATGCAGTGCTCGGCGATCTCGACATGGGCCTCGCCTGCGCGCAGCATTTCGTCCATGAAAACCGCATCCGGCAGGCGGCCTCATCCTTGGGCGCTGCGCAATATTGTATTGATGAGTCGGTCAGATATGCCGGCGAACGCAAACCGTTCGGCAAGCCCTTGTCGGTCAATCAGGGAATTCAGTTTCCTTTGGTGGAACTGCACACAGAGGCGGCGATGTTGCGTCAGTTGATCTACGCCACCGCCGCCAAGATGGACACCATGCCCAAGCCTGATGTTGCCAAATATCTATCCGCCCAGGTGTCGATGTGCAACTATCGTGCGAACCGGCTGTGTTGCGATGCCGCCGACCGGGCGATGCAGGTCCATGGCGGCATGGGCTATTCGCGTCACAAGCCGTTCGAGCATATCTACCGCCATCACCGGCGCTACCGGATTACCGAGGGCGCAGAAGAGATCCAGATGCGCAAGATCGGTGGCGACATGTTCGGGTTTCTGGGACGAAAGAAATAGTAGCAATCTGATATTCTATCGGTACATTGATTTGGCAATACTTGTTTAGATTCTGTCAGTAAATCAGGTAGTAGAGACGATGCAAGAAGAGTTGATCGATCGTATCTATGAATGTTCTGTTGTGCCGGAGCTCTGGCCCGATGTGCTCGACGAACTGGCTAAGTTAACCGACTCCATCGGTGGCATGCTGTTTTCTGCCCGCAAAGCAGTCAATTGGACGGCCACGGAAAGTGTGTTCGACGCATTTGATACCTATGTCAAAGATGGCTGGTTTGAAAAATGTCCCCGCCGGACCTGCATGATGGGCAAATCCGAACCGACATTCTTTGTCGAGCAGGATTTCTTCAGCGAAGAGGAGCTCGCCAATAATCCCTTTTATCGGGATTTCTTTCATCCAAGAAATCTCGGTTGGTCGGCGGGAACGCTTCTGCAAATGCCAACGGGAGACAATATCGTCTTCAGCATCGAACGCCATCTCGAACAGGGACCAATAGAGCGAAATCATGTCGAGCGGCTGAACGAACTGCGTCCGCATCTGTTGCGCAGTGCGTTCGTATCGACCAGACTGGGCCTGCAACGCGCGCAAGGGGCCAGCGAAACCCTTTCCAAGTTCGGCATGCCAGCGCTCGTGCTGGACGCCCAGGGCAAGTTTGTCGAAGCCAATGAACGGGCGCAATCCATCTCCGACGACGTGAAATTCAACGAGGTTGGCCGGCATGTGGCATTTTCAGATCGGCGGGCCGGGGCGTTCCTGACCAGCGCACTGGAAACGCTGGACAGGGTTGCTTCCACAGACAGTCTGTCCTTCCCGATCCGCAACGAGGATGGCAACGCGATATTCGTCGGCCATGTGATGCCGATAAAGCTGGCGGCGCACGATATTTTTGCCAACAGCTATGCATTGCTGTTCTTTACACCGCTCGATCAAAATCGGCCGCCGTCGACCGCGTTGATGAGAAGCCTGTTCGACATGACCATGGCGGAGACCCGAATCGCCAAAGGCCTGATGAAAGGCCAGACGCTGAAGGAGATCGCAGCAGACGGCAGCGTATCCATCGCCACGGTCCGATCACAATTCAGCAGCGTGCTCGAAAAAACCGGCTGCAGCCGCCAGGCCGAACTGGTTGGCTTGCTGGCCAATATTGCGCTTGGTCAAAGCGAACAGCCCCAGAAAAACTAGACAGCTGCCGGAGCCGTGAAGTCAAGCGCTCACTGCGGAAGCTGCTTTCAGATTTTCAAGAAAATTACCGGCTATCATTCATTTGAATGATGAAACGCCTTTTATCCCAGCACATAAACAGTTTCACGGTTCCTCGTCGGGGAACCATGTTTTTAACTTGAAAAACTGTTTCAATCGCAATGGGAGCAAGAATATCATGATCCAGTCACAATTTTTTTCCACGTCCGCAATCGCCTTTGCCGCGATGATCGCCATTGGTTCTCCGGCCCAAGCGGCCAAGAGCCCACCGGTCGAACTCACGCATTGCGATGCGAGCTATGGCACGATTGCCGTGGTCGATGGAGACACCCAGGGCTGGAGCAAATTCGGTCTTGGCAGCCCGCGTGAACTGGTGGCAGCGATTGCCCGTGAATCCGGATGCTTTGAAGTCCACAATGCCGCTAGCCCGGCACCGGCAAATTTTCTGGTGAATGTGATCGCCGGCGACAAGGAAGAAGTCGATCAAGGTGTTAATGCAGCCAAGGGCCTCGCGACCGATGCATTTGTCCGTTCCGGCGCAGCGGGACAGGTGCTGGGCAGAGTTCCGGGCGCCGGCGCGCTAATGGGCATGTTTGGTGGCCTCGGCGGCAAGAAAAAGGTCGTTGCCGCGGGCATTCGCGTGGTCAGCCCGACCAATGGGCAAACCCTGATAGCGGGCACTGGCGAAGTAAAAAAATCAACCTTGTCCTTTGCCGGCGGTACGCCCTGGATCGCAGGTGCAGATGCATCGGGCTATGCGGCTTCGAAAGATGGCAAGATGCTGACCGAGGCTTTCATCATCGCCTATAACAGCGTCGTCTCCCAGGCGGGCGCATTGTCTGCGGTCCAGACGGCCGCTCCGGCAGCCAAAGCGAGCGCAACCTACACGGTCGCAGTAGATACAAAGCTATATGCCAGTGCGGATGCGAAAGCTGCCGCGGTGCGAACATTGCGGGCAGACACGGAATTGACGCCAACCGGCGACAAGAATGGGCTGTTTGTCGAAGTCAGCGACAATTACGGTACAAAAGGATGGGTTTCGGTGGAAGACTTGCGATAATTGCGACCCGATCGCGAGACGACCACCGTTTGAAGGGCGCTTTCCGGATGGGGAGCGCCCTTTTTTCACCTATCGGCAAAACTGGGCGCAGGATCGCCATCACCACTATCTTGATTTGACCTTGGTGGCCGTCCAGTCGGCAACGGTGCTGAACGCGGGCAACGACAGGGAATCCTTGTCGATTTTTGCCGTTGGCACATATCCTGCCGGAAGATTGGGGACCTCGAGACCGGCTTCTGCGATCAGATAGGGTGATACGCGACGACTGGTGCAAAGGCCGCCATTGCCGTCGCTTACCAGGCGGGTTTCAAACTCGATACCCTGCTGATTGCCGCTGGAGCGGGTAACCGTTGCAACGGCAAGCTGGCCATCACCAAAGTCGATCACGAATTTGGTATTGATCGGCACATTGTAAAGCCCGTCAACCAGCGCACCGGTGACTGACAGGTTACGGACAACGATCGAATAGACATGATTTTCATGGATCATCCGGACTTTGCGGTACATCGATAGCCGGTCATTGCGATGATGGGCTGGACCGGCCGGCTCAATCACCCAGTGGCCACGTTCCAGATTTTCGACGAGCTGCTGGTCGCTCACTGCCTTGCTGTAAACATAGCCCTGCACGTGGCTGACGTTCAGCTTTCTGATCAGTTCAAATTCATCCAGGGTTTCGATCCCCTCGGCCGTCGTTTCCATTCCAAGCGCTTCAGCCAGTGCCACAATGGCAGCGATGATCGCACCATTGCGCGAGCCGGGTTCGGTTGCCCCGCGGACAAAATTCTGATCGATCTTGATCTTGTCGAACGGCGCGGTCTGCAAATAGCTGAGGGAAGAATAGCCCGTTCCAAAATCGTCGAGCGCCAGACGCACGCCCCTGCTTTTGAGGGCTTGAAACATGGCGTTGGTTTCATTGGTCTCGGCCATGAATACGCCCTCGGTTATCTCAAGCTCAAGCCGTCCCGCAGCCAGGCCGGATGCGCTCAGCGCCTCGTCGATCACGGCGGGGAACTGATCATTGGCAAACTGGATCGGAGAAACATTCACCGCAACCCTGCTTTTCCCCGGCCATTTTGCCGCATCCTTGCATGCCTGCTGAATAGCCCATTGTCCCAGATCCCAGATCAAATTGGCTTCTTCGGCAATGGGAATGAACAGCGCGGGCGATATCTCGCCACGTTCAGGGTGATTCCACCGCATAAGGGCTTCAAACCCCTCCACGGTGTTGGTTTTCGCATTGACGATCGGCTGATAGGCGAGTTCCACCTCTCCCTTTCTGATGGCGTCCCGCAAATGTTCTTCCAGCACGCGCCGGTCTTCGGCAGATTGTTGCAGGCCTTTGGAATAAAAGCGGAACCGGCCTCTGCCGTTCCCCTTCGCTTCATAGAGGGCAAGATCGGCACTTTTTACCAGATCCTCGCTGGTCAGTCCATCAAACGGACTGATCGCAACCCCGATCGACGCTCCAATGATGCACCGATTGCCTTCAACGGAATAGGGCTGTGACAGGCTGCTGATGATTTTGCTGGCCTGGTCACCAAGAACCCCGCGATCATCGCAGTCCGGCAACATGATCTGAAACTCGTCGCCGCCGAGCCGGCAAACTTCGCCGCTTTGCGCCACCACTTTCAGCAGGCGCGCTGCCACCTGTTTCAGCAATTCATCACCCGCGGGATGACCCAAAGTATCATTGATTTGTTTGAACCGGTCGAGATCGACCAGCATCACGGCACAGGTTCGTTTTTGCTGACGATAGGCCGCAAGCGTGGTCTCCAGCTTCTTGGCCATGCTGGCCCGGTTCGCAAGGCCGGTAAGGGAATCGAACATCGCCAGACGGGACGTGTCCAGAGACATCCTCCGCTGCGCGGTCACATCATTGCCACTGCCCCGAAAACCAAGAAAATTGCCCAATTTGTCATGATGCGGCCGACCAGAAATGGACAGCCAACACTCGTCAACCGAGTTGGCCGCCTGTACTTCAACGCCGTTGAATTTCATCTTTTTTGTCAGAATGAACGGAAGCGTCCTGGCCCCCGCCTCGCTGTCGGATGCCTTGAGGAACAGGGAAACCAGCGGCTTGCCAATCAGATCAATCGATTTGGCATCCAGAACACGGGAGATGGACTCTGTTATGTAGGTAAGATTGCCCGCTGCATCGGTGGACCAGAACCAGCCTTGCCGGCTTTCCTCGTAATTCTGCAGCAGGAGCAGAGCATCGGCAGGTTTGATATTGCGTGATCCACCCGACCCCTGCGACCCCATGCGGGAACCGATCTTCCCGAAGAACCCGCGATTCTCGTGAAGGGTTTCTGACGAGTCAGGCCCTTCACTTTCAACCGGTGAATATATGTTCATTCGTTAATTCTTTTCGTTTTACTGTTCCCCCCGCGAGTTTAAAGGAGAGTCATTGCAGATTGGTAAACAGCCGGAGACCGTGTTCCTCCACTTTTCCGTCAGTCGGGCTGGTTGTCCCGTCGTCGCAAAACCGCCCTTGCATTCGGCCATCAATTCCGCCATAGGCGCCGCTTCCGCGTGACTGGCCCTGTGCGATTCACACGGAAAACGAAGAAAGCCGGAGGGGCGTGTCTGCATGGTGCGGCGTCAGCGATCGGCGGTAAATGAAGGAATGATTGCATGCCAATGTATGAGCATGTCTTCCTTGCGCGACAGGATCTGAGCCAGTCTCAGGTTGATGCTCTTGCGCAGGAAGCCACCAAAATTGTTGAATCGAATGAAGGCAAGGTCGTCCTGACCGAAACCTGGGGCCTGCGTACGCTCGCCTACAAGATCCAGAAGAACCGCAAGGCCCATTATGTCATGCTGCGTCTCGATGCACCGGGCAGCGTTGTTCTGGAACTCGAGCGCCAGACCCGGATCAACGAAGATATCATCCGTTTCCTGACCATCCGCGTCGACGAGCATGAAGAAGGCCCGTCCGTGATGATGCGCAAACCCGAACGCGAGCGTGAACGCAAACCGCGCCGCGACGATAATTGAGCCAGAGAAGGAGTTAAAACATGGGACGTCCATTTTTCCGTCGCCGCAAAAGCTGCCCCTTTTCCGGCAAGAACGCAAAGCCCATCGACTATAAAGACGTGAAGACGCTGCAGGGATTCATTTCCGAACGCGGCAAGATCGTGCCAAGTCGTATCACCGCAGTATCCGCCAAGAAGCAGCGCGAGCTTTCCAAAGCCATCAAACGCGCCCGCCATCTCGGCCTGCTGCCGTATCTCGTGAAGTAGGAGCGAAACAATGGATATTATTTTGCTCGAACGAGTAGAGAATCTGGGAAGCATTGGCGATATCGTCACTGTCAAAAACGGCTATGCCCGCAATTTCCTGCTGCCGAACAAGAAAGCCCTGCGCGCCAACGAGGCGAACAAGAAGGTTTTCGAAGCCAACCGCCAGCAGATCGAAGCGGACAATGAAACGAAGCGCAAGGAAGCCGAAGCGGCCTCCGGCGGCATCGATGGCAAGCAGATCGTCCTGATCCGTGCCTCGTCTGCCAGCGGCCAGCTTTACGGTTCCGTCTCGGTCCGTGACATTGTCGAGGCCCTGAACGCCGATGGCAAGAGCGCCGTCGTCGAAAAGAGCATGGTCATCCTGGAAAAGCCGATCAAGACACTCGGCGTTTTCGATGTCCGCATTCGTCTGCACCCGGAAGTCAACGTCACCATTCAGGCCAATGTCGCCCGTTCGGATGACGAAGCCGACCTGCAGAAGGACGGCGTCGACGTGATCCAGCAGATGTTCGAAGAAGACCAGGCCGAACTGGCCGCCGCTGCCCTGTCGCCCGAAGGCGAAGACGAGGGTGAGGAAGCCGGTCAGGAAGCTGGCGATCCCGCGGCAGATGCTGCGCCGGAAGCCACGGAAACAAAAGAGCAGGACGAAACCGAAACCAAGGAATAATCCTGTTCCGAATATGCTACAGAAAGCCCGGATCCGGACCATCGCAAAACGATGCTCCAGGCCCGGGCTTTTTCATTGGAGGATGGAGTGAACAACGACTGGCAATCGGACTTTGCAAGGGACGCATCGCTCTTTCCCCATCTTGCCGATCTGCAAAAGGATCAGCTGCTCCTGTCGACGATGAGCGAGACCGCCTATCGGCAAGCCAGTTTTCTCGACCAGCGCCTGTTTACCCCCGACCTGCAGCGGCAGGTCGTCTCCTGGGCCGACGTGGCAGCGGTGCTGCTGCCCCCCCTCCCCAAGCCCCAATATATTTTCCACATCGGCCATGTCGGTTCGACCCTGGTTTCGCGCCTTCTGGGCGAGCTGGACAGCGTGCTGGCGCTGCGGGAACCAGCGATATTGCGGCAGCTCGCCGAAGTACAGGCCAGCAAACCGGCTGCTATCCACTGGACCAGAGAAGAGCAGGTCCAAAGGCTTGGTCAGGTGGAAAGCTGGCTGTCCCGCGTGTTTCACACCGACCAGCGGGTAATGATCAAGGCGAGCAGCTTTGTCAGCTCGCTGGCCCGCCCCCTGCTTGCTGATCGGGGCACGGCGCTGTTCCTGTTCACCTCCCCTGAACGCTATCTGCAAACCATATTGGCCGGAGATGCATCAAAACAGGAAGCGGCCGCACTGGCCGATCTCCGGCTGCTCCGGCTCGAGCAGCATTGCGGCGAACCCCTGGACAGCAAAGAGATGCTGTCGCTCGCCCAGACCGCTGCGCTGGGCTGGCTCTGCGAGATGGTGACGCTGCGCGATGCAGCAGACCATAGTCCCGCGGCCAGCATCGCGTGGATGGATTTTGACGATTTCCTCAACCAGCCCGGCGAGCAATTGCAGCTGGCCGCCGACCATTTCGGACGGGATCTTTCCGCGGACAAAGCCCTTGGACTGGTTTCCGGGCCGATCATGACCCGCTATTCCAAGGCGCCCGAATTTGATTACAGCGCATCGCTGCGCGAGGAGCTTTTGGTCGAGGCCGCGCAAATTCATGCTGACGACATCCGGCAGACGCTGCTATGGGTCGAGCAACTGGCGCGGCGCTTCCCGATCGTCGCCGCCGCAATGGCTAAAGCGGAATCGAGACGATAATGTTCAAGCAACTGAGCCTACTCGACCAGAACCAGGTCAACGAACTGAAAAAAATCGCGGAAAAGGCGCAGTTTGTCGATGGCAAGATCAGCAATCCGCACAGCAGGGTGAAGAACAATCTGCAATTGCATGATGTCGAGGGCTACAAGCAGTCCTCGAAAATCCTGCACGATGCGCTGATGGCCAATCGCGAATTTGTAGATTTTGCCTTTCCGGAGAGAGTCGCACCGCCGCTGATCACGCGCTACAAGCCGGGCATGAATTACGGGCTGCACGCCGATAGTGCGATCATTCCTCTGCCGGACGGGCCGCTCCGCTCCGACCTCAGCTGCACCATATTTCTGAGCGACGTGAACGACTGCAAGGGCGGCGCGCTACATGTCACCCAGGGGGAAGCCGGCATGCGGTTCAAGGGCATTCCGGGCACGGCGATCGTCTATCCGTCCTACACGCTGCACGAGGTCGAACCGGTCACCGAAGGCGAGCGGATGGTCGCGATCACCTTCATCCAGAGCAAGATTCCCGACGTGACCGAGCGCAACCTGCTATATGAGCTCAACGAAGTGGCGGCGCTGGAGGGCCTGAACATGGCCCATGAAAATTACACGCGCCTGCAGGCGGTCCAGTATAATCTGATGCGCAAATGGATGCGCTGAGCAGTCGCCTGATCAATAGCCCATCAGGCTCAGCACTTCCTTGCGGCTGCGCGCGTCATCCAGGAAACAGCCCAGCAGCCGGCTGGTAGTCATCCCGACCCCCGGCGTGCGCACGCCGCGGGCGGTCATGCAGCTGTGGCTTGCCTCGATCACCACGGCGACGCCATGCGGCTTGAGATTTTCCCAGATACATTCGGCGACCTCGGCGGTCAGCCGCTCCTGGACCTGAAGCCGCCGCGCGAAACCGTGGAGAACGCGGGCAAGCTTGGAAATGCCAACAACCTTGTCAGTCGGCATATAGGCGATGCTCGCTTTGCCGATGATCGGTGCCATATGATGTTCGCAATGCGAATGGAACGGAATGTCCTTGAGCAGCACCAGTTCGTCATAGCCGCCGACTTCCTGGAAGGTGCGCGCCAGATGCATGGCCGGATTCTCGGCATAGCCCTCGCAATATTCCTTCCACGCCCGCGCCACGCGTTTCGGGGTGTCGATCAGGCCCTCGCGGTCGGGGTCGTCACCGGCCCAGCGGAGCAATGTGCGCACCGCTTCCTGAACCTCGTCGGGCACCGGGATTTTGCCGGCTTCGCGCTCGGCGAGCGCATCGATGATGGAATTTGAATAATCGGCCAAGACGGATCCTTCGGTTCAGCACATGCTATACCGTCAATTTAGGACAGCGAAGGGCCTCGCGCAAGTGCACGTTGGGTCATATTTGCAACAGAAGAAAAGTGGTGCGCCCAGAGAGATTCGAACTCCCGACCCCTTGATTCGTAGTCAAGTACTCTATCCAGCTGAGCTATGGGCGCTAACCAGACGGTGCAGATAGGGGGTGAAGTCGCGGCTGGCAACCCATAATTGCCCTGCTGGCCCAACATTTCCGAACATTGCAACCGCATCGGTGCTCCGCACTGGATGCGGAGTCCTGCGCCATGCAAAACTCTCTTGCCGCCAGAGCTCCGCATCATGTGCGCAGCACTCACGCTATTTTTGCGACAGCGCCGCCTGTGCCGCCGCTAGCCGGGCGATCGGCACGCGATAGGGTGAGGCGCTGACATAATCGAGGCCAGTTATCTCGCAGAAAGCGATCGAGGCCGGGTCGCCGCCATGTTCGCCGCAGATGCCGAGCTTGATGCCGGGGCGAGCGGCCCTGCCCCGTTCGGCGGCGATTTCGATCAGCTGGCCGACACCCTCGATATCAAGGCTGACAAACGGATCGCGCGGGAAAATGCCCTTGTCGACATATTGGGTCAGGAAACGCCCGGCATCGTCGCGCGAGACGCCAAGCGTGGTCTGGGTCAGGTCATTGGTGCCGAAGCTGAAAAACTCGCCATGTTCGGCAATCTGTCCGGCCATCAGGGCAGCGCGCGGCAGTTCGATCATCGTGCCGACCAGATATTCGATCTCGCGGCCCTTTTCGGCGAAGACTTCCCTGGCCATCCGGTCGACTACGTCCTTCATCAGCTCCAGTTCGCGCGCGGTGGCGACGAGCGGGATCATGACTTCGGG
>LADL02001509.1_pt1 | contig 10314 bp, 12 predicted proteins | sample 619721 | NCBI WGS metagenome assembly LADL02 (sample SAMN03397408, study PRJNA257561) | rock porewater metagenome | biome: terrestrial; feature: Opalinus Clay rock; material: porewater; isolation source: Opalinus Clay rock porewater BRC-3 borehole | place: Switzerland: Mt Terri URL, St-Ursanne ...
GTCTGTTGGGAATGATTGCCCGCAACTGCAACGCAGATGTTAACGTAATAGGGCTTATCGGTGAAAGGGGCCGTGAGGTCAGGGAATTCATCGAAAAAGATCTGGGAGAATCCGGGCTGGCGAAGTCGGTGGTGGTTGTGGTCACCTCGGATCAGCCCGCTCTGGTCAGGTTAAAGGGTGCCTTTGTGGCCAGTGCCATTGCAGAGTATTTCAGGGACAGGGGTAAGGATGTAATGCTAATGATGGATTCCATTACCCGATTTGCCATGGCACAGCGCGAAGTGGGTCTGGCGGTGGGGGAACCTCCCGCCACCAAGGGTTATACCCCATCGGTTTTTGCCCTTCTGCCAAGGCTTCTGGAGAGATCTGGAATGGGAGTAGAGGGATCCATCACGGCATTTTACACTGTGCTGGTGGAAGCGGATGATATGAATGACCCCATTGCCGACGCCGTAAGGGGGATTCTGGACGGGCATATAGTCTTATCCAGGTCATTGGCGTCAAAATCCCACTTTCCGGCCATTGATGTAATGGAGAGCATCAGTCGGCTGATGCCCGAGATTGCACCGAAAGAACATTTTCAAAGGGCAATGTTAATCAAGGAAAAAATGGCAATATACCGGCAGTCTGAGGATTTGATTAATATAGGGGCATATACAAAGGGCTCCAATCCCAAAATAGATGAAGCCATAAAACTGAATGACTCAATAAATGATTTCCTGAAACAGGATTTAAGTGAGGGTTTCAAATTTAAAGAAACCCTGGAGGCACTGGAAAATATATAAATGTGGTATAAATTATTGGAATAGGGTAGTAGAGGTTTGATTTTAAACTGAATGCCTTGCCAAATATGTTAATACAATTAGAAAATGCGTTATCTGTTCTTCCTAGTAAGTGTTTACTCCCAGGAGGAAGAAAATGAAAAAATTTTTGTTCAGGCTGGAACCGGTCCTCAAACACCGCTCGGATATAGAGGAAAAAGAGATACTGGTACAGTCGGTGGCCCAGAGAGAATACAATGAGCAGTTGGGAATACTGGAAAACATACGAAGGAACCTTAACAGGGTCAGGAACAATGTATCGATAGGCTTGACAGTTGACGACTGTCTGGCCAGGACCCTTTACATTGAATACCTTGAAATCTCCCTGACCAGGCAGGAGAAGGTTGTCAGTAAAAAACTGCAGGAACTGGAAAGAAAAAGGCTGGCCGTTATCGAGGCCAGGAAGGATAAGCTGATTTTACAAAAACTGAAGGAAAAGCTTTATACTTGCCATATACAAGAGCTTAATATATGGGAGGCCAGGCTAACTGACGATCAGTGTACTGCGCTGACTTTCAGGCGAAAGGGGGGATAAAGAAGAGCGAATGATATCGTGAGTTACGTTCTTTGTAAATTAAATATGGGAAGGAGGTGTGAAATGAGAGCTGAAGCAATATCCTTATCTTTACCTTATGCCGTTCCAGCTATTAACCAGAGTAAAGATTCGGCAGGAGAGACATTAGGCGGTGACTTTCTCATGGCTCTTATGTATGCTATGATTCAGCCGCAAGTTATCGGCACACAAACTCCAATTAGCGCGGAAATGCTGGATCCGCAGACCAAAGGCCCTGATGGGGGAGAAGTCATAAATGTTTTTTTACCTGATTTTTCTCCGACCCTCAATGATGGTCCAGTTACAGGAAACCTGGATGAATTAAATGCCGGATCCATTTTGGAGAACCTCAAACAATTTATTTCGGGATCTGATCCAGAACGTCAGGATTTAATAACTGCAGAGTTGGACCTGACCAATGGAAACAATGCCAATACTTTCGCGCCTGATACCGACCCTACCAACCAACCCACTTACAGTCTGGCGTCTGATAATTACATGGTGGCGGCAACGGCTGCTCTACCCCAGGACGTGAATTTTGGAGTATCAGATACAGTTGAGAGCAGTGAAGGTGAAATGGTAGCGGTGGAGACGAAAGTCAACAATCCTTTGAAACAAGACCAGGCAGTCGAAATTGGACAGATGGCAAGGCGTAAAGAGGACAATATTCAAATCCCCGTGGATACTTTACGTAATCAAAATCCCGGACTGGAGAAGACACCTTACAAATCCCAGTACCCGGCGGCGGAAACACAGAACACCCCTGTACAGATTGCCATTGAAAAGAATTATTTAACATTAACCAATGGGGATAAACCTTCCAATGTTGTTTTATCCGGCACTGATTTTGCCGGTATCGTTGAGCTGCAGAATGAGAATAGCCAAAACCCCGGGTGGAAGGGTGAAAAAGAAAAGGCAATATTTAACAGGCCCCAGGAATTCAGTAAATTTACGTTAAATGCTTCAACTTTAAAACAAGAAGATTTACAAATAAATCCTGCCCCAGCTCAAAGTCCCGGAGTGTCGGTAAAACAGCAGGACAGCGTGATAGTAACCGAAGTAAGGCCGGCAGTACCTGAGGTCTTTGGCGGCACTGAGGTCAACACTGGTGATAAGGTGCAAGGTGTCGTGGTGGGGGAAAATGAAGTTCCCGTGGCAGCTCAGGAACAGAAACAGGCTAACACCGGAATAATAAATCTGTCAAACATGACTCCGAAAAAGTTTCCGTCAGAAATACTGCCACATTTGATGAATTCCCTGCAGAGTTTAAATGGGGGTCAGGTTACGGTAATCAGACTTAAGGTTGAGCCGGAGAACATGGGTGAAATCAAGATAAGAATCTCTTACGCAAAAGGTAAGATGGCGGCCCACTTTTATACAGGAAGCGGACTGGTCAGGGAAGCTATAGAATGTTCCCTGCCTCAGTTGAAGGAAACACTGGCCCAGTACAAAGTGGATTTAGGGGAAGCCAACGCCTATGTGGGAAATGAACAGCAAAACAACGGTTTTGGATCAAACGGCTTTGGACAAAACGGCAGGATGAAGGGCTCTATTGTTATACAATCAGGCCTGGATTCAGGAGACAGGCCTATTCTGGCCGACATGGGAGATGATCGAAAAGTTAATTTATTGATTTGAGAAAAGTGGTGATGATATGGGCTCTGCTAATGCGGTCGAATCTTCCAGTTACAATGTTCCGTCCAAAGAAACCAGGGTTCCTAAAAAGGTTCTGGACAAGGAAGATTTCGTTAGTTTGCTGGTTACCCAGCTAAAAAATCAGGATCCTCTGGAGCCCCAGAGCAACGAAGAATTTATTTCCACCATGGCCCAGTTTAATTCACTGGAAACACTGGCCTCCCTGGACAAAACTATTAATTACGGTCAGGCCATGTCCATGATTGAAAAGCAGGTAACAGTTCAGGAATCAAATAAAGCGCCTATTGCGGGAAATGTGGAAAAAGCCGGCCTGGTAGATGGAAAAGTGGTTATTTATATTGCCGGGCAAAAGTACAGCATCTCCGACGTGAAGGAAATAAGTCCGCGGGAGGCCACACTGCCATCAGTGTCGGGAGGAGATTTTGTTCAGGTGGCTCTTATGATTGGCAAGGAGGTTCTCACAAAAGACAGTATCAGCGGGGTAGTTGAGAAAGTAGGTCTGGCTGACGGGAAAATCAAAATCTATGTAAGCGGGACACCCTATGACTTGTCCGAAATCTCCGAAATTAAAAACCCGAATTCAGCACCCGAAACGGAGGTTGTAAGAGGTGAAGATTCCCAATAAGGAGGATAGAATTCCGGTAATTATTCCACAGCCGGTTACAGGATTAAGCCGAAACACCAGGGGCGCTGCTATTAATCCGGTGAATACCTTCGGTGAAATACTGAATAAAGAATTTGAAAAAACAAGGGATCTGAAATTATCAGCTCATGCTGAGCGCAGGTTAAGTGAAAGAAACGTGATTTTAAACAGGGAAGACATGCGGAAAATCGAAGTAGCGGTCGATCAGGCCGCGGCCAAAGGTTCCAGGGAATCCCTGGTCATATTGGGAGACCTGGCCCTGGTGGCCAGTGTAAAGAATAAGACCATCATTACCGCCCTTGAAGGAAAAGACATGAAGGATCACGTTTTTACCAACATTGACAGTGCGGTTATTGTCAGGTGACAGCCGGCCCGAAAAGGAGGCTGTATGACTGCTGAACGACTGAGGCGGTCAACCAAAAAGAATACAGTAACAGTGGACTGGAGACAGAATAATTCCAGATTTATGACTCCAGCTCCTGAATTCTGATTCTTTCATTAAGTAAAAGCCTGGACTTTCGAAGGAGGTTTATATTTATGATAAGATCTCTCTTTTCTGGCGTATCCGGTTTACGTAACCATCAGGTGCGTATGGATACTATATCCAACAACATTGCCAATGTTAATACCACTGGGTTTAAAGCAGCCAGGGCCAATTTCCAGGACAGCCTAAACCAGACTTTAAGGGGCGGAGGCGCAGGCCGTAATCCCATGCAGGCAGGTACCGGAATAATGGTGGGCAGCATTGGAACTAAAATGGAGCAAGGGCCCTTACAGATGACGGGCCGTGCGCTGGATCTGGCTGTATCGGGCACAGGATTCTTCAGGGTCAGCGATGGAACCAACGAATATTATACCCGTGACGGGTCATTTTTCATAGACACCAATAATAATATTGTCAACTCCAGCGGAATGATGCTGCAGAATGACGGTGGCGGCATGACCTTTGACGGAACGGTGGCGAGCCTGAGCGTAGATAAAGCCGGACAGATTACATACTATACCACCGATGACCCCAACACAGCCAATACCGGACTGTCCGTACAGGTGTTCACATTCCCTAATCAGGAGGGTCTTTCCAAGGTGGGAAACAGCATGTATAAATATGACGCGTCGGTTACCGGTGAACCGGACCCCCACACTCCCGGCAGCGACGGGGCCGGCAGCATTGAGTCGGGCTACCTGGAAATGTCAAACTCAGACCTGAGTGAAGAGTTCACCACAATGATTACCACCCAGCGTGGATATCAGGCCAATTCAAGGGTTATAACGGTATCAGACACACTTTTGGAGGAATTAATACAACTTAAGAGATAATTGATTAAAACTGGCTGCCCGGCCTTGCGGTCGGGCAGTTATTTGGGGAGAAGGATTAATGGCAGCCAGAGTCGAAAACAATGACAAGGATAATGTCGAATTATCAGTTAAAAAGAAAAAATCCGGTGTAATGGTAGTTCTAATGGCGGCTGTGGGCGCACTGGTGGTAGGTGGCCTGCTTATGGGGATAGTTCTTTATTTCGTGGGTATACCTGGTGTTATGCCTAAAATGAAGTCTACACCGCCCCCCGAGTATGAGTTGCTGGAATTGGGTGAGAGGGTTGTTAACCTGGCAGACGGGGGTGGCATGCGCTATCTCAGGCTACGCATGGTTTTGGAAATTAAGAAAAATGAAAAGCTTTCCGCTGAAATCAAAGCAAAGAACGCTCCTATTATGGAGGATGTTATACATGTTCTCAGAAGCAAGCATGTTGAAGATATAAGGCCCCTTGACAAGGAAGAAAAAGTTAAAGTGGAAATTATTAATTCAATTAACACCCGTTTAAAAAACGGCAAGGTCGAGCGCATTTATTTTTCGGATTTTCTCATACAGTAATACCGGGGGTAAGGCGATATGATAAAGCAAGAGGAAATAATGGAGTTCCTCAACAGGATGTCTCAATCTGACATAGTGAAAAAGGTTGAATATCCTGTTTTTGATATTCCTACCCCAAAAGACAATATGAAAGTCAGCATCAACTTCATTGATGACATACAGGTAAACATCACCGCCGAGTTAGGCAGAGCAACCCTTAAAATTAAAGACATATTGAAGCTCAGTGAAGGCTCAATAGTGGAGTTGGAGCAGCCCGCGGGTGAGACTGCCGAGGTATTTGTAAATGATCAGAGATTCGGCAAGGGTGAGGTAATAGTTATAGGCGGTAATTTCGGAATAAGGATGGAAAGCATTAATCAGAAAGAAAAGAAGGAAAGCATTGGTAAATAAAATGGACATGGAATTGATGGGAGCCGTTATTAGAATAATAATTGTCCTTCCGCTGGTGACCGCACTGGCTTATTTTTTAATTAAGTACGGCCTTGCCAGGCGGACCCTGGCCCCAGGGGGCAGAAGGCGTATGCGACTGATCGAGCAAATGCCCATCGGTCCAAAAACGTCCTTAAGCCTTGTGGAAATTGGGGGCCGCTATATTTTAATGGCACATTCTGATAATGGTTTTCATGTAATCAGTGAAATGGATGAATTACCCGCCACCGTTCTCCAGCAGGAGCCAGAAATAATAGACTATAAGGATTTAGTTGATAGATTGAAAAAAACGGTCGGCAGCAACCGGATACTAACTAAATATTTAGCCCGGAAAGGCAAGACATAATGAAAATCAGTTTAAATTCAAAAATAGAGTATTTAAGAAAGCGGGCTTACCTATCTGTGTTTTATACCCTGTTGGCGCTGGTAGTGATGATTCTTTTACCAACCACAAGCTATGCCGAACCGCTTCCGGGAATTGATTTAAGGGTAAACCCTACAAATAACCCCACTGAGGTGGTAAGTACTGTAAAGCTGCTGGTTTTGCTAAGTGTGCTTTCTCTGGCCCCCGCCTTTATTATGATGGTTACAAGCTTTACCAGGATTGTTGTAGTGCTTTCACTGCTCAGGGGGGCCATTGGCTTACCCATGACACCTCCAAATCAGGTTTTGATCGGACTTTCTTTGTTGTTGACGATTTTTATCATGGCTCCGGTATACAACCAGATAAATGAAAATGCTATAAAGCCATACATGGAGAACCGCATGACCCAGGATGAGGCCATGGAACAGGCCTACAAACCTTTGAGGACATTTATGTTAAAGCAAACCAGGGAGAAAGATCTGGCACTTTTTGTGGCTATTTCAAAATCTGATCGTCCCAGAAGCGCAGAAGACGTACCTATTTCGGTCCTGACTCCGGCATATGTGATAAGTGAGTTGAAAACCGCCTTCCAGATAGGGTTTTTATTATATGTTCCATTTCTGGTAATAGATATGGTTGTGGCCAGTACACTAATGTCTATGGGTATGTTTATGCTTCCCCCGGTAATGATATCTCTTCCGTTCAAGCTTCTCCTTTTCGTGATGGTAGACGGCTGGTATCTAGTTGTGAAGTCCCTGGTGGAAAGCTTTTAAAAAGGCGGTTAGTTGGTAATAAGTAACAAGTAATAAGTAATAAGTAATTAATAATAGGTGATGGATTAGGCTAATGACCTATAACCTATAACCTATAACCTATAGCCATCGTCACGGAGATGATATAATGACCGACTCTTTAGTTATTCAAATAGTAAGGGATGCTTTAATGATGGTACTGGTGATTGCAGTGCCAATACTGGTGGGCGGAATGCTGGTGGGCCTCATTGTAAGCATTCTACAGGCCACAACCCAGATACAGGAACAGTCTTTAAGCTTTGTGCCCAAGCTTGTAACAGTTCTGGTTATACTGGCTGTGTTATCTCCCTGGATCATCAATGTACTGGTGGGATACACCACAGATTTGTATTCAAAAATACCTCTTATGGTAAAATAAAATGTTTAATTATGAACTACTAGTTACTTTTTTACTGGTTTTTGCCAGAATAGCCTCATTTATTGTAACAACACCTATTTTTGGTGGCCAAAACACGCCTGGTTTGGTTAAAGCCGGAATGGCTTTTGTAATTTCAGCGGTATTGGTGCCCCTGGTAACTCCCCCCCAGCATCAGATAGTGGGGGTAATGGGGTTTTTATTGGCGGTAATCCGAGAGGTGGGCGTCGGGCTTATGACCGGGCTCATTTGTCATATGATTCTGCAAACCCTGAACATACTGGGACAAATTTTCGATCTGCAAATTGGCTTTATGATGGCAAGCTTTTTTGATCCCAATGCAGGGGGCCAGGTGACGCTGACATCCAAATTTCTCTACCTTCTGGGTACAATTCTGTTTTTTATTCTTGACGGACATCACATGCTTCTGCTGGGAATGTCCCAGAGTTTCCAGATATTACCCCTGGATACCGCCGTTTTCAATGGGGGCAGCACCTTTATTCTAATACGTTCCTTTGCCAGAATGGTGGCATTGGCGGTTCAAATCAGCGCACCGATAATAGCTGTGGTGCTTTTGATAGATGTATGCCTGGGCTTGCTTGGGAGAACGGCGCCTCAGATGAATATATTCATGCTGGGCTTTCCCGTAAAGATTGGAGTCGGTATACTTACACTGTCTATCATGGTGCCATTGCTGGGAATGGTATTTCAATCCCTTTTCAGAATGATGGAAAAAGACCTTTACACCTTGCTGAAGGGGTTGATGCAAAGTGGCTGAAGGTGGCCAGGAAAAAACCGAACAACCAACACCACGGAAGTTGCAGGAAGCCCGTAATAAGGGACAGGTGGCCAAAAGTAAGGATTTATCCGCCGCTGTTGTATTGATGGCGGCAGTAACAGCTTTTTATATGTCTACACATAGCGCGGTAACAGCGATGGAGAGACATTTAACCTGGTACTTTGCCAACTGCTTTAATTTCAATTTACCAGATAAACACCTTCCTGGGGTATTATTAAGTAGCCTTTTTGAAATATCAATAATATTTGTACCGATCATTCTGGTAACTATTGTTTTTTCGATAATTGCAAATGTTATGCAGACCGGTTTTATTCTAACTGCCGATTCGCTTATGCCTAAACTGGACCGTTTAAACCCCCTGGAGGGTCTTAAGCGAATGTTTAGTGTCAACAGCCTGGTGGAACTGTTTAAAAGCATTTTTAAGGTAGTTTTGGTGGGAGTGGTCAGCTATTTAGTGGGGGTAAAGTACATACCACAATTGCTTATGGTGTTCTATAAAAACCCTTCCCAGGAAATGCTGGAAATATTGGATATTCTCATAATGGTGGCTTTTGCAGGGGGAGGAGCCTTCCTTGCTTTGGCTGTGTTTGATTTTTATTACCAAAGGTTTGATTTTTTCAAAAAAATGCGCATGAGCAAGCAGGAGATAAAGGATGAATACAAGCAGACTGAAGGAGACCCAACAATAAAGGGATGGCTGCGTAAAAGACAGAGAGAAATCGCCATGAACATGATAAGGGATGAGGTTCCCAAAGCCACTGTGGTCGTTACAAACCCCATTCACTATGCTGTGGCCCTACGATATCAGGAGGGGGTAACGGGGGCACCTGTTGTGGTTGCCAAGGGTGCTGGGGACATAGCCTTGAGTTTGAAGGAAATAGCCAAAAAAAACAATGTCCCGGTGGTGGAAAACCCTCCCCTGGCCAGGTCTCTTTTTCAGCAAGTGGACATAGGCAAGGAAATACCTGCCGAACTATACCATTCTGTGGCCGAGGTTATGGCCATGGTGATGAAACTCAACAAGCGGAGTATTGTGTAAGTATGGTTGTAGGTTATAAGTTTTAGGTTGTTAACTGCATAAATTATCCGGCACAATTTACCTATTACCTATTACCTATTACCTATTACTATCTTATTACTGACTGAAAACAATAGCCCGGGAGGAAAATTATGCCCCCTCTATCTGCTACAACTGTTTTAGATAGCCTGAAAAGAAATACTGATATGATTATCGCGGCCATGGTCATAGGTATATTACTTATGATCATAATACCTATTCCTCCGGCTGTTCTGGATGTTTTGCTTGTATTCAGCATCAGCATCGGGCTGGTTATACTGTTGATTACCTTATTTACCACAGAACCCCTGCAATTTTCTGTTTTTCCGTCTTTGTTGCTGGTAACCACCCTTTACCGCCTGTCACTGAATATATCTTCAACAAGGCTTGTACTGGGGCAGGCCGATGCCGGGGATGTGATTGAGGCCTTTGGCACTTTTGTGGTGGGTAACAACTATCTGGTTGGATTTGTTGTTTTTATTATAATCACTATTATACAGTTTGTGGTAATTACCAACGGCTCCGGCAGGGTGGCCGAGGTGGCGGCCCGATTTACCCTTGATGCCATGCCCGGTAAACAGATGAGCATTGACGCCGACTTCAACTCGGGGCTAATCAGTGAGAGCGAAGCCCGGGAAAGAAGGAAAAGACTTCAGCGGGAAGCGGACTTTTTCGGGGCCATGGACGGCGCCAGCAAGTTTGTCCGCGGTGACGCCATAGCAGGTATACTTATAACAATGATTAATGTAGTGGGCGGTATACTGATAGGGATTATACAGATGGGCATGGAAATTACCGAAGCCCTTCAGATATACACTATACTGACCATCGGTGACGGGCTGGTGGCTCAAATACCAGCGCTGCTGATTTCCACCTCCGCCGGTATACTGGTGACCAGGTCAACTTCGGAAAGCAGCTTCGGCGATGATATGAGCAGTCAATTTACTCGTTT
>LADL02002150.1_pt1 | contig 10255 bp, 9 predicted proteins | sample 619721 | NCBI WGS metagenome assembly LADL02 (sample SAMN03397408, study PRJNA257561) | rock porewater metagenome | biome: terrestrial; feature: Opalinus Clay rock; material: porewater; isolation source: Opalinus Clay rock porewater BRC-3 borehole | place: Switzerland: Mt Terri URL, St-Ursanne ...
GGGAGCGAGCTCTATACGGATTCGGTCGTGTTCGGCGGCGCGCTGACTCGCGTCGACATCGAAGTCACCCTGGCTGCGCGCGGCGCCCGCACTCGGCTCAATGGGTTGTTCGCGGCCACGGGCTCCCAGCACATGGACCATCACACGGTGATCGATCACGCTGTCGGTGACACCCACAGCGAAGAACTCTATCGCGGCATACTCGATGGTCGCAGCCGCGGCGTGTTCAACGGCAAGGTCATCGTACGCAGTAAGGCGCAGCGCATCACCTCGCGCCAGGCGAGCAATAACCTGTTGCTTTCCCGCCAAGCGGAGATCGACACCAAGCCGGAGTTCGAGATCTACGCCGACGATGTCAGTTGCGCGCATGGTGCCACGGTCGGCCAACTCGATCCGGCCGCCTTGTTCTACCTGCGATCGCGGGGCATTGCCGAAGCCGAGGCCCGCGCCTTGCTGACCTACGCTTTCGCCGAGCAGGTCGTCGACGCGATCCCGCTCCAGAGTCTACGCCAGGCGATTGAGGAGCGTTTCATTGGCAAACGAGCGCTCAGCGAACTGACGGCGTCGCTGAATCCGCCATGCGATCGATGACCGCTGTAGCGGACCGTTGCGCGCCGTTTGTCGTCGAGGAGGTCCGCAAGGACTTCCCCATCCTCGACCGGCGCGTCAACGGCAAGCCGCTCGTGTATGTCGACAACGCCGCGACGACGCAGAAGCCTCGTGTCGTCATCGAGCGCCTGAGCCGATACTACGAGTTCGAGAACGCCAACATCCATCGCGGCGTGCACACCTTGAGCGCGGAAGGGACCGCGGCGTACGAGGCGGCTCGCGTCACCGTGCAGCGGTTTCTGAATGCCGCACAGCCGGATGAGATCGTTTTCACTCGCGGAACGACCGAGGCGATCAATCTTGTCGCGCAAAGCTACGCGCGCCCGCGCCTCAGTCCCGGGGACGAGGTACTCATCACCGAACTCGAGCACCATTCCAACATCGTGCCGTGGCAGATGGTCTGCGAGCAGACCGGAGCGCGCCTCGTCGTGGCGCCAATCGACGATCGTGGCGAGCTCGATATCGAGGCCTTCGATGCGTTGCTCTCTGCGCATACGAGAATCGTTGCTGTCGCCCATATTTCGAACGCGCTCGGCACAATCAATCCGGTCCGAACGCTCGTGCGCCATGCACATGACGCTGGGGCGGTCGTGTTCGTCGATGGCGCGCAAGCCAGTCTGCATGCGGCACTCGACGTCCAGGCGCTAGGCTGCGACTTCTATGCCTTTTCCGGCCACAAGGCGCTTGGTCCGACCGGCGTCGGAGCGCTGTACGGACGAGCCGAACTGCTCGATGCCATGCCGCCCTGGCAAGGCGGTGGCGACATGATCAAGGTCGTCAGCTTCAAAAAGACCGAGTACAACGTCATCCCATATAAGTTCGAAGCAGGGACCCCCAACATCGCCGGCGGTCTCGGCTTGGCGACGGCGCTCGAATACTACAGCGCTTTGGATCTCGACCAGATTCTGACCCACGAGCAAGCACTGCTCGAAGCCGCGACAACGCGCGCCCGGGCAGTCCCGGGATTGCAGATCATTGGTGAGGCACGCGACAAGGCCGCTGTGCTGTCATTCAATATCGCCGGTATCCATCCGCAGGATCTCGGCACGTTGCTCGATCACCACGGGGTCGCGATCCGCACCGGGCATCACTGCGCGATGCCGGTCATGGAACGCTTCGGGGTTCCCGGCACGGCGCGAGTATCGTTCGCCTTGTACAACACCTTGGCCGAAGTCGAATTCATCTTCGATGCGATGGAAAAAGTCTGCTCGATGCTGGCGGATTGAGAACTCATGACCATGAACGCTTCCCAGGATTTCACTCGACCGATAACGCTGAGCCGCGATTGCGAAGCAGTGCTGATCCCGCATGGGCACGCGATCACGTTGAAGGCCGGCGACGAAGTTTTCGTTACGCAGGCTCTCGGCGGTTCGGTGACGGTCAACGTCAACGGCAATCTCGCGCGGATCAGCGCCGAGAATGTCGACGCGATTGGCATGAGCGCGAGCATTCTGCCGGCGGACAATGCCGACGTGCGCGGAGACGGCAGTGTGGATCAGGACCTCATCTGGGAACAACTGAGCACCTGCTATGACCCAGAGATCCCGATAAATATCGTCGAACTCGGCTTGATTTACCGCTGCGAAGTCCTTCCCGGCGAATCCGGTAACCGGGTGGAAATCGACATGACGCTGACCGCGCCGGGCTGCGGCATGGGGCCGTTTCTGGTTGATGATGTGCGCGGCAAGTTACTGAACGTTCCCAACGTCCACGAGGTCGATGTCGATCTGGTTTTCGATCCGCCGTGGAATCCCGAGATGATGTCGGAGGCGGCCCGTCTCGAGACTGGCATGTATTGAATCTCTTCGACCCGCGGCGCCCTGAATTCGAGGGAGGCTCAATGCCGGGGGAAGCCGCCGCTATTTCCCGCATGTGATTGTGGCCATCTGCTCACCAGCCAGTATAATGCCTGGTTGATTTCAACGTCATTTCAAGAAGATAGGAGCTGATACGGCCATGGCCACAGAGCGCACGCTGTCCATCATCAAACCCAGTGCCGTGCGTGACAACCATATTGGCGCGATACTGGCAAAGTTCGAAGCTGCAAACTTGCGGATTGTCGCCGCCAGGATGATGCACCTGAGTCGTCAACAGGCAGAGGATTTCTACGGTATCCACCGTGACAAGCCGTTCTTCGATGAACTCGTCGAGTTCATGATGTCGGGTCCGGTCATGGTTCAGGTGCTCGAGGGCGAGAACGCCATTCAGGTCAACCGCGATGTCATGGGCGCCACCAACCCGGCCAACGCGGCCCCCGGAACAATCCGCGCAGAGTTCGCCGCGAGTATTACAGAGAACGCTGTCCATGGTTCGGATGCGCCGGAAACGGCCGCCAACGAGATTGCTTTCTTTTTTACCGACGCGGAGATTCATTCAGCGCGCTGAAAGATGACTACCCCGGCCCCAGTCAATTTGCTCGATTTCGACGAAAGCGGCCTGAGCCGCTATTTCGCCGAGCTCGGTGAGCGCGAGTATCGTGCACGCCAGGTAATTAAATGGGTGCATCAGCAGGGTGTCATCGATTTCTCGGCGATGACCAATTTGAGTCAGGCCCTGCGCGAGCGCCTGCAGGTCGCGACGGTAGTTCGGATCCCGGAAATCGAATCGGAACAGCACTCACACGACGGCACGCGAAAATGGATGCTGCGTGTCGACAGTGGGAACTGTGTGGAAACCGTTTTCATTCCGGAGGGCGCACGCGGGACTTTATGCGTCTCGTCGCAGGTCGGCTGCCCGCTCGATTGCGCGTTTTGCGCGACGGCCCGCCAAGGATTCAATCGGAATCTCGCCATTGGCGAGATCATCGGTCAGGTGTGGTTGGCGGCTCGTCAGCTGGGGCAACATCCGAAACTCGGACGACGGATCACTAATGTCGTCATGATGGGGATGGGGGAGCCGCTGCTGAATTTCGACAACGTCGTTCCGGCTATGCAGCTCATGATGGATGACAATGCCTACAATCTGGGACGCAAACGCGTCACGCTCAGTACGGCCGGGGTCGTTCCAGGAATCGACCGACTGGCGCGCGAATGCCCGGTCAGTCTAGCCATCTCTCTGCATGCGACTACCGATGCGCTGCGCGATCAGCTCGTTCCAATCAACCGCAAGTATCCGCTCGCCGATTTGCTCGACGCCTGTCGGCGTTATGTCGAGGTCAATCCACATGGGGAGATCACGTTCGAATACGTCATGCTGAAGGGCGTGAATGACAGCGTCGCCGAGGCGCGCGCGCTGGTGCGGCTTCTGCAAGGGCTGCCTGCCAAGGTCAATCTTATCCCCTTCAATCCGTTCGTCGGCGCCGGATTCGAGCGCTCGGACGATGCAGTGATAGATGCATTTCGCGAACGTCTTTCGCGTTCGGGGATCATTACTATTACGCGCAAGACGCGCGGCGGCGATATCGCCGCAGCCTGCGGACAGTTGGTAGGCGAGGTACAGGCCAAAGCGCGCCGCCATCGCGAGCGCGTGCATTGATCAACGAAGCGCTATCGGAGCGCCGTATGCCCCGCGTTTCCATCGTCATACTGCTCACCCTCGTCGCGTTGCTTTCGGCGTGCCAGCAGAGCGGAACGGCCAAACAGGCGCAGACGGATCGGGTCAATTTGGCCGAGGTAAATACTGAACTCGGCATCCAGTACATGCAGCGCGGTGAATACGAAATCGCGATGCAGAAGTTCGACAAGGCTATCGAAGCCGATCCGACCTACGCCGATGCGCATAACGCCTACGGCTTGCTGCACAGCAGATTGGGCCAGCTCGACGACGCCGAACGCAGTTTCCAGAACGCGTTGCGCCTCGATGCAACGGACTCGGCGACACTGAACAACTACGGCCAGTTCTTGTGCAAGCGCAAGCGTTACGCGGAAGGACAGGCGCAGTTCCTCAAGGCCGTTGAGAATCCGTTGTACAAATACCCAGCTGTTGCATTCAGCAACGCTGGAACCTGCGCGATGGATGCGGGCGATTTGGAGGCGGCGGAAACGCATTTCCGCGCAGCGCTCGAACGCGACCCGCGTCTGCCGCAGGCGCTGATGCAGATGATCGATTTGAGCTTCCGTCATGCGCGCCACCTGCCGGCGCGTGGCTACCTCCAGCGTTACCTCGAAGTCGGTCGTCACACTGCGCGAACGTTGTGGCTCGGCGTTCAGATCGAGCGCGCGCTCGGCGACAAGAACGCTGTGTCCAGCTATGGGCTGCAGCTCGAGAAGACCTTCCCGGACGCCAACGAAACGCGACTCTATCTAGAATCGAAGACGCCATGACCGAGCAGCCGCACATCGAGCCTCCTCGCCTTGGAGCGGAGCCGGAGCGCGGCGGAATCGGCGAGCAGCTACGTCAAGCACGTGAAGCTCGCGGTATGGGCGTAGCCGACCTGGCGCGCAGCATCAAGCTTGAACCGAGGGTGATCGAGCATCTGGAAAGCGACGCTTACGACAAGTTGCCGCCACCAGCGTTCGTACGCGGTTACCTGCGTGCCATTGCCAAGGAGTTCGGCATGGACAGCGCGCAGCTGATCGCGACGTTTGATTTGTACGGTGCGGCTGAAGCACCTGAGCTGGCCGATTTCAAGTCACGTGCCCCGGTGCAAATCACGAGCGAGAGCAGCGTCATTCGCTATACGACAGTCGTGCTGTGCATCGTCATGATTGTCATGGTGGCGCTATGGTGGCGTTCGAATCGAGGGAGCGCATTGGATCTGGGCCGGGTCGGCGCCGCCAGCGATATCCCGCACGCCGAACCGGCGACGCCGCTCGCATACGACTTCGAAGTGGTGGAGCACCCGGACGTGCCCTATTTCAGCGCTCCAACGGAAGCTACGGCGATGTCGACAGCGCTTTCGGACGACGTAATGGAGGATGGCGCTCCAATGACTATCCCACCGTCCCCCATGGCGACGACCGCGACCCTGGATACGCAGGAGATTCCGCCGGCCGGCGAGCCTGCGGTGGGCGACTCGTCCGAAATAATCATACGCGCAGAACAGGAAGCCTGGGTGGATGTGGCCGATGCAAGCGGCCGTCGTCTGTATTTCGATCTCGCACGCCCAGGCCGCGATCTTCGCCTCAGCGGAAAGCCCCCTTACAACCTGGTTATCGGCAATGCTGCGGCGGTCGAAGTGGAATTCCGTGGCAAGCCTGTGGCTATCGATAGCAATGCCAACGAGGGTGTCGCGCGCTTCCAATTAGGGAACTGAGCGGCAGGTTCGATTGCGGGAAATCCCATGAGTCTCGATCTCAAAGCCATCCGGGGCATGAACGATATCCTGCCCATCGACAGTGCGCGCTGGCGTCAACTCGAGCAGCACATAGCCACAGTGCTAGATGCCTACGGTTATCGTGAGATACGTTTGCCTCTGGTCGAATTGTCCGCAGTGTTCACGCGGTCGATCGGCGATGCCACCGATATCGTGCAGAAGGAGATGTACTCGTTCGACGATCGCAACGGCGACAATCTGACGCTGCGGCCCGAGGGAACGGCAGGTTGTGTGCGCGCGGTCCTCCAGCATGGTCTGCTGCAGCAGGTCCCGCAGCGTCTCTGGTACGGCGGCCCGATGTTCCGACATGAACGTCCACAGCGTGGCCGCCAGCGGCAGTTCCACCAGATTGGCGTCGAAGTGTTCGGTGCCGAGGGGCCGGATATCGATGCTGAGCTCATCTTGTTGACCGCCCGCCTGTGGCGCGCGCTCGGACTCGGAAACCTGCGCCTCGAGATCAACTCCCTGGGGACGCCTGCGGCGCGTAGCGCCTACCGAGAGGTACTGACCGCGTACTTGCGGGCGCATGTGGATGCGCTCGATGACGACAGCCGCGAGCGCCTGGAGCGCAACCCATTGCGCGTGCTCGACAGCAAGAATCCGGAAATGGCTTCGCTGATCGAGGCTGCGCCAGAGCTCACGGCTTATCTCGACGACGAGTCGCGAACGCATTTCGACGAGTTATGCGCGATTCTCGACGACAATGGCGTCGCGTTCGTCGTCAATCCGCGACTGGTCCGCGGGCTCGATTATTACTCCCGCACGGTGTTCGAGTGGATCACGACGGAACTCGGCGCGCAGGGCACAGTCTGTGCAGGTGGGCGGTATGACGGCCTGGTCGAACTGATGGGGGGCAAGGCAGTGCCTGCCGTCGGTTTTGCGCTGGGCATGGAACGGGTACTCGAACTGCGCCAACAAGCGGGCGAAAGCGCGCCAGCGGAAATGCCGACAGTCTATGTCGTCGCGACCGGACCCGCCTGCGACCGGCATGCGCTGCGCCTCGCTGAGCGCGTACGGGAAGGGCGGCCGGACTTGACTGTCGTCGCGCATGTCGGGGGCGGCAGCATGAAATCGAGAATGAAGAAGGCCGACCGTAGCGGCGCGCAGGTGGCGCTGATCCTGGGCGAGGACGAACATGCGGCCGGTACGGTCGCGCTCAAGCCACTGCGGACCACGGCCGATCAGACGATGTGTGCCCAAGACGGCGTGGCGAGCGCGCTGGAGCGCTACCTCCCGCGTCACTGAACGGGGCCGGGGGCGCCCTGTTTACCGCTATAATTCCCCGCTTTCTCAATGACAGCCGGCTACTGTGCCGGCGGAGCGCCACTCGTGGAACATTATTCATCCGAGCAGGAACAGATCGAGACCATCAAGCGCTGGTGGAAGGACAATGGCACTGCGCTGGTCCTCGGGCTCGTTGTCGGCATCGGCGGTCTCGCCGGTTATCGCTACTGGGATGCGACCCAGACTGCCCAGGCGGAGGGCGCGTCCATCAATTACGAGATGATGCTGCAACTCCTCAACGAGCGCCGCATCGACGATGCCGAGAAAACCGGCTTGACGGTCATCGAAAATTACCCGTCCACGCCTTACGCCCGTATGAGCAGTCTGCTGCTTGCCAAGCTTGCCGCGGACGAGGGTGAGTATGACAAGGCCAAGGCGCTGTTGGGCCCGCTCGCCGACGATGCCAAAGACACCGAGATCCGGGCGATCGCCAATGCCCGCCTCGCCCGTCTGGCTTTGGCACAGGGCGACGTCACCGAAGCGGTGAATCGTGTCGGCGCTATTCCTCGAGAGGCGGGCAGCGATGAGCGTTTCGTCGAACTGCAGGCGGACGTCATGGCCGCCAACGGCCAGTTCGATCAGGCGCGCGCGCTGTACGTCAAGGCGTTGCTGCAGGCGGAACAACTCGGCGTAGATAGCAGCATCATCGAAATCAAACTCGATAACCTATCTGGCGATCTCGCGGATGCCTCGCCGTGATCGCTGTGCGGAACTCCAAGCGGTTGCCAGTAGTGTTGTTGGCGACGATGGTACTGAGCGGATGCGGCGCGATGTCCTCGGCAGGCAAGTCGGTGACTGGGCTGTTCGGCAGCAAAGACCATCCAGCGGATGCGCCGACCGTCCTGGACGAAGAGTTCAAGCCATCAATCAACGTAACCGAAGTCTGGTCCAAGCGCATCGGTAAGGGTACCGACGAACTCTATCTGAAGCTCGCCCCTGCGATCATCGACGGCTTTCTGTTCGTCGCCGATCACAGCGGTCAGCTCGCGGCAACCGAGCTCGCGACAGGTAAGGTCACCTGGGACATCCGCGACAAGAACGTGCGCTATACCGGTGGTCCTGGCGGCGGCGACGGCATGGTGTTGATCGGTACCGGGGACGCGCGGGTCATCGCGCGTGACAGTGCGACCGGCAAGATCAAGTGGGTCGCGAAAGTCGCGTCCGAAGTGCTCGCACCGCCTCGCGCCGGCAACGGCGTGACCATCGCGCGCACTGGCGATGGCAAGGTCTACGGTTTGAATTCCGAAACCGGGGCCAGTATCTGGATCTATGACCTGTCCGTACCGACCCTGACATTGCGCGGCAACTCGGCGCCGGTCATCGATGAAGATCTCGTTATCGTCGGATTCGACAACGGGCGCCTCGCCGCGCTAGAACTCGCCACGGGTAAGCCACGCTGGGACAGCCCACTGGCTATCGCCAGCGGACGCTCCGATCTCGAACGCATGGTCGATGTCGATTCCGATCCGGTCGTTCAGGGCGCAACGGTGTACGTCGCCAGCCTGCATGGCCAGGTAGCCGCCTTGTCGGTACTTGATGGCCGCATTGATTGGACGCGTGAGATCTCGTCCTACGCCGACGTAGCGCTCGGTGGCGGCCGGGTTTACGTGACCGACGAGGACGGCGCCATATGGGCCTTGGACCGGGAAAGCGGGAGCTCGCTTTGGAAGCAGGACGGTCTCAAACGGCGCTATGCGACGGCTCCGACTTTTTTTCGTGATTATGTCGTGGTCGGCGATTTCGAGGGTTACGTCCATTGGCTCGACGCCGAAACCGGAGACATCGTCTTCCGCATGCAGATTGACGATCAACGTATTCTCGCGCCCCCGATCGATGGCGGTGAAGTGCTGCTGGCATACTGTTCGACTGGGCGTGTCGTCGCCATGCGACCGGACTGACGGCCCACTCGCTCGTGGTGCTGCCAAGACCTAGCCGATGGCGCGCGTGATCCATTCTTCTCCACGCCCGACGATTGCCATCGTCGGGCGGCCAAACGTCGGCAAGTCGACCTTGTTCAACCGCATCACGCGTACTCGCGACGCGCTCGTTGCCGACGTTTCCGGGCTGACTCGCGACCCCAAGGTTGGGCTCGGTCGTATCGGAGAAGCAGGTTATATCGTCGTCGATACGGGTGGAATCGACGACAGTGCGGTGGACGAGCTGTCGGCGCAAGTCGCTCGCCAGGCACTGGCAATGGCACGCGAATGCACGGCCGTCATCCTTGTCGTCGACGGCCGCAGCGGGCTGAACGCGAGCGACGAACTACTCGCCGCCGAATTACGTAAAAGCGGCATCAACGCCACGCTCGCGGTCAACAAGGCCGAAGGCTTGCACGGCGACGTCGTGAATGCCGACTTCCAGCGCCTTGGTTTGTCCCCTATCGTTGCCATCTCCTCCGCGCATGGCGATGGGGTTGCGAGCCTGATTGACTTGGTGACCGCTGGCTGGCCTTCCGCGGAAAGCTATGCGCGTGTTGCGGACGATCCGCGCACACGTATCGCGGTCATCGGACGGCCCAATGTGGGTAAGTCGACCCTCGTCAATCGCATCCTCGGCGAGGAGCGCATGATTACCTGTGACCTTCCCGGCACGACTCGCGACAGCGTGGATACGGAGTTCGAGCGTCACGGCCATGCCTACACCGTGATCGATACTGCTGGGCTGCGGCGCAAGAGCCGGACAGAAGGCGTGGCGGAGAAGTTCAGTGCCGTCCAGACGCTGCAGGCGCTGGATCGTACCGACGTCGTGTTGCTCCTCGTCGATGCCCGGGATTCCATAACCGAACAGGACTTGAGTCTGCTCGGTACGGTGATCGACAGTGGGCGGGCGTTGATTGTCGTCGTCAACAAATGGGACGGACTTGATCCGGATTCGCGCGATCGGGTCAAGAGCGACATCGATCGACGGCTTCGCTTTGCGACTTTCGCGGAAGTCCGTTTTATCTCCGCTTTGCACGGCAGTGGCGTCGGCGATTTGTTCCCGGCGATTGACGCCGCTGCGGCCGCGGGGGCGCGCAGGCATCGAACGAGCGACCTGACCAGCCTGTTGCAGGAGGCACTGGCAGCCCATGCGCCGCCGCTGATCCGCGGCCGACGTGTCAAGCTACGC
>LADL02002171.1_pt1 | contig 10222 bp, 9 predicted proteins | sample 619721 | NCBI WGS metagenome assembly LADL02 (sample SAMN03397408, study PRJNA257561) | rock porewater metagenome | biome: terrestrial; feature: Opalinus Clay rock; material: porewater; isolation source: Opalinus Clay rock porewater BRC-3 borehole | place: Switzerland: Mt Terri URL, St-Ursanne ...
GTCTGCCGCCGGATGTCCTTCACCACCCGCTCAGCAGGGGCCTTTGCTAGCGATTTTTTCAAGGAGGGTTGGATCTTCATCTTCGTTCCTTCGTCACTGCGACGAAGACCCAACCCTCCTCAAATCACAACCTCAAATCTGTGCCATTGGCGCTGACGGGGAACAATTTGTTGTGTGCAATCCCATTTTTGCTGTTGGGCGGAATGCACCAGGCGCACGGGCCGCGTGGACCCCAAATCGTGTCTGATTCTTTCGATTGCTGGCGCCTTATTCCGATGATCGCGGAGACAGGTTTGGCTCCGCCACCAGGTTAGAAAACGGATCTCCATCGCTTCAGGCGCGGCGACACCTCGCACCCCGGGGAATCGACGGGGCGATCAACGGTGATATTTCGCGACAGTGGCCGAGGCAGTTTCCTATCCCCGTTCCCAGCCGTGTTCAGGCGCGCTCGGCCTCTTCGACCGCCAAACGCACATATTTTCGGCCCCACAGGATCGCGGCGATCGCAATTGGCGCAAATATGGCGAACGTGAAGGCTATACCGTAGCCGATGCGAACCGGATCCTCCAGAATCTTTTCCGAAATAACGGCGGGCAGCAGCGCGCCGAACGTCGAGCCGACCAGGGCGACCACCATCAGGAAAAACAACCCGGATAACCGACCGCGCATGTTGGGTGGTGAGATCGTTTGAACCTGCGCCGCGGCGATGCCGAGAAAGTTCACTGTCACGCCCTTTGCCAACGCGATCGCGCAAAGGAACAGTGTCAGGCTGTCTGACATGAGGCCGAGGAATACAAGCGGAGCCGTCAGGATGAGAACCCAAAGATAGTAGGTGAGGTGTGCGTCCTTGCGCCCGCTGGCGTACCAGCGGTCGACGATCCATCCCGAGAAAAGAAGTCCAAAAATCGCTGGCAGACTTTCCGCCAGTCCGAGCATGAATCCATATTCCGCGGGGTTAAGCTTGAAGAACCTCGACATATATGCAGGCGACCACTTTATGATTCCGCCGACACAGATGTTCATCCCGCCGAACACGATGGCAAGCGTCAGGACGACTTGCCAGTGCGAACGTATGAAACCGAACAGCTCCTTCCAACTGACCTGCCCATGGGCGTGGATGCCGCGGCGAGGGGGTTCGGGAAACGGGAGGATCAGTAAAGCGAGCAATAGTCCCGGAATGCCGGTTATAATGAACGCGAACTGCCAGGGACGAAGTTCGCCGAGAAATGGCACCGTCACATGATCGAGATGCAATAGCGAATTGACGATCCAGCCACCTATGATGAGCGCCGTCCCGGTGCCAAGCAGGTTGCCCATTGAATAGATGGACATTACCAGCGCCAGCCGACGGCGCGGAACCGTATCGGCGATGATTGAATGGGCGCTGGGATGCAGCGGGGATTCGCAAAGCCCGACTGCCGCGCGCGCAATGAATAGCCATACGAACCCGGTCGCCATGCCGCATGCGGCCTCCGCCATGCCCCACAGGATCACTGCCAGAAACAGAATCCATTTGCGGGGATAACGGTCGACCAGATAGCCCATCGGCAACCCGCCGAGGCCGTAAGCCGCAGCATAGGCAACGCCCATCAACAGGCCAATCTGCGTGTCGCTAATGCCAAGGGAATCTCGAATTGGATCGATCAGCATCGCGATCAGGTTGCGATCGATGACGGCGAACACGCAGTAGATCAGCAGGACCCCGATCAAAGCGCTGGTGCGCAGCATTCCGGGCGCACCCGCTGGTACCGAGGCGGCTGCGGCTGCCGATGATGCCTGGCTCATGACGAAATCCTCTGGTTGGCGGCGAAGACGTATCGTGCGCCGCCGTCCGCCTGAAAAAGCCTCGGACCGATTGACGCGGCGTCGAGAGGTAGGGCGGCGTGCGTTGGAAACGGAATGAGTTCGTCGCGATCGAACATGGCGGCAATTCGGGAAAGGTGCTCACCCTGCCGCGCGCCGTCCTTCGTGCGGTACCGCGGACCGGTGAACATGGCTTGCCAATGCAGCGTCAGGCTTTTCTCACGCGCTTGTGCCAGATCGATGCCGGCTGGGTGGTCGACAAGGCATATCCGACCGAGGGGGCGGATTGCCGCGAGATAACCCGACCATGCCCGAGGTGTCGTGACGATGCTGACCACGGCATCCGGCGGAGCGCAGGGTAACGAGTTCAACTGCGCGTCGATGGCATCGCGATGGTCGATTACATGATGGGCGCCGATCCTGCGCAGCCACTGCGCGGACTGTTGGCTGCCTGCGGTAGCGATCAGCGTCGCGCTTGCGACTTGCCGGGCAAGCTGCACCACCATCGATGCGACAAGCCCGCCGCCACCGTTAACCAGGACGACTTGTGCAGTCGTCTGGGTGGACAGTTTCAAATGGTCGAAGACGATTTCAGCGGCGGTTAGACCGGCCAGCGGGATCGCTGCGGCCCGCTTAATCGGCAGTCGCTCCGGCGCACGCCCCACGATGTGCTCGTCAACCAGCTGACGTTCCACAAAACAGCCGGGCCGGTCGGGCGCACCGGCATACCAGACCCGATCTCCGACCGCGAAGCGGCGAACTGCATTGCCGGTCGCTTCGACGGTGCCGACCGCTGACCAGCCCAATATCGCGCCCTCCGGATCGACGACCGGTCGCGCGGCTGCACGTTTTGCATCCAGCGGGTTGAGCGACGCGCCGTCGATCCTCACCACCATATCATGCCCCTTCGGCTCGGCGGGAGCGGGTACAATGACATTCTCCAGCTCCACCACGTCCGCGCCCGGCGCACGTCGGCAGAGAACGGCCTTCATTATGCGCGATCCAGGCACCAGCTCGAAGTCAGATCGGCCACTTCCGCCAGTTGCTGGGGCAGGCGATAAAGATAGTGAGAGGCACCGATGATCCGGTGGTTCTCAATGCGCTCGCCGCCCGCTGCGGTCCAGCGGGCGACATCGCTCGGGAAGATTCCGGCATCGGCGGTGTATTCGAGTTGCAGCACGCGTATGCTGGTCCGCGCAAGATTGTCAGGTCCATCAGCGTGCGAGAGGTGGGACCACTGGCTGAGCCAAGAGGTCAGAGTGGAAAAACGTGCCAGATTATTCGCCGAGAGATTGGCTTCACGCGGTGTAGCGCCCCGATTTCCGCCGGGTGCGCGGTCGTTCGCGTCGAGTGTACGATCCATAAAGCGCGGGTCTGCGTAGGTTCGATGTACCACGAATGCCTCATCTTTCGCTCCGTCGGTGCGTGCGCGCAAAGCCGTGAGCCGATCCAGCGCCCAGGCCGTGATTCGTTCGCTGCGTGCGCGCTGCGCGCGGCGCACCCGTGCAACGAAGTCAGCTGTATAGGGAGGTGCGTTGATCGCATCATAGATATCAAGTGTGGGATCGCTGCGGTCCGGGTCGCGTTCGTCGATCACCGCTGCATCGATATAGGTTGTCATCAGCGTCGAGCGACCGGGATGGCCCGCTAGAAGTACCAGTCCATCCGCAGGAGGCAGGTCGGCGGCCATCAGGTCCACAGCATCGCCCGCCGGTGTATGCGTCACGGTGATCCGTTCGGCCTGTGCCTGATAGAAGGCGGTCAGCGACGCGCCGCCAGAATTGCCGAGCAGGACAACATGCTGGAAACCGGACTCCTTGAGAAAACGGATGCCCGTGCCGATGTCCTGGATCGCACTCTCCATTATGAGGACCTGGTCACCGCCAGCATAGCGCGTACTGAGTGCTAGCACTGCCAATCCACGCGCATTTAGCGGATCGATCAGATAATGATTCATCATGTTGCTTGAGGGATGAACCAGGATTGCTGCCACCCGGGCGCCAGGAGGAGCGGCGAGCATTCCGTAAATGTGCGGCGCGTTGAGCTGCAGCCCCGACTGGGTCTCAAATGCGCTGCCGACGCGGATCGGCAATGCAACGTGGCGGCGTTTGATCATGGTGGGGCCGATCAGGCGGAGGTTGCATCGTTAGGGGAATCCGCCTGAATCGTCGCGCCGCTGGCGAGGAGCGCTTCGATCTCGGCTTTCGTCATCCCGGACTCGCGCAGCACCTCGACGCTGTGCTCGCCCAGTTGCGGCGGCTGTCGGCGCACCGATGGCTGCGATTCGCTCCAGGTCGAGGGGATGCGAACCTGCCGGACTTTGCCCTCCGTTGGATGCTCGACGACCGGAAGATAGCCGACTGCGGTGAGGTGCTCGTCCTCCATCAGGCTGTCGAGATCGTGCAGCGGCGTAACCGGAATATCGGCTTCAAGAAGAGCGGCCAGCCATTCCTCGCTGGTACGCTCGAGCATCGCTTCCGAGACATAGGCGTAAAGCTCGTGCGCGTGATCCGTGCGCGTGCCGATCGTCGCGAAGCGCGGGTCGGAATCGAACACGTCGCTCTTGCCGATAAGCGCCATGAAATTGCGCCAATGCTTGTCGGTATAGATAATCGAGCAGATTCGGCCATCCCGCGTCCGGTACGGGCGTCGCTCTTTGGTCAGCGTGCGCTTGTAACCCGCCGGGCCAAGCGGCGGTACGAACGTCTTGCCGCCCATGTGGTCGCCGAGCACCCACTGTGCCATCGTCTCGAACATCGGGACTTCGATCTGCTGTCCACGGCCGGTCTTCTCCCGATAAATCACCGCCGCGAGCAGTGCGACCGCGCTCGAAACGCCGACAGCCCGGTCGTTCATCGCCATGGGGACATAATGCGGTTCTTCCGAACCGGCCTGGACCAGCATGGAAGGGAGGGCCGTCACGCCCTGAATCAAATCTTCATAAGTTGGGCGCCCGTCGTAAGGTCCTCCCGCGCCATAGCCGACCAGGTTCATCAGGATAAGTCGCGGATTGCGCGCGTGCAGCGCTTCCCAGCCGAATCCAAGGCGATCGAGTGCGCGGGTGCGCACGTTGGTGATGATCGCGTCTGCGGTGTCCGCCAGCTTGAGAAACGCTTCCTTGCCGCCCGGATCCTTGAGATCGAGGACAATGCTGCGCTTGTTGCGGTTTGCATGAAGGAACACCCAGCCCATATTCTGGCTGCGCATCGGCGTCACATGACGGGTGGTGTCGCCCTGATGCGGTTCGACCTTGATGACGTCGGCGCCGAGGTCGCCAAGGATCTGCGCTGCGAAGGGGCCCATTACGACCGAGCTGAGGTCGATAATGCGCAGGCCTTCGAGTGGAGGGTTCGATGTCAATTCTGTTCTCCTGCAATCATTGTCGGCACGAGCACGCGTCCCTCCATCAGGCGCCGTGCGGTACGGTAGACGACGGCTCGTTCAGTGCGAAATCCTTCGGCATCGCGAACGAAACTGGCGTTGACCGGGACGACGCCCGATGCTGTGCCGATTCGCAGATCGCTGTCATGCCTGCGTTCTGCGAGCATCTCATGCACCACAGTGCCGGGAATGCCTGCGGCGACGGCGACGCACAATGCCCCGGTAAGGGGGATGACGCGATGCGCCTTGCCCATCGAGATCATGCGGACCGACAGGTCGTACGTGGTCGGTTCGAGGGTTTTCCCGTCCAGTGTCATTGCGGCGCCTACCGGCGACACGATCGCAACCTTGGGGCTGGCGGGCGAGACTGCGGAAACGACGGCCGCGTCTGTGCCGAATCCCATTGCCACGCCGGCCGCCGTACGGATCGCCTCGAGCCGCGCGCACAGTTCTCGATCCGCATCCAGGTCGGCCGGGAGTTCTGTCCCGGAAAGCCCTAGTGCTTCGGCGGCAACGAACACACAGGGACTAGAACTATCGACCAGCGATGCACGAACGGCGCCGCCGACAGGCACATCGAGCATGTCGGCCGCATTTCGGGTGGGTAGCAGCAGCCCGGTGCGGCTGCCGTCGGGGTCCAGGAATTCAACCTGGACCGGTGCACCGCTTCCCGCCACGCCGGGAATAACCAAGTCCCCATCATATCTTGGCTGACCGCCAAAAAGTGGCAGGTGGGCATGAATCATCTTGCCGGTGTTCGCGGTATGGATGCGGACGAGCGCATTTTCGGTAGCCGTGGGGACGAGACCCTCTTCGACAGCGAAATGCGCCACTGCCGCAACCAGATTGCCGCAGGTTCCGCCATAGTCTACGACCGGTGCATCGACCGAGACCTGCGCGAACCAGTAATCGAGATCCGCATCGGCACGGGTAGGTGGGGCAATGACCACGGCTTTGGAGAGCGATGACAATCCGCCGCCCATCCCATCGAGCTGCCGTCCATATGGGTCCGGGCTGCCGAGCGCCGAAAGGAAGATCGCATCCCGATCCGCGCGCCGCGCCGGCAAGTCCCGTTCGTGGAAGAACAGGCCCTTGCTGGTGCCGCCACGCATGAATACCGCCGGAATGGCTGCCTGCCGCCTCATTATCGGGTCATTCAGGCGCGGCAGAAAGTTGCTGCCGGTGCTTCGCGATCATCGCGTCGCGCATTGCCAGGCCGGCATGCGCTTGCGTGGCAAGTTGCGCCATCCTTTCGGGGCCGGCAGTCTGATATGCCAGTTCGAGCCGGATGCCGTTCGGGTCAAAGAAATAGATCGAATCGAAAATACTGTGATCGACGATTCCGAGTACCTCTATTCCGTGTGCCTCTAGCCGTTCCTTGGCCACCAGCAGGTCCTCGCGCGCTGTCACGTTCATCGCGAGATGATTGACCCAGAGCGGCGTTGCGGGGTCCGGCGTGCAACCGGTTTCATCGAGCAGGTCGAAGAAAGCCAGGCAACTCCCATCCTGCATCTGAAAAAAGATGTGGAAATAAGGATGATATTCTCCGGTGGATGGAACCCGCTCATGGTAGACGGTGTGAACCAGCGGCATACCGAGGATGTCCTCGTAGAAGTGCCGCGTTTCTTCAGCGTTTCGACAGCGGTAGGCGAAATGGTGAAGCGATTTGACCGGATTTGAGACGCTCATGCCTTGCTTCCGGTCTTTCCTGCTGAATGCAGATTCCAGCGGTTCATCCAGCCGTTGATTGCCTCGACCGCCATCGGGAACGCTTCAGGCTGTCCGTGGAAATAGTGAGTCATTCCTTTGAGCGGGAAGAAGTCGGCGAGATGCGCAGGCACGGCCTGCCGGACTGCATAACCATGAACCATCATCGTACCCTGATCGGCAGTCATCGGCATCATTCCTACCGGTACCGTGACATGTGGCAGGTTCTTGAGACTGTCTCCATTGGAATAGGTTGGGCTCCAGGTGCTCAGCCAACTCCGCAGCGTTGACATGCGTCCCATCGGTCCCGGAGCCTCGTTGGCCATGCGAGGATCTCCCCAGATCGTACCGACCGCGCGGTCGTCGGGATCAATTGTCAGATCAAGGAAGCGTGGATCGGCCACCGTGCGGTGGGTGATGAACGCGCGATCACGTATGCCCAGTTCAGTCAGGCGCCTGAGTTCGGACACGACGAAGTCTTCGATCCGTTGCACGCGCGCTTTCTGGCGAAGGCGATATTCTGCTACCCAGCTACGGTCGTAAGGCGGTTCGCGTCCCGCCGCGTACAGATCGAATTCGGGATCGCGTACGTCCGGGTTTCGCTCGTCGATGACCGACGGATCGATGAACTCCTGGTAGAGCTGGCTGCGCGATGGACTGGCCGCGATCAGCAGCAGCGCGTCGGCCGGAGCCAGATTCGCCTTTGTCAGGTCGGGCGGATCGCCTGCGGGGGTCGCGACGATCGTAGGCTTTTCTGCCTGGCGCTGATAGAGCGACACAAGTGGGCCGCCGCCCGAAAAGCCGGTTAGTACGACTTTTTCCCAACCCAGTCGTTCACGCGCCCAGCGAATCGCGGCATCGATGTCCAGAAGGCAGTTTTCGAGAATAACGACCGCGTCATTGCCGGCATAACGGGTATTGAGTCCCAGAATCGGAACACCGGATGCCGCGATGGGCTGAAGCAGATGATGGCCGTGGAAGTTGGACATCGGATGGACGATGATCATGCCGGTCTTCGAACGACTACCCCCTTCACGAACCAGGTTGCCGTAAACCCTAGGATAGAGACGTGCGATGCCTGAATGAAGTTCGAGACCGGATTGGGTTGTACCGGCCTCGATCGGGATGGCCTGAAGCAATTCCTCCAGCAAGTGCATTCTCCAAATTGTACAATATGTAATCGAGATTAATATTAAGAGATTGCGATGATGACGGGGGAGTGTCAAGGTGCTGTGTAGGTTTTAAGCTGTGAGGCCGGACGCAATCGTGTACGACCATATTCTATATGAGGTAACTAACGGGGTGGGGCACCTCATCCTCAATCGCCCCGACAAGCTCAACGCGCTCGGCATGGGGCCGGGGTCGAGCAGGGATGAGATCGCCTGTGCGCTGGAAAGCGCCAGCGAGGACGAGGCGGTCGGTTGTGTGTTGATCCGTGCCAACGGGCGCGCCTTCTGCGCGGGCGGGGATCTCAGCCGGATCGGTGGTCGGTCAGTGTCTGACAGCCCCCGCGACAACCAGATTTTCAACGAGAACGTTCTTCAGTTCAACCAGACCATTCGGCTCACGCGAAAGCCCGTCATCGCGGCCGTGCATGGTTTGTGTCTCGGCACGGCAATGGGATTCGTTTCGCAGTGCGATTTTGTGATCGCCGCTGATTCAGCAAAGTTCGGTCTGATCGAGGGACGCATCGGTCATCCCGGCGCGTCGGATCTGGTTCCGGTCATCGGCGCGGCATGGACAAAGTATCTGATCTTCACCGGAGAAATGATCGACGCCTGGCGCGCTGAGCGAATTGGCCTGGTCCTCTCTGTGGAACCGGAAGACGCGTTGCTGACGCGGGCGACCGATCTGGCGGAACGTCTGGCCAGAATGCCTCGTGAGGCGCTTCACCTCAACAAGGCGTGCATCGAGACGGTTATGGAAAGCAGTGGCCGTGCCGCCGGCCGCCTGGCAGGGCGCGCGCATGATGCGATAACGAAATCCATGGCCTCCGCTGCAAAAGCTCCGGATGGGAGGTTCTTCGAGGACATATTGCGCGAAGAAGGCGTGGCTGGACTGAAGACCGCGCGCGAATTGCAATACTCGACAAACTGGCTGCCAAGACTGAGCGGAAAGCCCGACTAAAGGGCTTCGCGCCGGTCTGGAACGACGGACGCCTCTATCGAGGTGTCGAGTGCTTCGAACGCGCTGTAGCCGAGTGTTTCGTAAAGTTCTGCACGCGTCTGCATGGCCCCGAGCAACCCGCTCGCACTGCCTTTGCACGCGAGAGTTTCATAAAGTGAACGATGCGCTTTACCGGCCACGCGCAATGCGCTGACTGGCCAGATAACCATCTTGAAGCCCATCTGTTCGAACTCTTTTGCCGTGAAGAATGGCGTCTTGCCGAACTCTGTCATGTTGGCGAGCAGCGGCGCCTTCACGCGCGATGCGAAGGCCTCGAACATCGCTGCGTCATAGAGCGCTTCGGGGAAAATGGCATCGGCCCCGGAATCGAGGTAACGGTTGGCGCGATCGACTGCCGCGTCCAGCCCCTCGCTTGCCACGGCATCGGTTCTCGCGACGATGACCAGATCACGCCGTGCGCGGGCCGCAGCAGACACTTTTGCAGCCATATCCTGCGCGGAAGCGAGGCGCTTGCTGGAAAGGTGCCCACATTTTTTCGGCAGTATCTGGTCTTCGATCTGCACCGCACCAGCTCCGGACTCCTCGAAGCGGCGCACCATATGCATCACATTGAGCGCTTCGCCGAATCCCGTATCCCCATCGACAAGCATCGGCAGATCGGCGGCGTACGCGCATTGCCGGATATGGAAGCAGACATCGTCAATCGTCAGGATGCCCAGATCCGGCAGCCCCATTCCCGCCGACATCGCTGCGCCAGAAAGATAAAGCGCCTCAAAGCCGGACTGCTTCGCCTGTAGCGCCGAAAGACCGTTATAGGCGCCCGGCATCTGCAGGATTTCCTGGCGTTGCAGCAAGGCGTGGAAGCGGCTGCCAGCCGACAAGCTGGAACGATTTTCCGCAACAAGCATCACCATATCAGCGGCCTACATCGATGACGACCCGCCCGCGGGTTTGCCCGGCACGGATCCGCGGCGCCAGCTCGAACAGGGCGCTCATCGGCTCGACGCTGGTCATGGAAGCGAGCAGGTTCGGGTTGAGATCGCGAGCGAGGCGGTCCCATGCCCTGGCGCGCTTTGCCTGCGGCGCCATCACGGAATCGATGCCGAGCAGGGCGACGCCGCGCAGGATGTGGGGGAGTACGGTTGCCGGAAGATCCGGTCCGCCCGCGAGCCCGCAAGCGGCTACCGCGCCACCATAGACCGTC
>LADL02003033.1_pt1 | contig 10197 bp, 6 predicted proteins | sample 619721 | NCBI WGS metagenome assembly LADL02 (sample SAMN03397408, study PRJNA257561) | rock porewater metagenome | biome: terrestrial; feature: Opalinus Clay rock; material: porewater; isolation source: Opalinus Clay rock porewater BRC-3 borehole | place: Switzerland: Mt Terri URL, St-Ursanne ...
GTAGGAGTCTGGGCCGTGTCTCAGTCCCAGTGTGGCTGATCATCCTCTCAGACCAGCTATAGATCGTTGCCTTGGTAGGCTGTTACCCCACCAACTAGCTAATCTAACGCGGGCCCGTCTCTTGGCGATAAATCTTTCCCGTTACCGGAATATACGGTATTAGCACGAGTTTCCCCGAGTTATTCCGTACCAAGAGGTAGGTTCCCACGCGTTACTCACCCGTCTGCCACTCCCCTTGCGGGGCGTTCGACTTGCATGTGTTAAGCCTGCCGCCAGCGTTCGTTCTGAGCCAGGATCAAACTCTCAAGTTTGATCGGAGCCAGATCCAAAAGGATCTGGCAAACCGTTCTGGCCGACCGCATTCAACCCGCGCAGGAAAATGCACGGGTCTCGAAATTACGCTTTATAAGGCACCTAAAAGCGATGGATACGCTTGCGCCCGAAGGCACATGCGAACCCATGCTATTGGCATGTATATAGAAGCGTTGGTCGACCGATATTCTAATAACGCCGCCCCGTTGGCCCGAAGGCCGCCAGGGTCTTGCGTCATGCGAACATCGCCGCCTACGCTTCCCTTTCTCAAACCACAATGTCAAAGAGCGGCCCCGTTTCGCGACCTTTAGAGACGACGACACTTCCCACGGCTTTGGGCCGTGTGTTGCGGCGATCATCTCATCGAGAGCACTATCGGGGCAGCAACGAAGTGTCTGGGTCACAGACAACGTCGCCGCGAGAGGACGGTTTATAGGCCCGCAGCCTGAGTGGAGTCAAGCGTCGATTAGGACCTTTTTTACGAAAATTTACCCTGTGTTAGCGTATCGAGGGCGGCCTGCGCACGATCGGTCCAGGGGTCGCGCCGCGGCGCGCGCCGCGCGGTCTCCACCCAGCCGTAAAGGGCCCCGCATCGAAGGCGCACGCAGCGCCGATTCCATCAATATTGACAAGAGGCTAGCGCGGCGGCATCGTTTCCTTCCTGCCTTCCGGCGGCGAATCATCCATGCCCGGGCTTAAGCGTTCACAATCGGGTAAGGACAGCCAAGTTACGATCACTGAGTTAAGCGGCCTGCCTTTTGCTCTGGTTAGGAATATACCCGACCAAAGGTTCTGTCGTAGTATGTAATGAGGCAAGCCAACGTCGGCGGCATAGGCCCAAGAAGCGAACATACGGGGACTTTGCGCGTGAAATTTGCTGGTGGATCAAAGAAGAAGGCGCTCTGGCGTCGCCTGAAGGCGAAGAGCATGCGGGCGAACGCAAAGGCGGCGGCCCTGCCCTCTGGTCCCAAATTGGCAAAAGCCGTCCCAATTCAGCACGTCGCCACCGGCACGGCACTCGTCCCCAGCAAGCCGCCGGTTGTTGTTCCGGTCCCCATTCCCCAGCCGATCAATGTTTCCGGCAACCACGTCGGCGCCTCACTGGCGATGGCGCTGTTCCTCGGCGGATCGAGCCTGATGGCTGTTCTTCCCGAGCTTCCTGCGGCCAAATCCTGGTTTCAAAACAGCACTGCAAAGCAGCACGCCACGGGCGGCGGCGACGCGGGCCTTGTCACCGCATCTTTGGGTGGCGGCGACGCCGGCACGCTCATCCTCGATGCGCTTAATCCCAGCGTGGCGGATGATCTTACGCGCGTCGAAGCGATGCCCGAGACCCGTACACTGACGGTCAAAGCCGGCGATACGCTGAGCGAGATGCTGACCGATGCCGGCGCGACCGCACTGGAGGCACACAACGCGGTTGCCGCGCTCAAGGAGCATTTCGACCCGCGGAAGATCAAAAGCGGCCAGGAGATCGAGATTACGCTCGCTCCGCCCTCAACGCAGGAAACCCGCACGGCTCCGGCCGGGTTTGGCGATGCCAATGACGAGGCGGACGACGACCGTCTACCGCACCTTCTTTCGGTTGCGCTCCAAGTCAATATGACGACCCACATCTCGCTCGACCGTACAGGTGGTGGCGAGTATGCCGCCAGCGTGATCGAGACACCGCTCACCGAAAAAGCGTTTCACGCGGTCGCATCCATCGATTCCAGCCTGTTCCTGTCCGCCGAGGCGACCGGAATTCCTCATTCGATCATCGTCGAGCTTATTCGTCTGTACTCGTACGATGTCGACTTCCAGCGTGACATCCAGAAGGGCGACACCTTCGAATTGTTCTTTACGCAGATGGTGGACGACGAAGGCCGCGCCGTGCGCGACGGTCACATCGAATACGCGGCGCTGTCGACGGGCGGCAAAACGCGGCGCTTGTGGCGGTTCGACCCGGATGGCGGTGAAGCCGATTATTTCGACGAGCAGGGTCGCAGCGGCAAGAAATTTCTGATGCGCACGCCGATCGACGGCGCGCGGCTGACATCAGGATTCGGGATGCGCAAGCATCCGATCCTCGGTTACTCGAAAATGCATAAGGGCGTGGACTTCGCCGCGCCCCGCGGCACGCCTGTCATGGCGGCCGGCTCCGGTACAATCGAATATGCAAGCCGCTACGGCACCTACGGCAATTACGTGCGGATCCGTCATGCCAATGGCTACAAGACCGCGTATGCGCATCTGAACGGCTTCGGACGCAGCATCAAAAAGGGCTCCAAGGTCAACCAGGGTCAGATTATCGGCTATGTCGGGACGACCGGACGCTCCACCGGACCTCATCTTCATTATGAAGTGCTCGCAGGTGACCATCAGGTCAATCCGATGGGCGTAAAGGTCCCCACCGGGACGTTCCTCGCCGGCGCCGACATGAAGGCCTTCCGGACCCAACAGGTCACGGTCCAGACTGAAATGGCTAATGCCGCCCAGATGGGTCGTCTGACGACGGCGGGACTGGTCGACGGGACATCGTCCTCAAGCCGCGAATAGCTCACGCCATACGGCAAACGGCTTTCCGGAGCGGACCCGGAAAGCCGCTTTTCCCTATCTAGTGGACCGAGACGCCAGGCCCCTCGGGCGGCGTCGCGCGCAACCGGGCGGGTATCCCTGCGTCCTTGCCATTGATGACCAGACCGCGCTCGTTTGACGACACCGTGATCGTTTCGCCGTCCTTGATCTCCCCGCCCAGCAGCATCTCGGCAAGCGGGTTTTGCAGGTTGCGCTGGATGACGCGCTTCAATGGGCGGGCGCCGTAAACCGGATCGTACCCCGCGGCTGCAAGCCAATGGCGCGCACTTTCGTCGAGTGCTATTTCGATCTTGCGGTCGGCGAGCAGCTTCTTGAGATACTCGATCTGGATCTCGACGATCGTATCCATCTGTGCCCGGCTCAGGCGATGGAACAGGATAATCTCGTCAAGCCGGTTGAGGAACTCGGGGCGGAAATGGCCCCGCACCACGCCCATGACCTGATCGCGCACCTCTTCGCTCTCAGCGCCATCCGCCTGAGCCGCAAGATACTCGGATCCGAGATTGGACGTCATGATGATCAGCGTATTCTTGAAATCGACCGTGCGGCCCTGCCCGTCCGTGAGCCGCCCATCGTCGAGCACCTGCAACAGAACATTGAACACATCCGCATGAGCCTTCTCGACCTCGTCGAACAGGACCACCTGATAGGGCCGGCGCCGCACAGCCTCGGTCAGCGCGCCGCCCTCGTCATAACCGACATAGCCGGGAGGCGCGCCGATCAGCCGCGAGACAGAGTGCTTTTCCATGTACTCGGACATGTCGAGCCGCACCAGCGCGGTGTCGTCATTAAAGAGATAGGCCGCAAGCGCCTTTGTAAGCTCGGTCTTTCCAACGCCGGTGGGCCCGAGGAACAGGAACGAGCCGATGGGGCGATTGGGATCCTGCAGACCGGCGCGCGCGCGGCGCACCGCGTTTGAGACCGCTTCGAGCGCCTCGTCCTGGCCGACCACGCGCTTTTTGAGCGTATCTTCCATCTTGAGAAGCTTTTCGCGTTCGCCCTGGAGCATCTTGTCGACCGGAATTCCGGTCCAGCGCGAGACCACCTGCGCGATATGCTCCTCGGTCACCGCCTCTTCCATCATGGCGCTGACGCCGTCGGTCTTCTCGAACGCGCGCAACTTCTTTTCGAGCGCAGGCACGACGCCGTAGGCCAGCTCGCCGGCCCGCGCGAGATCGCCCTTGCGTTGTGCGGTCTCAAGTTCCTGGCGCGCCGTATCGAGTTCTCCGCGAATCTTCTCTGCCTCGCCGAGCTTCTGCTTCTCGGCCTGCCAACGTCCTGTGAGATCCGCCGACTGAGACTCCAGTTCGACCAGCTCGTCCTCGAGCTTCTTGAGGCGATCGGAGGACGCTTTGTCCGTTTCCTTCTTCAGCGCCTCGCGCTCGATCTTGAGCTGCATGATGCGGCGGTCGAGCTCATCGAGCTCTTCCGGTTTTGAATCGACCTGCATCCGCAGACGGCTCCCCGCCTCGTCCATCAAGTCGATGGCCTTGTCGGGCAGAAAGCGATCCTGGATATAGCGATTGGACAGTTGCGCGGCAGCGACAATTGCACCGTCCGTGATGCGCACACCGTGATGGAGCTCGTACTTCTCCTTCAGCCCGCGCAGAATCGAAATCGTATCTTCGACCGTGGGCTCGTCGACAAACACGGGCTGAAAGCGCCGCGCCAGAGCCGCATCCTTTTCGACGTGCTTGCGATATTCATCGAGCGTCGTCGCGCCGACGCAGTGCAGCTCGCCGCGCGCCAAAGCAGGTTTGAGGAGGTTGGAGGCATCCATCGCGCCCTCGGCCTTGCCGGCGCCGACCAACGTATGCATCTCGTCGATGAAGAGAACGGCATCACCGGCGCTCGTCACTTCAGAGAGCACCGCCTTGAGGCGCTCCTCGAATTCGCCGCGATACTTGGCGCCGGCAATCAGAGCGCCCATGTCGAGCGCCAGCAAACGCTTGTCGCGCAAGGATTCCGGCACGTCGCCATTGACGATGCGCAGCGCCAATCCCTCGACGATGGCCGTTTTGCCGACACCGGGTTCGCCGATCAGCACGGGGTTGTTCTTGGTCCGACGCGAAAGAACCTGGATCGTGCGCCGGATTTCTTCGTCGCGTCCGATCACCGGATCGACCTTGCCCGAACGTGCCGCTTCCGTGAGGTCGCGCGCGTATTTCTTGAGTGCCTCATAGGCATCTTCGGCGCTCGCGGAATCCGCCGTGCGCCCTTTCCGAATATCGTTGATCGCCGCGTTCAGCGCGGTCGGCGTAAGCCCCGCGTCTTTCAGAATCCGCGCGCTGTCGGTGCCCTCGGCAAGCCCGATCGCCTGGAAAAGCCGTTCCGCCGTCACGAAGCTGTCCCCGGCCTTTTTCGCGAGCCCCTCGGCGGACTCGAATACGCGTGCGGTTTCGGGGGCAAGATACACCTGCCCGGCGCCGGCACCTTCCACGCGTGGAAGCTTCCCGAGCGCAAGTTCGACCGCCTTTTGCGCATCCTTGGGGCGGGCCCCGGCGGCCGTCATCAGGTTCGCCGCAAGCCCCTCATCGTCGTCGAGGAGCACTTTGAGAAGATGTTCGGGTGTGAAGCGTTGGTGACCTGCGCGAACCGCCAATCCCTGGGCGGACTGGATAAATCCCTTGGTGCGCTCGGTATATTTCTCAATATCCATGGATTGCCCTTTCAGCACAAACCCGGCGGCCCCGATGCGGGCACCGCCTGGAACGATCTTGGCCCAGAGCCCCGAGGGCGCTCTGCTTCCCAGATATGTGTAGGGCTTTTAGGCTTCGCAAGGGTCCCGCCGACATCCGGTCCGCGTATGGAGACGCCGGGGGTGTGGCATTTGGCGCATGGCAGTCACCAGGGATCAGCGCTGCAATTCAAATTCCGATATCGCGGCAAGTCCGCATCACGCGCGCACAGCCTCGATCCGGCCGCCCTACGCCTGCGCCTCTTCGACTTCGCTCTCATCCTCGCCGCCGTCGGAGCCCGCAGCTTCCTCGCCGTCGCCGTCGCCGTCGTTCTCGTCACCGTCGGAGCGCATGCCCTGCACGCCATTCGCATTATCGCCCGGCGCCCCGTTCGGACGGCCATTGGCACCGGCGGGCGGCTGGAATGCACTCAGAACGCGGTAGTAATGCTCGGCATGCTGAAGATAGCTCTCCGCGCCGATCCGATCTCCCGAGGCGTGCGCATCCCGCGCCAATGCTTGGTATTTCTCGTAAATGTGGGACGCGGTCCCGCGAATTTTGACGTCCGGCCCATTGCTGTCAAACGTCCGATTTTGAAAATTATGCGGCTTGCGCCCACGCCGGGCACGTTTCGCATTTTGTCCAGGTCTCATGACTTGACGACCATTATTGCCCACCATCTTCAAAGAACTCGCTCGTCGCGACCTTCAAACTTCATCATACCTTGGTTCCATCTGGTTGAGGGATTCGCTCTCACAATGCATCGGCGGACCTAAATCCGCCACGTGCATTAGACATCTTGTCCTGAGAACGAGGTCTCTAGTTCACCGCCCTGCGATGAACGAAACACACCACTTCGTAGGTCCCTCTGGCGCCAACCTAGCTCCTCAGCCTTTTCTTTCCAAGAGGTTTTTTTCGCCCTCAAGGCCGAGGATTACACAGCGTTCGACGCCACTTAAATCTAAAGCACATAATCCCTCAACAAAACCTTGATCCCGCGCAAGTTTTATAAGCTCGCCGGCCTGGCGATCCCCGCATTCGAGAATCGCCACACCCTGTTCGGCCAGGGCAGCGCGGATGACAGGCAGGATCCGACGGTAGGCATCAAGTCCATCGAGACCGCCCTCAAGAGCCACGCGGGGCTCGTAATCCAGCACATCGCGCATCAAAGTTTCGATCTCGCCAGTCGCGATATAGGGCGGATTTGAGACGATAATATCAAACCGCGCAGCATATAAGTTCGCATACAGAGGATCGGCACGATCATTCCAGTCCAGCGGCATAAACCGCGCGCGCGCCTCCATGCCAAGCGCCTGCGCGTTCTCCCGCGCAGTCTCCACCGCGAGAGGCGAGAGATCAACACCGACGCCGACGGCATGAGGATATTCACGCAGGAGCGCGAGTAAAAGACATCCTGTCCCGGTTCCAAGATCCAGGATGCGCAGTGCCGCCGTCCGGTCGGGCCGTGCACGGCACGCCGCCTCGATCACCGTCTCGCTGTCGGGGCGCGGAATCAATACGCCCGGCGCGACCTTGAACGGCAGCGACCAGAATTCGCGTATCCCCATAAGATACGCCATCGGCTCGCGGTTGATCCGGCGCGCTACGAGATCGTCAAGAAATTGGCGCTGGCCGGCGGTGACGGTCACCTCCATCGAGCCGTGAAGCTCCTCCGAGGAACAGGACGTCGCCAGCGCCACCAGGAGGCGGGCCTCCAACGATGCCGTCTCAATGCCTGCGATCTTGAGCCGGCGGGCGATCTCGCTGATGCTAACCGTCGGTGCGTCCGCACCGCTCAAACGACAGACTCCCCCATCTCCGCGAGCCGCGCGGCCTGATCTTCGGACACGAGCGCATCGATCATCTCATCCACCGCCTCACCCAGCAGAAACTTGTCGAGCTTGTACAGCGTCAGATTGATCCGGTGATCCGTGACACGCCCCTGGGGGAAATTGTAGGTGCGGATGCGTTCGGAGCGATCCCCTGAACCGACCTGGCCCTTGCGCTGGGCGGCGCGCTCGCGATCGACTTTCTCGCGCTCCATCTCGAACATCCGCGCGCGCAGGACCTTCATCGCCTTCGCTTTGTTCTTGTGCTGCGACTTCTCGTCCTGCTGCGACACGACGATGCCGGTCGGCAGATGGGTAATCCGGACCGCGCTGTCGGTCGTGTTGACGGACTGCCCGCCCGGCCCGCTGGACCGGAACACATCGATGCGCAAGTCCTTTTCCTCGATCACGATGTCGACGTCTTCGGGCTCGGGTAGAACGGCAACGGTCGCGGCGGAGGTATGGATTCGCCCGCTCCCTTCGGTCTCCGGGACACGCTGCACCCGGTGCACACCCGACTCAAATTTCATGCGCGCGAACACGCTCTTGCCCGACACGGAAACGATAGCCTCGCGAAGGCCGCCGACCTCGCTGTCGCTCGACGACAATATCTCGAAGCGCCACCCCTTCAGCAAGGCATATCGCTGGTACATGCGGTAAAGGTCTCCAGCGAACAAAGATGCCTCATCGCCGCCAGTACCGGCACGGATTTCGAGGATCGCACTGAGCTCGTCCGCGGAATCCTTTGGGAGCAGCAGAACCTGCATGTCGCGCTCGAGTGCCGGCAGGCGGTCCTCGAGCATGTCGAGTTCTTCCTGCGCCAGAGTGATCATCTCGCGGTCGAGGCCTTCGGTATCGCGCAGCATGGCCGTTGTGTCTTCGATCTCGCGCCGCACTTGAGTCAGCCGCTCGGCCGCGTTTGCGATCGGCAGCAGTTCGGCATGTTCCTTGGACAAGCGGATAAAGTCATCCGTGCCCTGGCCGCTCGCAAGTTGCTGTTCGACAGATTTAAATCGCTCGATCAACCGATCGAGCTTCAATTGCGGAATCAAATGCCGTTACTCCGGAATGCGCCGCCTCCGGAGTTTAGACCGGGAACGGGCACGGCCTGAAGGACGCTAAGACGCCGCCACCAAGACGGCGGGCTTCTCGTCCGTGCCGCGCGCCGCTTCAATCTCGGCGGCTTTCTTTTCGACCAGAGACACGATGTGGTCGATCATCTTGTCATTGTCAATCTTGTGATCGGGATTGCCGGCGATATAGACCATGCCCGCGCCCGAACCACCGCCGGTGAACCCGATATCGGTTTCACGCGCCTCGCCCGGCCCATTGACGACGCAGCCGATGATCGAGAGCGACATCGGCGTCGAGATATGGGCGAGCCGATCCTCCAGCACCTTGACGGTGTCGATCACGTTGAAGCCCTGACGAGCGCACGACGGGCACGAAATGATGTTGACGCCGCGAAAGCGCAGCATCAGGGACTTGAGGATATCGAAGCCGACCCGAACCTCTTCAACGGGATCGGCCGAGAGTGAGACCCGGATCGTGTCGCCAATTCCCGACCACAGCAGCATGCCCATGCCGACCGACGACTTGACGGTGCCGGGGATCATGCCGCCCGCCTCGGTGATGCCGAGGTGCAAGGGGTAATCGCACGCCTCCGCCAGCCCCTGATAGGCCGCGACCGCGAGAAACACGTCCGAGGCCTTCACGGAGATCTTGAATTCGAAAAAGTCGTTGTCTTCAAGGATGCGCGCATGGTCGAGCGCGCTTTCCACCATCGCCTCGGGACAGGGCTCGCCGTATTTTTCGAGCAGGTCCTTTTCGAGCGAACCGGCATTGACGCCGATGCGCATGGCGCAGCCATGGTCCTTCGCCGCCTGCACCACCTCGCGCACGCGCTGCGCGGAGCCGATATTGCCGGGGTTGATGCGCAGGCACGCCGCGCCCGCCTTGGCCGCCTCGATCGCCCGCTTGTAGTGGAAATGGATGTCAGCAACGATCGGAACATTGGAAGCCCGCACGATCGCCTTCAGCGCCGCGGTCGATTCCTCGTCCGGGCACGACACCCGCACGATATCAGCCCCGGCCTCTTCCAGCCGGCGAATCTGTTCGATGGTGGCCTTGGGGTCGCTGGTCAGCGTATTGGTCATCGACTGGACGGCGATCGGGGCGTCTCCACCGATCGGAACGCCGCCGACATGAATCTGGCGGGACTTGCGGCGCAGAATTTCCCGATAAGCGCGAACTGCCATGAACCTCAATCCGTCTGATTTTCTACTCGTGGGGGGAGCATAACACAGGCCGATTGAAGGGCCAGCGCGCTCCAGCCTGACAGCCGCACTGATGCGGCTTTTGCGCAACAGGTCAAGTCACAGCTTTGCGAAACCGGCGGACTTATCGCCGGTTCAGCCTGCTGCTCAGGGCCTCAGGCGTCAGCGGCATCGCTTCGATGACCTCGCCATTCTGCCCGGCTGTCCCGGTCGACACGCCATCGAGGATCAGCTCAAGCGCGCCCGCATCCCGTGTGACGAGCACCAGGTTGGGGCGATCCGGCGGTGCACGGAACCGCTCACCGGCCTTGAGTTCCTTGGTGATCAGGACCTCGTTCTTGTCGGGGTCCTCGATTCGCAGCCATACGTCGTTCTTGAGCGCGCGGACCTCGATGCGCGCAGCAGGATCGCTCGACCCGAACGTCTGGGCCGACACGGCGGGCGTATCGATCGTCGCGGCGAGGGTTTCGGGCGCCGCTTCCGGCGTTGCCACGCTGCCCGCATCCGGCGCGGCTGCGTCTTCTG
>LADL02000072.1_pt1 | contig 10188 bp, 11 predicted proteins | sample 619721 | NCBI WGS metagenome assembly LADL02 (sample SAMN03397408, study PRJNA257561) | rock porewater metagenome | biome: terrestrial; feature: Opalinus Clay rock; material: porewater; isolation source: Opalinus Clay rock porewater BRC-3 borehole | place: Switzerland: Mt Terri URL, St-Ursanne ...
CTCCAGCAAGGCAAAGGGGCAGATATTGGTGCGGCGTTTGGTGGCTCCAGCCAGTCTCTTTTTGGAACTGAAGGCCCGCTGCCGTTGCTCAACAAGATAACGACAGCCTCGGCGATCATTTTTATGTTGACTTCTGTGACGTTAGCGTATATTTCATCGACGTCCGGTTCGTCATCGGTGATGAGCGGTGTGATCCAGAGTCAACCGGTGAGTCCGCCGGCGCAGGTTGCAGAACCTTTAGCCAAAGAAGACATGGTTCCGGAAGCAGCCAAAGAAGAAAATAAGACAACAGAAGCTTCTGAAGAAAATAAGCCAAAAAGCGAAGAAGCTCCAAAATAAGCAGATAAGCAAACATTTTTGAATTGCCGAAGTGGTGAAATTGGTAGACGCGCACGCTTGAGGGGCGTGTGGGGAGACCCGTGCCGGTTCGAGTCCGGCCTTCGGCACCATTTATAGTAGTAAAGAAGTCCAAAGAAGTGCAAAAACCCGCATCCTGAAAAGGTTTGCGGGTTTTTTGTTGTCCAGTGAGTGTCAGCAAGATTCATTGACATCCAGCTATTTAGTGGGTAGAAATGTGGGTATAACTAAAAGGAACACACGTACCCACCTAATTTATCAATGATGAGTCTCTATGCCGCTTACTGACCTTGAAGTAAAAAACGCGAAACCGAGAGAGAAGCAATACAAATTAAATGACGGGTCTGGTCTATACCTTCATGTTTCCCCTCCTGGGCGAAAGTCTTGGCGCTATAGGTTCAAAATATCCGGTGCCGAGTCTGTAATCGTTATTGGCGAGTATCCTTCGATGTCGCTGCTATCGGCGAGGGTCGAGGCAGGAGAGATGCGTAAAAAGGTGAAAGCTGGCATCAATCCAAACGATGAGCGTCGTGCTGCAAAAGAATATCTGAAACAAAAAGAAGAAGAAAAAATCCTCGCTGTCCTCAATAGCTTCGAGAGTATAGCCCTGGAGTGGCACGAGAGGGAAAAAGGCAGATGGTCGAGCGGTCACGCTGCGGCGGTAATGCAGACCTTGAGAGCTGATGTATTCCCGGCCATTGGTGCAATCGCCATAGACAGGATTACCCCACCAATGGTTTTGGCTGTCCTTCAAGAGATCGAGGCAAGAGACGCTATTGTGGTGGCTCAGAAGGTCTTGCAGCGCATGACAGCTATCTTTCGATATGCTATTCAGACTGGAAGGGCTACTTATAACCCGGCAGCAGAGATGAAGGGCATAATCAAGAAAAGAGTTGTTCAACACCATCCAATGATTACCCCTGAGGAATTGCCGAAATTCCTTCACGATTTAATTAATGCCGATGTTCATGTGACAACAAGGCTCGCACTTGAATTTGCGATCTTGACTGCGGCTAGGACCGGAGAAGTCCGAGGTGCCTCATGGGAAGAGATCGACCTTGAGAAATGCCTATGGTCGATCCCCGCGGCTCGCATGAAAATGAAAATGGCCCATTCAGTCCCGCTCTCAACTCAAGCTATGGCGATTCTCAACAGAATTAAAATTCTTTTTGGTGGAGAGAGCTATATTTTTCCCGGTATCCAATCCATCGACAAAAAGCCGCTCAGTGAAAACACCCTGCTTTATGCCATGTATCGGATGGGATATCACAGTAAGGCAACTGTTCACGGTTTTAGGGCGCTGTTTTCCACCATTGCCAATGAAGCTGGATTTAATGCTGATGCCATTGAAAGGCAGCTTGCGCACAGGGAAAGGAATCAGGTGCGGGCTGCATATCATCGTTCTGAATATTTGCTGGAAAGGAAGAAGATGCTGCAATGGTGGGCCGATTATCTTGATGCATTGAAGCCGACTGTGACTACAAGAACTGTTCTTCCGGATTCAGGCGTTTGAAATTGATTTTAACTTCCCCAGCCCGATGCAATCGAAAGGCATCTTGACCATTCAAAAAAAATCAGGTGAGAATCGTTCTCGCATTGAATACATCCTTTGTACCTACAAAGACTGCAACTACCTCAATCCGTGGGTGATAATTTAACAGACTCCGGCAGTCCATGGCTGCCGCGAAAAGCATATTGACTACTATAATATGAAGAAGATAGATACACCGAGACTATACTATTCACTCGAAGAATGCATCAAACTACTTGATAAAAATAATCTATCCGAGAATGACATTCTGCATATGGCGGCTCTCGGAAAGGCTACTTTACATATATGGTATAAGGGCACCATAATGTTCAAAAACTTCCTTAAAGAGAATATCAGATCGCAAGAAGAAAATAATTATTCAAAAAAACCTTATAATGGTTTAGCCCAACTACCGATTGAAGAAGCAGCAAAGTTTGTACGGGAAAAAAGTGCGCACATCAGGAATTTGAAGGACACAGCTGGAAATTCTTTTGTTGCCTACTGGGCTGATGATAAAGAATTCAACACATTTCAAAGACAGGACCTTTGCATGGTGCCCGAGGAAGTAAAAAGGCTTGATCAAGAATTCTCTCGACTCCAAAAAGAGCAGTCGGTAGACCAAGTGAAAGAACCTGATAATATCATCTCCGACAGTACCAAGAAGCTAGGTGGAGCTCCAAAATCTTGCCTTAGAGAAGCAGTTGAATATACCTACAACAAATTGCTGATTGACTCGAACTTAGAACCTATAAAACCCAGAAATATCGACCAATTTATCGGTGAGCTTAAAAAGATGAAGAAATCGGCCCTGGTTATATCTGCATGTCCTGCTTTTGACAATATCCAAGAGATTAAAAAATCTCTTGGAAAATGGGTAATTCGGACTGAAGATCGGGTAATTATCGATACAGATAAAACAGAAAAGATTGAAAAAGCAAAAACATACAGCACAAATGCTATTTCCAAAATACTAACAAATCTACGAAAAGAAAAACCTCTCCCTAAGTGAAGATTCCCATTCTAAAACCCTAGATTCGGAATTCCAAAACCCCAGTTTGCGAATTCCCTAATGGTTAACTCTCGATAATATTCAACGATAGGCGTTGGATGCAATCAGATTTATCGGGAGATTACCATGATAACATCCTTACCCCAGGCCGGATATCTCCGGCTGCCTCAGATTGTCGGAGATCGCAAGCGCGGTATCCCGGCGATCTTCCCTGTTAGTCGATCCACTTGGTTTGCTGGAGTAAAATCTGGCAAGTATCCACAGTCTGTAAAACTCTCAGAAAGATGCGTTGCATGGAGAGTGGAGGACATTAAGGCCCTTCTCAATCAACACGGCGGGGAGGTGTCTTGATATGTGGAAAATTAAGAAAGCGGCTTCTCCTAAGGTGCCAGCCTGTGAGGGAAAAACCGCTCCAATCAAACTGATCAATAGTAACCAAGAATTTGCAGTATATCAACCAACAAGTAAAAGGTGTCGTAGATGCATTGCACTGCTCCAGCTTAAACTTGCACTTGCATGTTTGGTGCCCCCAGTCATAGGTGCCGTGCTTGTGTGGAGGTTGATGATATGATTGCAGAAGAAATATTCAACATCCTTGGTGGCAAACCAAAATCGGGGGGTGGCTATATGTGCCACTGCCCCGCCCATGATGACAGAAATCCCTCATTGTCTCTTAATGATGGAGATAACGGAAAGCCAATTTTTAAATGCATGTCGGGATGCAGCCAAGAAGCGGTAGTTGCCGGCCTGAAAGAGCGGGGTGCATGGCACTCGAACAGCGGACAGAAGCTTTCACAATCTGAGATCAAAGCACAAATAGAAGCCACTGAGAGGCGCAAGGCTGAACGTATGGCTGAAACTGAAGCCAGACATGCCAGGGCAGTAATATTGGCGGCAGAGATCTTAGAAAACGCCAGTGGGGATCCTGCTCAACATCCCTACGTCATTGCCAAAAGACTGTCAGTTGACCCGCACATAAAGAGAGGATTCTGGCCCCAGAGAGGATGGGACGATGCTCTGCTTATTCCCCTCTATGATATTACTGGTCGCATTACTACAATCTCAGCGATCAACACAGATGGCAACAAAGATTTATTGAAAGACGGTAAGAAGACTGGATGCTTTCATCCCATTGGTAAGATTGTTGATGCAGCCGGAATTTTCGTCATTGGTGAAGGCTGGGCGACGGTTGCGGCGGTATGTAATGTCATGGGATGTCCTGGCGCTGTCGCCGTTGACGCGGGAAACCTTGAAGCAGTCTCCCTGGAAATGAGGAAGTATCGACCATCGGCATCGGCAGATATTGTCATTATTGCCGACGATGACCAGAAGCCTGGCACTGATTCTAATCCAGGAATGACAGCAGCAGTAAAAGCAGCACTTGCAGTTGATGGCAGTATTGCAGTTCCTGCCATGGGAAGAAAGGCTGATGCGTGGGATGTTTGGAATGAAAAAGGGGATGACGGTATTAGGGACATGCTGGCAGCTGCAACTTTAGCAAAATTAGCAACATTAGCAGTAGCAAATACTGTTTTGACAACTAACCCAGTCGAATGTGATCTGACCCTTGAACCAGAAGAAATACAGAGATTACGTGGTGCTATCGCAGTGATACCTTCTGGCGTAAAATTAAAACGCCACACGCCAGCAGAAATAATTGGTTGGGCTTTACGTCATTTTGCGAGTGAGATTCAACACGATATTGGCGCTGCTCTCTGTGCTGAATGGGACAACCTTACCGGCGGGCAATCTCTCGATATTTTTAATACTTGTGATCCAAATTATCACTCCACAGCTCCGATAACTACGTTGTCAATATACGCTCTGGCAAAACAGAACGGCTGGGCGGGTCAAATACCTTGGGCCAAACCTGAATCATTAATCACACATCAACAGGCTGACCCTTACCCGTTGGCAGCACTTCCTGGCCTAATAGGAGATGCTGTGCGAGAGGTTATAGGCTTTGTTCAATGCCCTGTTGCTCTTGGCGCATGCTCTGCACTGGCTGTTGTCTCAGTTGTATGCCAAGGGCTGGTTGATGTCCGTCGAGCGTCAATGCTGGAAGGTCCGACGAGTCTTTTTCTTCTGGCTATAGCGGACTCGGGAGAAAGAAAAACGTCTGTTGATGGATATTTTTCAAAACCGGTCAAAAAGTGGGATGTCGAACAAGCAGACGCAATAAAACCCCGGCATCAAAAGTATGCGGCTGAAATGGCGGCATGGGAAGCCAAAAAAGACGGGTTAGTAAAAGCAGTGACTGATGCGAGAAAGGAAGGCAGTTCTACTGACGATCTGGAAGCAGAATTGATTGAGCTAGAGTCAAAAAAAACAGAAGAGCCAAAGGTTCCCAAATTGCTGTTTACTGACTCAACACCGGAGGCACTGGCTCATAGCCTAGCGCACCGCTGGCCTGTGGCTGGTATCCTGTCGTCCGAGGCCGGTATTGTCTTTGGCGGTCACGCCATGGGAAAGGATTCCGCTATGAGGAATATGTCCATGCTGAACACTCTTTGGGATGCTGATACAATCACGATAGACCGGAAGACTTCGCCATCTTACACGGTACAAGGCGTGCGGCTGACCATGAGCCTGTCTGTTCAATCCGAGACGGTGAGATCTTTTCTCGAAGGGTCAAAGGGATTGGCCCGTGGCATTGGCTTTCTGGCCCGCTTCCTGATTGCCTGGCCGGAGAGCACACAAGGAAACCGGATGTTTAAAGATCCGCCAGAACGATGGCCGGAATTGGCGAAATTTCATCTACGGCTCGGTGAATTACTCGACCATGAATTGACAGTCGATGATAAAGGAAATCTCTCTCCAGTAATGCTGGAGTTGTCACAGGATGCAAAAAATACGTGGAGAGCTTTCCATGACGATGTCGAAGCGGAGCTGAGGCCAGGTGGTGATATGGCAGAGGCCAGGGACGTGGCAAGCAAGGCTGCTGATAATGCTGTCCGTCTTGCGGCTCTATTTCACGTATTCGAGGAGGGAATAGAGGGAACCATAAAGGAAGAACATATGATGGCAGGGGCAATAATATCCGGATGGCATTTATATGAAGCTCGTCGATTCATGGGTGAAATTGCTGTTGATGCAAATATATACAACTCAATGAAGCTGGATACCTGGCTGGTAGGATACTGCAAACAGCACCGCGTGCCTGGAGTATCAAGAAAAGATATTCAACAGAATGGTCCAAGTTGTACCAGGAGAAAAATCAATCTTGATGCAGCCCTGGGAGAGCTTGTTGAGGCTGGTCGTGCACGGGAAGTTAAAGAGGGCCGGCAAAAAATGGTCGAGATCAACCCTTCACTGTTGGAGGTTTGACCATGGCTTTACGTGATTGGCTTTCTGGTTCTGGGAAAATTGCTACTGCTAATTCTGCTAATATTGCTACCGTTGGGTCACTTCATCCAGGAAAAAACCAAGCGGTAGCAGTAGCAGTACAAAATGAAAAAGTGGATATTAAACCGGTACAGACCGTACTGCAGCACGACGAGACTGGTCCTGACGATTCTGGAGTTAGTAAGGATTCATCTCTCGCAGCAGTATGTACGGGTTGTAAACGAATTGAGATGATTGATCTAACGGCTGGTACGGGTAATCTTGTTCCTGGTTGCCTTTATCCAGCTGTCGGAAGTTACCCCGACGGCTGGAAGCTTCTATCGGATGGACTGAAGGAATGCATCTGGGCTGATCTGAGATCTTCGCCAAAGATCGAAGATGAGGAGCTACCAATACCAAACGTTCACCGACGGGGGAGTGGCCGTCTTTCGCAGACGGCTCAGGTTTGGCTTCATGAACACCGGCAAGATTTACGAAAGAAGGGGTGGACTGCAGCAGAGCTGTACCGGCGAAACAAGGCTCATCCAGGTATTGCATGGCTGACGATCTGGAATAAGCCGGGATTGACAGTGGACCTTACCCCTGCCGGATTCATAGAATTTGCGTTTCCGGCTAATGAGGGAACGGCCAACCAGACTGCCCGGCCAATAAATCAAGGAAGGAGGGAACTTTAAATTGGAATCAACCGGAAGTCCAGAGCAGATTAGGAGCGCCGAGATGAGCATCATAAGGATGAAGGCCGGGTTGTTGCACCTGGTCTTCGTTTTTTCTCTACTCTGCTCATTCCAAAGCAAGTCGGCTCATTCAGTTGCATCCGGCCGGGTAATTTCCTTGAAAGTTGGTCACCCTGCCTTTAGGTAGCGGGCACAAGTTGACAGTCTATATTTCGGTCTGGCAACATCAAGGTCTCGATGTCAGTTTGCAGCTAGGATCAGATGGCTTTTCGTTGACATAGGACTATTGCAAAAATCCCGATTTAAGCACTGACTTATCATTGGCTCACCAAAGATCGAGCTATTATGGCCTGCGCTTTGCCCTGACCACCCCCCTCAACCAATTTTTTCGAGAACATTTTACGAAATATTGGTACATTGTGAAAATTTTCCAGGCAAATGAGGTGAAAAACCTTGTTTTTGGTATCAGAGACCTGCAACCTGCCCAGCATAAGCTGGGGAGATATACAGATCAGCACAATTACTTGTTGGGCGAAAGGAAGTTCAATGGAGAGGTGATAAACAATGCCAAAAAGCACGACCTCCCAAGCCACTGGAGATTTTGGTGAAACTTATGTCAGGACCGTTATAGAAACTGGTTGGCGGTGCCTACTCATTCCTCACTGGGGAAGAGACAGGTTTGGTATTGACGGGATGGTTATTGATGTTGTCAACGGCGAAATACAGCCTTTTCAATTTAACGTTCAGATAAAAACTGGGAACTTCACTGGTCGGAAGCGCTCTACTGACTTCCTGGCCCCAGTTCATTCAGATCACTTGTCATTTTGGAAACAGATGAATGTGCCGGTGGTTCTTGTTTGCGTAGACACTACTCCTCCAACTACAGCATATTGGCATCTTATAACTCCAGGAGATACTCTTCCTGTTTACATGAACCGGCGAAAAATCTTAGGCCCTGGCTCCAGAGATGTTGTTATAGGAGCAGTAAGGAAGGCTGTTAATAAGAATCAGGATTTAACAGTAGACGGGAAAGTGCTAAACGTTCCCCTCCAAAGTGGAGTGCGGAAGGTAGCTAAGGCATATTATCGGAGACTTAAGTCAGAGTTACATTCTCACCCTATCTATGGGCCAATGCAGTTTACCTGGAGAGGATGGCGACATATCACAAGAAGAAAGCGCTCGATTAAAAAAATTGCACATGCAATGCAGCTGCTACCTTCGGTACCAGAGGTAATAAAGTTGGCAATAAATCCAGTTAGCTCCCGCGAACTTGAGCCAATTGAAAAAGGCAATTACACACTTTCACGCACTCTCTTGGTGTTTGAACCGACAATAAAAATTCCACATCGTGCAGATGCCCGCATTCGTTTGGTCATCGAAAGAGACACTATTTTTCCAAGTGATTGGGCAACTACGGATCCCAAAGATCCAAGGCGGGTGCAAGTATGTAGATTTTTCAGCTTATCGGAGATACCACAGAAAAGAAAAAAGATGAAGGCGGATAAAAATGGCAGTGGGGTATCAGCAGAATTCCAGAGCAAAATGCTCAGTAGCGAGCCATTGCGCATGGCCGCCTTAGCCGCAAAAAATAACCCCACAGCCTAGTTGGAATTTACCAGAACAATAACCACTTGTCAATTCAAACGAAAAAAAGGGCCAACAAGCAAGTAGAAGGGTCTCCATTTTCCATTTTTAAAGAACTGAGGCGGTTAGTTAAGTTCCCAACAAGGCTTACGACCTGCCCGAAAAACCAGCAGGTCAAAGCCATGCCCGTTAGCCACGAACTATACAATATTCTTACAAGATGAATGCCTTGGTTAACAATTAAGAAATGAATAACTCAGATAAAATACTGTTCTTATACTATGATCAATCGTTTTTGATGCATCTTGGGATTAATTTTCCTTATTATGATAATTTGGGCATATCTGGACATATAGATCTTAAGAATAAATTTGCAGATGATATTTTTAACAAACTTAATCAATACAGAACAATAGAGTAGAACATCATGAATTCTGTCGGCTTTTCGCTCTCCGCGAATCTTCTTGGGTTACTTGTCTTGATCTGGAAAACTGTCTATGACCTTTGGTGGAATCAACGACGTTTCAAGACTGAACTCGACGAAGCAGGCGACGATTTTCAAGGGATCGCGGCGGCGGGTAAGGCTAAGCGGGACAGACAGAGCGCCACGACTTCTATAGCGTTCCTTGTTCTTACGGTCAGCTATTCTCTATCAATAGGAGGTAATCTTATGGACCAGTCTAAAGCAGATACCTATGTAACCAATCAAGACTTAATTGCGGCTCTCAGTAAGACGGAAGGTGCGCTCTCAGTTCGCATTAAGAAGCTTGAGGATATTATTGACCCACCTGGAGGGACCGGGCAATCGTACGGGGAGAGAATCGAGAGACTGGAAACCATAACCGAGAAACTACAGCAGGCGCTCTTGAACGTGCAGCAAGATCAAACAAAGCAGACGCGAAAACTAATGGAAATACTTGCAGAACTTAGGGGAGAGCTGCGACGCCAAAGGGAGGCGGGCTTGGAAATTCCAATGGTGATGAAGAGGTGAAGTATCGAAGTATTGAGGAACATCCGGAGGGCATAACGAGTGAATACACGGGTCACGGATACAGCCCCGTGCCCGTGACTCATCCGTTATCTTTCCCTTGGCAATCTTCAATTGACAAGCACACTCCATAAGTTGAGACTATTTCTGAGCTGTTTGGGGCCTGGCAATTGTCCTGCAGGCTCAACCCCGATGTCTGTCGCCAGATAACCCAAAAAGATAGCATGCGGTCCAGCGACAAGTGAGTGGCCCCGGGAAAAGGACATAAATAACGGGATGATTGAGACACCAGCAATATGTCTTGCCCCAGGTGTCCAAGGAGAAAATAAATCTGACCATTTTTTACCAGTTTGAGGAAGCTGTGGTCTAGACCAAGTAGAAAGTCCGCGCAGCAATGTCGTACTTCAACCTTTCATTGAAATACTCATTCCGTACAAAGCGCATATCCCGGTATGCTGTCCGAGCCGAGATATTGAATTCTGCTACCACATCGGTGCTGTTGAATGGTTGACCATGTAACAAACGGTTCCGTATCCAATCAATCCGCCTCACGATCATGTATGGATCATCGAATTTTCTCATAACGCATCAGTATAAAAAATTTTGTGAAAAGATCGAGGTTCTCCGAAAATTGTTCGTCTGGGTACGATGGTAGTACACCGTAAATCAAGCCATAAAAGCGAACCTACCCCCCCCCCCG
>LADL02002861.1_pt1 | contig 10164 bp, 10 predicted proteins | sample 619721 | NCBI WGS metagenome assembly LADL02 (sample SAMN03397408, study PRJNA257561) | rock porewater metagenome | biome: terrestrial; feature: Opalinus Clay rock; material: porewater; isolation source: Opalinus Clay rock porewater BRC-3 borehole | place: Switzerland: Mt Terri URL, St-Ursanne ...
CCACCCTGCCGTTAACCAGGGCTGCCCGTGATACAGTCGGGCACTCGTGGGCCTTAATCATCACTCCCCGCATTCCTGCCGCCCTGGCTTCAGCGGCCAGGTCGAAGTCGTCCAGGGCCCGGTCAAACAGGCTGGGGCTGCTATGGGTATGCAGGTCAATGCCTCCGGCAAGAAGATTGTCGCCTGTCATTATTACTTCTCCTTTCGAAAGCGGCAGGCTGACGCCAGCCATAATGGTCTGTTTTAATCAATGGCCCATCCCTTGAGGTAATCCCCAGCCGTCCCCTTGGTTAAAAACAGGCCGCAATGGCAGCATCCCTGTTCGGCAATTTGCCCGGCGTGGTCCGCACAGGGACAGACTATTTTCTCCGCCTCAGCCTGGTCTTTCAGTAATTCTTCGGACACAAAAAGGCAGGTGCAGTAGGGACGACCGAACAATTCCAGGTTGTGTGCCAGTCCTTTCAGTGTCGCTTCCTTTATCGACCGGACAGGATTCAGATCATACCCTGCCCGGACTGCATGAACTTCTACCAGTTTTCGCACCTCAGACAGTGCCTTTTCACTTACATCCTTCATTTAGTCCACCTCCGCCGGTAGCGCTATTTTATTTGCTTTGTCACCGAATAGGAGATAAAGGTGGGAACCCACATGGAGTGCTTCCCTGGTCCACCTGCTACAATGACGTTAATATCATCAATGGTCTTAACCACACGCACAGTCCGGTCGGGCCCAATGTAGTCGGCGTCTGTTAATCCTGAGAGGTAGTTTTCCAGCTGCCCCGGCGAGATCTTATTCACAGGAACCCGGGCGTGGTCATAAATGTACTCCTTGACATCCTGTTTGGAATAACCGTCGGCTGCGATTGTGGCGGCATGCTCCGGTCCGATTACTACAAACAGGTCACTGGCCCAGTAAAGATTGTTGTGCCCCGTGTGGGCCAAGGTCCCGCAGATGGTGGTCAGTATGCCCTCAGCGGATATGCTGCCGTGGTCATTGATATTTTGAGGGGCTTCCGCCGCCACCACAGTCACGGTACTGGCAAACGGATCAAATCCCCGATCAACGTGTAATGGCGCCCATGGACTCAAAGCCTCGTTTTCCGCAATGCAGTATGTATATTTACCGGGGTGCCCCATGGTGGCTTTATCTAATTTACCCGGAACAGCGCCGCCAACATTTTGCAGTACCAGCCGGACTGCCCGCCCAATGGTGGCATTGGCACGCCAGCCCTGACCGAAGCAGTTGCCCTTACAGTTGATGTCCAGCTCCCGGGCCAGAGGGCCATTGACAATGACCAGCGGACTGCCCGGATGCGTGGTGGTCTGGACCCCGTACAGGTTGAACTTTTCTTCCAGCAAGGCTTCAACCGCTGCCAGCACGACAGAAAAGTACGAAGGAAGGCAGCCCGCCATGACGGCATTGATTGCCACCTTAAGCACTGTGGACTCACCCCAGGCAGGTGGAATCAGACCCAGCACTTCATCCGGTTCCCTGTCAACGGAACCGATCATCTGCCTCACTCTGTCCGGAGTAGGCAGCACCACCGGCAGTCCATCGGTCCAACCCTTATTGTAGAAAAAAGACTGCTGTATATCAGCATCCTTGCTGATGCTGAATTGTATTGGCCCGCCCTTTGCAGAGTCATCGCCGCCAGCACTCCCTTCCTCGCTTTTTAAATAACGAGCTATCTCCTTAAAGGCCCAGTCTGCCCGTTTTGATACATCGGGCTCCTTAAGCCCGCCTACGGGGTGTGGGATTACTACCAGCGGCAGTTCCGGAATGCCGAGGGCTTTCGCCTCGGCTGAGGCCAGTTCCCGGAACTGATCTGTCACCAAGGTAATTGTCGGGATCCCCTTTTTTTCGAGCAATGCCGAATCGTGGACACTCCACGATGAACATGACCCTCAGTCGCCAATGCCACAGATCACCAGATCGGCCTCATTGGCAGTTTCCTGCAGAACCGCCGCCGGAGCGGGGAGAGCAACATTCTTCTTTCCCTTTCTTACCGTCCTGGTGGAGGGAAACTGACTGGACAAAAGCCTCTCCAGGTTGTCAAAAAGCAGGCCCACATTTGCCTTGCCATTGCTGAATAAAACTACTGTTTTTCCCTGAAGATTTTTCTCGCGCCCGACTAAGGCTTGTTTCTTGACTTTAACTTCTCCTAAAGGGTTTAAGACTTCTAACGTCATGGTTAAATCCCCCTTTTTTCCAATTGTTCCATGTAGTTGGCTATCACGGACCTAGACCCGCGAAGACCATGCCCACCAATTGGTCAAGGTCTTCGGGTTGTTCTCCCTGGTAGTGCTCTCTAAGTCCCATACCAGCCAACCAGGCCATGGTGTCCCGGATACCTGTGGACAGATGAACCGGAATGCCGGCTGCGCAAAGCGTTTGAATGGCCATGTTCATTTCCTCGGCCCGCCTGCCGGCATGGATAGCGCTGGAACCAAGAGAGTATTCCCGCCACCAGGAAAACGATCTGTTGTCAAATAATCGTGTCAGGTTTGCGCATACCTCGTCCTCAACCTGCCAGAACCTGGCCAGCAAGGCTTCTTCCCAGAGGATTGCCTGCAAGCCTTTGGTAACAATGCTTGTGCACATTTTTACGGCTGACGCCCGTCCCACCCGGTCCCCCATCCAGCTAATGTTAAACACATCCGGCAATGCGCCCAACTTCTCTTTGCCACACCGGCCACTGGCCAGAATCGTTGTTTTAAGCCCGGTGCTTACGGGTGAACCCATGATGGCCCCGTCGACAAAATCCAGCCCCCTGGCTGCGAATTCTTCCCCCATTTGTTCTTTCACCACCGGGGCACTGGAGTTAAGGTCGAAAAAGACCTGTCCAGGCGCCATGTGTTGAGCGGCATTGAGCGCAATCTCCCGGGATCCGGCCGGGGTCACGGTAGATATGATGTACCTGCTCCCCCGCACCACCAGACCCAAATTGTCCGAAAGAATAATTCCGTCACCTTGCGCCTTCTGCAGTTTGGCCATTCCACGGGGGCTGTTCGGACTAATATTATGATCATAGGCCAGAACCTTGTGCCCCATCGGAGTTAACGCATGGGTAAAGGCTTGGGCCACCTCGCCAAAGCCAATAAACCCGATAACCTCCTGCTTCATTTTACCTCCTCCTCTTGACGGACTTAACCGACAACCAGGCTTGCGCCAGTGGAACCGCCGGTAATGTCCGGTATAAGGGACTTAACCTGCTGGCCCAGGCAACTACACACCTGATTCCTCATTTTTCCACTTTTCATTTTTATCATAATAGTCTGTATCATTTCATAAGTCAACAGAATAGCCAGTCAATAATACCTTGGTTAAATGAAAAACAAATTGCCAATCGACTTCTACGTTCGGTTCTGTAAGAGACTGGGGGTGTAATTCCCCCGGTTACTCTACCGCGAATTCGCGCTGATTAAAAATTTAAAAAGAAAGTAGGTCAAAATTGCCACAGGTAAAGGGTATAATATGTTAGAGAAAAATTTTTCATTCAAGAGGATATCCTAATGCCCAAGAATCCATGGCAGCCCAAGTACAATTACAGTGAAACTATAGTCAAAGCCCTAATGGAAATTGAAGGGGCGAAAGCTGTAATGGATCATGTTACCCTGCCCCCTGCGATAGAAAATGAGCTTCGGCATCGCACACGAATACGTTCAAGCCACTACTCCACATCTATTGAAGGAAATAGGCTTACACTAAATGAGGTGGCCGAAGTACTGGAAGGGCAGGAGTTAGTATCGCACAGAGAACGGGATGTACTTGAGGTGCGAAATTACTGGAATGCTCTTTTGAAGGTTGAAAAATGGGCAGCCAGCAAAACTCCATTGATGGAGAAGTCAATACGACAGTTGCACGCGATATTGGAAAAAGGTAAACGAGCTAAACCTACACCTTACCGGGATGGCCAAAATGCAGTTCGGGACAGCATAACCAGGGAAATTGTGTACATGCCCCCTGAAGCTGAAGAAGTACCAATTTTAATGGCTGAAATGATAGCGTGGATAAACAAAGCAGAGAAAGAAAATATACCAGTTCCGATTATAGCAGCCTTGGTTCATTATCAACTGGTAACCATTCATCCGTTTTGGGATGGCAATGGAAGAACGGCAAGGTTACTGGCAACTTATATTCTGCACAGGGGAGGCTATGGTATTAACGGTTTTTTCTCGTTAGAGGAACATCACGCGAGAGACTTGGTTGGCTATTATGATTCCCTAATGGTTCATCCCAATCACAACTACTACATGGGCCGGGCAGACGCAAGTTTGAACAAGTGGTTAGAATACTTTTTCAGGACCCTAGCGTGTGTGTTTACTGAAGCAAAGAACGAGGCATTACATCTACTAAAAAAGGAACCGGACGAACCGGCTTGGCTGCGAAAACTTGACCGCCGGGCACGAATAGTAGCGGGGTTATTTTCAAAGTCCGAATACATTACGGCCAGTGATGTTGCCGCTATATTGGGATTATCTCCCCGTATGGCTCGGGAACTTCTTAGGGAATGGATAAATGATGGATGGCTATCAATAAGTGATTCATCAAAAAAAGGACGGCAGTATAGTTTAACGGCAGTTTAACGGCAGTTTAACGGCAGTTTAACGGCGAAAAATCAACGTATAAGCGTCCGAACCGGTGTGGGGCAGACATTGACTGCGCGGTAAACGGAAGTTGTTTACTCAAGAATAATTAGGTTTCGTACTCAAAGGCACACTTATTTGTGCTTGGTGCTGCGGACGGCACATCTTAAAATACGGTCGGCTGGGCCGACTACTCACCTCCACGTGCTTTGTAGTATATCTGCCTACCCAAACACAGTGTACCATACAGTTGCGGTAGGAATGGTACTTATTATTGCCCAAACAGGATCTCTTATCGCCAGCGCATAGAAAGGATTCATTACACAGTATTTCCTTCAGAAATAAATGACAGGGATATGACGTGGTATTATACCCTGTCCGAAAATGATTTGTAAGTAATTAACCAACCCAACTAAAAAGGCTCGCCTAAAAAATAGGCGAGCCTTTTTAGTGAAAACTTTTGTTGGGCATTTTGATTTTTCTATGCCTAACAATGATCCCGGAAACCCTTGTATTCACTGGTCGGAGCGACACGACTTGAACGTGCGGCCTCTACCACCCCAATTTTGTGATGACCTTCTCAAGTAATCTCAACGAAGCTCATAAAGCAGTATTTATAAGGCTTACGGCTGAAGGGTATCTTATTAGGAGTCAACCTTTTTAGTGCTTTTGCAGTGTGATTGCAGTAAAGATTGCAGTAAAAGTAGATATACTAAAAGCCTTCATTTACGCCACTTTCACCCATGTTATATTCTCGGGTTTTAATGGAGCTAGGACAACAGCCCCGGCTCTGATAATAGACCCTCTTGCAGACGGTCATATATAAGGCTATTCCTATGGCTCATGTAACTACCCCTGTCTAGGCTTCTAGGGGTAGCCTAGAATTTAGTAAAACCTGCCCTCCTCTTGATGATATGTCATTAATTCAGTCCTTGCCGAAGTTTCGCAAGTAAGGATTATAGATCCATCCATAAATAGGCTTATCCTCTTCGTTATCGATTTTAATGTATGCCCAATTATTGTCTATACTTAGCACCTCAACAACATCTCCAAAATACAACTTACCCTTGATTTTAGCTTTTGAATTGCCATCAAATCTTAAATTAAGTACCTGAACTCCTACAAATCTATAACTGCTTAAAGCCTGCCTTAAACCGTCTACATTGGATATGTTTAATTTTATCTCTATTGAGGCCTGTTTGTAATCTATTGCAGGTTTTGCCTCATGGTTCTGTATATTCATATATTGCAACATAATGATTGAGGCTACCAAGGAAGAAATAATGCCATAAATAATAGGCTTTAATGCTTCATTTAATTCTAAATAGGCATATATTAGTAAATTATTCAAAAAATCTTCTATATATTTAGACTTATCTCTGCATTCATCTATAATTGACTTTATTAACTCTCTGAGGTCCTTAATGCTATATGTATTTCCATTAATCGCAACAGTTCCATCTGCATTAAACAAAATATCTTCTTTGGGAAGGTCTTGTGAGTCTGAGAATAATTTAACTATGTCAAACTTGTCAAGGGTTAAGTTGTTGCTTAAACTAAAGTCATATGTTAGTTGCATATTTAGACGCGACAACATACTATTTATGCTAACACTGCTAACATTTGAAAAAACTCTACTCATAATGCTTAAATTTGATACTAAAGAATGATCAATTAATTTGGAGTTTATGAATGACACGCTTTTAACTGCTTCGCTTAGTTGAGACGATAAATCATAAAGCGGGTTACTAACAGCCTTAGAAATCCTTGCTGTATCTATATTTAGTCTAATGACACTGTCTGCAATTTTACTAGTCTCAAAAGAAAGTTGGCTAAGTTTAAATGCGTTAGCAACAGCATTAATTGATTCTATATTCGTCTTATTCATTTTATTTACTACCTTGCATAGTTCGCTTGAAAAATTTGCAATGCTGGACAATGGCTTTATTACTTCCGATATTTTACTAGTATTTATATTGGCAATATTGATTGAATCATTCAAAAATGAAGTTGAGTTAAAAATAAATTGTGGTATTGGCCTCATCATCTGTGAAACTCTAGCTGCTTTTATAAATGATTCTGATGTATTCATAAACTGTGAAACTCCAGCTGCCATAATAAATGATTCAGATATTGGTTTCATAATCTGCGAAACTCTTGTTGCCCTCATAAATGATTCTGATATTGGATTTACAATCTGTGCAATTCTAGCAGATTCCATCAAAAATGATTCTGATATTGGCTTCATTACCTGTGCAATTTTAGCTGTGTCAGTAATGGCTTTATTAGATGTAAATATGTCTTTGGAAATGCTTTTCTGCATATCCCTTTTAATGCTGATTCTCTTAGAATTAATTTCGTTGTTCTTTTTATTAATCCTGATTAATCTCTTCTCTTTCATTAGAATCCCCCTATAGTACACAAGTGGAAGGAGTTGGTAAGATTAAATTATTTGTTGTATTTCGACACTTATAAATATTTTCCTTCTAGAAAAGCGTGGTATATTTACCGTAGAATTAATAATCTGCGTTGAATTGTCATCCAAAACATGCTATACTTATCGTAGAACACCTGATAAACCAGCCTTTGGTTTATCGTAGAACACTCGACAGAAAGGAAAAACACCATGACACACCTTAATCAGTTCCTTGAGTTCCTTCACAACGAAGGAAAAGACCCAAAGACCATTACTGCCTACAAGACCTCTGTTAGTCAGTTCCTTGATTGGTTTGAAGGATCAACAGGCAATCAGCGAATGGATGAGGTAAAGCCAATTGATGTTAAGGAGTTTGTCAGTTATCTTAAACATACCCTGAACAGGTCACAGGCCACCATAAACAAGACCATAGCCTCTCTTAAGACCTTCTTCTCATTCCTGGCTGACCAGGGGGTTGTAAGGGATAACCCTATGACTAGAATTAAGATTCAGAAGGTACAGACTACCGACAGATACAAAGGAAATTCAAAATGGTTAACCAAAGAAGAACAGGCCAGGTTTATTTCTTATGTTGAGCTTGAACGTAATGAAATGAAGAGATTAAGGAATTTAGCCGTTATCGATCTGATGCTTTACTGTGGACTTAGAGTTTCTGAGGTTGAAGATTTAAAGCTTGAGGATGTTAAAATTAACGGCAATATTGAGATTACCATAAGGGAAGGCAAACAGGGGAAATATGCCACCGTTACAATGCTTGCCAAGCACTCTAAGAATCTCCGTAACTGGCTTAAGAACCGTCAGACACTATCAAATGATAAGCATAGGGTTTCTCCCTTTGTTTTTGTCAGTGAAAGGGCTGAACAATTCACAGCAAGAGGAATACAATTGATGTTTGAGAAATACGCCAAGCTAGCCAATATGGAAAATATAACATGCCACCGACTAAGACACTCGTACTGCCACAATCTAGCATCTGCTGGAGTAAATATTGAGGTTATCAGAAGGTTAGCAAGGCACGAATCTATTCAAACAACCGCCATATATGTAGACCCTTCAATAAAGGAACAGTTGGAGGCATTAGAAAAGATTTAACACACAAAGAATCATACCACATATCATGGGACACTTATTAAGGTGTTCATTTAAAGGAATGGCCCCCGGTAATAACTTAGTTATCGGCACAAACTTAATATATTCCACTAAATTTTATATGTTCGTTCTTAACTAAATCAGTAAATTCCTTCCTTGCTTGTTCACTTGACCTAAGATAATCAATTGCTCTATTTTTAGATAAATATTTCCTTACATCTTTATTATTCACTATTATATAAGAGTATCTTAAATCCTGAAATAACTCCTCAAACCATGGCTCTTTCCTTAATTGTTCTATTCTATTAGTATGTTTATAGTTTAATAAGTAATCCAATACAAAAAAAGCTTCAAATTTAAATGCAAGGTAATCTAAAATATAATGTCTCATAAGTTTATTCTCTCTCCCGGTAACTTTTTATTCTTTGCTTTAACTAATAACTTTTCTACTTCAGTTAAGGCATCATCAGGGGTATTCTTAAGAACCCTATTGGTGCGGTATATCTCCTTGTCGTTACAATGGTTGTAGGCCTACAATGTCCTAAACATCCTCCAACTTCAGGCCAATGTCCAGGGCTTCAGTTATAAAGGTGTGGCGTAGACAATGGGGGCTTACATCATCAGGGCCGATCCCGGCCTTGGCAGCTATCTTTTTTACCACATGATATACAATCTTATCATTTTTTAAATTGTTAAGCTAATCCCAAAGTAACTCATCAGACTTGTTCAGTTTCCTTTCATGACAATGAGGACAAGGAATATCTTCTAATGGTGTTGATTCTTCTATGACCAGTAAGGGCTTCTTGCACCGACTACAGGTCATACTGCTTTCAAACATCTTCCTTTTGTCATAGTGGATTTTAATGTAGTCCTTAACAGTAAGATTGAAACACTTAGGACAACTTACAAGGAGTCTGTCGTATTCGTGTTTTCTAATAGGGTAATTATCAATAATCTGCTTTACCTTTGTTTTAAGTGTAAAATGCAAGTCACTACATATCCTTTCAAGATTGCAGTGATAAAAGCCTACCCCAATGTTAAAGTGTTCTACATAACCACAGATCTTACATTCTACCGTAAAACCATACCCCACAAACAAGCCCCCTTAATTTATGTAGTTAGTTCCAATTATTATAACAACGTTCATATTTATAAAATGATACAACTAATAATGTTAGTTAACCATCAAAATACTTTCTTTTTAACACAGCTTTTACCAAGATTATAAGCAAATACGCAAGCATAATTGATGTGACAATTAACATTCCCATCATATCGGAGTCTGTCCCGTTATAAATTATACCTATAATTATATAGATGACCAAAGAAATTAATAAGCCTTTAAGAAATATCCAGTTTGCTTTATCAGTTAAGTCAGGGTCAATCTCTGTGGCTGCCAGCCAGACATACAGGATAATAACCCAAATGGTTTGTGCCGGTATCATGTCGATAATAGTTTTATTTGACAGATTGCCATACATAATAACTACCCCGTAAAATGGAACTAGTAACAGAGCTATTGCAAAAACAATTTTGAAATAAACCTTGATAGGTATTGAATCCACATCTATATCCCTAGCCCAAATCACATACATAAGAAATAAGAAGAAAATAAGTACCATAACTTTCCAGTATCCTCGTTCGCCAACAGTATATGCAACTACAAAACCAAGCAACACAGATATAGTCCATCCAACAGCAAGGAATAATATTCTTGAAGTTTTAAGTTTGTTGATATACATATTGTTTTCCTTTTTAAGTGCTTACTAATAAGTTATTATCTTACTTTTTGCATTGAAATATTGATATTTTAATTCTACCTTTTTCCATGTTATTATCTATCTTTATGAATCCATTTTTCGATGATCAATACAATTGGAATAAGCATCAAAAGAACGATAACCAAATAATGATATATATTTGGAAAAATATTCTCCAAAATAACAAATGCTGTATTGCTTAATAACAGAAATATAAATTCCATTTTTCACCTTAAATAATATTAGTTCCATCCAAATATGTATTATACCGGCTTTATACTTCTTCGAAATT
>LADL02002584.1_pt1 | contig 10151 bp, 9 predicted proteins | sample 619721 | NCBI WGS metagenome assembly LADL02 (sample SAMN03397408, study PRJNA257561) | rock porewater metagenome | biome: terrestrial; feature: Opalinus Clay rock; material: porewater; isolation source: Opalinus Clay rock porewater BRC-3 borehole | place: Switzerland: Mt Terri URL, St-Ursanne ...
ATGCGATCGCAGGCGGCGTTATCATCTTGCTTTATGCTTATGTCGCGCGTTTTTTAACCGCGGGCTATAACGCCACAGCCGGCGGGCTGGCGCAGATCAATCCGCAACTGGACGCTGCCGCGCGCGTTCTCGGCGCCGGCGCGCGCCGCATTGTTTCTGATGTGCACTGGCCGCTGGCGCGCACATCCATTGTTGCGGGCGCCGCCATCGTCGCCATCGACATTGCAAAGGAATTGCCTGCAACGCTGATCCTGCGCCCTTTCAATTTCGAAACCCTCAGCACGCAAATCTACCGCCTTGCATCGGATGAAAGGCTGGCCGACGCCGCCCCGGCGGCGCTGACGCTGATCGCACTCGGCCTGTTGCCGTCGCTGGCGCTCAGCCTGATCGCCAGCAATGAAAAAACCCGCAAACGCGAAGCGCTTGCGGGTCTTGAATCGTCGATTGCGTCTTAGGTTTATTCGGCCCCGCGATAGGCGAGCGGAAGATCGCCGCGCGACAAGTCGCGATACCGCTCCATCAGCATTTGCTGACGGTTGTTGAGATCCTGCGGGCGGCCATTGATGAACACCGCTTCAGGTTTGGTGGTGACTTCGAGCGGATCGCCGTCCCAGATCACCACATCGGCGATCTTGCCCGCGTCAAGCGAACCGAGCTGATCGCCCAGTCCGTAGAATGTCGCGGGATTGAGCGTAATCGCCGCGAGCCCGGCATCGAAGGGAAGACCTTCGGCCACCGCATTGCCCGCATGCTGACGGATCAGTCGAATATTGTGCGCGTCTTCGTTGAACGACACCTTGACGCCCGCCTGATTGAGCCGCGCCGTATTTTTCAACGTTGCATCAAGGTCCTCAAACTGACCTGGCAGGTTGTACATGGCGCTGGTGATCACAGGTATGTTGGCCGTCGCAATCTCCCTCGCCACGCGCCATGCTTCCGAACCGCCGGCGATGATGACATTCAACCGGTAGGTGTTTTTGAGCCTGATCAGCGTGCGAATATCATTGGCGCTGTTGACCGAAACGATCAGCGGCTGTTCACCATTGATCACCGGGCCGAGCGCCTTGAGGTCGGACAATGCGAAGCGGCCGTCATGGGGACGGCGCACATAATCGTTGGGATTGGCGTGATAGGACCGCGCTTCGTCGAGATATTCCCGCAACACCGCCCATGCGCCCATCCGGGTGCCGCCGGCCCGAACCGCGCCGTTTTCACCCATGACGACCATCTGCGCGGCTTCTGCGCGGGTCACTGAATTCGGACGTCCGGACAGATCAATTACCGCCGCACGTCCCGCAAAGATCGTCGGTCCCGCGCTCGGGCTCATCAGCGCCCGGGTCACGCCCGCGGCGCGGTTCACCGGGATCAGCACGGAGCCGGGATTATACGCATCAATCGCGTTCAAGGACGCGCCGAGCGGAAACCCTTCTATCGGGCTTGCATCATTGGCGTCTTCAATAGCCCCGATTTCAACAAGACCGATGCTGGACAGGGGCGCAAACAGGCCCGGCGTCACCACCTTGCCGGTTGCGTCGATGACCGTGGCGCCGGGGGGCGCCGTCAGATCGGCGCCGACCTGAGCGATGCGCCCGTCACGGATGATGACGTCGCCGTTTTCAATAACCGCGCCGGAGACCGTGTGAACGCGGCCGTCCATAATCGCGACGGTTTGCGCCGACGCAGCGGACGCGATGGTTGCGGCGGCGGCCGCGAATGCGATCAAGGTTTTCATTTTGAGATCTTTCATTCTGTTCGCGTTCATTGTCCTGCCCCGCCGGTAAAGCTGTTGTCATGCATGCCGAGTTCAAAATCCATGCGCGGTGAAAGCGAAGGATCAGCCCGGTCATACATCAGCGCGCCGTCGATATAGACTTTCTCGGCCTTTGCGTAGACCGAGAACGGATTGCCGTTCCAGACAACCACGTCCGCCATTTTTCCGGCTTCAAGCGTGCCGGTCCGATCGAGAATGCCCATGGCTTTTGCGGGGTTTGACGTCACCCAGGCAATCGCATCTTCCGGTTCGATGTCGATGCCGATGCGCCGCCCGTCCGCCATGGCTTTCGCCGCTTCCTGGTTGAGGCGCTGAATGCCGAGCGCATCATCAGAATGGATGATGGCGCAGCCATTGGGTTGCGCATGAACAAGCGCAGCGTTTTCACCGACCGTGTCGAACGCTTCCAGCTTGAAGCCCCACCAGTCCGCCCAGACCGCTGCGCAGACATTGTTCTGCGCAAGGTAGTCGGCGACTTTGTAAGCCTCGATGGCGTGGTGGAACGTGGTCACCTTGTAACCGAATTCCTCGGCCATATCGAGCACCTGCACCATCTCGTCGGCGCGGTAGCAGTGCATGTTGACGGTGATTTCGCCGCGCAAAGCGCCAGCCAGGGTTTCGAGCTTCAGATCGCGCGCCGGGGCTTCCGGCGGCTTCTCCTCTTTGTCGTCGCTATCGTCGTTCTCCCACTCCTTATAGTCTGCCCAATAATCGTCCCATTTCTTGCGATAGGCCGCCGCTTCGATCCAGGCCGCGCGGTAACCGGCGAAATTTCCCATGCGAGTGCCGGGGCCGCCGCGTTCGCCATAGACGCGCTTTGGATTTTCACCGCACGCCATCTTTAACCCGTAGGGAGCGTCGGGAAACTTCATTCCCTGCACCGACCGGGACGGCACGTTCTTTAAGATCGTGGAGCGGCCGCCAAACAGATTCGCCGAACCGGGAAGCACCTGAAGCGATGTGATGCCGCCGGCCAGCGCGCGCGTGAAGCCAGCGTCTTGCGGCCATACGGAATGCTCGGCCCAGACATAGGCCGTATTCGGAGCAACGATTTCGTTTCCGTCCGATGTCGACTGGTTTGACGGCGACGGATAATCGCCGAGGTGAGAGTGAATATCGATAATGCCGGGGGTAACCCACTTGCCGTTCGCGTTTATGGTCGTCGCCCCCTCCGGCGCGGTAACCGCATCAGCCGCGCCGACAGCGGAAATCTTTCCATCGGCGATCAGCACCGAGCCGTTTTCGATGCGCTCGCCGTCGCCGGTGAGCACCGTGGCGCCCGTCAACAACACCGTTTCGCCCGGATAAGGCTCATAGGTCGATGGGTATGGATCAAGATCGGGACGTACGGCCTCGTTCGCCTTGTCCGCAGTTTCGTTGCTCGCAACTGCGGCATCGGCCGCTGACGCGTCAGCCGCATCCGCAGCCTCACCCTCGCCGCCGTCTTTCGGGGCGCAAGCGCCAAGCATCAGAACGGCGAGCGCCGTCCATCCAAATTTTTGCATAGGTCCCTCAACATGCTGCAGGCGCCGTTCGACAGCGCCTCTATTTGTGTCATAAGACTAGCGCAAATTGAGGGCGCATCCACCCCGCCAGAGAATTTTTCGGGGCGCCGGGAGGGAACATGAACGCGAACAAAATCACACGCCGCGCCGCACTGGCGTCAGGCGCCGCACTGGGCGCCGCATCCTGTGCGTCAGCGCCGAAACTGACGCCTTATGTCGCAGTCAATGAGGCTGCATCAGGGTTGTTTTCACATGGTGTGGCGTCGGGCGATCCGGATGCGACATCTGTGGTGCTATGGACGCGGCTGTTTCATGAAATGCTGTCTTCGGCGCCGCCGTCGCTCACGGCGAAGTGGCGCATCTCGACCCGGGAAGATTTCAGCACCGTGACAGGCGAAGGCGAAATCGCGACCAGCGCGGCGCACGACTGGACCGTGAAAGTGCTCGCCGGGAATCTGTCGCCGGGCACGACGTATTATTATCAATTTGAATCAGGCGGCGTGACGTCCCCCGTCGGCCGGACCAAAACCCTGCCCATCGGCGCCCTTGCGCAAGCGCGTTTCGCAATTATGTCGTGCTCGAACTATCCGTTCGGTCATTTTAACGTCTACGACCTTGTCGCACGCTACGAAGACTTCGATGCGGTCATCCATCTCGGCGATTATCTTTATGAATATGGCCGCGACGGTTATGGCGGCGAGGCCGGCAAGGCGCTTGGCCGCGAACATCTGCCGGCGGGTGAATGCATTTCTCTCGATGATTACCGCCAGCGCCACGCCCAGTACAAATCCGATCCGGCGAGCCAGGCGATGCACAGCCGCCACGCGCTGATCGCGATCTGGGACGATCACGAAACCTCGAATGATTCCTGGTCCGGCGGCGCAGAAAACCATGATCCCGAAACGGAAGGCGACTGGAACGCCCGCCGCCGCGCCGCGCTGCAGGCCTATTATGAATGGATGCCTGTGCGTGAACCGGACATGGCGCCGGAAGCCTTCTTCCGCTCCTTCTCGTTCGGCGACTTGCTGACCATCGCCGCGATCGAAACCCGATTGATGGCGCGTGCGCGACAATTTGAATATTCGGAAATCCTGCCGACGTTGAAGACCGCCGAAGATATCGAGCATTTCAAGAATACAATCCTGTGGGACGAGACGCGCGAGATGCTGGGCGGCGCGCAACTCGATTATCTTGACCGCACCTTCCGCAACTCTGTCGCCAGCGGCCAGCCCTGGCGGCTTGTGGCCAATCAGGTGACCATGGCGAAAGTCACGGCGCCCGACCTGACGCCGCATATCACCGAAGAGCAGATCGCTGAACTTGAAAAGCAGTGGGATCAGGCGCGCGCCTTCGTGCAGATTTCAACGCTGGGCCTGCCGCTCAACTTTGACGCCTGGGACGGTTACCCGGCGGCGCGCGAACGCTTTTACGACATGGCGCGCAACGCCGGCGACAATGGCATGATCGTCGTCACTGGCGACACGCACACATGGTGGGCGAATGACCTGACCGACCGGAACGGCGCAAATAGGGGCGTCGAACTTGGCGTTCATTCGGTGACGTCGCCATCGCCCTATGCGCGGGGCTTTCTCGGCGGCAAGGGCGGCGATTATGCGCTGCTCACCAATCGCGACAATGAGGACGTTCGCTATCTGTCAGGCGAAGGCCATGGCTTTATCGATCTCACAATCACGCGAGAGGGCGCGCGCGCCGAGTTTGTCGCCGTCGATACCATTGAAAGCAGCGCCTATAATGGCTTTATCCGGGCCGCTTTCGACATCAGCAAAACCGAAAACGGCGCCGCACTTTCCGACGTTGACGGCGTCGGCTTCAAAGAGGGCTTTTTGTTTTAAGTGATGGCCTGGATCGACAACTGCATCAAAACCGCCAGCCTGCGCGGCTTCGCAATCTGGTTTGTCATCCTGTTTGTGTTTTCTTTCTGGGCGTTCAATATGGAAAGCCCGTGGACTCGCGCGCTCGAACTCGCTGGCGGCAAACTGCCCGAAATGCAGCCCGGCATTCCCGCCATTGAACCAGTGCGCTCGCTGCGGGCGATGGGCGACAACACGAGCGATTACCTCTCCTGGCAGGTGATCGACATTCCCTATGCGGTGATGAATTTGATGGTGGCGTGGATGGGCATCGGCGCAGGCCTTAAGGCCCTGCGCATGGAGAAAAGCTTTCTGCGGTTTTTGATGGTCCTTCCGCCGGTTTATGTCGGATGCGAACTGGTTGAGAATGCGCTGGTGGCGTCATTCGCATCGGGAACGTTGTCCACGTCGGAAAATTTTGTGCTGATCCAGCAGCTCGCGACGACTTTGAAATTTGCAGCCGGAACGCCGGCCCTGGCTCTTGGCGTCATCGGAGCCCTGATCACCCTGTTCGCGGCCGCTTTTAACATGGTGCGAAAAAGAACATGAGCAAAACCGACCTGATCGCCTACGCCGCCGCTTTGCCCAAGGCGGAACTTCACCTGCACATCGAAGGCAGTCTCGAACCGGAGATGCTGTTCAAGCTGGCGCAGCGCAACAAGGTGTCGATACCGTTCAAATCGGTCGCGGAAATCCGCGCGGCCTATGAGTTTTCAAACCTGCAGGATTTTCTCGACATCTATTATCAGGGCATGAGCGTCCTCCTCACCGAGGAAGACTTCTTCGACCTGACCATGGCGTATCTCAATCGCGCCCGCGCCGACAATGTTCGTCACGTCGAGATCTTTTTCGATCCGCAAGGCCATACTGAACGCGGCGTTCCGTTCGACACGGCGATCAGCGGCATTCTAACGGCGCTATCCATGGCCAAGGCGCAATTCGGCATGACCGCAAAGCTGATCATGTGTTTCCTGCGTCATCTTCCCGAAGAGGATGCGTTCAAGACGCTCAAACAGGCGGAGACATGGCTCGACCGCATCGAAGGCGTCGGGCTCGACTCATCGGAAGTCGGCCATCCGCCATCGAAATTCGCCAACGTCTTCAAAGCGGCGAAGGAGCGCGGATTGAAACTGGTCGCTCATGCCGGCGAGGAAGGCCCGCCAGACTATGTCTATGAAGCGCTGGACATCCTGCACGTCGACCGCCTCGATCACGGCAACCGGTCGCTGGAGGACGACGCGCTGATCGCGCGGCTGGCGAAGGAGCAGATGACCCTGACCGTCTGCCCGCTCTCCAATCTCAAGCTTTGCGTTGTGAAGGACATGCGTGAACATCCGCTGAAACGCATGCTCGATCTTAATCTGCGCGCGACCGTGAACTCTGACGATCCGTCCTATTTCGGCGGCTATGTGATGGATAATTTCAAGGCGGTGATCGACGCGCTGGACCTGACCAAGGACGACATCAAAACGCTGGCGAAAAACTCTTTCGCCGGATCGTTCCTGTCAGACGGAGAAAAGCGCGCGCAGTTAGCAGCGATTGATCTGGTTTAATTCGCCAATCCTGGGACAGCCATCCATAGCGAACAATGGTCGCCTACCCTATTCATCGTCCACTTTTGAGGTGTCAATGTCCTGACGCAGCTTGAGAAGTTTAAAGTCTCCAAGACTGCACCCCCCTACAACCTCCCAAGAGCTGCGAGAAATGATGACGAGATTACTCCCCTTACATATCCTTCCGCCGCTGGAACTGAAATTATATCTGTTGTTGGGATCCATCGCACCGGTGCAGGCGCTAAAAGGCACATTTCGATAGAGCTCTCCTTGTTCAACAAACAGCAACTCTTTCTCAGTGATCGCCTTGAGCCTCTCCAATTTCTTAAAATTGAGGCACCGTCGTGTTTTGCCAGTCTCCTCAAAGTCTTCGAGAGTAAGATCACGAGATTGATCCAAAACCGAATGAAGAGATTGCGCTTGCGCTACAGTCGCAAAGGCTGCGAAGCTGAGCATGGCCACGAAGATGCTGGAATGAAGTTCTTTTCTCATTTGACCGCCCGCGCTCAAATATAGGTGGGCATGGTGATCAGAACCCGGACCCTGTCAACCCTCGCTCAGCGCCCGGCAGACTGTAAACACGCCTTAATCGTCGTGAATGTCGGAAATCTTCGAGCCTTCCAGCGACAGATTATACATCAGCCCTTTTGAATCGAATACGAACGCGACGACTGGCTGGTTGATTTGCGTTGCATCGATGGCGCCGCCAGCGCCCACCGTAATCACGGTTACCGACGCATCAACGCCGATTTCCCAGCCATCGCTCAAGCGGAATTTTTCCAGCGCCTGCGGATCGAGAAAGACGATGATCTGCCGGCGTGCCTGCGCGCCGAGCTGGAAACCAATCGAGGCCGACGCTGTTGAATGATAGGAAACGGTTTGGCCGTTCACCCGCAGCGCGCCCTCGCCATATTCGCCGCCAATGCCGATGCCGGCTTTCTTGATCGACGGGAACACCAGCACGCCAGCAGCCTTCGCCAGCACCGCATCGGCGCCGCCGACATCTTCGCGGAATTCCGCCAGCGCCTTGTCCGTGCGCGCGTCGATTTTCGCTTTCGACGCGGCTTGCGCCACGCCGGTCGCCGCCATCGCCACGGCGAACAAAGACAAAATCATTTTTGAAATCGGGTTGATCATTTCTCGCTCCGGCCCTTGAGATTTTCCTGCGCGCATCGCGCCAGCCGCGACCATAGCACGGAATGCGACGAATTTGCGGCGCGCCAGTTAACCGGAGATTACGTTTGTTTAAGGGCTTGGGCCAGCGCCCCGCGAAAAGCCTCGATTCGCGGCGCATAGCGCGCTTTCTGGCTGCTCAGCGCCTCTGGCGCCGCCTTGTCCGGGGAGCCCGCGTGAAAGGGCGGCGCGGGATCGTATTCAAGGCCAAGCTGGATCGCTTTGGCGACATCTTCCCCGGCGATTTCCGCCGTCAGCGTAAAGGCGAAATCGATCCCCGCCGTGACGCCGCCGCCCGTAAACAGGTTGCCGTCGCGCACCACCCGCGCACTCACCGGCGTCGCGCCGACCTTGCGAAGTTCGTCATGGTACGCCCAATGTGTCGTCGCTTGCTTTCCGGCAAGCAGCCCCGCTGCGCCGAGAATGAACGCGCCGGTGCAGACCGAGGTGACGTATTTCGCGCGTGCTGCTTCGCGTTTGACGAACGCGATGGTCGCCGCATCCAGCATTGCATCATCGACGCCGAAACCGCCGGGAATACACAGCAGACCCGTTGGCGGACAATCATCGAAGTCATGCGTCGGATTGAGCGTCAGCACAGAGTCAGTCGGAACCGGCGCTATGGTTTTCGCCGCCAGCGCGACCTGCGCGCCCGGCAGACGCGACAACACCTGCAACGGCCCGGTGAAATCAAGCTGCGTCAGATTTGGAAAGAGGAGGAAGGTGATGTTCATTTTTTCCACCCGGCGATGATCTCCATCACGTCTTCTATCTCACGGCCGTTCCTGTCCATCCATTTCTGCGACGGACCTTTCCAGCGACATTGCGCCCAGTCGACGGCGCCGTTCTTTTTGAAGGCGACGCCTTCAGACTTGAGCCGCCGCCGCTGTTCCGCTGCGCCGGAATGATCGGCCGGCGCGCCGGACGAAGTGAGGATGCGATACCACGCCAATCCTTTTGGCGCGGTCCACATGGCGCGCGCCACCTGACGCGGGCCGACGCCGGGCAAGAGACTCGCGATCATGCCGTAGCTCGCGACTTCGCCTTTGCGCACTTCGCGAATGAGGTCATGGATGGCGTCGTAGTCGGTCGCCACTTACGCCACTTCAAACAACCCGGCCGCTCCCATGCCGCCGCCGACGCACATGGTGCAGACCACATATTTGGCGCCGCGGCGTTTGCCTTCGATCAGCGCATGACCGACCATGCGCGCGCCGGACATGCCGTAAGGATGGCCGATGGAAATCGCGCCGCCATTGACGTTGAGCAACTCGTCGGGAATGCCGAGCTTGTCGCGGCAATAGAGCACCTGCACAGCGAAGGCTTCGTTCAGCTCCCAAAGGCCGATATCGTCCATCTTCAGGCCGAATTTTTTCAGCAGCTTCGGCACGGCGAACACGGGGCCAATGCCCATCTCGTCGGGATTGGTGCCGGCGACCGCCATGCCGCGATAGATGCCGAGCGGCGCGAGACCGCGTTTCGAGGCTTCCTTCGCTTCCATAACGACAGACGCCGAGGCGCCGTCAGACAATTGCGACGCGTTGCCGGCGGTGATGTGTTTGCCTTCCTTCACCACCTGCCCGCCTTTGAACACGGTCTTGAGGCCTTTGAGGCCTTCCAGCGTGGTTTCCGGACGGTTGCCTTCGTCCTTGTCGAGTTTCACTTCGACGTCGGAGGTCTCGCCGGTTTCCTTGTTCGCAAACTTCATCACGCTCGCCAGCGGTACGATCTCATCGTCGAACTTTCCCGCCTGCTGCGCGGCGTGGGTGCGCATCTGCGACTGGTAGGCGTATTCATCCTGCGCGTCGCGCGAGACCTTGTAGCGCTCGCCGACAATCTCCGCCGTTTCGATCATCTGCATGTAGGTGGCGGGGAGATTCTTGATCAGCCACGGATCAGGGCGGATGAACATGTCTTTCGTCTGGTTCATGGAAATCGATTCAACGCCGCCGCCGATCACCACATCCATATTGTCGGCGATCACCTGCTTGGCCGCCGTTGCAATCGCCATCATGCCCGACGCGCATTGCCGGTCGAGTGACTGGCCCGCAACCGTCTGCGGCAGCCCGGCGCGCAAGAGAGACAGACGCGCCACATTGGGCGAGGCCGTGCCCATCTGGATCGCGGTCCCGATCACCACATCCTCGATCTCCGCCGGGTCGACTTTTGCGCGCTCCACGGCGTGCTTGATCGCATGCGCCGCCAGCGCCGGCGATGTCGTGTCATTATAGGCGCCGCGATAGGCCTTGCCGATCGGCGTGCGGGCGGTGGAAACGAT
>LADL02003293.1_pt1 | contig 10145 bp, 8 predicted proteins | sample 619721 | NCBI WGS metagenome assembly LADL02 (sample SAMN03397408, study PRJNA257561) | rock porewater metagenome | biome: terrestrial; feature: Opalinus Clay rock; material: porewater; isolation source: Opalinus Clay rock porewater BRC-3 borehole | place: Switzerland: Mt Terri URL, St-Ursanne ...
ATCGCTACGCCTGAGGCGCTGCGGCTTGTCCATGAGCCGGTCGCCGACTGCGCCCGATATGACAGCCTGAGGAGGTTTTATGGAACGCCACGAGATCCTGGAGATGATGGGAACGCTCAAGCTCGCCGGCATGCGGCACGCCTATGATGAGGTGATGGGCGATGCCGTGAAGCGGCAACACGCCCCCACCCGGGTGGTCGGCGATCTGTTGAAGGCGGAGATCAACGAGAAGCAGGCGCGCTCGATCAAATATCAGATGACAATCGCCAAGCTGCCGATGGCAAAGGACATTACCGGCTTCGATTTTACCGCGACGCCTATCAACGAGGGCCTGGTCCGTGATCTTGCCACCGGCGCGTTCCTCGCCAGCCAGCGCAATGCCGTGCTGGTCGGCGGAACCGGCACCGGCAAAACCCACCTTGCCATCGCGATCGGCCGTTCCTGCGTACGCACCGGCGCCAGGGTCAGGTATTACAACACCATCGACCTGGTGAACCGGCTCGAGGCCGAGACCCGCGCCGGGCGTGCCGGACGGATCGCCGAGCATCTCTCGCGGCTCGATCTCGTGATCCTCGACGAGCTCGGCTATCTGCCGTTCGCGCTGTCGGGCGGGCAGTTGCTGTTCCACCTGGTCAGCCGCCTTTACGAGCAGACCTCGATCGTGGTCACCACCAACCTCGCGTTCGGCGAATGGCCCAGCGTGTTCGGCGATGCAAAAATGACCACCGCGCTGCTCGATCGGCTTACCCATCACTGCGACATCGTCGAAACCGGCAACGAAAGCTGGCGGTTCAAAAGCCGCGAAGCCGCCTGACCGCGAAAAGATGCAATCGCCATGGGTGTGCGCCGGCTCCGGGCTACGCCCTGCGCCGGCACACACCCATGGCGACGTTCCTCACACCCGCAGGGATCATCGCTATAGCGGGGTCAATGTTGGACGCCGATCGGGGGTCAAGATCCCGCGCCGGTTGACATGCCGCTTACCGAGCTCGATGTAGAAAGGTGATTGGCCCCGCTCGAGCTCGGCGTAAACAGTCCAGAAATCGCCCGCGGGGGTGCCTTCGAAGCGCTTAGCAAGGGCGCTCACCAGCCATCCAGGTCGCGAGGTGGGCAATCGTGCGTCTGCTGGCAGCTAAAGTGGTGTCCGTCAGTTGACGGACGGTGTTCCAAAGACATAACCTCTGCCGATAGCTTCGGCCTGAGGAGGGTAATTCATGATAGCAGCCGCTCGCGAGATGTCATTTGAGGACTTTACCCCGTCAGCTGCGATTCAGCCGGCTTGGGTTGTGGCTGGCACACCAGACGAAGCAAACCATCTGCTACATGCTTCGCCCGACGGCCAATTCATCGTCCAGGTTTGGGAGTGTCGGAGTCCTGTGGAACTCGAACTGCGTGATTATCCGTGTGACGAGTTCATGACATTAATCGAGGGTAAAGTCGAGGTGACCGAAGAGGATGGTACCGTCCTAATCTTGGCCGCGGGTGACAGCTTCTTCATCAAGAAGGGCCATAACGGGCTCTGGCGGCAGTCTGGGGGACTGCGAAAGTATTCGGTTTGCTATCTCGGTTAAGCATCTTTGGTCATGGCTGATGTCAGCCTCCTTAGAAACTACTTCGCTGTGGCGTAGTTCAGTATTGCCCGGAGTGCTTCGTCGCGCAGCCCTGCGAGTTCGGGGTGCTGCGGCTTGCTAGTGCCCATGAACAGCATCAATCCTTCGACTTGCGCAGCAATGAGCGTTGCCCGCAGTGCGACTTTTTCGACTGGTAGCCGCGGGTTCACACGTGAGATTAGCATCTGCAAGTGCTGCCGGTGCCTACTGTAAAGGCTGTCCAGCGCTTGCTCGGCCTCGGCGTCCCTCCCGGCGAGTGCCCAAACTTCCGCAAACAGCTTTCGCGTCCGCTCATCAGTTATATCGCTTAGCAGGTACTCGATTGTAACCGTTAGCGCGTCAGCACTACTCATCGAGTCTAGGCCACGATAGAGCTGTATATACTTGTTGAAATAGTAATTATCAAGGGTGTAATTCAAAGATTCGGCAAGAAGTTTTCCCTTTGTATCAAAGTAATACTGCAATGTTTTAAGATGGATGCCAGCGCGATGCGCGACTCCTCGCAGCGTAAATTTTGCGTAGCCGTCTTCAATTAAGACTTCGCGCGCTGCATCGAGAATGGAAACTCGTTTGTCATTCAACTTGTTGACGGCAAATTCGGCAGACTTATCGCGGAGTTCGCTGAGCAACCACTCGACCTCGCTACGGCCTCTTGAAGGTCTCGCCATTAGTAGATCTTTCACCGAGTGAGCGAGCGACGTCCGCGCACATTTGACACTGAACACCGCGGGCTAGCCGATGCCCTGACTGGAGGACTCGCATTGCCTGACCACAAAATGCACCCCGGCCCAGGATCCGGACTTTCTAGCACTCGGCCGTCAAATGCGTCCAGAAGCGTTGCTTGACATCCGTCGGCTGACGGTATTACATCCGTCAGGTGACGGATAATCGGATGCGGTATACATGACAGACAGCATGGGGCGGGGGCGCAGTGTGCGTCGCCATTTCCTAAATTTGGGATATGCCGTAGCAGCTACTGTTGTTGGTGGAGCTCAGGCAGACCCAGCCTTTGCAGCAGGCGACCCGGTTCGTGGTGCAAACGTCTATAAGCGCTGCAGCGCTTGCCATTCGGTGACTGAAGATGCCCACTCAGTAGGCCCAAGCCTACGGACAGTCGCGAACCGCAAGATGGCGTCTGTATCAGGCTATAAGTTTTCGCCCGCGCTGTCAGGGCTTTAGAGGCAATTGGACGCCGCACAATCTCGACCAATTCCTTCTCGCTCCTCAGCAGTACGCGAAGGGCACGCGAATGGCATTCAGTGGCCTGAAGAAGCCGGAAGATCGGGCCGACGTGATAGCATACCTGCAATCTGTCCAAAAAAAGGAGAGTGAGCGATGGCGGGCGATAAGGATCGGTCGGGAAAGTCGGGCGACCACCCCTCGGGCACCACATCGCCGAGCACGCACGGACCGTCGCGGCGCGACCTGTTCGCGGCTGCCGGTGCGACATTAGCACTCGGAGCGCTCCCCATTGCCGCGGAGGCTAGGTCAACTGCATCCGGTGCGCCCGGTACAGACTCGGACGTCATCGTCATCGGTGGAGGGTTCTGCGGTGTAACGGCGGCGCGCGAGCTGCGGCGGAAAGGCTATAGCGTTACACTGCTCGAAGCCCGCAATCGTCTTGGCGGACGCACTTTCACCTCGCAGTTCGCCGGCAAGGAGGCCGACATGGGCGGAACCTGGGTCCATTGGATCCAGCCGCACGTTTGGGCTGAAATTCGCCGCTATGGTATGACGATTGCAGAAACTCCCGGCGCCGTTGCGGAAGACATCATCTATCTCGACTACCAGGGAAAGCGGCACGAGACGAAGTCTTCGAAGATCTGGCCGGAGTTCGAGGACGCTGTGAGCCGCCTCTTCGATAACGCCTATGCAACAATGCCTAGGCCAGCCGAGCCGTTCGCGAATGACGCGTGGATCAAGGGTGACCGCTTCTCTGTCCAGCAGAAGATCGATAGCACCACGATGTCGGCCGAGATCAAGCCGCTCGTCGATACATACATAGGACTGTTCGGGTCAGCGGATCCGAGTCAAGTTTCCTGGATGAATATGATGCTGATCTACGCACTGAGCAGCTACAGCGCGACGATGATGAATGACGCCAGCGCGCGCTATAAGATCACTGGAGGTACGAAGACGCTCCTTGACGCGATTGCCGCGGACGCAAATGCCGACGTGCGACTGTCAGCACCCGTGAAGTCAATTAGACAGACGAACGATCGGGTTGAGGTTGTTACAGAGGACGGCAACCGGATAACCGGCAAGGTCGCTATTTGTACCGCGCCTCTGAACACCCTCAACGACATCGAGTTCACGCCAGCTCTCGCAACTGGAAAGTTGGAGCCGTCGCGGCAAAAGCACGCCGGAAGTGGGACAAAGGTCCACATCTTAGTAGAGGGGCAAGTCCCGATGACGTCCCTTTGGGCGCCAGGGGGAAAAGCTCCGTTGAACTTTGTGCTATGGGACGGCCTAATCGGCGGCAACACGCACTTTATCGGGTTTGGCCCGAGTTCAGACACGTTAGATGTAAATGACACCTCTGCGGTGGAGACAGCGCTGCAACAATTCCTACCTAAAGCGCGCGTGCTTGAGGCCTACGGCTATGAATGGAACGTGGACCCCTACTCTCAGGGAGTCTGGTGCGTTTCGCGACCGGGGCAGATCTCGAAGTATCTTGGAGCGCTCCAAGATCGGCAAGGGCGAGTCCTTTTTGCGAACTCAGACTGGGCGAACGGCTGGCGCGGCTTCATCGATGGCGCGATCGAGCAGGGCATCATCGCCGCTCGCCAGACAGGTGAGCTGTTGGCTGGAGCCGGAGCGTCGAAGAAGTCCACGTAGACCTCGACACAGTGCCGGCAGGCACTCCCTCTCAAGCTTCGGAGCTGAAGCTTGTTGGTCGCTCGCGCGACACAACAAGCCAAAGGACGGTGCAAGCTGGGAGTGCTCGGCGCTTGGCATTAGCGTGCCAGCAGTCGGATGAACTGCACCACCGCACTCGCCGCGTCGTCGAACTAGCGTATCTTACCATTACAGGCGCGGATTATCGCGTCGCTGGCGCTGCGATTGCGCGCCGCCGCCAGGCGGGCAGTGCCCGCAGCATGGGAAGCTTGGCGGCGCATTTTCAATAAGCCCGCAGCGCGATGCGCTGATCGCCAGGCCAGCCTGAGCTCCCAATGGACGGCCGACAACGCACCATCTCTAGCACCATCACATGCGAGAAACTTCGATAAGGTTCGGGCCTAAGGCGAACAAAATGGCCGCCGTGATCACATGAGATCGCGGCGGCCGTCTTGTTTCAGCGAACGAGCGGTGACCTAGAAGCGCACATCCGCAGTCACGCCGTACATGCGGGGTTGACCGATATGATTGTAATCATATCCAAAGCCGCTCACCAGATCGACGCGTGACGTATAGTAGAACTTATTGAACACATTCTTGGCCCAGAGCGCCACGCCAAACCGCTCGTCGGCAGTGCGATAGCCAAGGCGGCCATTCACAAGCGTATAGCTGTTCTGCTCAAGTCGTTGGACGTTAAATATCTCGAACCACTGGTCTGAAACATACGAGAGATCCCCGTGCAAGGTGACCTTCCCCGAACCGGTGTCAAATAAGTCGAGATCGGCTGCGATTGTGCCCGTTACTTTTGGAGCATTCGGGAGCTCGTTACCGTCGAGGTTCGTTCCGCGGAGCGTACCTTCCTGAACTTTTGTGTCGAGTAGGCCGACACCGCCACTGAGGCGGAACGCTTCCGATACCCGCGCGATGAACTCGAATTCTGCGCCAATGATGCGTGCCTTGGGCAAGTTGGCCAACACCTGAGCTGCAGTATTGGGATCAAGGTCCAAAAACTGCTGGTTCTTGTAGTCATAATAAAATGCAGATGCGGTCATTTGCAGACGTCGGTCGAGCGCCTGTCCCTTTATACCTACTTCGTAAGCATTGAGGGTTTCAGGGTCAGCTACCGTAAGCTCTTCTGGAGCGAAGAATGCTTGTGCGTTGAAGGCGCTCGATCGATAACCACGGCTAGCGCTGGCGTAGAGGAGTGTTCCACTCTCAGTCTTGTAGTCAATACCAATCTTTCCTGAGACGTTGCTCTTCCGATACCGCTCGCTGGTTGTCGCGTTCAGATCGGTTGTGCTGCCAGGGATAAGATTAAGGACGACAACGTTATCCGGGCCGAGCGCCTGACTGATAAAGTTCGATAGGCGTCCGGTATCTCGGGTGAACCGCAAACCACCGCGAAGCGTAAGATTCTCTGCCAAGGAAAAACGCAAGTCCGAATAGGCTGCGTAGCTTTTCTTGCGTTGATCGAAGCTATTCTGAACCTGACAAGCAACCGGGAAACCATCGAGGCAGTCTTGCCCCGTCAAAGCACCGTCGCCGTTAACATCGATATCTTGGAAGAGGCGGAAGTTGGTGCGGTTGAACACGTCCTCATCGTTGTAATAGGCGCCGAGGATGAAGTTCAGCGGCCCCGCAAAATCGCTCGTAATCCTCAGATCCTGCGAGATTTGCTTCGCTCGATCCGTGTTGGGAATCTCGAGCACTTGGAGCGGGGAGCCATCTGTATCCTCTGGAATGAACAGCTTTCCTTTGTCCCAGCTGCTGATCGACGTCAGGGTCAGTGTGTCACTAAGATCGATGTTGCCAGTCAGTGCCAGGGCGTAGGTCCGATTTCGACGGCGCTCGACGTAGTTCGACTCGATCTCGCGGCGGCCGAGACCGGTTCGGAAGTAGTCGTTGAGGCCGAAAAGCGCGTACACACCGGCGCCGATCCCGTCGGGCCCCGGCTCAGCGAGAATGCCGTGAGCATATGGATTTGAATAGCTTGTTGACGCTCTGAGAATGAACTCAGCCGTGTCGGATGGCTTGAAGAGTAGGCTGCCACGGAGGCCGTACTCCCGCAGGGCTTCTGGGTCCGCTTTGCCCGCTACCTGATTTTCAAACCAGCCGTCTGCGCGAGATAAAGTGAAGGCCAGCCGGGCAGCTACAGTCTCACTGAGTGGGGCCTGGATTGCACCGTCCGCCTCAAAACGATCGTAGTTACCGTAGCCGACGGAAAAATTACCCTCTGTCTCGAAGCGCGGGCGGCGCGTAATCAGATTAACCGCGCCACCTGTGGTGTTCTTGCCGTACAAAGTACCTTGCGGACCACGCAGTACTTCAACACGCTCAAGATCGTACATAGCAACGCCAAGAAGAGCGAAGTTACCTTTGTATACTTCGTCGTAATAAGTGGCGACGGGACTTGACTGGTTGAGGCTGTAGTCAGACATGGACACGCCCCTGAGCGAGAAAATAGGGGTGCCCTCACCGATGATGCCACTCGACTGCAGGTTGGGAACTATAGAGGTTAAGTCGTCAATCGATGTCACGCCCAGATTCTGGAGCCGCTCGCCGCTGACGGCGCTCACTGAAACAGGGACGTCAGAAATTCGCTCTGCCCTTTTCTGGGCTGTAATGATGATTTCCTCGCTGGCGACACCTTCCTCGGCAGACGCTGAAGAAGCTTCATTTGTTACGGAGGGGGCTCCTGGCGTGGAAGCTGCCTCTTGGGCATAGGCCGCCGAACAGAGACCCTGCAGTGCCGCACCCGCCAGGCAAAGCGCCCGGAATTTTTTCGCTGTCTTCATTGAAGCCCTCCCTTATCGTTGCTGTTCTGAATTCTTTGCGATCTTAGCGAGCAGCCGCTTACGCTCCTCGGCAGCATGAGTGCCAAGTGGAGCTTTGCGCAGCCGCGCGACCTCGGATGCTGAGTACGGCCTGAAGGTGGGTGGCAAGTTCGATTCGTCGAACCGCTTCAGCATCCAGTTCATGACTTGCGCTATTTCAACGTCAGTCAGTGGCGCCCCTGCGACGCCGGGTACGCGGATGAGATACTCGCGTCCGCCTGGGGTAGTAAGAAATTTGCTAACGACGCCGGGAATAGGCGGCGCTCCGCCTACCTTCGCGTGCATCATGAACATTGGGTCCGCTTCAATCTGATTGAACGGTTTCGATGTCGACTGGCGCGCTATCGAGCCGTCTGGCTTGAGCGAGAAACTTGTGAGACCGCCGTCGCCACAGAGCGTGTAGAAGCTACGCTGTACCGTCGGATAGATCAGCGAGCACCCCGGCGTGTCGACTTCGCTCAGGATCTTCCGGCCCTCGAGGTCCAAGACCGTTACCGAGGACGCAGGAGTAAAATTCCAAAGAAGGGCCCACTGGCCTTCGTTGGCTAGCTGGAACGTGGCGGGCTGCGTAACAGACTGTCCACGCTTGCCATCCGGCAGTAATATTTCGCCCTTCGGCTCTAGGGTGGCCCGGTCCCAAATCGTAACCGCATCGGTGCGATCTCCGCGGGTCAGGCGAGAGTAGAAAGTCTCTGCGGTGTATAGTTCGCCACGTCTGTCGTTGGCGATGAAGCTACCAAACTGCGAGGCCCGAACTTGGGCCTTTACCGGTGTCCCAACGTTCGACGGGTCAACCAAGACGACCCGGCCGTCGAGGATCGAATTGAAAAATAGGTCGTGAACGTACAGCCAACCAGTCGGCACCGGGTTAGGCAGCGACACTACCGCCGGAATCTCCTCGACAGGTAGCGGCTGCGGGAAACTCTGCGCATGTGCTGACGTCGCTAGGATCGCCCACAAGCTGAAGCTGATAACGCCTTTGCCCACAAGCTCCTCCCTGTCTGTCTCTTTTGCGTTGGGCCGAAAGAGGCCAAGACGCTCGACTATTGAAGCCAGAGGATACGCGGTGCTAAACTTTGGTCAAGTGACCATAGTTGGTCGTATGACCATTTTTTTGCACATTGACGCACCTCCTTTCGGAGATCTATCGGCTGAGGTAGCAGGTCAAAATGCTTGAAGTGCCGAGGCTCAAAATGGCGGATCGACAATGCCGTTACGTATCCGGCCAGGCGAGAATTGCTCAGATCCTCGAAGCTGCAATGGACGTGCTCATTGAGCATGGCTACAGCGCAATCACACTGCGTGAGATAGCGAGGCGATGCGGCATTCGGGTTGGCGCCGTCAGTTATTATTACGATAGCCGTGAGGCTCTCATCCGTGACTTGGTTGAGGCCATCATCGGCCCCTATGTCGACGAGTTTGATGCGATACGGCAAGCCAGGGAGCGGCCAGCTGAGGATCGCTTCGCCGACGTCGTGCGGCTCATCTTGGAAGACATCCAAACGAAGAAAGCGACACGAGTCTGGCCTGAACTCTGGGTGATGGCAACCCGGGACCCGCTCATCCAAGAGATGGTCGAGGCTGCGTACAGCCGAGCTCGGGTCGTCCTGAATGACCTACTTGCGGAACTTAATCCTTCTTTGGGTACGCGGGAGCGCGAGACGGTAGCCATGTTCATCTCTGCCTCGCTTGAAGGCACGACTATGTTCATCGGGTACGAGAAGCCGTGGGCGGATCGAATTGAATGGGTTGAAAACATCGCAGTGTTTAGTTTGCTGTCACTGGCGAAAACGATCACGCCTGAGCGAGTAAAGAGCCTTCAGCCTCCAGAGGCTACATCAGTAGCTGCGTAGAAAGATACAAACTTTGGTCCCTTGACCAATTTGTGTCGCTCGCCTTACCCTTGAGTCAAGGCCGCAAAGTCGGTCGCCGAGGCTTTGAGGGAGGAGGCATTGGGAATGCAGGCCCCAATATTGGTGGACTCCGGCGCCCACGCCGCTGCCGGTCCGCGAACAATCCAAGATAGCTATGTCTGCGGTACGAGCGACGTGCCGCTGCGGTACGAGACGATTGGCCGGGCCCTAGATCGGACCGCCGCTACGCACAGCAATCGTGAAGCGCTCGTTGTCGTGCACCAAGGCATCCGTTGGACATGGAGCGAATTGTTGCGCGAGGTCGATGCCTTAGCGGCTGGCTTCGTTGCTTTGGGCCTAGAGGTGGGCGACCGGGTCGGTATCTGGTCGCCTAACTGCGTCGAATGGGTGTTGACGCAGTTGGCGACCGCCAAAGCGGGTCTGATGCTCGTCACGATCAATCCAGCGTACCGCACATCCGAGCTCGAGCACGCGCTCAACCTCTCTGGCTGCCGCGCCTTGGTCCTAGCGGAGCGGTTCAAGACGTCAGACTATGTCGGCATGCTTCTCGAGCTTGCGCCAGAGCTAAAGTCGTCCAACTCAGGCCCGGTCCGCAGCGAGCGCCTTCCGCAGCTCGATTTGGTCGTCCAGATCGGCCGGCCGGCCTTGTCATCCTTTTTGGCATTCGATGACCTGTCCGGACGCGCGACACCAGAGGCCCTAGCCGAATTGACCGAGCGGACTAATCGTCTTCAGCCGGACGATCCCATCAACATCCAGTTCACCAGCGGGACGACGGGCGCACCCAAGGGCGCGACGCTTACGCACCACAATATTCTGAACAACGGTTTCTTCGTCGGCGAACTGATGCGGTTCACGCATGAAGACCGCCTCTGCATCCCAGTGCCGCTCTATCACTGCTTCGGCATGGTTATGGGCGTGATGAACTGCGTCACCCATGGCTCGACCATGGTTTTCCCCAGTGATGCATTCGAGCCCGGCGCCGTACT
>LADL02000309.1_pt1 | contig 10094 bp, 8 predicted proteins | sample 619721 | NCBI WGS metagenome assembly LADL02 (sample SAMN03397408, study PRJNA257561) | rock porewater metagenome | biome: terrestrial; feature: Opalinus Clay rock; material: porewater; isolation source: Opalinus Clay rock porewater BRC-3 borehole | place: Switzerland: Mt Terri URL, St-Ursanne ...
GAGTGGCGCCAGACCCTCTCCCCTGATGCCTTCAGGGTTCTCCGCAAGCAAGGCACAGAACCGGCCTTCCGGAATGAGTACAACGAACACGATGAAGAGGGGGTCTACCACTGCGCCGGTTGTGGAAACCCTATCTTCCCCTCGGAGACCAAGTACCACTCGGTCTCGGGGTGGCCCAGCTTCTACGCCCCTGTGGACGAAGAGAAGATAGGCAAGAAGACCGACTACAAGCTCCTCATGCCCAGGACTGAGGTGCACTGCTCCCGCTGCGGCGGGCACCTGGGCCACGTGTTTGAGGATGGGCCCGAACCAACAGGGCTTCGCTACTGCATCAACTCTGCGGCGCTGAGGTTCAGGAAGGGTGACGGAGACTCAGATGAGCCCTCACCCCCTTCCTAGGAGGTCAGCATGGACCTTGGTGGCCTTCTCATAAGGGACCACAGCGGAAGAAGCCAGCTGGCCATTGCGCAGACAACTACGAGGACAAGCGCCTCCACCACCGGCCCGGCGGTAACAGACAGGAACAGCTTTCTGGCAGCCAGCATTCGTAGTGCCAAAGGCAAGAAACCTATGGCGAGTGCCCCCCCGAGTATAGTTAGCACCACGATCTCCAGGATACCGGCAGCGAACAGTGTCCCGGCTGGCACACCGACGGTGATCAGTCCTCCCAACCCCTTTGAGCGGGGCCGAAGACTCGTCGCTCACTCTTATTGCGGTGCCCGGCTCTTCGTCCTCTAGCCGTCTTCGGATAGCCCATTCTGAGCAACCAGTGGCTGGGGAAATATGGGCGATATGATCCATTAGCGCACATTTGGTTGATGTCCTTGATCACTCTCTGAATCTCCACCTCCACCTGGGCAATGGTTCTTATGCATTAGTTCGGCGCTCAAAGGCGTGGAGCTATTGCACACCGGCGTTGATACGCGGCAAGAATGCAAAACCCCGCAACCGACACCGGTTGCGGGATCTCCAATGCATGGCCATGAGCGGAACCTCTGCCCTTCTGCATGTCATTAGACTATCAGGCTCTCCGGGGGTAATGCGGGGTGTCCCATAATGACAGATTGCCAGGGGGTTTTGGCTTTCCTCCCCGCCGTTAATCTCCGCTTGTGCTCCCCCGTCCTCCTCAGCTTGTCTTCTTCGTCCGTTTTCCGGATAGCTCGGCACTTCACTTATCCCTACTGGATCCCCTAGACAAGCTCGGCAATGAAACCGTGACCTCAGCCCTTCCTCTCCCAAATACTCCTAAAACAATCTGGAGACTTTCCATCCTCCGAGACGTATTTTAAGATATCCCCTGGTTGGCAGGAGAGCTCACGACAAATCGCTTCCAGCGTAGTAAAACGAATAGCCCTTGCTTTGTTGGTCTTCAGAATAGACAGGTTAGGAAGCGTGACTCCTACTCTTTCGGACAGCTCGGTTAGAGTCATGCCACGTTGGAGGAGTATTCGATCAAGGTGGACTCTAATCATCAGGACCCCCTAAATGGTCAGATCGTGGTCGTCCTGCAGATTCGTTCCATGTCCAAACACCTGACCCAACAAGATAATGATGGCTCCAGCGATAAGAACAGACGGGTATAGAGAAAAACGCGCTTGCACCTCCACCGAAGGGACCGACAACAATGGAAGAAGGTACCACCCGGTCATAAAACTTGCTAGACTGTTGAAAAAGCCAAAAGCAATGAAGGCATATCCAATCCTGCGGATTCTCACCACATTCTCCGTTGCGAATGGGTGCGTTGATAATGTGGAAAGAAGACATCGTAGCTGGTGCGTTATGAAGAGACTCACAACCATAAGGGGCAGCACGGTAATCACCAGGTCAACCCTCCGGAAAACAGCGAAAGCGAGTGTATCGGTGACCGGGATGAAAAACGCTAGCCCCTGGGCACTTATTACAACCTTGTCAGATCCCACAAGTTCACCGTTGACAAAACTCCAAAGCACTAAGCCGATAACGAAAACAATGCCCAAAATCAGACCTAACCATACCAAGGCCAAGACACCTTTCAACACAGACGCAAGTGACTTTCCGTCGAGGTGCTTCATCGGCAACCCTCCTGGGAAATCTCGGGCAAACTGCCCAGTCCTTCATCCCTCACTGTCGCGGGTACCCACCGAGCCCCACTTTCCTGTAGCCAAAACCCTCAGCAGTCAGTGGATTCCCCACATCATATACACTATTCAGCACTAATTATACCAATTTTCATAATGTTTTTCAATAATAATTGGCTTATTTCGTTAACCGTTCCCTTTCTCTTCCTCCTCCGCCAAGCTATCACGAACTGCATAGGCCAGACAGAAGCAGCCCCACTACACCAACACTGAGTTTAGTCAATGGTTTTGCTCGGGGCTGAGACTTGGTCCGGTCGCTGAAATAGAGAGGCATCTAAATACGACAGTACTTCTCTCAGAATGGTATAACCAAAGAAGAAGATGACAATTGCCAGCATTAGACCAAACACCGGGAAGAGCTGGAAATTGGAGTGGTATGGCTCAGGCATCAGAATCCAACTACTAGGATCCACAACAATATCTTCAACTGGGAAAGCCCCAGCCGGCACTCTAGTCAATGGTCCGCGCAGTCTTACCCTCCGTCTGTCAATCTTGTCTGCGGAATAGATCTCAATCTCTACCTCCGGTACTTGCACCCCGGAGCTAGTGAGCAGAACAAGCTGCTCACTATCGTCCATCTGGGGGTCAATGCCCAGTCCCCGGTTACTGACGCTCGCATTTACCCTAGCGGTGCCGGATTGGCCTACAGCATCAAGCAGGAACGGTCCAAACGACGCCCTATACACGGCAATTCGGTCTGCTAGTTCACCGACAGTAGTTATCGCGTTGCCATTGCAGTAATCCTCTCTCAAGTCCATGATGAGTTCAAAAAAGGCATCGTCTCTCAGAAGGAACCGCAACGTATGCCATAGCCACACCCCCTTGCTGTAATGTATCGCTCCCCGCTCTGATGGTGAGCGCGGCTGAGACGAAAGAGGCGGGGCGTCTCCCTGCGCGGCAAAGTGAAAGTAGTTACTCCTGTGTCGGCCCATGAACTCCCGTGCCCTATTTGGTCCTTGCACCCGCTCTAAGACAATGAAAACAAGGTACTCGCAGAAACTCTCTTGTGCCAACGGCCACCCCTTAAGCGTGTCAAAGACCACCCATTTGTGAGCTATCTCGTGATAAATCAGCTCAGTGTTACTGAGGCAGTTATCTTCGGAAGGTGTTGTTCTCAAGCAGAAGGCAGTGAAAGACCCGTCACTAAACCCACTCCCATGATAGCGGGGAACTTGCACCACCGTCTGCTTCGTTGCGGGAGGCAAACCTAAGCGCGTAACCAGTGATTGGACACAAACACTGATGGTTCGCTTGGCAAAACGTAAGTCTGCTTCTGTCAGAGCGTACAGGGTCACCTGGACTCCATCAACATCCCACAAGCAGTCTCTGTACGGACCCGCATATAGGACAGGTGAACCCATATCACACGGAACGGCCATCCATCCCGTTGGGAGCTTAAGGTGAACCGTATATTCTTTAGCACCGGTGGATGATCCGACAGGAACTAGCTGATATGACAGATTGTAGACTCCTAATGGTGTAACACCCGCACGGATGTTGGTACGTTCAAGAGCATCTGCAAGAGTCCGGATAGTATAGTCGACAGACACATCAAAGGGCACACTGGAATCCATTGTATCCCCGAAGTCAAAGTACCACAGCGTTTCGTTTCGGCGCTGTTCTTTCCTAATGGTGGCACAGGGACTAGATCCACTTATCTGTAGAACGTTATAAGCGTAGTTGATTGGGGGGGCGACCAACACCAGTGTGTTGCTCCCCTTTGCCAGAGGTGCCAGTGAGTAGGTAGCATGGACGGAAACCGACCACGTTTCGGGAATGACTCTTACTTCGAAGTCAACTCTGGTAACGATGTAGTCTGATTCGTTGGAGGATTTGTCCAGCACACCCGCGTGGGCATAGCTGACCAACGCTATCCATGTCGCGGCAACAAGGATAAGAATGCAAAGAGACCTCAGATGTATCAGACCACTCAAAGGTCTACCCCCTGTCCGTGGTAATGTCCCAGATCTCCTGTAAAATCGGGTAGTCCCCCTCTTACGCAGCCGGGCTCGATTTCTCGCGATATTGCTCCGTTTTCTTGCCCGGACCCCCCTCAGGGCCAGGGCGAAGACCCAGGTCACTAGCCAGTACGTCCAGTTGTTTTTGCTCCAGTTCGGTAATCCGTACCCTCTGCCACCGCTCGCTGGCCCGCCACATTGTCGCAAACACCAGTTTCAGGCAGCTCTTCTCTGTCGTGAAGTAGGGAATGATCTTGGTCCGGCGGCGTTCCTCTACAAAGCTGCGTTCAATCAGGTTAGTCGTGCGCACGTACTTGCGATGAGCGATAGGTAACCGCAGATGAGCAAGGCTTGCCCCCAGGTCCAGACTGAACGAGCGCATCGCGGACGGATACTCCTCCCCAAAGCGCTCCAGCACGTCTGCGGCGGCCTGTACTCCCGCTTCTGGGGTGGGTGCATCCCGGACCGTCTGCAGATGGGCCTTGACCTCCTCTCGTGCACTCTGTGGTACCTTCTCCAGCACATTGCGCATCTTGTGCGCCCAGCACCGAATGCGCAGGCTTTGGGGAAAGGCCTCCTCAATGGCGCGTAGGAGGCCAGGTGCCCCGTCTGACGTCACGCTGAGCGGCATTGGTAGCCCGCGCCGTATCAGATCCCGGAACAAGTCAAGACACACCGCGTAGCTCTCCGTGGCTCCTAGCACCACGTGAATGAGCACCTTGCGACCGTCCTGGAGGATAGCCCAGACGCACAGAATACCCTCCCGTAAACCAGCACGCCGTAACGGTTCATAGATGGCGTCCACGAACAGGTACAGGGCATTGAACCCGGAAAGATCGCGCTCAGTGAAGGCCTCATACTCCTCCCAAAGGTCATCGGTAAGCTGGCTGACGGCCGTGCGGCTCAGAAGACACTCCTGGGTCTTTGGGTCCCGGAAGGTGTCCTCAATGTTGCGGGTAGACAGCCCCCGCGCCTACTTTTCCAACACTAGCCGGTTCAGGGCCTCGGTGTTCTGGTGCAGAAACGGCAATAACGTGGAGTGAAAAGGCTCCGGGGTACGCCGTGTCTGCGGTATGTACACAGGAATGGCCCCTTCCGCGGTGGGCATCTTACCCGGCTCATAGCCGTTGCGATGACCTCGAAAGGTGGTTTCTTGCCCATGGTGTTCGTAATGCCCCCGACCCAGAAAGTCTGTGACTTCCTGCTCCAGGGCCTCCTGAACCAGACGCTGCGCTCCCAGACGCAGCAGCATGCCCGTGATGCTCTCCTCGCTATTTCCGGTTATTCCTTCCCGAAAAAACTGCTCAACCTCTTCCCTAATGCGTTCACTTGGTGGTATCCTCTTCATAGGTGGTCTAAGCTCCTTTCACGATTGAATGTGGACTAACTCAATCGTAACTCGGATACCCGATTTTTACAGGACGATTTTGACGTAACCCCTGTCCGTTTCCGCGAGACCTGACTATTCGCATTGTTTGGCGTTTGTCTACTCCTCGTGCCAGCTTATTGCGGTCCGTCTAGCATTTCCAGCAAAGAGAAGGCTCGTTTGTATATGGGCCACGTTTGGTCATTGGGGACATCGTCGAGATACCCGAGAGACTCGCGCGAATAGTCGTCAAATGAGACTATTATCTGGCCAGATCCCAACCTTGCCCAAAAAGCTGACTGATCTGGAATTCGTGTGTAGGGGACATTTGGCCCTAATATCGTTGAGAGAAGAGCGTTGGCGTCAGTCTGTGGATCCGTCTCTAGAATCAGGACTGTTCCCCCATCACCTACATACGAACGAAGTACTTCACATTGGCTCAGCAGTGCTTCCCAGTCAGGGCTTACTATCACTATGGAGTCTGCCCATTCGGTTGCCGTCGCTACTGTCTTCGCGACTGTCGGGATCATCTCCAGTCGCTGAACGCAGAGGAAAAATGTGTCATAGGCTAGTTCCGGACGATCGATGTTGGACCTCTTATATGCTGGTAGCACAAAGTCAGAGACGTCTTGCGCAAATGCTACAACTGACTCGCCTTTAGGAACCACGTCAAACACACTGGTGGCCGTAAGAGTATCTGCAGCAACAGCCCCTAACTTAAGAAATAAGAGACCTAATATAAGCACTGAAATGACGAGTCTTCGGCGTTGGGACCCGACCAGCAAGAGAAACGAGATCAAGAAGGCAATCAAGGAGACCCAAATTGCCACTGCCCTACACGTGGAATACCATGAAGGGGACAGCAGATACTGAGTCATATTGTAGACGAGCTGCGCGTGCCCTGGATAATGAACCGAGAAATTTGACAGTATTGTGCTGTCAGAGAATACAAGAACCGCTCCGCGACCCAAACGCTCTCCTACGCAGGAAGCGAAGAAGCCAAAGTGATTCTCAGGCGTCTGAGTCATCTCCCCAAAGAAACCAGGGTTCGAATAGTCAGCATAGTCCGACCCCAAATCACCACTAACAATCAGGTAGTCGGCCAGGAGTGAAGCACGCAAAGAGCTAGCCGTCAAGAACTGAACTTGCAGGACTCCCTGAAGCAGACCTGCTGTACCTGGATTCTTTAGAAGGTCAAATCGAGACGTCGTTAGATCATAAGTTGCATCGTGGCGAAACTGAATGGAACCCAGTCTTGACAGCAGTTGGTTTAGATAGCTGGACATACCTAGAAAATTGGTATGGTCTCCGAGCACCCATAACCCCCCTCCTGACAAGACGTAATCCCTCACGGCCTCAATCTCAGCCGTCTCATACCGTCGGGTGGGAGTCTTTATCAATACGATGTCGTAACGGGAGAGCTCGACAGCGTCAAACCCAGACTGCGCTGTGAGAACATCAACTTCATAGAAGCACTCCAGCCATCTCCTCAGGCTGTAGTAGTTATAGTTGGATTTCTTGCCATAGTATTCGGTGTCGTATGGGATAGTCGACCACTCCCACTCCGAATGCGAATCATCTATTAGTATTCTGTGAGGGCCTGTCTCTGCTCCAATGTACGGTACCCGTATTGACACTACCAACAGAAGAAACGATAGCAGAGCTACGCCAACCAAAGCCTGGCCATGCTTTGGACGGTACTGGGGGCGTGGTAACTTTTCTCCCATCATAATCCTAGCCGAGAGAATGATTGCGAAAGGAGCCAGTGACAGAAGGAGGAAGTAGGGGTTCCAAAGAAGGTCCGGCATGCGGTAGAAGTGAGAGACTAGTACCACCAGCGAAAACCGTGCAAACGCAAATGCGACGGCTACTCCCACAACAAACTCTGCGGAAGGCCACCGTGAACGAGTTGCGATGAGATTGGCCAAGTACCAACTCAACACGAATATGACTATGGGCAACACGCCTAGTGCTTCGCTGGTAACTGCAACTGGACGGACTCCATTCTCTAGCGGCAAATAGACCACACCTTGACCGTAAGACGCGTTAACCCCTAGTAGGCTGTAGACAAACACAACTAGCCGAACGGACCATTGCCCCAAGAGATGAAGATATGATGAAAGCTTGGGAACGAGTTGCCAAAGCAGAAAGGAAATAGAACCCGTCGCCGTGAGCAGGAAGAATACATCCAGAGGCGACGTCCGCTTGAGTCGTACAGAAATTAAGCTCATCACGACCCCTAGAGATGCACAACTGATGGCAGCGGTCAGGTTCGGTTCACGGAGCCAGCCAATGAGAAACATCGGAGCCATTGACAGAAGAAAGACTCCCAAGGCTTGCATCTTAGTGTTCACTCCTTGTGGTGCAGTCTTTGTCGAGAATCGTGCGAATGAATTCCATGTTGACTCTAACGGCAGACTCCAAGCTTTCGATGTTATTATCTAGGAAGAAGCGCGAGTCACCAACGACAGTGAGTGACCCCTTCCCGAGATGCTTACGAACGACAATGTTATGACCACTGTTAGCACGGTAGAGTACCTCCACAGAACGAGGGTCTGATGCTGTGACCGGCCACGCATCAACGAATCGTGCTGTGATGCCCTCTTCCGGAATCTGCGACAGGGGTAAAGGAACCGGTCCCAGCGGTGTGTTTCCCACCGAGAGCCCCACATCGTCAAGTATATTGCTTACTGCAAAGCTGTGCACGTAATCAGTAGCTATGACAACGTGACCACCATACTCGACATATCTCACCAGATCTCGCTCCTGCTTCAAGGTTGCTCTTTTTGTCGGAGCCACTATGAAAACACATGACCCTTCCGACATCTCGTTGAAGGCTTGGTCGCCAATTATCGGGCAATACCCTAAGCGTGTAAGCGTTAACGCTAGGCCCGAGATTCCCTTCTCATATTCATGGTCTTCGAGACTGATTAGCTCATTTAGAGACGTGTCGATTACAGCTGTACGACGCGTCGAAAGTGGTCTCAGCACGTCTCCCGCCCGGCTAATCTGAGCAGACACCATTAGGTTCAGCAGCAATATCGCGGCCAACGCTGACATAACCAATCTTGCCGAGAGCCCCTCATAACGTTGATAGTCCCAGTTCCGCACGATCACTCCTGCCCCCACGTATCCTAGCACAATCAGGGCTGCCAAGGCTATCGGGAGATGGTTGTAATCGTGCCGACCGGCTGCCCACTTGAAAAGCGGTCCCACGAAACTCTCGAACGTTGAAGCCAGCGGTCGGTTCTGAAAGCTAGATGTATCCCCCATGACAATGACTTTGCCATCTCCCCACTCAACCACACCGGCCAATATCATATCACCTAAGATCTCTCCAACGTCATAACGGTAATTGCCCAAATATGCAGAGTCATCAGCAGCTAGGTTGCCAATGTCAGAAAAGCCGTAACGGCTCACTAAGAGCGGCTTCATGCCAATCGCTGTTTCCAATGAGGCACCGATTCCCCAAATGAGGTCCGAGTTTCCAGCAAGCAGGGGCTCTAGCCTGCTAGTACAAGGCACAAACTGCGGCGAGTAGCAGTCCAGCCAATCAACTCGGGCCGGTAGAGCGCTATCAAACCTAAGCTTGAGAGGTGCGCGTGAGAGTAACAAGTTTGCAGGAGCCCCCTCCCCACCAGCCTTGGTGTGATCCTCAAGCACAAGCAATGTGCCACCGCTTCGAACGAACTCCCAGACAGCTTCTACTTCGTCAGAGTTCAAAGGTGTAACCATGTTTGTCACTATGAGGATGTCGACTGCCCTCAAAGTGTCTTTGGCAATGAAAAAGTACAGAATTCGGCAGTTAATTCATGCATAGCATCCTGAGTCCTGAGTTTGCGTGAAGTCAGTCTTTCGTATGGTTTCCTTGAGCAGCATCACGTCTTGTCAGTGCCTGTTTGAGCCGGTAGCTCTGACCGGTGAAGGTGAGGATATGAGCGTGGTGCACGAGTCTATCAATGAGGGCCGCGGTCAGGCGGTCATCACCGAACACCTCGTTCCAGCGCCCGAACTCCAGGTTAGAGGTGGCAATGATGCTCTGCTGCTCGTAGCTGTTGGCGACCACCGTAAACAGCAGTTCTGCAGCGCGCTTACTGAAGGGTACGTACCCCACCTCGTCAAGTATGAACAGGTCGGCGGCGGCAATCTTCTTTATCAGCTTCCCAGCGCGACCAGCCTGGTGCATCTCCATCAACTCGTTGGTCAGGTCCGTAGCGCGATAGAAACTTACGCGCTTTCCCTGCATGCAGGCTTTCACACCTAAAGCCACGGCCAGATGGGTCTTTCCTGTCCCCACAGCCCCCAGCAGGAGCAGGTTTTCACGCTTTGAGATAAAGGACAGCTCGAGCAAGGTGTCGGCGTCCAGGCCAGCCGGAAACTCAATGTGATCAAACTCGTAGCCCTCCAGGGTCTTGGCTGCAGGAAAGCCAGCCTGTCTTACCAATCTTCGCGCTCGGTTGGCCTGTCGCTGCTCTACCAGTAGCTTCATGATCTCGGCAAGATACTGGCCGCGGTTCTGGAACTCCACCTGGTCATAGATCTCGGCCAGATTTCCGAGACGAAGTTGGCTGGAGTACTCCTGTATCTTAGCTTTCACCGCCTGCCACCCCCTGGGCTAGCAGAGTGTAGAGGTCAAGGTTAGGCCGCCAATCC